>Ga0315912_10000871_pt1 | contig 43663 bp, 35 predicted proteins | sample VfabasoilMG_FD_204469 | JGI IMG/M metagenome (GOLD analysis project Ga0315912, IMG submission 204469) | Garden soil microbial communities collected in Santa Monica, California, United States - V. faba soil | ecosystem: Environmental > Terrestrial > Soil > Garden | place: USA: California... | reverse complement strand
AGCCGAGCAGTGCGACGCCCAACGGCGATTGAAGCGGCGGCCGACCATCTTGTCCCCCTGAGGCCGTCTCTGCACCGCCGGTCGCGGGCTCGGCTGTGCCACCCGCCGCCTGGTCAGTGCCTCCGGTGGCCTGCGCACCTCCAACGCCGTTGCTCCCGCCTGCCGCACCGACGGCTCCGCCAGAGCCTGTCAAGGTGCTTCCGCCGCCGCCCGCGGGCGTATTTTCCTCACCAGACCCGCAACCGCTCATCGCGGTCCCGGTGGCCGCGGCCAACGCCTGCAAAAACGTTCGTCGTCCAGTCCTTAAGCTCATCATTCCTCTCCATCAAGCACCACCAGCCAAGGCTGGCTACCGCGCGCGGAGCAACGGCATGACGATGTCTAGCAGAAACCTGAACCAGTAACATCGCACTTCCCGAGACGAAAGCCGCGAGTTGGGCCGCGCTCGCGCGGCACGGCACTATGGCTTCACGTTGAGGGTTGCCCAGCCACGACCTGGCAAGGTGAAGCTGAGCTTCTTGCCAAGGACCGCAACGGTCACGGTCTTCTCCGACCCTGAATTGTACATCACGGTCGTGACGCTACCGTCGAGGTTCTTGAAGGCCAGGGCATCGCCCCCGCTCGTATCAAGCCGCGTCGCGCCCGGATCGACGTACTGGGCGACGTGGCGGAATACGAAGTAGGTGGGGGTCAAGTTGAGCTTCTTGGACCCAAGGTCCACGGTGAGCAGCGCGTTTTGCGCCCAGGTACGCGTGGTGTCGATCTCGCCTACACCGTTGGTGTCGAGCACCATGTTCCAGGCGGAGTATGAGGTCACACCGGCCTTGATCCAGTCCCGTATCAGGCCCCAACTCTCCTCCGCGTAGGCGTGGTCGTTGGGCGCGGGCACGCGATGCGAGCCGATGCTCCCGGGGATACCCGACGGCAGAGTCTGGCCACCAAATGGGTAGTTACCGCACTTGTGTTCTGTCTGCCAGATCTGCAGCTTGGGGTCGAGGCCAAGCGAGCCGTAGACACTCAGCATTCCCCACTGCAAACCGTAGCCCTTCACGTAACCCATTGCCTTGGCATTGCCGGCTACGTTCTTGAGCAGTGTCCCATCCGATGACGAGTTGGACATGGTTCCAATGAAAATGTCCGCATCGATGTCGAGATCCTCGAACTTGGGGCCCAAATAATCGCCGATGAAGCGCGTCATCAAGTCCCCAGGCCACCCACAAGATGGATAATTTTGTGAGAACCCCGGTTCGTTCTGTGGATGAATCGCTTCCACTTTGATGCCTTCGTCTCCGTATTGTTGGATGAAGCTCACAAAGTAGTTGGCCAGCGCCTCGAGCACCGCCTCGCTGTCGGTCAAGTTGCCGCCATCATAGGCATTGTTGGACTTCATCCACGGGGGTGGTGACCACGGACTTCCCCAAAAATGAATGTTGGAGCTGACGGCCTGCGCGGCCTTGATGTAAGGAATGAGGAGTTCCCTGTCGCGTTCGATCGACACCGGCGCGGACGCCGACTCCTGCAAGGAGTAGCGCGGCGCCACAGCGTAGTCACTGGCGCCTATCGGGATGCGACCAAGCACGAAGTGTGCTCCGTCGGCTGCGTCGAATAGCAGGGCCAGCGCCTTTTCCTGCAAGTCGCCGGCCAACTGCAACAAGTTCTGCCACCCCTCCTCGTTGAACGAGCCGCCGAAGCCGATGAACACCTGCCGGGCCGTATCCGAGACCGTCACGTCAGCGTTGGCCGTTGATTCGGTCACTTGTCCATCCACTCGCCAATAGGAGCAACCTTCGAGCGTGGGTGCGCACGCATTGCCTTGGGCAGACGTGACGAGAGGGGGACGCTCGATAACCACGGGTGGGGCGCCACCGCTGCCCTCGTTTCCGGCCGTGCCGCCGCTGCCCAGCTGGGGATTTTCATTGCCGCCACTCCCTGGATCGGCAACATCTCCACCTGCCCCACCAGTGCCCAAACCGCCCGGGGCCCCGCCTGAGCCGCCAGCCGCACTCGCGCCGCCGGCACCGGGGCCCGCGCCTCCGCTGTTCGCAACCGGGCCGCTGCCTCCACTGCCCCACACATCATCCGTGGGCGACGAGCAAGCGACACCAAGCGCCGCGAGCGCGAGGCCTGCAAAGGAAAAGCCAAAGAGAGAGGAGCGCATGATTCTGGCTCTAGCACACCCGCAGAGGGGCCTTCCACAACGCGGCAAAATTAGGAAGTAGACGTTGAAATTGAGAGATCACCCTGTCGGTAGATTGTTGCAGTGTACCTTCCACACGTAAGAGCAATCCAATTCGCAAATAGCGACATTTGCAGCGATAAAATGCGAAAGCTTTCGCTTCGCGCGCCCACTCCCTCCGCAGTCTCGTATCGCCATTTAGTATAACTTTGTGATGACTACCCCGGCCCAATCGCGCCGGGGTAGATGACACACGTCACCACGTATAACAACCCAATCACACACAAGGTTCAATTCGCCTAGCTAGGTCAGCAGACAGCTCCCCACCCCTGCGTAGCGGTTTGCCCCAAAGCCCAGAAGGCGCCACCCTTTTCGGGCTAGCCGGGCGTAGCGCGGATAGTCAGCCGGTGCGCGGCGGGCTGTTGCCGACCCACTTTCGACTGACCATTTACCTAAAAGTCGCGGTCGCTCTTGCCACGACCAGCCCCTGGCGTTACCCGAAAAGCGTGGGTTGGTAGGAGTAAGGGGCGCACATCGTGAGTGACAGGCTTGATTCGGCAGAAGATGAGACACTTGAAGTCACCACGTCCGAGCTGCGCGCTCTCAACGAAGAGTTGAACACCAAGACCAATCGCTTGGAGCTAGCTTGGGAAGCCGCGCGGGGTGGCGTATTTGAACATCGCATTCCCATTGATGATTCGACCTACATCAGTGAGCAGTGGGCCCAGGTGCTTGGCTATCGCTTGGAGGACTTGCCCAGCTACGAACATTTGCTCGAATGGTTGTCGGAGCAGGCACACCCTCAAGATAGGCAACGCTGGGAGCACACCTACAACACGCTCATTGAAGGCAAGGCCAACCGCTATTCCATCGAGCTTCGCTTTCGTCACCGCAGCGGGCGGTGGATTTGGGTACGCAAGATCGCCAAAGTCATCGATCGTGACGAAGACGGTTCGCCATCGCATCTACTGCGCATGATGATCGACATCACCGACCTCAAGCAGGTGGAGGATTCGCTCAAGGAAAGCGAGTATCGCTTTCGCACGTTGGCGAGCAACATTTCACAACTGGCCTGGATGGCAGACGAGCAGGGCCGGATTTCTTGGTACAATCGTCGTTGGTACGAATACACCGGCACGAGCGCCGAGGAGATGGAAGGCCTAGGTTGGCAGTCGGTGTATCACCCCCATCACCTGGGTCGCGTGGTCGACAAGCTGACGGCCTGCTTTGCAGCGGGGGAGCCTTGGGAAGACACTTTTCCGTTGCGCGGCGTAGATGGCAATTATCGCTGGTTTTTGGCGCGAGCCGTCCCCATCGTCGACGAGGACGGACAGGTGACTCGTTGGTTTGGAACCAACACGGATGTCACCCACCTCCGCGAGGTTGAGGAAAAACTCGTGGAAGCTGATCGGCAGAAGGATGAGTTCTTGGCCATGTTGGGCCACGAACTACGTAACCCCTTGGCGGCAATTCGGACCGCTTCCGAACTGTTGCGGCTGAACGCCGAAGGCAACCCCCGCATCGCCCAGGCGCAACAAGTGCTGGAGCGCCAGACGGCGCATATGTCTAAACTCCTCGATGGGCTACTCGATGTATCCCGCATTATCCGCGGTAAGATCAGGCTCGAGCGCGAGGCGGTCGATTTTGGGGCGGTGTGCGCCGAGGTGGCCATTGACATCGCGGGCAGCAGCGCGTCCCGCGATTTGGCCATCACTACGGACTTGCCGCCCGAGACGCTCTGGGTCAACGCCGATCGGGTGCGCCTAGCACAAATAGTGAGCAATTTATTATCCAATGCGGTCAAGTTCACGCTGGACGGTGGCTTGGTCACGCTATCTCTCAGAAAAGACAATGACCGAGCAGTGCTGGTAGTTCGAGATTCGGGCATCGGCATCGAGCAGGATTTGTTGCCGCACGTGTTTGAAGTATTCCGTCAATCCACCCAAAGCATCGACCGTTCTCACGGTGGGCTCGGCCTGGGTCTGGCGCTCGTCAGAACGCTCACGGTACTTCACGGTGGAACGATTGAGGCGGCCAGCGAGGGACTAGGCCGAGGCGCTGCGTTCACGTTCTCGCTTCCACTGTCGTCCATCCGACCCCACGCTTCCACACGACCGCCACCATCAGACGGTCGAACGCTACGCATCTTGATCATCGAGGACAACGAGGATGCGGCAGAAATGCTCCAACAACTGCTGCAACGCGCAGGTCATGACGTCACGGTGGCGCACAGCGGGAAAGAGGGGGTGAGTTCTGCCGGTGACCTGTTGCCCGACGCCATCCTCTGCGACTTGGGCTTGCCCGGCATGAGCGGCTTCGAGGTGGCGCAAGAGCTACGCCGCGATGCCAATCTGGCTGACACCGCACTCATCGCGATCTCGGGCTACGGAAGACCAGAAGACAAAGCACAAGCCCTTGCGGCTGGTTTCGACATCCACATGACCAAACCAGTGGACGTCACCACACTAGAAAAGGTGTTTGCTCGGCTGACGGTGGCCTCATCAACGGAGGCGGGCCCCATTTCCCCCACTCCCGCCTGATCGACGCGTGCGCTTCTGCCCCACTGCGACGAGGTGTCACATGGGACACGGACCGATTGGGATCATCCTGCGCGATCCTGGGCGTTCTTCGCGCTGGCACGCCCTATGCTTGATAAAAGCATAAGGAGATCAAGCTTGATGAAACGCTCACCCTACGACGTCGAATACACGACGGAACTGCTCTATCAAGCGCTCGAAACCGAGCTCGCCGGGGCACACATCTACAAGCGCGCCATCACCGCCGCCGTGGACGACGACCTGCGGGACGAGTGGAAAAAGTACCTTCGGGAGACCAAACATCACCAAGAGGTCTTGCTCGGGGTATTCGATGAGCTTGGGCTCGATCCCGAAGTTGAAACACAGGGACGGGAGACAGTCCGCCAGCTGGGCCAAGCGCTCGTCAATGCCATCGACAATGCGCTCGTGAGCGGTGACGAGGTCGCCGCCCAACTCGTCGCGGGCGAGTGTGTGGTCTTGGCGGAGACCAAAGATCACATGAACTGGGAGCTGATTGGTCACGTGGCGCGACACGGCGAGGGCAGTTGGACAGACGCCCTGGATGCCGCGTTTTCTCAGGTCGAGCACGACGAGAGCCACCATCTCTATCACACCAGGGGTTGGACGCGGGAGCTCTGGATCGAGGCGCTGGGCATGCCGGCCGCCTTACCCCCGCCCGAAGAGATCACCCAAGTAGACACTGCTGACGGCGCGGCGCGGGCCGAGCGAGCGCGCGAACAATTCGCGCACAGGCATTGAAAGGAGCCCCATGGTCAACATCTCCAGTCGTCGCTCTTTCTTTCAGGCGGTTACGGCGGCCGCCTGTTTCACCTGCGTCGAAAGCGCCCTCGCCGGTCAGCGAGCGGGAAGCCTCATGCCCACCCGGGGCAAGGTTGGCAGGCCCGAACTGCCGCGCAATGAGGAGCAGGGTCGATTTCGACCGGAAACGCGGCTCGGCCTAGGAGGGGTTGCCATCGGTAACGGGTTCGCCCCGGCCAGCGATGAGCAATGCGACGCAACCTTGCAGGCAGCTTGGGCCTCAGGGGTGCGCTACTTCGACACTTCGCCGTGGTACGGGCTCGGCCTGTCTGAGCGCCGGATGGGCGTATTTCTCAAGGACCGTCCCCGCGCTGACTTTGTCATTTCGACCAAGGTAGGTCGCCTCCTCAAACCCGCCTCTGCTCCTCCGTCCACGCCATGGAAGGACCCCTCACCCTTCGATTATACGTACAACTATACGGCCGCGGGCGTACGACGCTCGATCGAAGATAGCCTGCAGCGCTTGGGTCTGAGCCACATCGATGTGGTATTGGTCCATGACCTATCGCCAGACAACGAGGACTTGGGCGGACGGTGGCTGGAACAGTTTGAGATCGCACGCAAGGGTGCGTTCGTTGAACTCACCAAGTTGCGCGACGAGGGCGTGATCCGGGCATGGGGGCTGGGCGTCAATCGCTCCGAACCCGCACTCCGGACGTTGCACGTAGCGGACCCGGACCTATTTCTGTTGGCGACGCAGTATTCGCTCATCGACCATCGAGAAGCGGTAGAGATGACGTTCCCGGCATTGGAAAAGCGCGGGGTCTCGGTGGTGGTCGGCTCGCCGCTCAACGCTGGGTTCCTCGCCGGACGTGATCGGTTCAACTACCGGGGCACAGTGCCGACGAGCGCCACGGAAAAGCGCAACAAGCTCGAGCGTGTCGTAGCTCGCTATGGAGTTGATTTGCGCACGGTTGCCCTGCAATTCTGCGCCGCGCCTAGCGTGGTGGCCTCGGTCATTCCCGGTGCGCGCACCGCAGAGCAAGCATTTGCCAATTCGCAGTCGATGCGGGTGGCAGTGCCCCCCGCGCTGTGGGAAGAGTTGCGGCACGAGGGCCTGATCCATCAGGCCGCGGCTGTGCCGAATCTCGCAGGAGCTGAGCACACGGTTCACACGTAGGTCATCAGCAATTGGATGACCGCCTCAATGGACGCAAGTGAGGCCGTTTCACTCGCCGTATGGTATTCGGTCGTCGGGATCTGCAGCGTGGAGCCGTTGATGGTCCCCTCGGTAGCAACGGCGATGCGCCCGAGCTCGGTGCGGCCCAGCGGGTACGGCCGAGCGCGCGTTTGATTTTGCTGCTCGATGTACTCGTCTTTGAAGCCGTAGCTCAAGCCCAGTGCCTCCGCACGCTCCACCAGCTCCTGCGTCATCGCTGCCGAAAATGGTCCATTGGCGTCTTTTTTGCGGAGCGCGATGAGTTGCGCGTCCGCATCTTTGCGCGTGGCGTACGGGCTGGTGTCCAGCACGACTAGGCGTTGGGTGGTGATCTCGTGCCGGCGAAACCATGAAAGCGCGTAGCGCCAACTCTTGCCGGACTCTTCTTGTGCCGTGAACATGCCCGTTCCCTGAAACCCCTTGCGAAAAACATAGATGATCAGCGCCGCGCTCACGACGTTATCGAGCTGGCAACTGACCAATCCATTCTCGACCCGCAGCCGGTCCAAGAACGATACGGGTGTACCTGGCTGCAGAAAGTCCAGGCCGTCTACCTCAAAGATCAGATTCTTGCGTCGCGGGCACACGAACGAACGCCGGATCTTGCCTTGTCCCAGATAGGTCCCGGTGTAGGGCAGATGAGCTTGAACGCGCTGACCGGCAAAGCGGTCCTCAATCTGGTTGAGCATGTGCGCCGAAACCGACTCACCCATGTTTTCGCCCTGATTGCCCGCGATGAAGGCGGCGTACTCAAACTCATTGGGCCCCGTGCACAAGAGTCCATGACGATCGATGTGGGCTGACAAGTACAAGCTACCCGGGTTGGTCCCTTGCGCGACGAGCACGCCGTGAAAGTACTGCACCGAAACCCCCACCTCCTCCAGTTCACGGCGCAACACGCGAAAGAACGAATCTTCTGTGCCCACCACTGAGGGCTCACGAATCAACGGCTTGAGGATGTCCATGAACTCGTCCAAGTCAGGCCGAGCTGGATCCGCCATCTGACGAGCGCCGTGGTGAGGCTCTGCAGTTTCAGAAACACGGGCCACAAGGTCGCTGGATGTGTCCAATTGGCTCATCAACATGGCGGTGTGTACCCTATGGGTCTGAGGTCCTTGGCCCCAGCATGCCGCGTCATCGCGTCGGCCGTGTTTCCCCGATGCTTCAGAGCGCAAAAACCGGGGTTAGGGACCGGAGCCCTCTCGACGCACCAGCTCCAAGACGTAACGCGCCAGTCCTTCCGCCTGAGCGCGGTCAAGGGTGCGATTGAAGGAGGGCATGAGCGATCCCGGCTTGATACTCTGCGGATCGAGGATCCAAGCAGCGATCGCGGCTTCGCTCTTGCCTCCGGCGCCACGCAATCGATCACGGTACGGGGCCTGGTCCCCGTGGCACGCCGCGCAACCAACGCTCACGAACAACGTCTCAGGTCCATCATGGGGCTCGGCTTTCTTGAGGGGATGCCCGCCGGGGGTGTTGGGACGGTGCACAGGGGGCAGAGTCTGAAGAAACCGATGGATGGCTTCGATGTCCACGTGATCCAACCTAGAGAACAGCGGCATGGGCTTTCTGACCAAGTAGCCATCGGGGCGTACCCCGCGGGTCACGGCGCGCTCGAAGTCGGCCAAACTCCAGCGGCCCACGCCCGTGCCTGCGTCCATGGTGATGTTCCTGGACCAGATGGTGGTCCCGGTGGGGTCCACCAAGTCAACTCCGCCTGCAAAGGCATCCGGCGCGAGCATCTTCTCCGCTGTCGAACCGAAGCCCGGCGTATGACACCCCACGCAATCCATCGCTCGCGCCATGTAGCGGCCGTACTCCACGGTGGGGGCGCGCGCCGGCACCGGCACGACGCGCCGCGAAGCAGCTTGGTCCACGCCAGCTCCCGCCACTGTGACCAAGAGCTCTCCCACCAGAGATGCCTCCGACTGGGGCTGTAGCTCGCCCCCCGGCGCTAATGCAGGCGGTTTGGACCGCACATATCCAAGGAGTGCAGCGATGTCAGCGTCACCGAGACTCCCAAACATGCTCATGATGAACGAAAACCGTCCGCCCGGCAGTACGCCGGTACGCAAGGTGCGCGCCAACTCAGCGTCGCTGCGCTGATGCACACCGTACTCAGCATGTGCCAAGTTGGCTGAATAGAAGTTGCCGAGGAAAGCAGGCACCTCGGTCAAATGTTTGCCCGTTGCGCGACCGTCACGACCACCGTGGCATTCCATGCACAGGGTTTGGAACAGCATCTCACCGCGGTTGACGCCGGCAGGTGAAAGATCGGCGGTGATGCTCGGCGAGGGGACATGAGCGTAGCTCCGTTCGAGTACCCACAGCGCCCGGATGAAGAGAGCAGCAAACAGAACAACGAGGAAAGCAGCTATGATGACTAAAATTCTGGTGATTTTGCGGCGCATGGGACCCTCTTGCCCCATACAGTGACCCGAGCCTGCGTTCCGTTACACGCGCTCCCTTGAGGAAATCAAAATCCGCCCAGCTCAGCCACGACCCGCCGCCCCGCGTCGTCGGTCACCCAGACGCGGACGAGCGTCGGTTGCGTGCCCGCTAGGCGAGCCAGCTCGGCTTCACAGCACGCGTACACCGCGCCATCTTCCGGGTTGAAGTTGATGTCCGGCATGTGTTTGAGCAAGCGGCCGTCCGATGAAAACACGTCCGCCTCGAGCAAGCGGGCCCCTTTGACGTCCAGGGGAATGCGCGTGATCAAAAGCTCAGTGCCCGGTGGAATGTCTGGCTCGACCGGGTGCTCCGGGTCAAAGTTGAAGATCACGGCCCGCACCTGCCCTGCCGCCTGCAGCTGCTCGACCTGCGCGGTGGTGAGCCAAACATCAAGGGTACCACGGCTGGCCATCTGACGCAGGGTTGCGCCCAATCCGGCACGAAACGTCAGATGCGGAGCAGTACCTGCCAGAGCCCGAGAAAAGAGGTCCTCCTCGTAGGCTTGGGCGAAGGTCTCGTCACCTAGGCCACGCACGTAATCGTCGAGAGGCCCGTTTTCGTCCCCATGCCCTGTCGCGTCGAAGTCCTGATCTTCATGTGCTCTATTCACGACGAGCTCCTTTCGACCTGCGTCCAGGAGATGGGTTTGTCCAAACAAGTGCGCAAGGCCAAAAGTGACCGATGCCGAATGATGCGCACGTTGGCCTCCGTGATCGACAGCGCACATGCAATGTCATGGTCGACCGCATCTTCGCAAAATGTAGCACGGATCACGTGCCGCGCCTTGCTCGTCAGTTGCGAATAACAATCCTCCAGGTGCTCCCGACGCACCAAAATTTCACTGTCCCACGCCAATAGATCGGCGGCGGTGGGGCCAAAGCGTTCAGTCAAATCGCGGCGGCGTTCGTCATTGCGTGCACGCTCTCGCGCCAGGTTGCGACAAATGCCTAGGGCAAAGCCAGCTGCTGCGCTGCTGTGCTCAATGCGGCCCGCGCGCAGAGCCTCCACGAATAGGGTGAGGGCATCATGCGCAAAGTCCTCGACCGAAACGGAGCGCAACCGACGCGCCGCAAAGGCGCGCACCGCCGGTAGCAGTCGCATGCACAACTCCTGCTCCGCCCGCCGATCGCCGGCCATAGCCCGCAGCACGGTCGGATCGCCGTCGGACAGAGGCGTCGCGGCACTGGATTGAGGTTGCATGCTCCAGGCTTTTACCCCAAGCGCGACCCAGCTGCGAAGGCATCGCAGAAGAAAAACAAACTGAGCCCTGTAACGCAGGCCAGCTTGGCGCCACTGACTGATGGAGCGGAAACAAGCCGGCTCGTTTTTCAAGGAATTCAATGATGACGCAAGATGATTCGACAATTTTGGTGGTGGGGGCAACGGGAACGATTGGGGGCGCGGCGCTCCGCGCACTGCTCTCCCAAGGCGCCCGGGTGCGGGCGCTGGTCCGCTCGCCCGCGCGCATGCAAGGGATGAAGGGGGTTGAAATCATGGCCGGGGACTTGGCCGATCCTGACGCGGTGACCCGCGCACTCCAAGGCATTCAAGTGGCGCTCTACGTCTCACCCCATGAGCAAAGCGAGGAACACTTGGCGGAAACGTTCATCACCCAGTGCGAAAAACAAGCGGTGCGCCTGGTGTTCGTGGGTGTGCACGTGGACGCACCCACGCGCCTGGGCAGAGCCGTGCGACGACTGCTCTTCGGACGCATGGCGCCCAGCTACAAAGCAAAGTTCCGTATTTCCGAGCGCGCGCGCACATCCAGCACTCGGCCCATCGTGCTCATGCCGACCAACTTTTTTGACAATGATCTGATCTTTTCCCCAGAACTCTGCCGAGGACAATTCATCCAGCCCTTCAACCATCCCATCAACCGCGTGGCGGCGCGCGATGTTGGAGAGGCGGCGGCGCGCGCTTGTCTCGATCCGAGCTTGCCGAGCGGGGCGTATCCCGTAGTTGGTCCCGTGTCACTCGATGGGCCAGCCTGCGCGGCGGTGTGGAGCGAGGCTCTCGGCGCCCATGTTCGTTATCTCGTCGATGATGCGTTGTTCCGCGACGCGGTGATGCGCTCTTGTTCGGGGAAAAAAGTGACGGATTTTCTGTCCAGCTACCAGGCCATCCGCAACTTCAAGCTACCCACGTCGCAGTCTGACCTGGCACGCACCACCGCTCTGCTTGGCCGCGCTCCTACGCCCTACGCTGAGTACGTCCGCGAGGTGGTGGCGGAGTGGCGCGCCCCGCTCGCCGCTCGGGCGTCGTGAAATCATGCCGGGGGGGCGACGGCCCGTGCGATCCAGTCGCGTTGCCTTTTTGAAAGTACATGCACAAACGTAGCGCTCAAGGTGCGCCACCTGCGCCACAATTTTCATCTTCGTCGCGCTCCCCACAGACGTTTTGCTGGTAGGGTCCCTAGTAAAATGGGGGGCTGAACAAGTGAGCGACCGACGATTGCAAGGAGCCAAGATACGGGCCGTGCTGTGCGCTCTGAGTTGCAGCTATTGTTCCGGAGGCGGGACGCCCAACAATCCCCCTACGAGCAGCGAAGAGACTTCATCCCAGGAGCCGACGTCATCGATTGGGGGCTCGGACGAATTGGACGGGACCGAGTCCACCGGAGGCCGAGTCGGGAGCGGCGGAGCCGCGCCTCAACACACAGGTGGAAGCAGCGGAGGCGATCCATCTGGCTCGGGGGGAAAGGCCCACCTGGGATCCGGAGGCGAATTGGGCAACGTGCAGGGTGACCGCTGTTCGTTCAACGTCGAGTCCGCACAGAGCCAAGGCACGGGCACAGTCACCATCGTCAACTGGTCCACGGATTTCGACGACGTGACTGCGGCCCACATCGAATTTGGTCCGACTGACGCCGAGCTCAACATGATCGCACCTGTCGACGTCATGGACGAACAGATGCGCACACTCTTGCTCGGGATGAAGGCGAACCACGCCTACCAGTTCCGGATCGTGGTAGAAAACGGTGACCAAACCTGCGTGAGTCCCAAGTTTGACGTCACGACGTTGCCGCTCCCCGACTGGGTCCCCATCATCACCAAGACCACGGAGCAAGCCGGTGGAGTGCAGGGGTTTTACGTCACCACACCAGGCATCACGTTCGGCGATCGAAAGACACCTGGTGCCTACGTGTTCGATACCGATGGGGACGTCGTCTGGTACTCTCCCCAGGTTCGACACACCTCTGCTGCCCAGATGAGCTGGGATGGACAGACCATGTGGTACGTGGATGCCAACGGCGGCAATCTGAACAAAACCAGTATGGATGGCCTCACGACCGAACAGCTCGATGTCTGGACCAATCATGATCTCGTCCCACTCCCTGAAGGTGGGGTCGCGGTGTTTTCCATCCAGGACCAGCAAAACTACCTGCTCGAAGTGGCCGACGACGGTACGGTCAGTGAGACTGCCCACCTCGAGGACTTCCTCGAGGTGCCGCAAGGACTCCATCCCAATGCGCTCATGTATTATCCGGCCGACGATAGCTTCACCATTTCCGATCTATCGGCCAATGCCTTCATCAAAGTCAGCCGCAGCGGCGAGCTGCTCTGGCAATTGGGGGGTAGTGACCCGCGCGGCAATTTCTTTGAACTCGTCGGGCTAGAGCCGTGGTCGGGTAACCACGGTCACGATTGGGGGCCCCAGGGTCAGTTCCTGTTTTTTAACAACTTTGGCACTGACGGCACCTCCCACGTCCTTGAGCTAGAGCTCGATGAGGACTCCTGGACGGCCAGCTACGTCCAGGACTACAAGCTTGCCAGCACGTGTCAGTATCTGGGTGGGACAGAACGGTTGCCCAACGGCCACACCTCGATCGTCCACGCCATGGAGGCCACCATCGACGAGGTGGATGACGCGGGCAACCTCATTCAGCGTTTCGACAACTCGTATTCTTTTGAACACGACCAGAGCAGCTACTGGACGCTATTCGGTTACGCCCACTTCCGGCCGACACTCTACGGCCCACCTCCCAACCACTGGCCAGCAGAGTGACGGGCATCCACTCAGGGGGGCTCAACGTCGTGGCCAGGGGAATGCCGCTTGTCTTGTCACTGAATACCACAGTATAGGCGTCGGGTTATGGGCTACCGCGCCGATCTCGACGGAATTCGCTGCGTTGCAGTGCTCATGGTTCTCATCTTTCACTTCGAGCTATTTCCGTTGGGCGATGGCGGATTTGTCGGAGTCGATGTGTTCTTTGTGCTCTCTGGCTTCTTGATTTCCGGACTCATCTGGCGAGACCTGGCAGCAGGAACGTTCAGCCTGAAGGACTTCTACGTCCGACGACTGCGCCGACTGGGTCCCAGTCTGCTGGTCGTCCAAATTGGTGCGCTGCTCTTCGCCGCGCTGCTGCTGCTTCCTAGCGCTACCCTCAGTTTGGCTCGGCAAAGCGTGTACACGCAGCTCTACGTCGTCAACGTGCACTTTTGGAAGAGCATCGACTACTTTGGTTTGCACACCAGACATCAACCCTTGTTGCACTGTTGGTCGCTGGCCGTTGAAGAGCAATTCTACCTTTTCTTTCCCTTGCTCGTTCTTGTGGTTCACCGCTATTTCCGCGGGTGGTGGCCGCGCGTGCTCGTGGGTGGCGCGCTTTTGTCCTTTGGACTCAACTTGGCATTCGTCCAAACCAAGCCTCAGGCGGCGTTCTATCTCCTGCCTACCCGCGCCTGGGAGTTGCTCGCAGGTGCGCTGATCCCCTATTTGAGTCCCGCTTTTACGCGTCCCTTAGCCAAGAACGTAGCCGGCGGATTGGGCGTGGTGTTGCTCATCGCTACGTTGGCACTGCATGACCCTGGCGTTGCGTTTCCTGGGTGGTTTGCGCTGCTGCCCGTCGCGGCAACCATGAGTCTGGTGCTGGCAGGTGCGGGCGTCGGGTCATGGGTCAGCCGAGCGCTTTCGTTGCCGGCGATCGTTTACGTCGGAAGAATTTCCTATTCGCTTTACCTCGTCCACTGGCCGATCCGCGTTTTTACAGACGCGCTGGTAGAGAGCTACTCGCTGCCGTGGCGTGTCACAGGCTTCGTCCTGTCGTTCGTGCTCGCCGCGCTGCTCTACCGGTTCGTGGAGGATCCGATACGAAGGCGTCAACTGCTTGCACAAACAAGGCCGTTTCTCATCGTCTACTTTTCACTCGTGGGTCTAGTCGTTGCTTGTGCCGTTTGGGCCATGCAAAGCCATGGCTGGCAGGGTCGCTTTTCAGAGCGCGTCTTGGCAATCACTCGCTACGCGGATGATGTCGACACCCGGCACCGCAACTGTGAAAAGCGAAAAGGGGTGCCGCTCAATCCGGATTGCACACTGGGGCAGCCAAACGCACCTTCAACCTTCACCATCATCGGTGATTCACACGCCATGGCGCTCGCCGAGGCGTTCAGTCAGTCCCTCGCTCGACAAGGAACAAGCGGTGTACTGATCGCGCGCCACGGCTGCTTGCCGTTGCTCGGCCTCGACGGGACCCATTGCGAAGAATTCATGGCAGAAGCGCTGTCCATGGCGACCAGCCCCGGCCAAGGGGAGAATGTGGTGCTCGTTTCAGTGTGGCGACGCTCGTTTGAGGTGGGCCTCATGGGACCAGGCAGGCAGTGGCTGCAAGGCACTGCTGCAGAACAGGCTTTTGCCCAGAAATTCCGTGAGACGGTCGACCAACTCCATCGCGCGGGAAAGCGCACCTACATATGGATGGGCCTCCCCGTCAGTCCTGCCTCTGTGCCTGAAACATTAGCGCGCAATGAAGCGTACGGTACGCATTTGCCTGTAGCCTCCGCGCTTTCGCTGTACGAGCGTGAATATGAGCACCTCTTCGCGGCGGTCGCGGCCAGCGCGCCGCAGGTCACTGGGACCATCTCCGCGATGAGTGCGCTTTGTCCGGACGGTACGTGCCGCTTCGTAAGAGAGGGTCTCCCGCTCTTCTCGGACAGCAACCATCCCACGCTCTCATCGGCGGCGTTTTTCTCCGCGATCATCTCGGATGAGCTCGCGAAGACGTCACCCTTGATCCATCACGGTGACCTCCAATAAAAGAGCGTTTCTCGGGCTGAACGCGCGACAAGTGCCCCGCAATTGTGAGGGGTCCGCACGCCAACAACTACGGTAGCGTCAGACTATTTCGGCAAGAGTGTCTGCCTGTGAAGGTATTGTAAGACTCGGTCCTGAATCTATCTTTTTTGGCGTTTTGCGACGAAGTCGAGCACGCACCCTACTTCGCGAGCTGCTTCTGGTACGCTGCTGCCCGTGACCGATCGCCTTTCATTCAGCCGTACCTCCCTGCAACCGTCAGGTCTTGCCTTCTCTCTGGCTCTGGCCCTTGCTGCGTGCGGTGGTGGGGACGACGATCCCGTCGCTGGCAACAGCGGCGGGGCAACGAGTTCCGGCGGGCAACCTGCTAGCGGAGGAAGCAACTCCGCAACAGGTGGGGCGGCGAGCGGCGGGGCGAGCGGCGGAGCTGCACAGCACTCAGGCGGCACGGGTAGCGGCGGCCGGAGCACTGCGAGCGGCGGGGCGAGTGGGACTGGAGGAGACGGCGCGGGTGGCGCGCCAAGCACAGCGTGCACGCGAGAACTCCTGGACGGTCTCTTGGACGACTACTTCGAGGCGCTCAGCGCCGGCGATCCCTCGACTTTGCCCCTCGCCGCTGACGTCAAGTTCACTGAAAACGCCGAGACCTTGGAGCTTGGCATGACGGATTTTTGGCAGAACGCAGGCGACGTCAAGTATTCCCAACGCCTGCTCGACACCACGCAATGCAGCGTCGCTGCCCAGGCTGTGGTCCCCGAGAATGCGACGGACCTGCCCATCGCCGTGCGCCTCAAGGTCGAAAATGCACAGCTCACCGAGATTGAGACCATCGTCGTGCGTCCTGGCGACTACACGGCGTCCTTCGCAGTCGCATCCGATCCCCAGGCGATCATCGACATCGCGGACGATATTGGCTGGCACGATGAAGTCCCTGAAACTGAGCGCGCCACGCGGGAAGAGCTCATCAGTTGGATAGACACCTACTTCACGGCCTTCCCCAACGGGGTCTGCGCTACCAGTGGACAATGTCGACGCTTGGAAAACGGAGGCGGCGACTTCCCTTGTGGACTATCGTGCAGCGGAGGGACCGGTGGTTTTGTGTCGCGCGTGATCTTGGCGGATGAGGTACGCGGCATCGCTGCCGGGTTTACTATCTTCGACTACATGACCGACGGGCACCTCGACATGCACATGATGAAGATGTCAGGTGGCCAGGTGCACGCCGTGCACGCGCTGCTGCGAGATACCAACGGTCAATCGGGCTGGGAGTGACGGAGCTGCTCGTCTAAGGTCGCCGTTCCAAGACCAGCTCGCGCGCCACCTCGAGCCGATAGCGCCCGCGCCCGTTTTTCTCGATGCGCAGCGCGTTGGTTCGCTCATGCAGCAGACAGGGCACCGACGCAGCCGCGCACAGGTAGAACTCGAGCTCATCTGCTACCGCCCTCGCCCGCACACCCCAATGACGTACGATTTGCGGCCGACCCGCCGCATCTACCGTGCACACGACCCCCAACAATCCGGGGCGCACCCACGCTCGCAGCTCAGACGAAAGAACGAACATGTCTATCACTTATCCCCGGGAATGGGCCCAGAGGCCGGCCCCCACACCACTAGTAAATTAATAGTGTTTCAGGAAGAAACACGGAGGATCGGGCGCAATCATGGTTTGATATTCACCCTCAGCCGCGCACGGCTGAAAGGACATGACTCATGATAACTAACCTCACCCCAGCACGCATCCTGGAAACCGCCACCGCTTTTTGGCCGGCCAAGGTACTGCTCAGCGCCATTGAACTGGGCCTGTTCACCGAGCTCGCCCGGTCTCCTTTGGACAACGCCGAGCTCGCCAGCGCCCTGGGCGTGCGCGCAGATCGATCCGCCGACCTCTTCGATGCCTTGGTGGCCATGGGTTTCCTGCAGCGCGAGGGGGATGGCCCCCAAGCGCACTACAGCAACACCCCGGAGACCGCCCTGTTCTTGGACAAGACCAAGCCCAGCTACGTGGGGGGCATGCCCGAGATGCTCAACACTCGACTATTTGGCTTTTGGAATGGTCTCACCGACGCGCTGCGCACCGGCAAGGCACAGAATGAAACCAAAGGCGGTCACTCCCTGTTCAAAGAACTCTACGCAGACGAGGCACGCTTGGAGCAGTTTCTCTCCGCGATGTCGGGCCTGCAAATCGGCAACTTCGCCACTTTGGCGGCGTTGTTCGACTTCTCCAAGTACAAGACAGTGCTCGACGTGGGCGGCGCCAACGCGCAACTGTCACGCACGCTCTCTGCCCGCTTCCCTGAGCTCTCGTTCACGAGTTTCGATTTGCCAGCCGTAGCCCCTATCGCCCAGCGCGAGATCAATCGCGCCGGCGCTACACGCATCGAGGTGCTCTCGGGCGACTTCTTCGGCGACCCCCTGCCCAAAGCCGACGTGGTCGTGATGGGGAACATTTTGCACGATTGGAACGAGGCCGACAAAAAGCACCTGATCCAGAAGGCTTATGACGCGCTCCCCCCAGGCGGAGCGCTGATCGCTATCGAAAACGTCATCGACGACGCCCGCCGACACAACGCTTTTGGGCTGCTCATGTCTCTCAACATGCTGATTGAGTTCGGTGCGGATGGCGGTTTTGATTATACCGGAGCACAATTCGACGGTTGGTGTCGAGGAGTCGGGTTCAAGCGCACCGAGGTGGTAGCTCTTACGGGGCCCACCAGTGCGGCCATCGCTTACAAGTGACGCGCCATCGAGCGCGGTGAGGGGAACACAGGAATATGACGAAGAAAATCATTGCAGTGGTAGGCGCGACCGGCGCTCAAGGGGGCGGACTTGCTCGGGCGTTGCTCGCCGATGGAGAGTTCGCGGTCCGTGCCGTAACGCGTAAGCCTGACGGTGCGGTCGCTCAACAACTCGCAGCAGCGGGTGCGCAGATCGTCCAGGCCGATGCAGACGACACCGCCAGTCTGCGGGCTGCCTTTGCTGGGGCACATGGCGTCTACTGTGTCACCAACTACTGGGAGCACATGTCCGCGGACAAGGAGATTCAGCAGGCTCAAAACCTAGCCGAGGCCACCAAGGCGCAGAGCGTAGCGCACGTAGTGTGGTCCACGCTGGAGGATACGCGCAAACGCATTCCACTGAGTGACGACCGCATGCCCACGCTGCACGGAAAGTACAAGGTACCTCACTACGATACCAAGGGCAGCTCTGATCATTTCTTTGATGCGCCGCGCACTACCTTCTTACTCACCTCGTTTTATTGGGACAACCTCATCTACTTTGGGATGGGGCCCAAACCCGACGCTCAAGGTCAACTTGGTTTTGTTTTGCCCATGGGCAACAAGAAGTTGCCCGGCATTGCCGCGGAGGACATCGGCAAGTGTGCGTTCGGCGTGTTCAAGCGCGGCACCTCCACGCTAGGCAAGTACATCGGGATAGCGGGTGAGCACCTCACGGGCGCGCAGATGGCGCAGGCGCTCAGTCAGGCTTTGGAGCGCAACATCGTGCATGTCGATCCACCGCCCAGCGTCTACCGAACCTTCGGCTTCCCGGGCGCGGACGATCTTGGCAACATGTTCCAGTACAAGGCGGACTTCGAGACAGAATATTGCGGCGCACGCTCCATCGCACAATCGCGAGCTCTCAACCCAGAGCTGCTCAGCTTTTCTGGTTGGCTCGCCAAGTACAAGTCGCGTATCCCACTCTGAAGAGCGCTCGCTTGTTTCTGTAAACGAAGGCCAGCGTGCTGTTGACCCCGTTGGGTGACGAGATCCTTCGGCGCAGGGGGCGGGTGCCGACTGGCGGCGGCCAATTGGCCCGTTTTACGGGGCCCCTTGCTCTGAGTGCCTGGCCTTAGTGTATACCGTGTCCCATGAGATGGAATTCGGTGGAGGGCCCCCGACTGCTGAAGTCGCTCGGGGGGGCTCAATGGGCCGCGTGTGTGGTGCTGATGATGGGATGCAGTCCAAAGCCGCGGCCCTGGCCTGAGGTGCCAAGTTCGCCGCCAGACGCAGTGGGCCCTGCTGCCGGAAGCGAGAGCAGAGATCCGCACGACTGGTTCTACACTGGCAGCGCCGGTCCGTCGGCTTGGGGAACGTTGCGCCCCGAGTGGTCCGCTTGCGCCGACGTGGAGAAACAATCACCTGTCGATTTGCCGCTCGAAGTTCTTACCGCTCAGCCCGCCAGCGCGCCGCCCACCGGCGCAAAAAAGCCGGACACCGGCCCTGAGGCTCGGGCTGAAGCTCCATTCTCTGGCGTGAAGCTGGACAGTCGCTTGGGCGCGTTACCACTCGAAGTGAGCAGTGATGGGCGCGTCGTTCAACTCACAGGCGCCGCATCACAAACGATCTCCGTCGATGGCAAGTTGGCCACTCTCAAGCGCGGCGAGCTGCGTCGACCCGCTGAACACGTACTGGGCGGCGTCACTTTCGATTTTGAGATTGTGCTGTGGTTTAGCCAAGAAGATAACTCTCCGCTCGCCCTGAGCTTATTGTTCCGCCAAGGTGCAGAAAATACGGCTCTTGCGTCGCTCATTGCTGGTTTGCCCACGCTGCCCCATTACGGGCCCACCATGCTCAGCGGCCGCCTACCACTCGGCGAGCTGCTCGGCGCGGCCAAAGAGGGCGGCAAGTTCCTGAGCTACTGGGGCTCAGAGAGTGTTCCGCCGTGCACGGCTCCAGTCGCGCGGCTCGTCTTTGCATACGTGGGGGAGATCTCGCGGGAGCAAGTCGACAAACTGCGCACCGCCCTGCCTTCTTTGATGGCTCGTCCAGTGCAACCACTCGGACCACGAGCGGTAGGTGTCGTCGAACTCAACCAGCCCTCCACAGCGGCCCCTGCCTCATCCGATACTCCGACTGCAGCGCAGAAACCTGCAACTCCCTCACCAAAGAAGTAAGCTCATGAACATTCCGTTAGAGAAGAAGTCTCGTCGTTCCCATTCTTCGGTGCTCATCGCGTTGTTTGGATCGCTCGTGGTGCTGGGCTGCGGCCAGGGACAAACCCAGCAAAAGCAAGGCCCTCTGGAGGTCAGCGTCGTCAAAGTCGAGGCGCAGGACGTCACCATCTATACCGATTTCGTAGGCACGGTGGACGGCATCGAAAACGCCGAAATCCGCGCGCGCGTCGCCGGCTACGTGGAGGCCGCTCACTTTGCCGAAGGCAGCCGCGTGAAAGCCGGGGATCTTCTGTTCACTATCGATCCGGTGCTGTCCGAGGCAGAAGTGCGCAAGGCCCGTGGTGACGTGGCCATGGCGCAAGCCAGTGCGGCCAAGTCGAAAGCAGATGTTGATCGGCTCACCCCCCTGGTCGCGACCAACTCCGTGAGCCGACAGGAACTCGACCACGCCACAGCAGCGTATCAGGGCGCCGAAGCGCAGATCTTGGCCGCTCAAGGCGCGCTGGCCACAGCACAGGCCAGCCTCGATTTTACCAAGGTGCGTTCACCCATCGATGGTGTCGTCGGGGTACGCCAGGTCAGCATTGGAAGTTTGGTTGGGCAGGGCGAGCCCACGCTGCTTACGACTGTCTCCCAACTGGATCCAGTGCGCGTGCGCTTTCCTGTGAGTGAGCAGCTTTATCTCAAGCACGCCACGGCCCTGAACACCCTCGTCGATCGCGGTCCCGAACCCAACGCTGTCGAGGCAGATGGGGCCAAGCAGGACAAAGACGCCAAGGCTAAGCCCCCCGCCCCACAGGCAGCCCCCGCGACACAACCCGGACGACGCCTGCAACTCGACCTGATCTTGGCGGACGGCTCAGTGTACTCGGAGAAGGGCTGGCTCGCGTTGATCGACCGGGCGATCAGCATCAGCACGGGTAGTATCATCCTGGAGGCCCGCTTCCCCAATCCCCAAGGTGTGCTGCGTCCGGGTCAGTTTGGCCGCGTGCGTGCGGCCTCGGAGACCATCAAACAGGCGCTCGCCATTCCCCAGCGCGCGGTGATTGAACGCCAGAGCCTACGTGAAGTCTTCGTGTTGGTCTCGGGCAACAAGGTAGAACGCCGCGCGATCACCACGGGCGCCCAGGTGGGCAGCTACTGGATCGTCGAGAAGGGGCTCAAGCCGGGTGATGTCGTGCTCACTGAAGGCGTTCAGAAGGTGCGACCAGGTACCGAGGTAGCGCCGCACGAGATCCCACTGGGCGTCGTGTCTCCCAAGTCCGGCGGACCTGACGGCAGCGCACCAGCCAAGAGTCCCCCAGCAGCCACCGCTCCGACCGCAGCGGCTCCCTCCGCAGCCCCAGCGAGCAAAGAGGCCAAATAATGGGAAACTTCTTCGTTCGCCGTCCGGTCGTCGCCATCGTGCTGGCGATCGTCACGGTCATCGCGGGTCTCGTTGCGATGATGGGCTTACCCATCGCGCAGTTTCCCGACATCGTGCCGCCTGAGGTCAAGGTCAACACCACATACACCGGTGCTGACGCGCTCACCCTCGAGCAATCCGTGTCCACGCCCATCGAGCAGAAAGCAAACGGCGTGGATGGCATGATCTACATGCGTTCAACCAGCAGCAACGACGGGCAGCTGGAGATCCGCGTGACGTTCAAGCCGGGCACCGTGCCTGACATGAACAACGTGCTTTTGCAAAACCGAGTGTCCGAAGCAACCCCGGGTTTGCCAGAGGACGTCAAGAAGTTCGGCGTGACCGTGAAAAAGTCCATGGGTATGCCGTTCATGATCGTGTCGTTGGCTTCGCCCAAAGGCAGCTTGAACGCCGACTTTTTGGGCAACTACGCCACGATCAACGTGATCGACGAGCTGGCCCGCGTGGCTGGCGTAGGTGACGTGAAAAAGGTCGGTTCTTCCGACTATGCGCTGCGCATCTGGTTGCGACCCGATCGCCTGGCCCGCCTTGGACTGACGGTCAGCGACATCACGAGCGCCATCCGCGCCCAAAGTACCGTCAACCCGGCGGGACTGATCGGCGGTGAACCTGCACCCAAGGGCCAAGAACTCACCTATTCGGTCCGCGCCCAAGGGCGTCTGACCACCCCGGAGGAGTTCGGGGAAATCGTGGTGCGTGAAGCATCGGACGGATCCATCATCCGCATGCGCGACGTCGCCCGTGTGGAGCTGGGGGTGGAGACATACACTCAGCTGGGTCGCCTGAACAGCAACCCCGCGGCCATCATCCTCATTTACCAAGCGCCAGGTTCAAACTCGCTGGCGCTTGGCCGGTCCATCAAGGACACGATGAAGCGCCTGTCCGCCGAGTTCCCCGCGGACATGAAGTACGAAATCAGCCTGGATACCACCTTGCCGGTGACCGCCAGTATCGACGAGATCATGCACACGCTGCTTGAAGCCGTCCTGCTCGTGTTGCTGGTGGTGTTTCTGTTCTTGCAGAGTTTCCGCGCAACGCTCATCCCGCTCTTGACCGTGCCCGTATCGCTGATTGGCGCGTTCATGCTGTTCCCCGCACTCGGCTTCTCCATCAACACGCTCTCGCTGTTCGGCATGGTGCTCGCCATCGGTCTGGTGGTCGACGACGCCATCGTTGTGGTCGAGGCCGTGGAGCACCACATCGAGCATGGGCTTTCGCCTCGGGATGCCACCGTACAAGCCATGAAAGAGGTGTCCGGGCCGGTGATCGCCATCGCGCTGGTGCTGTCAGGCGTGTTCATTCCCGTCGCCTTCTTGGGCGGCATCACGGGCAGCATGTACAAGCAGTTTGCGCTCACCATCGCCTTGTCCATGATCTTCTCGGCTATCAATGCGCTCACGCTGAGCCCAGCCTTGTGCGCGCGCTTGCTCAAGCCCAAAAGCCACGGCAAGGGGTTCATGCAGCGATTCTTTGGGGCGTTCAACCGCGGCTTCGACGCGGCGACGGGCCGTTACACGGCGCTCACACGCGGACTGGTCCGCAAGACGGTGCTGGGGGTCGGCTTGTTTCTCGCCTGCGTATTTTCTGCGGGCAGCTTGAGCAGCATGGTGCCCACGGGCTTCGTCCCCGAAGAAGACCAGGGCTACTTCTTCGTCGACGTGCGGCTCCCTCCTCCAGCTTCGCTTCAGCGTTCGGACGAGGTGGCACGGGAGATTGACGCCATCTTGGCCGAGACGGATGGGATACAAACCTACAACACCATCGTCGGGTACAGCATCTTGTCCAGCACGGTCGCGCCATTTAACGCCGGCTACTTCGTGCAGCTCAAGCCTTGGGACGAACGTGAGGGGCTCACGGCGAGCCAGATCATGCGGCAGTTGAACGGGCGCTTGTCACGCATCGCTGCAGCTCAGGCCTTTGCCATGCCGCCTCCAGCCATCCCGGGCATCGGGACGGGTGGTGGTTTCAGCTTCATGTTGCAAGCGCCGGGCAATGCAGCAGTGACCGAGTTGGGCGAGATGAGCAAGAAGTTCATGCAAGCCCTGCGTGATCGTCCCGAGATTGCCTCGGCGGTGACGTTGTTCGATGCCGACGTGCCACAGATTTTCGTCAACGTGGATCGTGAGAAGATGATGCGGCAGGGCGTAACGCCCACGGACGTGTACAGCACGTTGCAGACGTTCATGGGTGGCCTTTACGTCAACGACTTCAACCGCTTTGGGCGCCAATGGCGCGTTTATGTCTCGGCCGAGCCGGAGTACCGCAACCGTGTGGAGGAGATCGATGCGTTCTTCATCAAGAACGATCAGGGCAACATGGTGCCGCTCTCCTCGCTCACCTCTCCTTCCTCGACCAGTGGTCCCAACTTGCTCACCCGCTTCAACCTGCGGCGCTCGTCTGAGATCATGGGCCAAGGCGCACCTGGGGTAGCGTCAGGTCGGGTGCTCGAAGTGATTGATGAAGTAGCAAAGAAAGAGCTCCCGGAGGGGTGGAACGTTTCGTACAACAACATGAGCTACCAGGAGAAGATTGCGCCCCCCGCTGGCCCAGTGTTTGCCCTGGCCGTGTTGTTCGTGTTCTTGATCTTGGCGGCCCAGTACGAGAGTTGGTCGTTGCCCTTCAGCGTGCTTTTGGTTGTGCCCGCAGGCGTGGCGGGGGCCATGCTGGCGTTGTTGCTCGCCAAGGTTCCCTTCGATGTCTTCGGCCAGGTGGGGTTGATCATGTTGGTTGGTCTTTCAGCCAAGAACGCCATCTTGATCGTGGAGTTTGCTAAGATGGAGTACGAAAAGGGCAAGTCAGCCCTCGAGGCAGCCATCTCCGCCGCCAAGTTGCGACTGCGTCCAATCTTGATGACCGCCTTCGCCTTCATCTTGGGTTGTGTGCCGCTCCTACGCGCCTCTGGCGCTGGCGCAGCCTCACGCGTGAGCATGGGCGTGGTCGTGGTGTACGGTAGCTTAGCCGCTACTTTCATTGGCATTTTCCTCACTCCTGCGCTCTTCGTCATGGTGCAGACCCTGGTCGAGAAAACGTCGGGTGGGCGGCCGCCGGCCCCGGAAGGTGCGGTCAGTCCCGGACCCGACACCCACGAAGCAGCAGCCGTTACCCCCCAAGGAGAACCCGCATGAGACAGCCAGGATACGATCGGCTCAGGTTTCCTCGACTCTTTGCGTTTGGCATCAGCGCGCTCACCACCTTCGGCTGCGCAGTCGGGCCCAATCACAAAGCTCCTGAAATCAAGACGCCGGAGCACTTCAAGGATGAGCGCACCCCAAGCGAGAAGTCCTTCGCGGATCTGCCATGGTGGGAGGTTCATCGTGACCCGACACTATTTGCTCTGATCCGTGAAGCGACCGAAGGCGCCTATGATTTGCGCATCGCTATGGCGCGCGTAGAAATTGCACGCCAAGCGCACCGAGCAGCCGTGTGGGCGCTGTGGCCTACACTCGGCGTGCAAGCAGGCGTTGGGGACGCGATAGGCACCCTCGATGTACCGAGTGTGTACCCTCCGCAAAATCTCTCGGGCAACTTTGCCTTGGGCGCAGGGGCATCCTGGGAACCGGACGTGTGGGGACGTCTGCGGCGCTTGGCGGGGGCAGCCAAACACGAATTTCAGGCGACCGACGAAGATCGACGTGGCGTCTACATCGCTTTGGTCGGAGATGTGGCCCAACTTTACTTCTCGTTGCTCAGCCTCGACTTGCAGAAAGACTTCGCCCAGCAAGCGCGCGTCGCTCGCGAAGAGACGCTGCATTTGTTCGAAGCGCGGTCCGGAGGCGGCGTGAGCAATGAGCTCGAGGTCTCTCGAGCGCGCGCCAGCCTGAAACAGGTGGAAGCGTCTCTCACCGTGATCGGGCTCGGCATCGGCACGACAGAAAACGCTCTCAGCTACCTTTTGGCGCGCCTGCCCTCGCCCATCAAGCGCGGAGTGTCTCTCGACGCGCTGCAGTTCCTACCGTCCATTCCTTCCGGGTTGCCTTCCACGCTGCTTCGCCGTCGTCCCGACGTGCGCTCGGCCGAGAAGATTTTGCTCGCCCAAAACGACAAGATTGGCGCAGAACTTGCGGATTTCTTCCCCAAGTTCCAGCTCACCGGTTATTTGGGCGTCGCCACGCCCAACCTCAAGGATGCCAGTTTCGTGCGCGGGGGCGTGGGCCTGCTCAACTGGACGTTGCCCTTCTTGGGAGGTGAACGCACCCGTGCCGAATACGCCGCGGCCAAAGCCGCTTGGGAGGGCTCAGTCGTGGCCTATGAGCGCGCGGTGGGTAACGCGTTCCGTGAGGTCGCCAACTCGCTCATCGCGGTGAGCATGCTTGGTGAGCGAAGGACCGCGCTGGATGCCCAGCTCGCCGCCGCGAGCGATGCCGAGCGCCACGCACTGGAACGCTACCGGGGCGGGGTCGCCGACTATTTGGACGTACTCACCGCGCAGGAGCAGAAGCTTGCCGTGCAGCTCGAAGTGGCCGAGGTGATGGGGCGTCAACACTCGGCAGTGGCGCAGCTCTACCGCGCGCTCGGTGGCGGTTGGCCGCTGCCCGATGAGGATAAGGACGACGACAAGTCCAACAAGAAGAAGTGACCACTCCTTCCCTGGTAACGTCCATGCGTGGCTCGACCTTGCTTTTGGGCTTGCTCGGGCTGCTCGCAAGCGGCTGCAATTTCTTCAACATGACCACGACCGGCGTGGGGGCCAAAGTCGCCCCCAGCAAGGCCATGGTGAATCGAGGGTCACCGCAGAAGAGCAAGCTCGTTCACGGCTTTCTCGAGCGGTTGCCGAGCGACACGGACGTCAACGCTTGGGTCGCAGTCAGTTCGCTCGACAACAACCTGGTGACGGCGGTGTCCGTAGGACGGCAGGGCTACTATTCCGTGTTCGTCCCTCCAGGCTCATACCGCATCAGCGTCTATCTCGATCGAGACGGGGACAGCGTGATCTACCCCCATGAGCTGGCGGGGCAGTTACCTGAGCCCTTCACGGTACCCACCGGCCCGCGCGTCGCCTACTTTGGGTTGGATGTCGAGCTCGATACCGATTCCCGCGCTGGGCTCACTGGGCTCGTCCAGGTGCTCGAACATGAGGTAAAGCTGAACGAAGGCATTCCCGAAATGAAAGCGGCCGAGGAGCTGTATGCCCCACAGTTTGGCCAAGAAAACATCGATTTAGGAACATACCAGTCGACCGTCTCCTTCTTCAATCACGTCTCGCCCATTCAGTACTTGGATGAAGTCGACCTGACCACAGGCCGTGTGCCCATGGTGCTGGTCCACGGAATCAGTGATTCGCCCCAGATCTTCTACGACTTTGAACGGAGCATCCCGTCGGCAGATTTCGAGCCTCTGTTTTACTTTTATCCTACCGGCGCGCGCCTGCCTGCGATGGCGGCACTGCTCTATCATCTGTTCTTCTCCGGCAAGGTGCTTCCTACATTGTCTCGCTCCGTGCTCATCGCTCACAGCATGGGTGGCTTGGTGGCGCGGAGCAGCCTCAATGAATTCTCTGGGCAGCCCGGCGAGAGCAAAGTGTTTTTTTACGGCTCCTTCGTCTCCCCGTACGGCGGCGTGTCCCTGGCAGAGTCCGGCATCACCTCCGGGCCCGTGATCGTCCCCTCTTGGATCGACATGTCACCCGAACGGGATTTCCTCATCCACCTCTTCAAACCGCTGCCCCCTGGGACGGTGTTTGCCATGATACACGGCAACGCCAAGGGCAAGTCCGATGGCGTGATTGCGCTCACAAGTCAGCAGCGACCGGCAGCGATGGCCCAAGCCACCTACGCCGAGACCTTTGGGAGCACGCACGTTGAGATCATGTCCAACCCCAAGGCGATCGAGACCATGCTCGGGTGGGCGAAAAAGAGCCTGCCGCCCCCTGACACCGACTCTACCGCCCAACAAGCAAGCGGCGAGCGCCTGGACAACCTGGAGCTGCGTCATCGCGCGTACGCACTGCGTGCAGCGCTGCGTGAGCGCAGCGCGCAGCGGAAAGCGCGCATCTTCGTCTCCTTGGTCACTCCTACGGTCGCGCGCCTTCGAATCGAAAATGCACGAGCAGCCATCGTAGTGCACCTCTCGGTGGGCGAAGGCATCCGCCTGGATGCCCAAGGCGTCACCGAGCCGCTGATGCTTGAACCATGGCCGAAGGACGAAAACGCACTCGCTACTGTGGCAGACCGCCTGGTGCAGCTCGTCGAGACCAAGTTGCGGCATGCCACAGCGCCATCCCCTTACCCTTCGCTCCCCGCTGCGCTGCAGTTTCAACCGCAGCTTGACCCCAAGCAAGCTGCCAAAGAGCCAGATCCACTGTCCCGCTGGACCCCGCCTCCGATAGCCTTGGGCAGTGGCATGTCTATGGCACTCAACCTGGATGGCAGCGCACCGCGCGTGCAACTGCCCTTCAAGTTGGACGCCTACTTCGGCTATTGGGGCTTCGGCTTGGATGCCCGCTACACCGTGTGGGGTGGTTTGATCAAGACGAGCCAAGCCAACATCTTGTTCGAGCCCGTGACCGTGGGGGCAGGACCGCGAGTGCGATTTGGACACCGCTCGGCTCGTGTCATGGGCCAACTGGGCGTGAGTGGCGGTCTTGAGCTGGGTGTGGCTACGTTTCTCGCGCCCGACGCGGGCCGGGTCTCCGACGGAGACGATGAGCTCGACCGGCAGTTTTTTGCCGTACCGATCGTCTATGGCTCGGTAGGCCTGGGCTACCGCATCCTTCAAGATTTCTATGGCGTCGCCTTGGGCGATGTGGGGGTTGAGATTCCACCAAACAAAATCCATCTCCCTGATGACGTGACCCTGCACGTCCCCGCCACGGGTTTCTTTCGCGCCGCGCTCGGCGTTGAAGTGCGCTTACCTTGACAAGCCAGCCAGCTACGATAGCCCATCATTCTGCTCATCTCATGGCAAACTGGCGATGAATTGCGCCAGGATGATCTTGCTGATCATCGCGATGGGATAGACGATAGCGTACGCCACGTACGTTTCCTCGGACTTTCCGGAGTACTCATACGCCGCAGCGAGCGCTGCGGGCTGAGTCTGCTGGCCGCTGCTCGCGCCGAGCGCGGTGGTGACACTGCCGCGCAGAATTCGTCGGACCGCCAAGATCAGAGCCGTGGAGGAGAGGATGGTCAGCGCAGCGCCCAAGCCGAACAACACAAGACCTTCCTTGCTGAACACCTGACTCAACTGGCCGCCAGCGCTCACGCCCACACCCGCCAGGAACAACAGGATCCCCAACTCGCGCAGCGCTACGTTGGTTTCCAGCGATTGCGTGAAGGTAAACGGACCCCAGCGACCGATGTGCCCGAGTATCAGCGCCACCAGCAGCGGACCACCTGCCGCGCCCAGCGACACATTGGTCCCCAGTATGTTCACCTCGACGCTGCCGAGCACCAACCCCAAGGCGATCCCAGCGGCCAATGCCACGTAGTCGACCTCCGCTAGCTCACGCTCGGAATCGCCGAAAAACTGGGCTACTTCAGCCAAGCGTTCCTTGGGCGCAACCACGCGCAACCGATCGCCCACTTCGATACGGAAATTGGACGACGGAAAGATGTCGAGATCAGCACGTCGCACGCGCGTCACCTGCGCCCCAAAGCGTCGTCCCAACTCGAGCTCATCCACCGTCTTTCCCCCTAGCTGCCGTTTGGACACGAGAATGCGCCGCATGTCGACCTTGTCTCGATCCACCTCGGGGTGAACGGTCGACGTTTGACCAAACTGGGCGATAGCAGGGCCCAACCTCTCCTCCGTGCCAACCAAGGTGATGACGTCGGCAAGCTGTAAAACCGTGTACTTGTTAGGAACGAACGTATCGTCACCACGCCGCACTCGGGAGATGAGGACGCCCAGCTTGGTCTGGATCTCCAATTCTCCGATGGGCGCGTGGATCATCGTTTCGTGCTCGACCACGCAACTGGCGCTCCTGATCTTGGCGTGAGCCTGTGGCGCCGAGAGTTCGATCTCCTTCTTGAGGGCACCCTTGCTACGAGCCACGAACAAGCGAAATACCGTGAGGATCCCTAAGACGCCGACCGGATAGGTGACTGAATAGCCCAGCGCTGGATCGAGCGCGTGCGGGGAACCACGCAGCACGTCTGAAGCGGCGCCGAGGGCAGGTGTGTTGGTGAGTGCCCCGGCAAACACACCCGCCAGCAAGCTGGTGCGGATATCTAACATCTTCCCCACAAATACGAGCAACCCCGCCGACGCGACCAAGATGCCGAGCAGTGCCAGATTGAGGCGCACGCCCCGGGTGCGAAAAGCAGAAAAAAACCCACTGCCGCTGGTGAGTCCCACCGCATACACAAACAGGATGAGCCCCAACTCCTTGATTTGGGGGGCAACCTGCACCGACAACCCTTGTCGAGCGTAGAGAAAGCCAAACCCCAGACCCGCAAATAGCACGCCCGCTAGCCCCAGTTTGACGCCGCCCATGCGCAGTTGCGCCAAGAACAAGCCGACCAGAATCACGACGAAGAGGAGCAACGCTTCGTGATGGGCGATCAACTGGAGCAGGAATCGCATGACATTTCCCTAACGCTGGAAAGTTTTCCGGCGCAAGACGGCCGCGACCTGGGCTGTGACGAGCTGCATTCGCGCGACGGAGGGCCATCGACCGACAACGTCAGGGAACACTTGCCGGGGAAAGGGGACGCTGGGCGCACAGTTGACTGCGTGTGATGAACGGCAGGGGCTCTCCCGAGCCGCCACTGCTGCGTACAGGTCGCACGTCACGTGGTCAGGTCGACGAGCTCGACAGCGGGTAACGCCGACGCGCCGTCTTGCTCCACCCAATGCGCAAAGGGGCGCACCTGGCCCTCGCGGCGCACACGCTCCACCTCCCCTAGGTCCAGCGTGGCGCAGACCCACGCGGGCCTATTGTACTGCCCTTGGGCGATCACGCCGTCCTCCGGAAAACCTCGGTCAGGGGGGCCAAAAACCGCAGCACATCCCACGTTCACGTCGATGGCAGGCGACCAAGTGAGCTCTCCAATCAGGGGGGCTTGCACGACATAAACTTGATTCTCGAGCGCACGCGCGCGACACCCGATGCGCACGCGCTCATATCCCGCACGCGTATCGGTGCAGCTGGGCACGAGCAGCAACATGGCCCCCGCTTCAGCCTGAGCCCGAGCGAGCAGCGGAAACTCACTATCATAACAAATGTCGATACCGATCCGCCCCAGCCTGGTCTCGAACACGCGCAAAGCTTCACCGGAATTCACGTTCCAACTCTCCCGCTCAAAGCGCGTCATCATGCGCTTGTCTTGGAACCCCAGCGCACCATCAGGCGCAAAAATGTGCGCTCGATTGACAATTCGCTCCCCCTCGACGCGCCAAGGAAAGCTCCCAGCTACGATGTGAACCCGATGTTCTTGGGCCAGGCGCCGATGCAGGTCTCGATACTCGTCACGCAAGCCTTGCAGAGCCAACACTTGACCATGCAAGTCTGCGCGCAGCTCCGCAGAAAACAATGCGGTCAGAATGAGCGCTGCGTACTCGGGGAAGACCAAGAGCTCGGCGCCTTGCGTCTTGGCATCCTTGACCCAAGCCCGCAGCGTCGCTTCGTATTCGTCCAGTGACCGCGGCTCAAATACTGGAAACTGCGCCGCAGCGACGATGAAGCCACTCATACGCCCGACTGCTCCTGTTCCGTATCGTGCGCGACCTGATCCAAGTGTTTGATCCAGAAGGTCATGTCCTTGGCGCTCGGCTCCGACTCGCCGCGATCCTGCCAGGTCAACTGCGCACGCAACTGGGGAAACTTGTGGTAGCCACGTTTGGCCCAGAACGAGTCGAGGGGTACGTAGTCGGGTGGGCAGAGCGGATGCTGTACGGAGCGCTCCACTGCACAAAACGCGCAGATGGACAGGCCCTGTCGACGCGCGTGGGCTTCTCGGAGCTCGAAGAAGCGAAGCCCCAAGCCTCGACCGCGAAACTCGGGCAAAAGGACCGATTCACCGAAGTAATCCACGCGCGCGAGGTCAAACCCCGCATCAACGAATGGTCCTTGCATCTCGCTGGGCGCCTCGAGCAGTGGGATAACGGTCGAAGCCCCCACCACCTTTGCCCCGTCCCAAACCAAGACCACCTGTGATCGCGCTGACCGCACGTACGTCTGTAGGTACTGCTCCTCGTACGCTTGCGTCCCTTCATACAGGTAAGGAAACTCGTAAAAAACGGCAATGCGCAGCTCTGCCAACGGCCCCAGGGCACTCTCGACCGCAGCTCCCTCCCGCGTCTCCACACGCAAACCCTGAGCTGCGTGCGTCTTGGTACTCACGCTGCGGCCCCGCTCATGGTGTGTCCCCTTGCACCTGACTGAGCCAGTCTTGCAAGTTGTAATAGTTCGTCACCCGGGCAATCTGTCCCGCGCGGATCTCGAAGAATGCACCACCGCGCAAACGGTAGGTTTGACCGCGCGCCTCCGGCAAGCCCACATCGCTCCGGACGTAGGTGCCTAGGACGACAAATTCCGCAGCAGCGCGCGTGCCATCTGGACTCACCAGGTACACGAGCTCGACCAGCTGCTCTCGATAGCTGTGATCCATACGCTCGAGAAAGGCAGCAAATGCCGCTTTGCCGAGCTCCGGACCAGCTTGATTGATGTCGTGCACGACATCCTCGGTCAAAAGGGCCAGCATGCCTTGTCGATCGTGCGCGTTGAATGCAGTGTAGTAGGCCTCAAGTAAGGCTTGGGTCGTCTTCATGGCGCCGTGATGTCGTGACAGTCCGCCGCGGTGAGTTGATCGTGAGTTGTCACGGTTGGATGCGCCGGGTCGAAGCTCATCGTGAACTGGCGCATGGGGTAATTTTGCACCCCTACCTCTTCGCTGATGACGGTGTGGGGGTCCTCACCAGCTTCTAGTCGGTCGATCACACGTTGCCCTTGTTCGAGCTCCAGGTACGGGATGGTGACCAAGAAATTGCCGTCCACGCGCTCGCCATTGAAATCGGGAAACGATACATTGAAATCGAAGCGCTGGATCGTGCATTCGTCACTGGGTGGGTCCACCAAGTCACGCGCATCACAGTCCTCCTGACTTTGATCGGTGATGGCATGTGCTGTCGCCAGGTACGTCATTTGACACACTCCGGCCGAACACGTGTAGAAGCTACGGAGTGTGGCGGTGGTGCGATCGAGAGTGACGCAACGGTACACACACAAGTCGAAGCGCACTGGATAAGTCGCCGAGCCAGCGGCGTTGCTCACATTGGTAGGAGCGCACACCTGGCCCGTGGCGAAGGCGGCATCAAATTCGTCCGGTAGGGGGAACTTGTCCACTGAACAGCTGGCTACAGCCAGAGCGAACATGAGCGCAACGTTTCGGCCTTTCATGTCGACCACATTACCCGGCTCTCGCCAAACTGCACACTCGGCGCTCGCTCGCAGCCATTCACGCGCGGTTCCGAGCCGAAACATTGTGATGAATTTGGCAACTGACTGGTCAGTCGCGGTTGCCAGAGGCTTCCATTTCGCGCCATCGTCGCCCCCGGAGGACCTCAATGAAGACACTAAGTGTAGAGCGAACGACCACCGCGGCGACCAAGCCATGTGCAAGGCGTGTGCGCGCCCTAGCCCAGCCACGCGTCCCAGCACGCGACAGCTGGGCCATGCGCATACTCACCTCGCTGCTAGGAGCATCGGCGCTGCTTGGTTGTGCGATGGATGCCGACACGACATCAAGTGCTCGAGTCGGAGGCGACTTCGAGACTCGTGAGCAAGCCATCTTCGGAGGCGAACCTACCGATGGTGCAACGTTTGAAGCGGTCGGCACCTTGGCCATCCGCATCGTCTTCGAGGACGAACCTGGCGCGCCTTTGACATTATATCAGCCCTTCTGCTCCGGCACCTTGATCGCTGATACGGGCGTGCTCACCGCGCGCCACTGCACGGAGGCGGCCGAACGGTACATGGCAGACGATTTCGAGATCGTGTTTGCTTTTGGCGCCTCGGGATATGAACCCGACCAAGCCGTACCCATTCTCGGCTGGAAACAGGCTCCTCCTTCACCCACCCATCCTGGTCTGCTCTTGGACGGTGGGCGTGACGTCGCAGTGGTGTATCTGGCGGAAGCGCCCGTGGGCATCGAACCAGCCAAGATTGGCGTCTTCAAGCCAAAGCAGGCCGATGATGAGTTTGTGATCGCTGGCTATGGCATCACGGACTATTACGCCGAAGAGACCGGCTATTATTGGGACGGGCTGAAGTTTTCCGGGACGGCCACAGGTCGCTCCTTGGGTGGACCTTGGTACTCCTTGCTCTTCAATGGCGACTACGACGCGTACTTACAGTGGTACCTCGCTGACGCAGTCACGTCATCGCGCAGTGAGGAAGAGGCGCTAGAGTGGTGGAACATTTACAACCTCGAGCCCGGCTACGAGCTCTTGGCGGGCACTCCGGGCCAAGAATCCTTCAGTTGCTTCGGTGACTCGGGGGGGCCCCTCGCCGTCTCCAAGAAGAACAAGTTCACTGTGTATGGCGTCAGCTTTGCCGTGGAATCGTCGCAGAGCACCGTGTGCACTGGTGGGTCCGCCTATTTGGTGCTCAATGAGGAAATGCACGCCTTCGTCAAGCAGGCACTTGCGCACTGCAAGCACTGAATATGAGCCTTTTGAACGACGCCCCGGGGGTCAAGCACCCGGGGCCGGGTAGGCCCGAGGAGCGGGTCATTCAGGTTCGCGACGGCAGTGGCGTGCGCGCCGTCTTTCACCCGTGTTCCACAGCGTCGTCGCGCAGATTTTTGCTCATTCATGGCAATCCCAGGTCACTTGAGGACTTTGACCGGTTGGCCCCCTTGCTCTGCCCCCTCGGGGAGGTGCTCACGCTCGATCTACCGGGTTTCGGTCAGAGCACTCGTCCGCCAACACAACGTCCATCCGATCTGGCTCTACCCCGCTTAGCCGAGGTGATCCTCGAGGTCGCTGGAAGCTTTGGCTGGACCGCACCGTTCGTCACGGTCGGTCACAGCCATGGTGGGGGGGTAGCTCAGCTGCTTGCCGCACGGCATCCCGACCGCGTGCGCGCCATCGTGCTGTTGGGCACGCTCGCGTTCCCCACGCACCTGAATTATCGCCTGCTGCCGCTGCCCGGCGTGAGGCAACTGATGCAATGCGCCGCCGCGTTCGTCCGTGTGCCCGGCTTCAATTGGGCCAAGCGCGCCCTCGTGCGCCAAGTGCTCACAATGGTCAGCTCGCCCGAGCGTCCGTCTGCGTCTGAGGTTGCTCAGGAACTCGAGAGCATGACCCGGGCTCCCCACAGCCTGGTCAGTATGGTGGATGTTGCGCTCGGCAGGCCGAGCACGCTGCTCAGACAACTTGCGCCGCGGATCCAGTGCCCCACCCTGATCATTCATGGGCAACGTGACGCGGTCGTTCCTGTGCGCTGCGCGGAGGCCCTGTACGAGGGGACGGCAGCCGCTCGCGGCAACGTCCAGCTCCACATCTTGCCTGATGCTGGGCACATGCTGGCACGCTATCAGGCACAACGCTGCGCGGCGCTCATCCGCGATTTTGACGACGATGTGGCCGATTCAGCAATCTGAAGGCATCGGAAACACCTGACGCAGATGCGCTTCGATCGCGCTCACGTCGATTCGACCATCATAGAGCGCAACGAAAGCCGCCTGCGGCTGCGCCTGAAGTTCACAAGCCACCAGCAATGCCCTTTTCACGCGACCGCGCGCGAGGTCAAACAATGCATGGTCGACGACGGCGCGGACGGCCTGCCCTCGCCCCACCAAGGTGTAGCAGGGCCCCTGAATGTGAAGCTCGCGGCTGATTTGGCCCGCTGGGGCGTTGCTCAACGTCCAGTGGAAGTCCGCCGGGCTGGCAAAGCGTAGGGTCTCACGGAGGCCCCGCTCATAAAACGCCACGGCGTCGTCCACTCCGGCATCTGCCGTCGCCAGATACAGCCCCCGCTCGTGCGTCGCGATGTCTCCGTCAAACCAATCGCAGGTCTGCGCGCACACCAGCTGGCTGAGCGCGGGTAGAGTTGCGCAAACGGTCCCCGCCGTACTGCCCGTCATGAAGTGCGGCGCCTCGTTGTGGCTAGGCATACCTACCCATCAGGAGCACAGTGTTGAGTCCACCGAACGCGAGCGCCACGTTGGCTACCCACCCAAGCGAGGCGGGTCGAGGTCGATCCACGAGATCGAGATCGAAGGCGGGCTGCTGCAAGCCAACGTTGGGAGGGATGACTTGATGTTGCAGCGCCATCACGCACACACAAGCCTCAATCGCGCTGGCCGCGCCCAGGGTGTGACCCAATGCCCCCTTGAGGCTGCTCACGGGTGGTGACTTGGCGCCGAACACACGGTGCAACATCTGTGCTTCAGCGGCGTCCGAGAGCACAGTCCCCGTCCCGTGTGCACACACCCAATCTATTTGGTCAGCCGTGAGACCTTGAGCAGATAGCGCGTCCTGAAAGGCCAACCCCGCCATTGAACCATCAGGCAGTGGCGCCACAGGATGTTCCGCGTCGCAACTCAATCCCAACGCTCCGACGACCGCCCAGGGAGTGGCACCCCGCGCCCGCGCGTGCGATTCAACCTCCAGGACCAGAAATGCCGCGCCCTCCCCGAGTACCATTCCATCGCGTGCTAGGTCGAAGGGTCGGCAAACCCCATGACTACTCATCGCCCGCGAGCGACTGAACCCCAACATCGCGATGCGTGAGAACGGCTCGACCCCTCCGGCCAAGGCTACTTTCCCACGACCCAGGCTCAAGTGTGCCGCGGCACTGCCAATGGCGTAATTGCCGGCTGCGCAGGCTGTCCCGTAGGTGCGAAAATCCCCGCGCAAGCCCAGCTCCGCACGCACCGCGCGCGCGAACGAAACGGAGGTCGCGTCAATCAATACGGAGCGAGGGAGGTCATCCTGAGCAGCTACCTCGAAAGCGGAACTTTCACCCATCGTGCTGCCCACACACAAGAACGTGTCCTCAGGCAACTTGAGTCCGCTGTCAGCGGCCGCGGCGCGTGCCGCCGCCACGGCCAACTGGCGACCCCGCGCGGCTTGGGATGGGGACTCGGGACAGCGGCCAGCGCGCACGTGGCGAAAGCCGGCCGCGCGCAAGTCTTCGCAATCCGTGATGGCGCAGTCTTGGTCGAGCAGGCGGCGAAACACCACATCCTTGTCCGCGCCAAGCGCAGTAACGAGCCCGAGCCCCGTAACGACCACTCGCTCCACGTCAACTTCCTCCGCCGCGGTCGCGTAGATAGCCTGCCAGCTGCTCGAGGTTGGCGAGCTTTTGCCACACGTTGTCTGGTATCTCGAGCTGGTAGTGCTGCTCGATCCGAGCGGCCAGTTCAGCCAAGTCCATGGAATCGAGCCCTTGGTCGGCCCAACTGAGGTGGGGCAGAAGAGGCGTAGTGATGTCCGGTCGAACCTTCTGCAGCAGTTCCAGCAGCGTGTTCATGAAAACGTCCGTACCTCCCGCGCCCGACGGGCACCAGAGACCGAAGAGAGCACCGGGGACAACGGATCGCCAATGATGCGGTAATCGGCCACAGGCTTTTCGCCCAGCGGGAGGGCTGCACAGACCAGGCGCCCAACGTCCGGCGCGCCCGCTACGAGCGCATCACTCAGCCGCACTGCCCAACGCACGTTGTCGGTGTGCAAGGTCGCCCCCACCGCGGCGAGCACGGCTCCGCATACGCCCTGCAAGGGCAGAGCTTCGGCAAACGAGAGCCCTACCCTGCGTCGGCTAGCGGTCTTGCAGCAAAGCGACAAGATGGCCCCCGTCGGGCGCCCCTGAAACTCCGCGAAATGGTGCGCCCGCAGCCCGTAATAGCCTACCCAACCCACGGCCCGACCATGCCCCACGTAAATCGCACAGCCCAAGCCGCTGCCCAGTGCAGTGATGAGATCTTCTGGAGTGAGTGCATCCGCCGTCCAACGAAACGTGTCACCCGTGTCGCGGAGCAGCTCATCCAGACGGTCCGCGAGGCGTAGGTAACGACCATTCCTTTGTGACAAGAGTGCTATCGAGGAGATTTCCCCGGCTTGGCGATGGAGGTACGCTGCGGCCCTTGCGAAACGCGACAAGGCCGCTGAATCCACGTACGGCAACCAGCCCACGGGAATGGCTGCCGCCCCATCGAGCCGCAGCACTGGTCCGTCGAGCACGGTCCGAGGCGCGCGCCCCGGAGCGCCTACCACAAACACTGCGTCGAACCCCTCAGCGCGGGTCTGGAGTTCATCGCTACTGGGCACAGCATCACATTCCCAATGGCTGTGAGCGATCTCCCGCGTCGCGTATGCTTCAAGGAGCGGACGCAGATCTACCGCCGCACGCCGCGGCGCAGCAAGCAAGAGCTTTCGCGCTCCCGGCTTGCGTCCACCGCTCACTAAGCTTGATCGAGACGTCATGCAGCCAATGCTCGCTCCGGCATTCCAAGCCGTACTTGGTCTACGTACGGTTGCCACGGGGTAAAATCGACCGTCCCGCTGAACAATTGTGACCGAACGAACCAATGCATGATGATCTGACCTTGTCGCTCCGGATTGAATTCATCCAGATCGCCACCGGCAGCCAACAACTCCGCCTCTCCCCCATCCCCGCGAATGAAGCCGCGCTGCTGGGTGATGTTGGTTCCGTCAAAGTTGGCGCCCGGTACCTCGATGTCCACTGAAGGCTCGTCGTAGCCATAGTTGTAGCCCTCGACGATTTGTCCAACCACCGCGTGTGCCAAATAGACAGGGCCAACGTGCTGATTCTGCCAAACATGCGTGAGCTCGTGGATAAGCGTCGGACGATTGAAATTGTTGTCCGAGGTATCGAAGTTGATGAGGTTGCCGGTCACGAAGGCACGCGAATCAATCTCGTCGGTGAGGCTCGAGAAGTTCCCCGAAAAGAGCTGCGTAAAGAAGTCCTGAACACCGAAAATGATATCGTTAGCCGTGCTTTCGAAGGAGAGATGGACTTCATCGAGGTCAATGGAATCGCCAAACACCAGCTCGGCATCCGCGCGCTCCGCCGGTGTGAGGGAGCGTCGCGACGGGATGAGTTCGAAGAGAATGGCAACCACCGTGCCGACGGCACCGCCAGCGACCTCGAGCACCGAAACGAGGATGTCTAGCGCGGCCTGCCCTATCTTCTTGAGAGCAATGACGACTTCGTCAAGGAACTCCTGCGCGGTCTCCACGATGACCGCCTGGAAGATGTCGCTCAGTGTTTGACCGAGACTCTGCGCCGCGCGCATCAAGTTTTCTAGCGCCTGATCGGGGTGAGCCACCGTGTCGGCGATGAGCGTGGCCAGCGTGACCCCCATTTCAAGGGCACCTTTGACCACCTGAGCGATCACCTCCACGCTGCGCGTCGCCATCCACGCCACAAGGTCTGCCACCGCTTGACCCGCCTTGAGCAGACCACGCACCGTGGCGGCGATCGCGGGGATCAAGTCGTTTTCCAAGTAGTTGAGCAGGTAGCCCACGGAGTTGCCCACCCGCACGGTGGCTTCCGCCAGGAGCTCCAGTGCTTGTTCGCCCACCGTTTGCGCCCATTCGATGACGTCGCGCAGCGCGCTGCCCACGTCCTCGAGCAGAACTAGGATGCGGTCGAACACCGCGTCCGCCTGTTCCGCCGCCCAATCGAGGATTTCTGTCACGCTATCTTTGACGAAACGTGTGGCAAGGACTGCCTGGCGCCACAGTTCGCTCGTCAAGTCCTCACCGCGTTCGAGCAGCCATTCGAAGACATCACCCACCGGTCCGAGCGCTTGGAGAACGCCATTGACGATCTTGCGGAACACGAAATAGCTGGCACCAGCCACCGCCTCGAAAATTTCCACGACCGATGCCCCCACTTCGAGCGCCGCTTCGATCAGCCGCGACGCCGCGCGGTACGTGAATTGAACCATCGACTGAGTGAACTCGAGCACCGTCTTTCCCAGCTCGAACGCCGCACGCACGACCTCCTGCAGCAGATCTACCGCCAGCGAAAACACGTCCTTGAGCAGGTTGACCAAGCTCTTACCTAGGTCAAACACCGCCTCCACGATCTTCTTGATGGCGGCAATGCTTTGCTCGGCGATGGCTTCGACCATCTGTATGATCGTACGCCCAGCCGCCAATAAGCCGTCGACGATATGCTTGACGGTGTCGAGCGCAGCGTCCACGACGTAGGCCGTGAACTCGGTGATGGCCGTACCAATCGCTGCCGCAGCTTGCACCACCCGCTTCAGCAGTGCAGCCCCGGCGTCGACCACCTCATCCAAGAGCGTCGAGAGGCTGTTACCCAAATCCGTGAACGCCCGCACCACCGCCTGCAGTAGGTCCTGCGGTCGTGTGACCAGCGTGATGAGGATCTCGGAGATGGCGTGTCCCAACTCGAGCAGCGCCCGGCACGTATTGGAAATAAGCGTGAGCCCAAACTCGAGCGCTTGTTCCAAGATACTGCCGATGGCCTTGCCAATTGTCAGAAGCGCTTCGACTGCCTTGCGTACGACATCGAACGTTTTTTGGGCGAGCCACTCGAGCAATTCACCCAGCTGACGACCCAGATTGTCGATGGCTTTGAGGACCTCGACCAGGGCATCAACCGCAAGATTGAACGCTTCCTCGAGAATCTCAAACAGCGCTTTACCAATATCGATCAGCCCCTGAATCATCTTCTTGACGAGCTGGTAGCCCGTCTCCAGAGCAGCCTCGATTAGCCCGAGGATGGTCTCGCCCGCCTCCAAGAGCGCACGACATAAACTAGCGACTTCCTCCGCAACCCAGGTGACGACATCTGCGATGGCCTGCCCAATCGATTCGACCGCGTCGACGATGGCATCCACCACGCTGGTCACAGCGTCAGAAATCGCGTCCGCCACGTCCTCGAAGAAATCTCCGACGGCGTCATCCGTGCCTGGCGCGGGAGTGGCGCCGCCGACATCTATCTTGCGCATGACCCGACCGGCGTCGCGCAACCAGACCAGAACGCTGTGCATCGCTTCCCGATCGACCTCCTCTCGTTCTCCATAGAGAAAGTCTCGCATCAAGGTGCGGCTGTGCGCGCGCGGTAGCAGCGCAATGGCCTGCACGACCCCCTTACCCTGACCTGCATGTTTGTAGGCCGCGACCGCTGCCAATCGGTCCGGGCGCTCCATATTGACCACGTTCTGGAAAAACTCCCGGTGCTGCTTGTGCTGAGGCAGTGAAACCGCATACGCCTCCACCAATTTGCCAGCACTTTCCGGCTCCTCCTGCCGCAAGGTCTGGAAGGCCGGCGCCAATTCGACCGGGCGCACGTCGACCGACTTGAGCGCCTCAGCGTAGTTGCGGCGCGAGGGCCGACGACGAGCGATCGCGAGCAAAATGCGATTGGTCGTGGTGGCGTGTTCGAAGCGTCTGGGTTGACGGGCCGTGGTGCGCTTCTGCACTCCATTCTTCTTGCGGGCAGCCTTGCTCGTGCGCCGGTTGACCCCCGCGCGGGCCGTTTGGGCGCGCGGGGTCGTGCCCGCGAGTTTGGTGCGCACACCCACCTTTTTTGCCGATATTTTTGGCGTTTTTCTGGCAGGAACGGCTTTTTTGGGTGCCTTCTTCAGGGCCGTCTTCTTTGCTTTGGCCCGAGCGGTAGCAGCGCTCTTGGCAGGTGCCTTGCGAGCCACCGCCTTCTTGATCGACACCTTCTTACCCTTGGTCCTACTTACAACTTTCGCCATGTACCCCTCCCCACAATGCACGGAGAGTAACACGATCGCGCCGAGCGCTGTCAACCCTCGGACAGAATTTTCGGCTGGCTCATTGGTTCGCTGGCTCATTGGTTCGCTGGCTCATTGGTTCGCTGGCTCATTGGTTCGCTGACTCATTGGTTCGCTGACTCATTGGTTCGCTGACTCATTGGTTCGCTGGCTCGCAGCTCACTGGTTGGTGCTCCGGAGGAGAGCGGTACAACACTCGTGCCATTCGCCGCTTTTTGTCGCTGGCGGTTTTTCGCGGAAGGCAATGCACTCGTCCTCACCCTGGCGTTCCTAAGGAGTGATGCCGCAAGTTGAGCGGCCCATGCTAAGGAGCAAGAGAATGAATTGGAGCGCATACATACTCGTGGGTGGTGTCTGCCTGACAATCCTGGGGGCAGGTTGTTCTGCCCAAACGGACACGGATTATTCAGGTGAGCCACTAGCCACGCTGAGCGGGCACGTTGTCACAGGAGAGGTGACGACGGACGAAAAGCTGGTGGCGGCATTGGTGTGGACGACCCGCGACGGGGGCGTGGTGGGGCTGATGGCCGCCACGGCCCCCTTGCAAGGCGACTTCCCGGCCAACTTCAAGCTTGACCTGGTCCAGCCGCCTCCCCCGGAGGCATTTCATCTCGACGACAATGGGGAAGACGAGTCCTTGGACGTCGCCCAGGGCGTCATTGCCGCTGTGCCCGCGAGCCGGGTGGGTGGAGTCATCAAGGAAGAAGACATCGCGGGTGTCGCCATGGATTACGGGCTGATCTATTTTCAAGAAGACGCCGAGTTTGACGGTGATCCCTCCTGGGCCGCGGCCCACACCCTCAACGTCGACGCGGCGCCAGGCTACCAGCTATTCAGCATCAAACGCGAGATGAACAAAGAGTACCTGGAGTGCACCCATGCTGGGTTATGTACCAAACACCAGCCGCCCAATGCGCAGGATGACTATGTTTTCGAGCGCTGTGTCTCCGTGCTCGATGATCCAATCACCTGCACATTTTACACCGACCCCTCAAGCGACGAGGAAAAGGCCGAGGACGAGGAGTGCAGCAAACTTTGGCAAGAGGCGCACCCCGTAGACGGCATGACTGACTGTGGCATGCCCTGGAGCTGGCCCAAAAATGAAGAGGGCCTCAACGCCTCCATCACCATCACCATGGGCAAGAAACTTCACAACTGGCTCAACGATTGAGCGGAAGTTTCATCCGACTCCCGTGACCGCTGACCGTCAAGAATTGGAAATGGCGTACCAAAAGTACGGCGCAACGGTGTTGCGTCGTGCTGTGCGCCTGTTGGGAAGTGACGAGGCCGCATGGGAGGCAGTGCACCAAGTCTTCCTGTCGCTCCTCGAACGCCCGGAACAGTTTCAAAAAAGGAGCAGCATGTTGACGTTTCTGTATGAGGCCACCACTCATCATTGCTTGAATCAGCTCCGCAACCACAAGACACGCATGCGCTTGTTGGAGACAAAAGCCCATCCCGAAGGAGGCTCTGCCGGACTGGGACCCGATGAGTTCGTGGCGCTGCGGCAACGGCTGGCACAGCTCCCCCGCGAGCTTGGCGAAGTCGCGGTCTACTTTCACTTGGACCAAATGAGCTACGATGAGATCGCCGAGACGACTGGCCATTCTCGACGCAAGGTTGCCCTGCTCCTCAGCCGGCTCAAGACCCATGAGCGAGAGGAGGCAAAGCATGAGGACTGAGTTTTGTCCTTCCGATCTCGAACTCGACCGCTACGTGTTAAGCGAGCTGAGTCCATCGAGGCAACAAGCGCTCGAAGTGCACCTGCGCAGCTGCGCTTCGTGTCAGGCGCACCTGAGCGAAGTCGAGCGCGCGACGCAGCGGTTGCAGCACTCCTACCCGACCTTCACGGCTCTCCATCGCAAATTCCGGGGTCAGCGCGCTCCCGCATCGACTCGCCGGGCGCGGATGTGGACGCTCGCGTCACTCGGCGTGGCCGCGGCGGTAACTCTCAGCCTGTGGTGGTCCGATGCAATGATCAAAGAGGCGACAACCCAGAGCAACGGCTTGCGCAGTAAAGGGAGTCTCAGTTTCAGCTATCACGTCAAGCGCGCCGACCATGTCTTCGAAGGCGGGATGGACGAAGTGCTCAAGTCCGGCGATGCAATCCAATTCACCGTTCGCACCAATCAACCTGGATATTTGGCCATCTTCAGCGTCGATGGGAAAGGCACGACCAATGTGTACTACCCGCTCGGTGCGTTAGCCGCGTCGCTGCCTTCCGGGCACCACACGTTGCCACTGAGCACGGTGCTCGACGAAGTGCTCGGTCACGAGCGGATCTGGGCCATGTTCTGCGGTGCACCATTTGAACTGGAGCCTCTGCGCAAAAAGCTCCAGGCAGAGGGTCCTGGTGCGCTTGATCAGAAGCAGTGTCGGTCGGAAGTGCTCAGCTTTGAAAAGCGAGCCCCCGGAGCACCTCGATGAAGGGCTGCTGGTTGCTTCTGCTCGTGGTTGTCCTCAGTTGTACCACGCATGCAGTG
>Ga0315912_10000870_pt1 | contig 43687 bp, 29 predicted proteins | sample VfabasoilMG_FD_204469 | JGI IMG/M metagenome (GOLD analysis project Ga0315912, IMG submission 204469) | Garden soil microbial communities collected in Santa Monica, California, United States - V. faba soil | ecosystem: Environmental > Terrestrial > Soil > Garden | place: USA: California... | reverse complement strand
GGGTTGGCGTCGATGGTGCGCGCGATGTCGGCCCAGGTTGCCGGGCAAACGGCGCCGGTCGTGCTGCTCGTGGCGCACTCGAGCGGCGTCAGCTCCTGCTGGTGCCAGAACGCTTCGAAGCTCTGGCCCCCATCGAGCGAGCGCCCGATGGTCCAGGCGTCGAGGCTCTCCTGCCCGCAGGCGAACAGGCCATCCGCCGTCCATTTCAGGCAGCGCAGCGCTTGCACCCGGGCCGCCGGCTGGAAGTCGAGCTCGGCGGAGCTCGCGACGTACACGCCCTTGCCCGGACCTCCCACCGCAATCTGGCTGCCGTCCGGCGACAGCGCGAAACCGAGCAGGTCCGCCTCCAGCGAGAACACGGTCTCCCAATTTTCCCCGCCGTCACGGCTCACCAGCAGGTGATCGGACGGGTCGTCGTTGGCCGCGGCCGGCTGGGCCACGCTCGCTCCGCTGCCGTCGATGCGCGCATAGACCCGATTGTAGTCGCTCGGATCGACGGCGCTGATGAAGAGCGGGAGCGGGCCATGGCCGGTCACCGCAAAGCGCGTCCACGTCTGGCCGCGATCGTCGGAGCGCAGCACCAGGGAGGAGAGGTTTTCCTCGATGCCGGTGACGTAGATGCGCTCGGGGTTCGAGGGCGCCACCTCGACGGTCACGGGCACGAAGCCGTCGCCCACCGGCAAGACCTCTCCGATCATGCCCGAGCCGTCGACGGACAGCAGGTGAACCTGGCGCGTCCCATCGACGCTCACGGCCAGGACCCAGGCGCGGCTCGGATCGGCCACATCGAGCGTGGCGTCGAACGGGTACTGGTAGCGAGTGTCCAGCGCCATCGTGCTCCAGCGGCAGCTCTGCTCCGCCGACACGCTGACCCAGCCAAAGAAGCCGGCGAGCACGTTGCCGCCGCGCAGCAGCGCCAGCGCGGGATCCGCGTTCGAGTAGCCGACCGCCGCTTCGCAGATCCAGGACCAACTCCGGCCGCCATCGCGGCTCTCGAGCAGGCCGAAGGTGGCCCGCAGCACCAGGTGCGTGGTGTCATCCGGGTCGACCAGGATCTGATCGGCTGCAGGAAAGCGCCCGTTGGCACGCGCGGGCAGGGGGGACAGCAGCAACCCGGCCAGCAGCCAGCCCAGAGGCCTTCTCTTCGACACGAGTCGACCATACTAGTGCCCTGCGCTCAGGCCAGCCACCCCGTGCGTCGCCCGGTTGCCGTTCGGGCACACCTCCCCACCGCCGATCAGGCCACGCGGCTCATTTTGGAAGACGGCTACCTTGCCAGCAGTTCGATCAGCTGGCGCGGGCTCTGCGTCTGCTCCGTCATGCGCGCGGCGGCGAGCAACACCTGAGCCGTGAACCCCGGCCGCAGGATGCGGCGCCCGAGCAACGTGGCGTCCTCGTCGACCTCGCGCATGGCCGCGTGTCGCTCATCCCCCGACAGGTCCTGCAAACCGAGCGCGATCAACATCGCGTTTTTGCGCGCGGCCTTCATGCTGAACACGGCAAACTGTTCATCGAAGCTGCAGTGGCAGCCGCCCATCGTCTTCATCAAGAAGGACGTGCGGGTGAGCTTGGCGCGCATCCGCTCCACACCGCGCGAGACGATGTCTACCACGCGCTCGTAGTCCTCCCCGAGCAGCCCGGTCTCCGAGATCGCGATGCCGAGATCCAGATTCAGCTGGGCGCTGAGCGCGAGCAGCACGTGCTGCGACGCCACGAGCGAGGGCGAGCGGCTGGCATCGAACGCGAGCGCCCACGTCTTGGTCGTAGCCTTGCCGGCTCGGAAGCGCTCGCGCGCCGTGAAGTAGCGATTGGCGAGCACCACGATGGTCTCCCGCAGCAGTGCGGGCCGCTCGAACCCGCCGCTCGAGGCTGCCTTGAGCAGCTCGCGGGTCGCTTCCAGATGAAGGACCGGAAAGTAACCCAGGGGCGAATTTTCCGCAGACGCGACGTCGATGCACTGGCGAAGGAGCCGTTGGACGTCGTCCACTGACTGCGCGGGCTTGCCGTTACCCATATTTTTGAGGCCCGCGGCCGTGCAGCCACGGAGCCGACCGCGACGCTACTGGTAACGTCCCAGCGGACTCCATGCGTAATTCGTCGAGGAGCCGCGTGGGCCGGACGCACTGCGACGAGCAGCGATCGGGATGATTGCGGGAATGCTACGTGGCCGGGATTTTCGCCGGCCCCTCGTTTGACACGCTGCGCGAGCGAGCATGATCGTGCAGGTTGGTGGCGCGCAGCCCCGCGGCGAACGCCTCTCCGCGGCCTCCCGAGAGCTTGGACGCGAGCTCGGCGCGCGAGTGCACCCCCAGCTTCTGATAGATGTTGGCCGCCTGCTTCTCCACCGTACGCGTCGAGCTGTTGCGGGCGCGGGCGATGTCGCGATCCGACAAGCCGGCGAGCAGCCCGCTGGCGACGGCGCGTTCGGCGGGAGTGAGCGGCGCGAGCCCGCTGCGATCTTCGGGACCAGCGAGCGCGACCAGCGACGCTTCCGACTCGGTCACCGCCCAGGCACGCCCGTGGAGATCGCGCCAGAAGATCGGCAGGAGCGTGCGCGAGGCGAGCCCGAGCTTGGCCAAGGAGGTGGTGAGCAGCGTGGCCACGGTCGACTCGGAAATGCCGAGATCGAAGCCGATCTCTTTGTTGGAGCGCCCGACGGCGGCGAGCGTCGTCACGCCCTCTTCGCGCGGCGTGAGGCGGCGCGGATCGAGCATGCCGGGGGGATTGCGGTAGGCGACGACATAGCGACGGCCATCGGAGTCAAAGCGATCGACGAGCGACCAGCGGCCGGCGACCACGGCGTCCCACGGGTTGGCTTCCTCGGGCGATCGCGGCTCGACCGGCACGGCCAGGCGCCCGCGGAGCAACACGGCCTCGCGCAACCGCTCCAGCCCGTCCTGCAGGCGCGCCATGCCGAGCGCCTGTTGCGCACGCCCCGCTTCATCGAAGATGGCTTCGATCGCCGGATCATCGAGCGCCACGCTGCCGATCACCCGCTGCAGGCGCAGCCCGGTACTGATGTGCTGAGCCACGCGGCGCACGGTGGCGCTGGCTTGTTGCGGCAGAAGCAGTGTTTCACGCGCCGGCGACACCACCATCAGCCCGTGATCCACGCCATCGCTGACGCAAAACCCGGCCGCATCACGACTGCCGAGCCCGCGCGCGCGCTGCGCCATGCGCTCGACATGGCCGTTTTCGTAGTGACCGCTGCTGCTGCCCAGGAAGCGCCCGTTGAAGAAGGACTCGCGCAGCTTGCCGGGAGCGATGAACGCGCTCAGCCGTACGATGGCATGGTGGATCTTGCTGGCGCCGGCGCGCGAAGCGAGGTGCTGGATGCGCAAGCCCTGGTCGGGCAAGAGCAAGAGGGCGACCAGCGTGCCCTGCCCGAGATCTAGAGCGGGACCGAGTGCGGAGTGGACTCCGTCGGCCCAGCTCGCAAGATCGCTCTTGAAGGCATACGCCGCGTCGGTGATTTCTCTCAGACGCTCGGGATTCAAGTCCGGGAACACCATCGGCGCGCTCGCTTTCGCAGCATACAGCAAATGCCGCGGCGAAGCTGCGCCGCCGCGGCGGTGATTCGCCTTGATACGTCTCGAAGGCCGATCAAGTTTCGCGGCGGCTCCTGCTGCGCCCGGCGGGCGCACGTGTCGGACGAGCGCCCACCCAGGACACCAGGGTGACCGCCGGTCCTGCGGCCTAATGTGTGTCGCTGCACGATCAGCGGTGGGGCGCGCGCGGTCGGCGGGCGAGACGCGTCGATGGCATGGACCCGGGATTGCCGTCCCGGGATGATGGCGGTATGGGGGCGCCATGAGTTCAGCCGACAAGAGCAGCCCGCTGCAGGACCTGGCCAGGCACGGCAGCCCGTGGTGGCGCAGTAGCTTGTATCAGGAGCCCGTCTGGGTTTCCGTCGCCTGGATCATTGGGCCGATGCTGGTCGCTGGTCTCGCGCTCTACCTCGCCGTCAGGTAGCCGAGGTGCAGCTCGGGCGCGGGCATGGGGCGGAGCGAACGGTGTCCCCGCGGGGGCCTGCTGCCCCGCCGCCCGGCTGTCCTCACGCGGAGCAATGCCCCGGCTGTCCGCTGATCACGCTGCCGTACGCGGCGGGGCTGGCCAAGAAGGCAGAGCGCCTGGAGCGAGCGCTGCGCCGGCACGGGGAGCTCGGTGACATTGCTGCGCCGGCGCTGCGGGGTGCCGTCTCGATCACCGATTATCGCCTGCGCGCCAAGCTGGTGACCGACGGCGCGGGGCGGCTGGGGTTGTTTGCGGCCGGCAGCCACCGCGTGGTCGACATCCCGGGTTGCAGGATCCTGTCGCCGCAGCTCGCCGACGCGGTTGCGACGCTGCGCGGCCTGTTGCCGCTCGAGATGCCGCTGGCGGGCGTGGATCTCCGGCTCTGCGATCGCGGCGTCTTGCTGTGCTTGATCGCCGATGGTGCCGTCCCCGCGTCCCGGGTCGAGTCGAGCGCGCGCCGGGTCTGGGAGCAAGTGCCGCACCTGGTCGGGTTGGCCGTGAGCGTCCATGAGCCTCGCGCGGTGCAGCTCCTCGGCCATGAGCTGCGCGTGTTGTACGGTGAAGCGGCCGAGCCGCATCGGCTCGCGCCGCAGGAGCCCTGGCTCTACGCCAGCCACGGCGCGTTTACCCAGGTGCATGCGCAGCAAGCGCGCAGCTTGCACGAGCACCTGGAGCAGGCGCTCGGCGCGCGCCTGGGTCCGCTCTCGGAGCGGCGCGTGCTCGAGCTGTATGCGGGCTCGGGCGTGATTGGGCTCTCGCTGGCGGCACGTGGTGCACGCGTGAGCGCGGTAGAAAGCTTTGCTCCGGCGCTCGAACGCCTGGGCGCCGCGGCGCGCGCCCAGGCCTTGCCGATCGAGACGCACGCGGGCAGCGCCGAGGATTTCTTGCGGCGCAAGGCTGCGCTCGGCGGCCACCCCTACGACGTGGTGATCGTCAATCCTCCGCGCCGCGGTTTGTCCGCGCAGGTGCGGCGGGCCCTGGGTGAGCTGGAGGCGCAGCTGTGTGTGTATGTCTCGTGTGATCCCGAGACGCTGGCGCGCGACCTGTGCCATCTGCGCCATCTGGGATGGGCGGCGCTGGAGCTCGCGGCCTTTGATCTGGCCCCGCTCTCGGAAGGGGTCGAGAGCCTGGCCGTGCTGGAGCGGCGAGCGCCGCCGGCCCCGCAGGTGCTGTTCGAGGACGAGCAAGCATTGGCCTTGTTCCAGCATCCTTTCGAGCCCACGACGTCGCAGGGGCAGTCCCGAGACGGCTTGCTCGAGCGGGCGCAGCACACGCTCGGTCTGCCGGGGCTCACTGCCGTGCAGCGCCTCGACCCGGGCGTGAGCGGCATCTGTTGGTTTGCCCGGCGCCCGGAGTGGGTGGCTCCGCTCGCGCGCGCGCTCGCGCAGGCGCAAACGTCGTACCGGGCGCTAGCGCTCGGCGTCACGCACCCCAAAGGCAGGATCCGGCGGCCGCTACGCGAGGGGAACAAGCTGGAGGGGGTGCTCACTCGCTATCGCCGGCAGGAGGTGATCGGCGGACATAGTTTGCTCGAGTTGTGGCCCGAGCGTGCTCGCCCACAGCAGCTGCAGCGGCACCTCGCCTCGATCGGTCACCCGGTGCTCGGTGACGAGCGCCACGGACGAGCGCCCGCCAACCGACATTTCGAGCACCGCCACGGCCTAGATCGCCCGTTCTTGCATTGTGCGAGCGTGCGGCTCGAGCTGGTGGCGGGCCCGTGCGAGGTGGTGGCCGAGCTGCCCGGGGACCTGGACGCCGTGTTAGCGAGCCTTCGGGCGAGCGCCGCTACTGTGGGCCGCGCGAGCCCGGCGGAGATCCGAGAAGATCACGCCGGCGGCGACGGCGACGTTGAGTGACTCCACCGCACCCGAGCCCGCGATGCCGAACAAGGCATCACACTGCGCGCGGATGCGTGGGCTGAGGCCCTCGCGCTCATTGCCGAGCACCAGCACGGCAGCACCCGATACGCCGGCGCTCGCCTCCAGTGCCTCCGGGCGCTGCGGGCTGTGCGTGTCGGCACCGATCACGTACACGCCGCCCAGACGCAGGCGGCCGAGCGTATCGGCCAGGTCCGTCGTGCGGCTGAAGACCAGGTGTTCTGCGGCCCCCTCGGCGACGCGCAGCGCAAACGGTGCCAGCCCGGGGTGAGGTGCAGGGGCGCCGAGCAGGGCTGCGCCGACGCCGAAGAACGCAGCGCTGCGCAGAATGGCGCCGATGTTCTGCGGATTGCGCACGCGATCGAGCGCCACGGCCAGGCCTTGCTCGGCGACGAGCCAGCTTGCCAGCTCTTTCGGGCTCAGCCAGCCGCGCGCGCGAACGTCGAGCACCAGCCCTTCATGCTGATTGGAATCGACCCGGGTCGACAGCTCGCGCGCCGACACCTCTTGTGTCGGCACGCCCTGCGCCGCGGCCCAGTGCAGGAGCGCAGCAATCGGCGCGCGCTGGCCGCTTTCGAACGCGACGGCGCGAATGTCCTGTGGGCGGCGCTCGAAGACCGCCAGACCTGCGTGCAACCCGTACAGCGTCTCGATGGCCGTCCCAACAGAGGCGCGCGAGTCAGGGCTGCGCGAGTCAGGGCTGCGCGAATCAGGGCTGCGCGAGTCGGAGCCGCGCGAGATGGAGGCAGTCGGGCCCGCCGCCGCCCGGGCAGGGGCAGGGCGTGGCTCGCCCCGGTGCGGCCGGGCCCGCTGCCGTGCGCCGGCCGGCGGTGGACGTTCGGCCACCGCCGGGGTTGCGAACGGCGCGGGGGCGGGCCCCCCGCGCCCCCGTGGCCCACGTGACTTCTTTTTCAAGCGTCCTGCATCTGCAAGGCGCCGAGAAAGTCGCCCTTGCCGATGTCCACGCCACCCTGCCGCAGCAGGTTGTAGGCGGTGGCCACGTGAAAGAAGAAGTTGGGGATCTGGCGCCCGAACAGGTACTCGTCGGCCAACATCGCCTTGCCCTGCGGATACGGAATCTTGACCACCGTCTTGCTGGTCACTTTCTCGAAGTCCTTCTCATTGAAGCCATCGAGAAACGAGATACAGCGACGGACGCGCCCGCGCAGCTCCTCGATCGTGGTCTCGTTGTCCTCGAACTTTGGCGCCTCTTTGCCGGAGAGCGACGCGGCAGCCGCCTTCGCCATGTCGGTGGCGATGCGGATCTGTGCGGTGAACGGCAACATGTCCGGCGCTAGCCGGACGGTACAGTAGTTGTTGACGTCGAACTTCTTCGCTTCGGCGTGGCTCACGGCCTTGCCGAGAATCGCGTCGAGGTTCTTCAGGCTGCGAACAAACTGTCGGATCGCTAGATGGTACATGTGATCAATCCTGGTTAGCGTTTGGTCAAAGATTCGGCGCTCGAAACGGGAGCTGCCATGACTTGGACGTGGCCATTTAGTGCAGCTTGCGTGAGGTTGCAAATCGTGGCCCGTCCAGTGGCTCCAGGTCGTCATAGACCCGCTCGCCGTCGCTCCGTTTTGCACTTGCCAGCGACCCCTGCGCCGAGTGTGTCTGCTCGCCGGTCTGGATGCTCCAGAGCATGGCGTATTGCCCGTCGTGGGTCAGCAACTCATCGTGCGTGCCGGACTCTACGATGCGGCCCGCCTCGACGACGTAGATGATGTCTGCGTGCCGGACGGTGGACAGGCGGTGCGCGATGATCAAGCTGGTGCGTCCCACCACCAGCTTCTCGAGCGAGCGCTGAATCGCGGCTTCCGTTTCGTTGTCCACGGCGCTGGTCGCTTCATCCAGGATCAAAATGCGCGGGTTGCGCACGATCGCTCGTGCCAGGGCGATGCGCTGCCGCTGCCCGCCCGAGAGTTTCTGTCCGCGCTCCCCCACCTGGGTGTCGTAGCCGTGCGGCAGCGCCATGATGAAGTCGTGCGCCTCGGCCGCGACCGCGGCCGCCACGATCGCCTCACGCCCCGGGTCATCGAGCCCGTACGCGATATTTTCCGCCACGCTGGCGTCGGCCAGAAAGCTGTCCTGCGCCACGTAGCCGATCACGCGCCGCAGATCCTGCAAGGCAAGCTCCCCGATCGGCACGCCATCCAGGCGAATCACGCCCTGTTGGGGTTCGTAGAAGCGCAAGATCAGCTTGACCAGGCTGCTCTTGCCGCTGCCCGTGCTGCCCACGAACGCCACATTGGTGCCTGCGCGAATCTCCAGTTGCAGGTGGGAGAGCGTCGGGGTCGCGCCGTAGGCGAAGCTCACGTCCTCGAAGCGGAGCTCCCCCTTCACCGTGCTCGGTGCCAGCGCGCGGCCCGCGTAGCGGATCGTTACCTTGGTCTCGAGCAGGTTCATCACTCGCTCCACCGACGCCATCGAGCGCTGGTACAGATCGGTCATGTCCGCCAGGCGCGTCATCGGCCACAGCAAGCGCTGCGTGAGGTACACGAGCACCGAGTAGCTGCCCACGCCAAGTTCACCGGACAGGGCCATGAAGCCGCCGTAGAGCAGCGTCACGGCGAAGCCGGCCAGCACGGCCATGCGAATGATCGGGGTGATCGCCGCGGAAAAACGGATCGCGAGCGAGTTGGCGGCGCGGTACGCCTGCGAGCTCTCGCGAACGCGGCTCACCTCGTGCTCTTCGGCCGCGTACGCCTTGATCGTGGCGATGCCGAGCAGGTTGTTGTTCAGCCGCGAGTTGAGCGTACCGGCTGCCTCGCGCACCTCTGCGTAGCGAGGCGCCAGCCGCCCCTGAAACCAGAAGGCACCATAGACGATGAGCGGAATCGGGATCAGGGCGAGGAAGGCGATCTTGGTGGTGAGCGCGAAGAACACGCCGCCGACCAGCACCGAACCGGTGACGATCTGAATCAGGTCGTTGGCGCCACCGTTCAGAAAGCGCTCCATCTGGTTGATGTCGTCGTTCAGCACGGCCATCAGGTTGCCGGTACGGCGATCCTCGAACCAGCCGAGCTCCAGGCGCTGCACGTGCGCGTAGGCTTCCATGCGCAAATCGTGCTGGAGGTCCTGGGCCAGGTTGCGCCAGCGCACGGCGTATAGATATTCGAACAGGGATTCGAAGACCCAGATGGCGATGGTCAAGGCACCGAGCAGGAGCAGCTGGTGTTCGGGCGGGACGATCCCGAAGCGCGCGAGGAAGGACGCCTTCTTATTGACCACGACGTCCACCGCCATCCCGATCAGGACCTCGGGCAAGACGTCGAAGAGCTTATTCAGCGCAGAAAATAGCGTCGCCCAGAGCGCCTGGGGGCGATAGGCACGGGCGTGCCGGAACAGGCGTCGCAGCGGGTGTTCGGCGGTCACGGGTGCCTTTCACTCCTCCGCGGGCCCGGCCGTGTCAATGCCGTTCCCCCGAGCCGGGATTTCGCCGTATGTAGCCCCGAGGTCGTTCAGTGGAGCAAGAAACATCCAGACCCGGGCGCCACGGCTCCGCTGCTCCTCGAGCGCAGCACGTCCGCACCGATGATGTCGAGGCGGGTACTCTCGCTGCCCGGCAGCGGCTCCTGAGCTGGCTCTGCTCGTGTGCAGGCTGGCTGCTGGCGTGCTCGGCGGGCAGTAGTGCGCCGCAAGTGCCGCCGGTCGGCAATGTTGGGCCGCGGCCGCCGCAGGTCGCGAGCGGAGCGCTGGAAGTGGCGTTCGCGGGGCCGCGGGGGCAAGCCGCGCTCGGCAGCAACGTCCAACTCTCGTTCAATCAACCGCTGCGCGCGCTGGAGGCAGCCTCGCCGTCGCAGCCGCCCCAGATCGAGCTTTCGCCGCCGGTCGCGGGCGAGTGGCAGTGGCTGGGCGCGCGTGCGCTGCACTTCTCTCCTGCTGCCGGGCGCCTGCCCGCCGCGACGTCCTTCCGCGTCAGCGTGCCCGCCGGCACCGCCGCGCTCGGCGGCAGCGCGCTCTCCAGCCCGTATGTGTTCGAATTTGAAACACCTGCGCCGCAGGTGCTGAGCGCCCGCCCGGGGCCCGCCGCCGAGGGCATCGAACCGGGTGCGCAGATCGTGCTGCACTTCAATCAGCCCGTGTCCGCCTCGGCGGTGGAGCGCTCGGGGCAGCTCAGCGCCAGGCGGCGTGGGGCACGCCAGGCCCTGGCCTTCAGCGCGCGCCAGCACGCCGACGCGCCGGCACAGGTGGAGATCGTGCCGCGCCGTCCGTTGCCGCTGGCGTCTCATATCGAGCTGCGTCTGGCCCAGGGGCTCCTCGGCAGCGAAGGGCCGAGGCCGCTCGCGGCGGACTATGCGCTCGGCTTCGACACCTACGGGGCGCTGCGCGTCGCCGGTATCCATTGCAACCTGCAGTCCGGCACGGCCCTGTGCGACCCCGAGGGCTCGCTCTGGATCGAGCTGTCGAACCCGGCACGCCTGCGCGAGCTGCGCGACCACCTGAACATCGAGCCTGCGCTGCCGCTGCGCTGGTCGGACGATCTGGACGAGGAGAGCCGCTACTTTTATCTGCCGCTCAGCGACTCGCTCGGCGCCCGGACCGCGTATCGCGTGACGCTCGGCGCCGGCCTGCGCGACCGCTACGGACAGCCCCTGGCCAACAAGGTCGAAAGCACGCTCACGACCGGAGACTTTGCCGCGCGTGCGCGCTTGCCGATCAGCGGGGAAGTGTTCCCGGCGCCGCTCGCCGCGCTCGAGCTGGAGAGCCGCAACGCGAGCGAGCTGGTGTTGTCGTCGCGGCGCCTGGATGCTGCGCAGCTCCTGGACTTCTTTCAGGCTCGCAGTGATCGAGCGCAGCTCGAGCAGTTCCTGGGGCGCCCGGGCGCCAACGAGACCCGGCTGCCGCCCGTGCCGCAGAATGTGCTGCAGCGCCAGCCCGTCGCTCTGGGAGCGATCTTTGGTGAGCCGGCGCGCGGCGCGGCCTGGGTGGGTTGGCGGTTCGCCGGCAGTCCGCTCGAGGGGCAGCTGATCCAGGTCACCGATCTCGCGCTCACGGCCAAGCTCTCCGCGAACGGGTCGCTGGTCTGGGTGACCCGGCTCAGCGATGGCAAGAGTGTCGCCGGGGCCAGCGTGGAGCTCGTCGGGCGTGCGCCGCCGCTGTCGAAGCGCTACCAGACTGATGCCTCGGGGCTGGTGAGCATCCCGGCGAGCGATTTTCAACCCCAGCTCCAGGACTATGGCAGCGAGCAGGACACCCTGATCTTGGCGCGGCTCGGCGGCGACTCGTCCTTCCGGCGCATCGCCGATTTTCTGCCGCCCTGGCGCATCGAGCCCGCCATGCGCCTGAGCGTGCCGGAGCGCGAGTACGGCCTCTTGTTCTCGGATCGCGGCATCTACCGCCCCGGCGACACGATCGAGCTGGCGGGCATCTTGCGCCGGGAAGCGAGCGCCGGAAACGTGACGCTCGCGGGTCGCCAGCTCAGCGTGCAGTTGCTCGATCCCTTCGGTGAGCTGAGCGAGAAACAGAGCGTGGAGACCACGCGCTTCGGCACCTTCTCTGCCCACGTGCGGCTGCCGGGCAGCGCGGCGCTCGGGCGCTGGCAGCTCCTGGCGGAGGGCTTTGAGGATGGCGCTCTGGGCGTGCAGGTGGCCGAGTACCGCCCGGTGGAGTTCAAGGTGCGTGTCGATGCCGCCCAGGGCAGCCCGCTGCCGGGACAGCTCGAGGGCGAGGTGGCGCACTTCGGCGTGCAGGCAGACTACCTGTTCGGTAGCCCCATGGCAGGCCGGCAGCTGCGCGTCACTGCGACCCGAGAGCGCACGCAATTTTCGCCGCCGAAGTCGAGCGGGTACGTCACCTCCGACCAGGCCTACCGCGAGGATCTGCCGGAGAGCGCGCCCGTGGCGGCGGTGTTTGCACGCTCCGAGGCCACGCTGTCGCCCACCGGCGCCCACGCTGTCGAGCTGCCGCTCGCCTTACCCGGGCAGCTCGGTCCGGAGCAAGTGCGCCTGGATGCGGAAGTGACGGATCTGTCGAGACAGACGGTGGCGGCCAGCTCCGCCGTGTTGGTGCATCCCGCTCAGCACTACGTCGCCATCGCCGAGCTAGACAGCCCCTTTCAGCGCGCGCCCTCCGTGCTGCGCCCGCGCGTGCTGGCGCTGTCGCCGAGCGGGGAGCGGGTGGCGCGCCAGGTGAAGCTCGAGCTGTTGCGGCGGCGCTGGACGCTGGCGCGAGAACAGACCGAGGAGGGCTGGCGCACGCTGTCGTCGCCGCTGGATGAGCCCCAGGCGAGCTGCGAGCTCACGACCGGCGCGGAGCCACAGAGCTGCGAGCTGGCCGTGGGCGAAGCAGGCCAGTTCTTCGTGCGCGCGTCGAGCCCCGATGCGCTCGGCCACGTGGCACGCGCGGCGCTCGGTTTCTACGCGCTCGGCGCCGGTCGTGTCAGCTGGGCGGACAACGATCAGCGCAAGCTGGAGCTGGTCCTCGACAAATCGGAGTATCGCGTGGGCGATACGGCACGGCTGCTGATCAAGTCGCCGTTCCCGCGCGCCGAGGCGCTCTTGACCGTGGAGCGCGCCGGCATCTACGAGCAGCGGCGCTTGATGCTGGAGGGGCCTGCGCCCAGCTGCGAGATCAAGATCGACGAGCGCCTGCGGCCGAACGCCTTCGTCTCGGTGCATCTGCTGCAGGGCGTACAGGCCAATGCTCCCGCAAGTCCGCCGGGCGTAACGCCGGAGCCCGGCTATCGCCTGGGCTACGCCGAGCTGGTGGTCGATCCCGAAGCCCGGCGCCTGGGCGTCGAGATCCGCGGGCAGAGCGCCGAGTACCGCCCGCGCCAGCGCGTGCAGCTCGAGCTGCGCGTGACGCGCGCGGGTGGGGCGCCGCACCCCGCGCAGTTGACCGTGTACGCGGTGGACGAAGGCGTGCTCTCGCTCAGCGGTTATGCGCCGCCCGATCCGCTCGCAATCTTTACAGCTCCGAGGCCGCTCGCCGTGGCCACGTTGGAGACCCGAGACGCGCTCGGGCGCTGGCTCCTGCCCGGCCCGGAGCGCGACAAGGGTGAAGCCGGCGGTGGTGGCGGTGGCGGGCTGCGCAGCAACTTTCGCAGCACGGCCTACTTCAACCCGAGCGTGCTCGCCGACGCGGACGGGCGCGCCGAGGTGGACTTCGAGCTGCCCGACAATCTCACGACGTACCGGCTGATGGCCGTGGCGGTCAGCGAAGACGATCGCTACGGCGTGAGCAGCGTACCTTTGGTCGTGAATCGACCGCTGTCGATTCGGCCGGCCCTGCCGCGCAGCCTGCGCGTAGGCGATCGGTTCCAGGCCGCCGCGATCGTCACGCGCCGTGGTGGCGTTCGGGGCCCGGTGAAGGTCAGCGCGCAGGTCAGCGGTGCTACGCTGCTCGACGCGAGAGAAAAGCAGGTCGAGCTCGGCGCGGAGGGTTCCGGTGAAGTCCGCTTCGAGCTCGAGGCTCAGGCGCCGGGCGAGCTGCGCATGGCCTTCGCGGCAGAGGGCGGGGAGAGCGGCGACCAGGTGGAGGTGACGCGCCGGATCACGACCCCTCTGGCGCTCGAGGCGACGGCCGTGTACGGCCGCACCGAGCAGGTCGAAGCGCAGCGCCTCGCCGACCTGCGCGAGCTGCGCCAGGATGTCGGGGGCCTACGGCTCGAGCTCGCGTCCACGGCGCTCGTGGGCCTCGAGGCAGGCCTGGAAGCGCTCTCCGAGTATCCGTACGCCTGCACGGAGCAGCTCGCCAGCCGCCTGCTGCCGCTCGGTCCGTTGCACGGACTGGCGGAGCGCTACGGCCTGGCGCGTCCCGAGCGCGAGCTGGAAGCTCAGGTGGGCGAGATCTTGCGTCGCCAGCGCGGCGACGGCGGCTTTGGGTTGTGGCCCAGCTCCAGCGAGAGTCAGCCCTGGACCTCCGCCTATGCGCTGTGGGTGCTCTGGCAAGCCAAGCAGGCGGGCGCGCAGTTGCCGCAGCGGGCCGTGGATCAAGGCGTGGCCTATCTGCGGCAGTGGCTGGGCGGGGCGGTGCAGGACGGCGCGCCCGGCGCTTCGGCGCTGTCGCCGGCCGGGCGCCTGGCAACGGCGGCGCTGATGGTCGACGTACTGGCGACGCTCGGCCAGCCCGATGCCGAGTATGTGACGCGCCTGTTCGAGCAGCGGGAGCAGCTGCCCACGTTTGCGCGTGCGCTGCTGCTGCATGCCGCCGTCACGCAGGCCTCGAGCGGCCCCGCCGCGGATGCAGCGTTGCTCGCGCGCTCCCGCGAGGAGCTCGAACGGCTGGTCACGCTGCGCGGCGCCAAAGCTCAGGTCGAGGACGCCGCGGCGGACGAGTTCGCGGAGCTGTTTCACTCCGAAGCGCGCACGGAAGCCCTGGTGCTCTGGGCCTTGCTCGCGGCCGATGCCGCGCATCCGCTGGCCGCGCCGCTGGCGCAGGGCATCCTCGATCGCAGGGACGGTGGCCACTGGCGTAGCACGCAGGAAGGCGCCTACGCGCTGCTCGCGCTGGATGCGTATCGGCGCGCTCAGGAGGCGGCCGAGCCGCACTTCGATGCCTCCGTCTGGCTTGGTCAACGGCGCTTGCTCGAGGCATCCTTCAGCGGCGCCTCGGCGCGCGCCGTGAGCCAGGAGCTGGCGCTCAGCGCGCTTGGCACGGAGCCGGAGAACCTGATCTTTCAAAAGCAGGGAGCGGGCGCGCTATTTTATTCGGCGCGCTTGCGCTATGCCGCGCGCGATTTGCCGCGCGACGCGCTCGAGCGCGGGCTCTCGATCCAGAAGAGCCAGCGCAGCGTTCCGATCGCAGCGCTGGCCGACGCTCTGGGGCGCGCTCCGGACCTCGCTCTGTCTAGCCAGAGTTTTGCGGGTGGGGATCTGGTGCTCGTGGACCTGATCGTGGCCGCGCCGGGCCTGCGTCACTTCGTCGCGATCGAAGATCCGTTGCCGGCGGGGCTCGAAGCCGTCGACACGACGCTGGCCACCACGTCGGCGGATCTGAACCTGGAGGCGAGAGCCGACGCCGCAGAGCCGGGCGCTCGCGCGAGCCCGTTTGCCCCGAGCTGGTTCCGGCAAGAGCTGCGCGATGATCGCGTACTATTTTTCGTCGATCACATGCCGGCCGGCATCTATCACTATCGCTACCTGGCGCGCGCGACCTCGCTCGGGCGTTTCGTAGCGCCGCCCACGCGCGCCTTCGAGATGTACCAGCCGGAGGTGTTCGCGCGCACGGGGGCGAGCGTCGTGGAGGTGCGCTGACCGATGCACTGGCGCTGGCGAGCGGAGCGGGGGAGCGGTCTGCCTGCGCGCACACGGCTCGTTCTGGCTGCCCTCTCGCTCGCGCTCTGCCTCGGGTTTGGCCTGGCGCTGTGGCTCGCGGTGGGCGCGGCGCGCGTGACGCTGCCGGCGGCGCTGCGAGGCTCGGACGCCGACGCGAGCCTGTGGCTCCTGGATCGCTCCGGGCAATCTCTCGCGCGCGTGCGCACCCGGGGCGGCGAGCTCGAGCAGCAGGTGACGCTGGCGGAGCTATCTCCGTTTGTCGTGCCGGCCACGCTGGCGGCGGAGGACGCGCGCTTCTTCGCCCATCCGGGTGTCGATCCGCTGGCGTTGGGCCGCGCGCTCGTTCAGGCGCTGCAGCACGGGCGCGTGGTCTCCGGGGCCAGCACGCTGACCCAGCAGCTGGCGCGGCAGTTCTTCGAGCGCCCGCGCACCTGGTTGGGCAAGGCCCGGGAGATCGCGCTGGCGCTGCGCCTCGAGGCCTCTTTCGACAAGGACTCGATCCTGGAGGCGTACCTCAACCGGGTCGACTTTGGCCCCCGGTTGCGCGGCGTACAGGCCGCGAGCCAGTACTACTTCGACAAGCCGGCGCGCGCGCTCAGCCTGGCGGAGGCGGCCACGCTGGCGGCGCTGGTGCGTGGCCCGACGCGCTACGATCCGCTGCGCCAGCCGGCACGCTTGCGCGAGCGCCGGGACTATGTGCTCGGCCGCATGCGGGAGCTCGGGCTGGCCGACGCCGACGCGGTGGCGCGGGCGCAGCGTTCGGCACTCGAGCTGCACGGCGGCTACCTGGCACCGGGGGCGTTTCACTTCGTGCGCGCGCTCGCCCAGGGCAAGCTGGGCGCACCGGCACGCGGCGTGGTGACCTCGACGCTCGATGCCCGGCTCCAGCACGAGGTGGAGGCGGCCGTGCGTGGTTTTGCTGCCAGCTTTGGCGAGCGCCGGGCCAGCGCTGCGGCCGTGCTGGTCGTCGATAACAGGGCGGCGGAGGTGCGGGCGTACGTCGGTTCTCCCGACTACGCCTCGCGCGAGCGCTTCGGTCAGAACGACGGCGCTCTGGCGCTCCGCCAGCCGGGCTCCACGCTCAAGCCGTTCGTGTACGCGCTCGGCATGCGCGACCTCGGCTTGCACGCGGCGAGCGTGCTCGCCGATCTCGAGCGTCGCTTCGTGTCGCAGGACGGTGCGTACGTGCCGCAGAACTACGACCGCCGCTTCCACGGCCCGGTGCGGCTCGCCGCAGCGCTCGCCGGCTCGCTGAACGTGCCGGCGGTGACGCTCGCCGAGCGCCTGGGCCCGGAGCGAGTGCGGCAGTTCTTGCAGCGCCTCGGCTTTGCCCACCTGCGCGGCAGCGGGCAGGAGTATGGCCCCGGGATCGCGCTGGGCGTGGCGGAGGTGCAGCTCGTGGAGCTGGCGGCAGCGTATGCCAGCCTGGCGCGGGGCGGCGAATATCTGCCGCTCGCGGTCGTGGCGGGCGGGCCTCGCCCCGCTCCCGAGCGGGTGCTGTCGCCGGAGATCAGCGCGCAGCTCACCGCCATTCTCTCTGATCCGCGTGAGCGGGCGGCGACCTTCGGCCGCGAAGGCCCGCTCGAGTTCGAGCTGCCGGTGGCGGTCAAGACGGGTACCTCCAAGGGCAATCGAGACAACTGGGTCGTGGGTTACACGCCCGCGCTCACGGTGGCGGTCTGGGTTGGCAACTTCGACGGCAGCCCGATGTTGCACTCCTCGGGAGCCACGGGCGCAGGCCCGCTGTTTCATGCGGTGATGCTGGCGGCGCTGCGCGCCACGCCAGACGGCGCCGCGGCGGCCGAGACGGCATCGGCACTCCCTGCCGAGACGCGCGTGATCTGTGCGCTCAGCGGGCAGCTGGCGGGAGCCGACTGCCCCGAGCCCATCACGCAGACGTTCTGGACCGAGCAGCGCCCCAGCGAGCTCTGCACCTGGCACGAGCGGCGCTGCGCCGCTGGGCACGGCACAGACACCGCGTCGGGCGGCAAGGGCGCGACGCGAGGCGCGCCGCCCGTCGCTTGCCGCAGCGTGGAACGCTTGCCGGAGCGCTACGCGGCCTGGGGACACGACAGCGGGCGCGTGCCTGAGCCGTCTCGCGTGCAGCAGCCCGTGCAGCAGCCCGTGCAGCAGCCCGTGCCGCCACCACGGGGGTCCGGTGCGGCGCTGCCGGAGCTGGTATTTCCGTCGCCGAGGGCGCGCTTCGTATGGGACGGACACCTGAGCGCGGAGCAGCAACAGATCGTGTTGACCGCGCGTGCGCCCGCCACCGAGCGGCTCGCCTTCGAGCTGGATGGCGAGGTCGTGTGCCACGTCGGGGTCCCGTTCAAGTGTCCCTGGCAGCTGCAGCCGGGGTCTCACGCGGTGCGCGTGCTGAGCCGAGCAGGTCCGAGCCAGAGCGTCCACTTCAGCGTCGAGTAGAGCCTCGCGGGTGCGCCGCGCCCGGCGCGTTCGCCCGAGGGCTCCGAGCTCTAGTCTCGGGCAGTTCTGTGATGGTCGATGGATGATTCTGTGCAGCGGCTCTGCGGCAAGGCTGACACTTTCGTTTGCAGACGTCTCGTTCGCTGCGAGAGCCCCAGCGGCACGAGCACGGCCCGTTGTCGGCCTCGCCAAACTCTGGTTGACTGCCGCGCATGAAGATCCGCGCGCCCCTGGCATCGGCACTGACATTGGCATTGCCCCTGGCGTTCGCTGCGTGCTCGGACGACAGCGACACGGGCGCGGAGCCAGGTGTGGGGGGCCAGTCGGGGAGCTCGGGGAATGCGGGCAGCGCCGGTACCGGAGGCACTGCGGGGAGCGCAGGTACGGGTACTGCGGGGAGCGCCGGCGCGTCGAGTGGCGCGGGCGGAAGCGCTGGTGACGGAGCGCCGCCGGACGCCGGTGGTGGCTCGTCCGCGTTCGCGCTCACGCAGCCGAGCCCGATCGTCTCTCGCGGTAAGACCGTGTTCTCCAGCCCCGCGGGCGGCACGGCGATCGTCGACGGCATGTACCACAACGGTGGCTGGTCTGCGGGCAGCCCCACGCCAGAGGCCCCCGCCTGGGCTGCCATCCAGCTCGGTGCCGGCCCCACGCGCCTGCTCGTGGTCTGGGACGACGGCGGCTCGTACCCGTATCAGGAGGATCCGGCGCGGATGGTGTACGGCCTACCGCTCGGCTATCACATCGACGTCTCGAACGACTCCACCAACGGGCAAGATGGCACCTGGACGAGCCTGGTGACCGTGCTCGACAACAATGCCCGCACCCGCGGCCACGCCATCGATTTCAGCGGCCAGAGCTGGGTGAAGCTGGTGGTCACGGCGCCGCCGGCCAACGCGGCCAACGGCGTCTCGATCAGCGAGATCGACGTGCACGACATCTCGCAGGCGGGCAGCGCCGGGCCCGAGGATACCTGGCTCTTCATGGGCGACAGCATCACGGCCTTTGCCTACGACCGCGCGGCCCTCCACCAGCCGAGCTTCGCCGCCGGCATCAATGCGCTCGTGCCCGCGTTCTTTCCCGCGATGATCAACGCGGGCATCGGAGGTGAGAAGACGACCGAGGCGCTGGCCCGCATCGACCAGACCTTGCTGCTCAACCCCGACTATCATTTTGTGATTCTGGGCTATGGCACCAACGACGCGGCCAACGCTCAGATCCCCGTCGCGACCTTCAAGGCCAACCTGCAGACCTTGATCGATCGGGTCAAGGCCGCGGGCCGCGTGCCGGTGTTACCGCAGATCCCGCCGGCCGCCGACGGCAGTCACGAGTCCATCCCCGCGTACAACACGGCGATCGACGAGCTCAACGCCGCCAACGATCTTCTGCCGGGTGCCGACCTGTACGGCTACTTCAGCAGCACGCCCGGGCTGTTCGAGTGCGGCTGCGGCCCGAATCGCACGACCGACAATCTGCACCCGAACGACGAGGGGCTCAAAGGCATGAACGCGGTCTGGACCGACGCCATGCGCGGGCTCTATCCGAGCGCGGGCGAGTAGGGGCGCGGCAGACTCCGCTCGGCGGCCCGTTTCCGCGCTTCAAATGCTTGTAAGGATCCTTACAAGCTCCGGCGACACGCAACCCCTCCCGCAGCGCGCTGCAGCGCGAGTGGGGGCATCAATTATTTCTGCTCGGCCTTGGGCGGGTCGAGCGCGAGGCTCGCGGGATCGAGACCTAGATGCTCGGCGATCGCCTGCACCACGAGCTCGTGGTCTTCCCGCTCGGGCAAGCCGGACACCGTGATGCTGCCGAGCACGGCGTCACTGCCGCGCAGACGGATCGGAAAGCAACCGCCGGCCGTCACGAAATCCGACAGCGGCGCGCCCGTGCGTGCCTCCAACGTCGTTTCGTTGCGCGTGTACTCGAGCCCCACCGCGTACGTGCTCTTGTGAAAGCGCGACATCACGTTCTTCTTGCGGCGGATCCACTCGGCGTTGTTCGGGGTGGCGCCGACCAGTGCGGCGTAGAAGAGTGGCGCGCCGTTGAGCACGATGTCGATGGCGATCGATTGCCCGCGTGACACTGCGGTATTGCGCAGCCAACTGCCGATTTGCCAGGCAACGCCAGCATCGAAGCGCTCGAAGCGCAGGCGCTCCTCCTGCTGGGCGATGCGCGCGAGATCCTTTGCGATATCCATGCCGGCCCTTCTAGCAGAACTGCGCGGCATCGTCCGGGGTAGATGGCGGGGCTAGCGGGGAAGATGCCGCCGGCGGCCGAGGCATTTCGAAGTAGACGGCGCCGAGCGGCGGGTACTATCGTCCGCGGCTGGCGTCACGATCGGTTGGTCCGAGATACGCCCTTACGGAGAGACTATAGGATGCTGGCGACGATGTGTAAGGTGAGGCGAATTCTGGGGCAATCGGCGGGGCAATCGGCGCTGTATGGCAGCGTGATGCTGGCTGTGCTGTCGAGCGGCTGTGGCGAGCGGTTGCGCCACACGGACACCCCGGCGGCGCCTCCCGAAGCCCCGCTGGCGAAGATCAACGTCACGCTCGACGCGGCGAAGCTGGATGCCAACCACAAGTACACGCAAAATGGGCAGTTTACGGTCTCGGGTCTGTTCTACAAAGAGACGGAGTCCGTGGACGCGACGGTGCTCGTGGGCGTGAAGGACGAGGCCGGCAAGATCTCGCACAGCTACGATTTTGACTATGCCGGGGTCGCCGGTACCGCTGCCAAAGTGGAGATGTGGGACGGTGGCTTTTTGACCGTCGTGGTGCCCAACGGTGGCGCCGAGCCCGCGTTCGGAACCAGCAATCCGAACATCAAGGCGGTTGGGGTGGCTTTCCCCAGCGGGGAGAGCACCTGCTATTTCGCCAAGGGCACCGTCGACGGGGACCTGCGCCTGGCGCTGTGCGCTCTCGAGACCCAAAAGCCGGTGCTGCGCTTCGTCGATGGCGCTGGCATTCCCGCCAGCCCGCCGTCGGGTGAGGCTCCGCCGGAGGCGCCTGCCGCTGCGCCCGCCGCCCCAGAACCGGTGATCCCCGAGGGGCCCGCCAAGAAGTAGCGCTAGTCTCTGCTCTCGAGCGTGGGAGGCGGCGGCTCTTCTTCGGGCGCCGCCTGGGCGGCCTCGCTTGCCGTCGCTTCGGCGCTGCCGCGCTCGCTCGGCGTGGGCTCGGCGAGCAGGCTCTCCAGGCTGATGGTGTCTTCCTCCGGACGCGGCGCGAGCCGATCGGCCAGGTCCGTCGCGAGCTGCACCAGGTCCCGCTGCCCGGAGCTGGTGCGCCGCAGCAGCTTCTCCAGGCGCTCGGTGCGTTCGAAACGTTCGCGGCTCTGATTGGCGTCCTGGTCGGACTCGCGCAGGGCGAAGGAGGCCAGGCTGGCTCGACGCAGCCCCTCGAGGAGCTTCAACAGTTGCGGCCGCGCGGAGGCATCCAGGTCAGACAGATCGTAGGTTTTCAGGCCCTGGCGGCTGCCAAACCAGAGGCGCCCGAGCGCACCGAAATCGTCGTCGTTCAGCGTCGGCACGTCCTCCAGCACCAGGATGGGGTACGTGCGCATCGGGAAGCTGCGATTGAATAGCTCGTAGAAGAACACGCCGTCGTTGCGCGTCCGCAGCGACGCGGTCAGCGTGCCCAGCGGAAAAAACGGAGCCAGCGTGTTCTGGGCGGCCGCAGAGAGCCGTGCGCGGGCGCTCACGTCGAGCGTGGCGTTGGCGTCGCGCCGCGGGGCGAGCTTGAGCGTGCTCAACAGGCCGCGCAGCTGATCGATGCCCACGACCGCGTTCAGCGCGCTGCCGCGCGTGTAGCCGGCGTGGTACACGCCCACCAGCTCGAACTCCCCGGTCTTGCAGGAGATGGCCAAGACGGGCGAGCCGGAGCCGCCGGGCGACAAGAGCGCATCCACCACGAAGTCGTCGTGGTCCCACTCCTTGTACGTGTCGTGGTCGTACGCCGAGACGACCTTGCCGACGTTCGTGGCTTTGAAGACGCCGAGCGGAAAGCCACGCACGTCGACGATGTTTCTGTCCCGCAGGCGCGAGCTGTGCCCGATCTTCCAGGGCAACACGGCGAGCTTGTTCGGCGTGGTGAGCACGGCGATGTCGAGCTGAGGATCGGCCACGACGCGGGAGAGCGGGATGTCATCGCGCCCGTAGGAGTCCGCTTCGTTCTCCACGATGTTCAGCTCGTCGCTGACGCGCCGGCAGCCGGGGGGGACGTCTTCTGCCGTATGATCATCATCGGTGACCACGGGCCAATCGGAGACGTGCTGGTTGGTGAGCAGTAGGGTGCCGGCGCCGCCGCGGCGATAGGCAAAGGCGGTCCCGTGAGCCACGACCTGGGTGCGCTTGTGCACCAGTTCACCGTCGACGCCGTACGACGGGCATTCGTACGTGGCGGTGGTGCGGATGCAAAAGGTGTAGGACGCTAGCTGCGTCTCGAGCCGCCGCACCTTGGGCGCCAGCGCCGACAGGTTGTCCGCGTACTCGCCGGGACAAGAGTTGGCCGACGGGGGCGCCGGCCGCCGCCCGTGCTGCGGGGGGCCGCTGGACGGCTTGCTCGTTGCGAGCGCCGGCGTGGGCGCGAGCGACGGCTGCGCGGAGCTGGCCAGGGCGCGAGACGGCGCGGAGGCAGGGGGTGGGCTAGCCGCGGCGATGCCGCTGGGAGCAAGGCCGGCAGGCAGCAGCCCGGCGAGCGCTAGACCGGCGAGCCAGGGCCTTCGAAGACGCGCCACGACCTCGCTCCAGGAGCGGTTCCGCGGCGCACGCCTCACGGGTTACCTCTGCGACTGGGGTGGCGCTCCGCTGTCACGCTGCGCACGTCTCCCGGCGCCGGTCGCTTTCGGCACACTCGGTTTCGACCGGCCGAAGTTCGGCACGCCGGGCTTCCGCACGCGAGGCCACGCCGCAGCTCGTCTCGGCAGACCGCATCAGCGCACTCCGCGCGATACCACTCCGCGCGATAACACTCCGCGCGATACCACTCCGCCCGATAACATCGTGCCGGCGAACCGTGGGACGGCGACATCGCCTCAGGCTCATTCTAAATGATACGGCGAAGCATGCGGTGGGACAAGCAGAAGCTCACGCGCGCCGCGCGCTTCTCGCAGGTCTCGTCGATTCGACCCGCAGGGCACCCGCACGGATCGTTTCGGCCCGCAATGTTCGAGCGCGTTCTTCAGCAGCGCTGCTCGCCCGTGCGGGTCGGGCCCTGCAGCGGGCGTCAGGACCTCGTCGTCGCGGCCGCGCTACCAGGCGTGATGAACGCCGTAGACATCGCTGCGTGTTTCCAGCGCCAGGTAGGTGAAGCGGCCGCGGCTGCAGCTGCCGCTGTTCAGGTACAGGCGTGAGCCATGCTCGGAGGCGTTGGGCACGTGTGTGTGGCCGGTTACCACGACGTCGGCATCGGCCCGAGATGCGACCCCGACCGCCCAGGCCTGAAAGCTACAGCGCCCGGGCTCCGCCGAGATCACCGAGCGCGCCTGGTCGAGCGCGTCCAGGCGCTGATACAAGCCGTGGCAGCCCGCGCGCCGGATCCAGCCTCCGATGCAGACTCCGAGCTCGACGATGTGTCGCGCCACGCGGATCAGACGATCGTGTCCGTGCCCGTGCATGAACAGGAAGCGTTTCCCGTGCACGTCGAGCGACCACCGTTCCGGGGCACCATCGACCTGCTCCGCGATCAGATCGTGATTGCCATGGATGTAGGTGTAGCTCGGGCGCCGGAAGCGTCGGGCGATCTCGGGGTGGCGCTCCCGTGCCTGCGCCAGCGCTCGGCGCGCCACCCAGGGGCAGCGCGAGTCCAGGGTCTCCCAGATGTCGCCCAGCAGCACGATGCGCTCGAAGTTGCGCTCGAGAAAGCTGAGGAAGCGCAGGAACTCCCCGTCGTCGTGGCCAAAACTATCCGTGAGATCTTCTGACCCGAGGTGTAGGTCAGAGATGACTGCTATGTTCACGGGCGGTCAGCTTGCCCATAGCGAGTGACGGCCGAACGGCAGGGAGGCGGCCCACTGGCAACTTTGTCGGAGCTTTGCGGTGTCGACGTCCTGAAACCGAGCACGTGGGTCGCGGCGGGCCCCGCGCTGTCCCGAATTGACCCCCCTCTGGGCTCGTCCGCCCTGCGCGAAGACTCGCTCGAGGTGGGGAGGTTCACCCAATCTCTGCCGCAGCGTCAGCGTGTCGCCACACCGTAACGTGATACTCTAGATTCGTGCATGGCCAGCTCCAACCGCCGGGGATGCGTCCCCGGAGGCGTGGCTTGACCGTACTCGCGCTCGTCGTCGTCGCGCTGAGTCTCTGGTTCGCATTCCGCGATGTATCGATGCTCGCGGTGGGGCAGCTCTTGGCCGCCGCGGGACCGCAGCTCCTGTGGGTGCCGCTGCCGTTCGTGCTCGGGCAACTGATCGATACCCGCGCCGTCGGCCTACTCTTCGAGCGCATGGGAGCGGCGCCGCCGTTCCTGCGCAGGTTTGGGGCACAGGCCGCGGGAGAGGCAACGACGCTGGCGCTCCCGATGGGCTTTCTGGTGGGAGAGTCGCTGCGCCCCTGGCTCCTGGCGGCCGGGGACCAGACGCGGCTCGCGAGCAGCATTGCGGCGGTCAGCGGCCGCAAGGCGCTGCTGATCATGGGGGAGGGCGCCTGGATCCTGCTGGCCCTCCTACTCGCGCCCGCCGCCGCGTTCGAACTCTCTCGGCAGCTGCTCGGCGGGCCCTGGCTGATCGCGCTCAGCGTGCTCCTGGGCACGGTGCTGATCGGCGTGGGCGTATCGATGGTTTGTTTCCTCGGTGGCGGGCACGTCGCAAGCCAGCTCTTTGCGCGGCTGGCGAGCGCGGTGCCGTTGCGCTTTCGCGCGCGGGTAGAGCGCACCGAGACATACTTCACGCGCACCGACGCGCAGCTGGCGCAAGTCTTCGCGGCGCCTCGCCGGCAGTTGCTGGTGCCGGCGCTGTCGTATCTGAGCATCTGGCTGCTGGAGGGCCTGGAGGTGTGGCTGATCCTCCATCTGCTCCATGTCGAGGTGCCCCTGACCACCGTGTTCTACATCGAGGCCATGGTGGCGAGTTGCCGCTCGCTCTTGCCGCTCACGCCGGCGGGCCTGGGCGTGCAGGACGCCGGCTACGTGGCGTGCTTCACGGCGCTGGGCATTCCCGGTGCGCTGGGCGTCGGCGCGGCGTTCTGTCTCGCCAAGCGCACGCGGGAGTTCGGCTGGTGCCTGCTGGGTACCGCTTGCTGGCTGTTGGCGCGCCGTTCCAACCAGCGAGCGGCCCGAGCCCGAGCCCGGCTGGCGCCTACTTCTTTGCGGTCTTCGCCGGTGGCTTGAGCGACGCCTCGGAGCCGATCTTCAGCACGATGTCGAGCGCGGCGTCGGGATACAGCGCCTTGACCTTGGTCTGCAGCTCCACGGGCGTCTTGGAGCTGGCCAGCGCCGTGTCGTACGCCTTCAGATAGTCGTGCGTGAACTGGACGTTCGAGGGGTCCTGTTTCTGTTCGGGCTTTTGATGGCCGGGCACCACGCTCTTCGGGCCGAGCGCGGTCAGCTTGTCCAGCGTGGCTGCCCAGGCGGTCCGCGTTTCCGGGGTGGTCTCGGCGGTCCAGGGGAACACCTGATCGTAGACGATGTCCCCGGTCACGACCGTGGAGAGCGACGGGATCCAGACGTAGGAGTTGCCGGCGGCGTCGCCCTGCAGGTCACCCACGATCTCGAGTTTCTCTCCCTCGAGCTCGATCGCTTCGCCGGCGAGCGGCTCCGGAACGATCGGCTGATCGGTGATCGCTTCCTTGTACAGCGGCTTCCACTGCTTGACCTTGGCTTCCCAGGTCTTCTCGATGTCCGCGATCGTGGCCGGCAGGGCCACCAGCTTCGCCTCCGGAAAGGCCTCTTTCAGGGCGGGGAAGCCGAAGTAGTGATCGGGGTGGGCGTGCGTCACGTAGACGGTCGTCAGCGTCTTGCCCGTGGCCTGGACGCGAGCTGCGACGGCTTTGGCGTCCGCGAGCGTGAACTGGGCGTCGATCAGCACTGCTTCCTTCTCGCCCGTCACCAACGTGGAGGTGACGAGGAAGCCCTCGGGCGAGGCCGTGATGACCTCCAGGCTCAGCTTGGGAGCGGCCGGTGCCGCCTCGTCCGCAGCGGCGGGAGGCGTCGGGCTCTCCGCGGGTGGGGTAGGGCTGCCGCCGCAAGCGGCGAGCGTGGAAACTGCAAGGGCGAACCAAGGGAAGCGAGGAGTGTGCATGCTACATTGTCTCCGGGGTTGAGTCTGAAGCATAGACTATAATACTGGACATAAAGTACACCAAAAGAGACGGATGTCGGCGCTCCAGGCGAGCCGACACGGCGGGCTCGTCGTTCTTTGTTTGGGGGGACCCCAAGCTCACCGTTCTTTTGTATATCCAGGCCGTGGACAATCGCTTCAGCGTCGCGCCCGCCGAGGATTCGGCTGGGACCTCGATTCTCAATCTGAACGCGGCGATCGCCCATCGCAGCCGCAGCGAGGCCACGGAGCTGCTCTCGCACGAGTCGGATGCGACGATCGCCGGGCTCCTGGCGGAGCAAAACCCCTCCAGCGCCGATGCGCTCCTGTGGGCGATGCCGTCGGAGCGCCGCTCGACGGTGCTGGAGGCGGCAGCGCCCGAGTATCGCGAGCAGTGGCTGCGCAATCACGCGTACCCGGAAGGCAGCATCGGGCGCCTGATGGACCCGCCACTGGCGGCGATCCACCCCGGGCAATCGGTGCAGGAGATCGTGGAGTGGCTGCGGCCGATCGTGAAGAAGGCGCTGATCACCTACGGCTGGGTGGTGGACGACGCGGGGGTGCTGGTGGGCGTGCTCGTGTTCCGCGAGCTCTTGTTCGCGTCCCCCAGCCAGCCCATCAGTGAGTTGATGGTGCGCTCGCCGTTCTCGCTGCGGCCCGAGCTATCGGTCACCGATGCCATGCGCGAGGCGCTGAAGCTGCACTTTCCCGTGTACCCGGTCTGCGACGCGGGCGGCAAGCTGGTGGGCATCGTGCGCGGGCAGACGCTGTTCGAGCACCAGGCGTTCGAGCTCAGCGCGCAGGCGGGCAGCATGGTCGGTGTGGAGCGCGAGGAGCGGCTCGGCACGCCGTGGCAACGCAGCTTCAAGTTTCGTCACCCCTGGCTGCAGCTGAACTTGCTGACGGCGTTCATCGCGGCGGCGGTGGTGGGTTCGTTTCAGGGTACACTCGATCGCATGGTGATTCTTTCGGTCTTCCTGCCGGTGCTCGCCGGGCAGTCGGGCAACACGGGTTGTCAGGCGCTGGCGGTGGCGCTGCGTGGCATCACGCTGGGCGAACTGCAGCCGGGCCGCGCCGCTGCCGTGGTCGGCAAGGAGGCGCTGCTCGGCCTCTTGAACGGCGCGCTGGTGGGGCTGACGGCAGGCCTCGGCATGTTGCTGTTGGCGCGTTCGCAGGGCAACCCGGCTGCCGTGCATCTGGCGCTGGTGGTGATTGTGGCGATGGCCTGCAGTTGCACCGTGAGCGGGATGGCAGGCGCGGTCGTGCCGATGATCCTGCGCAAGATCGGGGCAGACCCGGCGACGGCGTCGAGCATCTTCCTGACCACCGCAACCGACGTGGTCAGCATGGGCACCTTCCTGGCACTCGCCACGTGGTTGGCGCTGTGAGCTGGGCTGGAGCTGTGAACGAGGCTGGCGCTGTGAACGAGGCTGACGCTGCGAATGGACCTGACGTTGTGAAGGCGCCCAGCGGACGAGCCAGCGGGGCACTGCTGCTCCTCGCGTGGGCGCTGGCGACGAGCTGTAGTAGCGAGGCGCCCGCCCCCGTCGACCCCGAGCCGACCCCCACTCCCGACGCGGGCGGCATGCCGGGGCCGGGACCGGGACCGTCCGGGGACGCCGGCGGCACCTCTCCCGATCCTCCGCCGGAGACCTGCGAGAGCGTGGTCGAGGAGCACCCGCCGATTTCGACGGCCCACACTACCCAGTGCCTGCCCGTCAGTTACGACACCAACCCACCGAGTGGCGGCACGCACTACGGCGTCTGGGCAGCCTTTCAGAACTACGACTACGTCGTGCCCGACGGTTATCTAGTGCACTCGCTCGAGCACGGGGCGGTGGTGTTTTGGTATGACTGCCCCGGCGGTTGTCCAGACGAGGTGGCGCGTGCTCGCGACTTCATCGACAGCTTGCCCGCCGACATGGCGTGCGCCGGTACCAGCACGCCGCGGCGTGTGATCCTCGTGCCCGCGCCCGAGCTCGCTTCCCGCTGGGCCGCCAGCTCCTGGGGCTTCACGCTGACGGCGGACTGCTTCGATGCGGACGCCCTGGGCGAGTTCTACCAGGCACACTTTGGCAACGGGCCTGAGGACTTCTGCACGCCCGGCGTGGTGATCCCCGAAAATAGCTGCCCATAGCGCTCACGTACCCGGCTTGGGCGGCTCTTCGAAGCGCGAGTGCAGGTGCACCGGCTGCGCGCGGCGCACGCGCAGGTTGACCATCTCCACGAGCAGCGCGAACGCCATCGCGAAGTAGATGTAGCCCTTGGAGATGTGCTGGCCCATGCCATCGGCGACCAGCACGACGCCGATCAGCATCAAGAACGAGAGCGCCAGGATCTTCATCGTGGGGTGTCGCTCCACGAACGAGCCGATCGGCCCCGCAAAGATCAACATCACGCCGACCGCGATGATCATGGCCAGCACCATCACCACCAGGCTGGGCGCCATGCCGACCGCGGTGATCACGGAGTCGAGCGAGAACACGATATCGAGCAGCAGGATCTGGATCAGGATCGCCAGAAAGGACGCGCCGCGTGCCGTGGCCGTCTGCGCTTCTTGTTGCGCCTCGAGCTTGTCGTGGATCTCGTGCACGGACTTGCCCACCAGGAACGTGCCGCCCACGATCAGGATCAAATCCCGACCGGAGATCGCCTGGCCGAGCACGGCGAAGAGCGGTGCGGTCAGTTGCATCATCCAGGAGATGGTGAACAAGAGGCCGAGGCGCATGACCAGGGCCAGCAGCAGCCCCAGACGGCGCGCCTTCGGTTGCTCCGCCGCCGGCAGCTTGCCGGACAAGATCGAGATGAAAATGATGTTGTCGATCCCGAGCACGATTTCCATCGCGGTCAGGGTAAGCAGGCTGATCCAGCCTTCTGCGGTCAAGAGCACCCCGAAGTCGAACATGCGGGCGCTATATGCGGGATCGGCGGCCTCCGCTAGCGACAATCCCGTGGCCGCTCGGGCCAGGGGCGGCCGAGCGCAGTACGGCCGCTCGGGTGCGCGCCGGCGCGCAGGTACGAGTGAGGGGCGGCCTTGCTCGAGCAGAGCTTCAGCGGCAACCGCGACAGCTGCGGGGGGGAGCGCCGAAGTTCTGGGTCCAGTAGTTGCTCCCGAGGCCGCGGCCGCCTGCCCCCGGATGATAGCCGACGCCGAGCATCGTATAGTTCGGCCGCATCACGTTGGAGCAGTGACCGTCGCTGTCCATCCAGCTGTTCATCACTTGCTCGGGGCTGACCTGGCCGACCGCGATGTTCTCGCCGGCGCCGCTGCCCTTGAATCCCGCGGCATCCATGCGTTCAAACGGATCTTTTCCATCCGGATTGGTGTGGTCGAAGAAATTGCGCTCGAACATGTCGAGCGACTGCAGCCGCGCCGAGCAGCGCAAGATCGGGTCCATGACCAGGGGCGCCGCGGCGGCGAACTCACCGTCCACGCCACAGTCCGCCTCCTGCGAGCGGTTCTCGTTGACGAGCAAGAGCACCTCTTCCTCGAACTGGACCCACTCGGGATCCCAGTCGCTGACCGCGGCGCAATGCTCGCTGTCCGGCACGTCCTCGCTGCCGGAGCCTGCGGCCGGAGCTGCGGTGTTCTCGGCATCCGCGCGGCCCGGCGCGCGGCCGACCAGGCCCGGGCCCGCCTCGCTGGTCGTGTCGTCTCCGGAGCCCGCTCCGTCCGAGCTGCCCGCGCCCAGCGCTGGCGAGTCCGAGCTCAGGCTCGGCTCTTGCTGGGTCCCCGAAGCGCCTGCGGGCAAGTCGGTCGTTAGCTCCGTATCGCTCGAGCACCCCAACGCCCCGAGCAGGCCGCCGCTCAACATCGCGCCTGCCCAGGCCAGGCGGGCCGCTCCCCAACGTCCGAGTGAGCCCATGCGTGTTTCTCCGGCTGCCATTTGGATCCCGCCCTAACCGTACTCGCGTAGCACCGTTTCGGGGGGTGAGGCAATTGAGGGGGAAACCCGGCCGCTTCCGGGGTGGTGGGCGGGCGCTCGATACCCGGGCTGCCCTGGAAGGTTCCAGCAAGCCCGGATGCAGCCTCCCCGCCGTTCGCCGCAGGGACGCGGGGATATGCAAGTGTTCACGCGGGTTCGGACGAATCGTGACCAGGAGTTTCACCTGCTCGGCTGTCTCACCTGCTCAGCTGTTTCATGTGCTCGGCGGTTTCATCCGCTCGGCTGTGCCTGCGTGTCCGGCACTCGAAATAGCAGCGCGCCTCCCAGGGCGAACAACACGATCAAGGACAAGATGGCCATGCGTGAGCTGCCCGTGAGGACGGCGACGGCGCCCGTCAGGATCGGCCCCACCACGGCGGCGAACTTGCCCATCAGGTTGAAGAAGCCGAAAAACTCACCCGCTTTGTCCGTGGGCACGAGCCGGCCATAAAACGAGCGACTCAACGATTGCACGCCGCCCTGCACCAGCCCGATCACCGCGGCCATGGCGTAGAACTCGAACACGTTGTCGAGCCAGTACGCCCAGATCGTGATCGCGAGGTAGACGGAGATGGCCAGCAAGAGCCCGCGCCGGGTGCCGAAGCGGTTCCCGATCCAACCGAAGGCGAGCGCTGCGGGGAAGGCGACGAACTGCGTGAGCAGGAGCGCGGCGATCAGGCTCTTGGCTTCGAACCCGAGCGCCAGCCCATAGTCCACCGCCATCTTGATGATGGTGTTGACCCCGTCGATGTACAGCCAATACGCCGCGAGAAACAGGCAGAGCGCGCGATACTGGCGCAGGTGGTGCAGCGTCTGCGAGAGCTCTCGCCAGCCCTGTGTGAGCGCTGTGAGCACACTCAGCGGCTGCCCGGGATTGCGCTCTTTCACCCACCAGAGCAGCGGCAGGGTGAACACGGCCCACCAGATCGCCACGCTCAGGAACGAGACGCGCACCGCCGCTGCCGCGTCGGCGAGGCCGAACAGCTGTGGCTTCAGCGTCATGGCGACGTTGAGGGCAAACAAGAGGCCGCCTCCCAGGTAACCGAGGGAGTAGCCGTAGGACGACACCAGGTCGAACTCCTCCGGCTCGGCGACGTCCGTCATCAGCGAATCGCAAAAGGTCGAGCCGCCGGCGAAGCCGACTGAAGCCAGCGCGTACACGAACACCGCCAGGGGCCAGTTGCCCTTCTCGACCCAATACAGACCCGCCGTCATGGCGCTGCCGAGCACGGTGAAGAACAGCAGCATCTTCACGCGGGCTCCGCCCCGATCGGCGGCCGCACCGAGCAGCGGCGCCAACAGCGCGATCACGAAGCTTGCCACACCGTTGCCGAGACCGAGACGAAAGGTGCTGACGGTCGCTTCGCTGCCCGCGCTCCAGTATTGCTTGAAGAAGACCGGAAAGAAGCCGGCCATCACCGTCGTGGCGAAGGCCGAGTTGGCCCAGTCGTACAGCGCCCAGCCGACGACGGGCCGGCGCCGGAGCGGCGAGGAGCGCTGGTGTGCGATCGTCATCTCGGGTGCCTATCCATAGCGTTTCGGGCCGCTCCGGCGCCAGGCATTACGGCCCGCCAGGCCCGTCCTGCGGCGCGGGGATCTTGCTGTCCACCCGCGCCTCGAGCTCGTCCACCTGGCGAGCCAGCTTGCGCAGCCGCTCCTCGAGTTTCTCCAGCTCCTGGGCGCGGGCGGCGTCGTCGCCGCTGGTGCGCAGGGCTTGCAACACGCGCAGCACTTTCACCTGGTCCTGGCGGGCGAGGCGGCCGGCGAGCGCCTCGAGGGCGGGCTGGGCGCTCTGGGCCTTGCAGTGACCGAGCGCACGGGCGGCGGCCAGTTGCACGCGCGGATTGCCGTCGCGCAGCGCGTCGCTCAGGGCCTCGACGGCGCGCTCCTGGGCGCGTTCCGTCAGCGTGGCCGCGAGCGCTCCCAGGCCCTCGGCGGCGGCGTGCCGGACGCGCTGGGGGGCTCCGCCGCGCGCCAGCGCCCCGAGCAGCGGTTCGAGCGCGCCGGGCCGCCGCGTGGCACCGAGCGCGCGCAGGGCGCCGGATTGAGCGAAGCCACCAAAGCCGGGCTCTCGTGCTGCCGCCAGCAAGCGCTCGAACGGCGCCTGCTCGCGCTGCGCGCCGAGCGACTCCAGCGCCGCCTCCGTCGCGCGGTGCCCGAGGCCGGCGTCCAGGCGCGCTTCGAGCACCGCCGTCACGCGCGGGTCACGAAACCTGCCGAGCGAACGCAAGAGCGTGAGCAGACTGCGCGGATCCTGGTGCTGCGCGCTGAGCCGGAGCAGAGCTTCGAGCGCCGACTCGGACGCGGCCTGGGCCAGGGACTCCGCCCATTTGGCACGCACGCCCCAGCACGGCTCCGCCTCGAACGCCGCGGCCAGAGCGCTGACCCCGCTCTTGCTGGCGTGTTTGATCAGCAGCAGCCCGGCCTGGATGCGGCCGCGCGCGTCCGGGGCGCCGAGCTGACGCACCAGGCGTGCCGCTCCCGGATCGAAATCGAGGCGGTGCAGCACGCGGCCGTCCGGATCGATGCGCACGAGCTCCGGATCCTCGCTCATGGCCGCGACGGCGACCGTGCGCCGCCCGGAGATGCGCACGCGCTGGCGCTCCCATCGGGCCGCGCTGCCCCAGGCGAGCTCCAGCTCGAAAGTGAATGCGCCCTCGCCGGTCTTCTCGTCCGCCTGCTTCTGCACGATCTCGAACACGCCCTCGCCACGCTCGGGATCGCGCCGGAAGCTGACCTGCAGGTCCGGGAACCCGGGGCGCAGGAACCACTGTTCGAAAAAATGCTCCAGGCTCAGCCCGGAGCGCGCTTCGAGGGCGCGCCGGAAGTCGTCCGTCTCGACCACGCGCCCCGCGTACGTGACCAGGTAGTCGTGCACGCCTGCCCAGAAGGCTTCGTCGCCGAGCAGGCGGCGCAGCATGTGGATGCGCCAGGCGGCGCCCGGATACAGGTGCTGATCGAACAGGTCGAACGAGCTGTCGTATTTGCGCGTCACGATCGGACGGCGATACCGCTCGTCGGCTTCCGTGAAGTAGGCCTCCGCATGGTTCCACAGATCGACATCGAAGGCGGCCGCACCCTCGCTCGCCTCGAACCAGCAGCTCTCGATATAGGTAGCCCAGCCCTCCTTGAGCCAGGAGTGCGCAAAGTCGCGACAGATGACGAGATCGCCAAACCAGCTGTGCGCCATCTCGTGCACGTTGATCAGATCCACGAGCGCGCGCTCTTCCGTCTCGAGCGTCGCGTCCAGCAGGAATCGATCATCCCAGGAGACCAGCGAGATGTTCTCCATGGCACCGCCGATGCCTTCGGCGGCAAACTGGTAATACTTGGCGAAGGGGTAGGGCACGCCCAGCCGGCGCGTGAGGAACGCCAGCATCTCGCGGGTGCGGCCAAAGCTGCGCGCCAGGTGCTCGGCACTGAATGGGCGCGGCGCAAAGGCCGCGATCGGTATGCCCTCGAACTCACCGCCGTCCCAGCGCACGAAGTCCCCGGCGGCAAAGCACACCAGGTAGCTCGGGCAACCCACGTTCTGCACGAAGCGCGCGGTCTTCGTGCCGTCCGCATGCACGACTTCTCCCTCTAGCGCACCGTTTGCCAGCAGGGTGAGATGCGAGGCGGCGGTCAGCTCGATCTGGAGCGTCGGGCGCACCGAAGGGTGATCGATGGCGGCGAGCCAGTAGCGGGCGCGTTCGGTCTCGTGATCCGTGACGGCAAACGTGGGCGCCTCGGGGTAGGTCGCGTCGGGGTGGGAGAAGAGCACGCCCGTGACCGGAGCGATCACCCGATAGGACAGCTCGACGCGGCGCTCCTCGCCGCTGGCAAACGCCTCCTGCCAGGTCAGCGTGATGGCGCGCCCGTCGTAGTGACTGCTGGCCGGCTCGGCAAACGTCACGCTCAACTGCTCGAGATCGACCGCGTCGAGGCGCAGCGAACGTGCTCCGGCCTGGCGCGCGCGGATGCGCCAGGCGAGCCGCAGCGCGAGCGTGCGCGACGGGATGTCGATCGCGACCGCGAGCTCGAGGTGCACCGGCTCGAGCCGCAGATCGGGGGAGAAGTGTTCACCGGCGTCCGGCAGCGTGAAGCTGCCGCCCCCGGCCGACTTGCAGGCGACGTGGGACATGCTCAATAGTCCCGAGGCAGCAGGTGGCGGCCGTCCGCGCCCAGCTCGAGCTCGATCACCCGACGCACGAACTCGCAGCGCAGTTCGGCGTACAGGTGCGGAAACAGCTCGCCGCCGCGCGACGGTTCCCAGCGCAGCGCATCTGGGGGCAGGCCCGCGCTGGGGATCACGAGCAGCAGCAGCCCGGTCTGGCCGGCGAAGTGCTTGTCCAGGCTGCCCTGGACTTGATGGGCCGCCGACAGGTGCACGTAGCCGTCGCGCACGTCATCCTGCGAGCTGGCCAGGCTTCCGCGCTCCAGCGCCTCCGACCAACGTTGGCGGGGACAGATCTTGTAGAGCGCGCCGGCGGGCGGCGCGAGGGCGGACACGGTGTTGGTATATCCGTCGCGCCGGCCAATCACCAGCGCCGAGGTCGTGAGATGGGTTCTAGTCGCCGATGTAGTAAGGGGTATGGCGCCTGGCGCCCTAAACCCGCGGGCCAATCCGACCCGTAACGTAGGGCGTGGCGTCTGCCTCTCTCAGCGGTGGTTCTCCGCGCCGGCTCTGGCTCGACCAGGGCAAATGGGTGCTGGAAGTCGTCCGGCACGTCAACATCGGCCATGACCTGGTGCGCCCCACCACCGAGCGGATCAGCGGCAATCGCCTGATCGCGTCCTATTTCAAGAGCAATCCCGATCACGAGCCGCTGGCCCGGAGCGCCTTGAGGCTGATGCAGACGCCGGCCGGCGATAGCCCCATCAGCTACAGCGCCGTCGGCGCCGAGTGGATCCGCGGCTCGATTCCGCCGCCCGCGCTGCCCGACTCTCGCGAGCGCTCCCAGCGCCTGGAGCCCGAGGCGAGCCTCGAGACTCGCGTCGCCGAGTTGAGCGCTCGAGTGACGGTGCTGGTCGCGCTGCAGGAAGGGTTGTTGGTCCGCCTGGCGCGTCTCGAGGCGCGCGTGGAGGACGGTGCGGGGGCCGCGCCGCCAGTGATGGAGCCAGCGCGTGCCGCTCCGGCTGCGCGTGCCGCCCCGGCCGCCCGCGTCGCTGCTGCTGCTGCGCCGCCGGATGCTCCGTTGGCTCGAGGATCGGAGAGCCCTGAGGCGGGGGAGCACGCCCTTGCCAGTGACGACGAGCCAGAGGCCGCTGCCGTCGCTGCCGAGCCCGACGCTCCTCTGATCCGTGAGACACCCGGCGTGTTGTTTCTGGAGCCGAGCCCGAGCCGCCCGCCCGCGCCGCGGCTGTCCATGCCCGGACCCGCTCCGGCCGTGGACCAACGCGCCCGGCCCCGCCCGGAGCTAGAACTGCCGCCGCTCGCGGAGCTGTCCAGAAGCATGGAGCTCTTGATGAGCGGCAACGATGTCGTGGTACGAGAGGGCGACGAGTTATCCGTGACGGCGGAGCTCGCGGATTGTCATGCTGCGGCGCTCGAGGATGACTCCGGCGAGCAAGTGGGCCTGATCCTCATGGATCTCCGCGCGACCGTGTTTCTCGGCGGAACGCTGATGCTGCAGCCGACCGAGCAGCTCGAGCAGCAACTGGCCGCCGCCAGCCCCGAACAGGACTCGATCGCCGCAGCGGCCGAGGTCTGCAACGCGCTCTCTGGCGCCATCAACGCCGCCCAGACCCGCTATCGCGTACGCACCAGCGGCCTCGCCAAGTTCGCGCTCGACCAATACGACTGGGCCCCGACCCCCGCCGCGCGCCGCGACCTGAAGGACAGCTTCGGCGGCCGCACGGCGGTGTTGTCGCGACCGACGGCGTAGGGGGCTGGGCGGGGCGCCCGGCAGCCGGCCACGTTGTGCGGGTTGGGCTTGCCCCAGCCACTTGCGCTCATGCTTTTTGGCATGATTGGTGCTTGGTCGAGGCGTGACCTGCCGACGTGCCAGAGTGTGCCATGGGTTCGGCGCCAAGCTCGTGGCAAGACTAGCGTCAGCGCTTCCTCTCCTGCCCATGGCGTGAGTGAGCTGGGCAGGTGGGAAAGGAAACCTGGGATTGCCCGCCGCATCTCGACTCATCGCGGAATACAATCGGCCAAGCCTGACCGAGGCACTCTCCCGCTCGCGCGCGTTTGCCTGTCGCCTGGCGGCGGCGCCCGATGCGGACGAGGCCATCTCGGTCGTCTTGGGCTGGAACCAACTCCGGTCGAGCGTGTACACGCAGCGCACGCGGGCCCAGGTAGCCCACTATCAGAATACGCTGGACGCGGCCGCCAAGGCGGAATGGGATTTCTGGGACCAGGGCGCCGCGGCCCTACGACAATTCGATGCGGTGCACGCGCGCGCGCTCACCGAGAGTCGTTACCGCGAAGCTATCGCAAAGCGCTTCGGCCTGCAGTTCCTGCGCTTGAAGGAGATCGCTCGAACGACCTTCGAGCCACGCATTGTCGCGGCGCTGTCCGAGGAGTCGACGCTCGTTTCGCGATACCTGGCTCTGATTTCCTCGCAGGACATCCAGTTTCGTGGGGAGTTCTTCAGTGTCGCAGGCATCTTCAGGTTCTTCGGTCACGCCGAGCGCGCCGTTCGGCTCGAGGCGCGTCGAGCCTACGAAAATTTCTTCGAGCGGCACGCGCACCAGTTCGACGCAACCCTGGAGCGACTGATCTCCTTGCGCGACGAAATGGGCAAGGCGCTCGGCCTTTCCGGCTACGTTCCCCTCGCCTACAAATTGCGCGAACGCATTGGCTACGGCCCCGAACAAGTCGCGGCGTTCCGGGCCGGAATCCTGAGGGACGTGGTACCGCTGTGCCAGCGGTTCTTCGAGCGGCATGCCGCTCGCCTCGGCGTCGATCGCCTCCTCGTCCACGACGAGTTCGTCATGGATGCCACCGGAAGCCCGAGGCCTCTCGGCACTTCGCGAGAGATTCTCGAAACCGCGCGCCAGGTGTATGGCGAGCTGCATCCTCAGACCGGTGCGTTCATCGAGCTCATGCTGGACAACGGCTTGCTCGACGTCGAGCTGCGCGAGGGTAAGGTCCCCGGAGGGTATTGCACCTTTTTCGCAGATCTGGGGTTGCCGTTCGTTTCCGGCCAGTTTAGCGGGAGTGACCTCGACATCCACGTTCTGACCCACGAGTGCGGACACGCCTTTCAAGCGTATTCGGCCCGCACTCAACCGCTCATCGAGTACATCTTCCCGACGGGGGAAACGGCGGAGCTCTGCGCCATGTCCATGCAGCTCTTGATGCACCCATGGATGGGACGCTTCTTCGGGGATGCAGCGCCTCGCTATCGAGCCGCTCAGCTCGAACGCGCAATGACCCGGCTGCCATTGTTGGCCTTGGCCGACCATTACCAGCATGAGCTCTACGCTCGTCCATCCCTCCCGAGCCCATCCCGCCACGAACTCTGGCGAGACCTTCAGAGGCAATACTTGCCATGGCGCGACTACGGTGACGTGTTTCCTCATCTAGGGTCGACCGCAACGTGGCAGGTGCACCACACCATCTACAGCTATCCGTTCTACTCGATCGACTACGCCTTGGCGTGGACCTGCGCGCTGCAGGTCCACGAGAAGGCGCAAGCAGACCCGAGCGGCGCTCTCTCGGACGTTCTCGCAATGTGCAGGGCGGGCGGTAGCGCATCCTTTCCGGAGATGCTGGAGATTGGCCGGCTCGCCTCCCCCTTCGAACCGAGCACCCTGCCGCGCGTGGTCGCGCACCTCGAGCGTACGCTCGGGTCATGACGGCCGCCCCGAGCCGGACACCAACGGCTCAACGCCGTGACGAGGGACGGAGCCTGGCCAACGCTTCGCGCAGCAATTGGTCGAAAGAGGCTACCCGCGAGGTGCTCCGTTTATTCAGCTCTCCAAGAGCGGCGCGGACCTCGCCTTCACGAAAGCCGAGGTGGCGCAGGGCGGAAAAGACCTTCGCGTGGATCTCGAGCGCCTGGGGCTGCACGACCCGGCCGTATTCGCTGCCGTCGGCGTGGCGGAAGCGAAGAGAGTGTGGCTGGCTGCCATCGATCACGAGAAACAAGGCAAACGTCTCGGCAGCCACCTCGAAGCGCAGCACGTGGGTGTGGCGCGACCGCCTCGCCCTCCGCGTCTGGAGCGTCACCCGGGCGCTTGCCCGCCACCAGTTCCTCCAATTGCCGCACGCTCTTTCCGCGCGCGACCTCGAGCCACTCGAGTTCGGTCTCAGGGGTGGCGACCCGCGTGAGCTCGCGCACGGCGGACCAGTGCAGCCTGCCGGCTCCAAGCGCGCGAGCCAGCAGCGGCAGCTCTTCGAGCGCTTCTGCGACGCGCAGCTTTTCCTGTGTCGAACGAGGCTGGTAGCCGAACGAGCGCTCGACATATTCTGCAAAACTGCCGAAGCCCAGGTGCACGTGTACGGCCGAGCGCAATGCAGCGAGCAACCAGCGCCCTTCTTCAACATCTGCTGCAGCGCGCGCCTTGGCCAAGCGCGACAGCGCCTGGTGGGCCACCATCCAAGTGCTCTGTTGCCCGGCCTCGATAGCAGATGCTGCTTCCCCCATACCTACAGCATAACATGCAGATTTTCTCGCTCCTCAGCCGCTCGCCGCTCGCCGTTCAAAGCGCAGATCGAGAGCGAACGCGAAACCGTCTACGAGGGGCGTTCCACGCGCAAATACGAGCACCGGCGGCACGCTCTGTGGTCACTCGCCAGTGTTGCAGCGCCCCGCGCCGAGAAACGCGTCAAGAAAAATCGTCGGTCCAAACCGGTTGCGTAGTGAGCAAAATGGTCCGGCTTCCAGTGTCCGCGTAGTTGTCGCGTCGACGGATCCTGACTTGACTGTGCGAGTCGACGGCCCGATCCAACGAGGCCGCGGCTGGAACAGCATGGCTCGTTCGCGCGGGCCTCTCCCGCGCGCAGCCGATGCCGCTGCACCGTCGATGCCGCGCGGCGCCTCGTCCGTTTGCGCGGCGCCTCGTCCGTTTGCGCGGCGCCTCGTGCGTTTGCGTGCGGCGTGGTCCGTTCGCACGGAGTCCATCCGCGGGCGCGGCGCCTCGTCCATCCGCGCGCTCCGTTTGCGCGGAATCCGTGCGGGAGCCGCCGGTGCGTTCGCGCGCCGTCGTGTTCACGCCCCCGCCGCTCCTCAGCCCAGCAGAGCGTGCGCTTCGTCCCAGAGCCGGTGCACGACCTGGGCGGCAGGCTCGGCTCGGGCCAGCGCTGCGGATTGCCCTGCCCAGGCTTGCATGCGTTGGATGTCGCCCGCCGCGAGCGCGGCCTCACGCAGGGGGGCGGTCAGCCCGCGTTGGACGGGATAGGGAGCGGGCGTGGGGGCGCCGGGCGCAGAGGCCGCCAGCGCGTAGGCGTTGGCGATGCTGCGCCCGGGCCGCCCGCTGAAGACGCGGCTCACCAGCGTGTCTTCCGGGAGCGTGCGGGCGAGCGCATCGGCCCAGGCCGGATTCAGCCGGGCTTCGGGGCAGCGCAGAAACGCCGTGCCGACCTGGACCGCGCTGGCGCCCAAGAGCAGTGCGGCGGCCACCCCGCGCCCGTCCGCGATGCCGCCGGTCGCCACCACCGGCACCTGTACGGCATCCACGACGGCGGGCACGAGGGAAAACAACCCGGCCAGGGTGCGCTCTGCGGTGCTCGGGTCGAAGGACGCGCGGTGCCCACCGGCCTCGGCGCCTTGTGCGACGACCACGTCGGCGCCCGCCGCCTCGGCTGCCAGCGCCTCACTCACGCTGCTGACCACGGCGAACCAGGCGATCTCGCGTTCTTTCAACTGGCGGACGAACGCTGCCGGATACAGGCCCATCACGGAGGAGACGACGGGGGGCGCGACGTCGAGCACGGCCTGACACTGCGCCGCAAAGTCGAGCGGCACCGCGTCCGCGGTGCCGGGCGCCACCGCCGGGCCCCAGCCGCCGAGAAACGCGCGCAAGCTGGCCTCGTGCGCGGTGTCCCGCGCGGGAGCTGGATCGGGGATCCACAGGTTGAGCTGCACCGGGCCGGAGCACGCCGCGCGAAACTCTTGCATCCAGATCTCGATCGCGAGCGGCGCGTGTAGCAAGAGACCGGCAGCGCCCATGCCGCCCGCGTTCGCCACGGCGATCGAGAGCGACGCGGGACAGGCCCCCGCCATCGGCGCGAGCAGGACCGGCACGTGGAGGCCGAAGCGCTGGCAAAAGGTTGCGCTCCGTTCGCGAGCGGAGCCGATGTGGCGGCGAGGCATCGAGTCAACTTTCCCGCGGGGGCCCGTCCCCCGCTACAATCCCACGCTCAATCTTCGGCGCGTTCGGGGCGCCGCGCAACCACCAGCGCTTGCCGGGCCCCGGCTCCCAGCAAGAACAACAGCCGGTCGAGCCGCCGGAGCCACGGATACGGCACCGCGCCGAGTGTGCCGACCCGCACGGCGTCGGCCACGTGCCGCAGGCCCGGCCAGCGCCGGCGGCTGGGGATCGTCAGCCACTTCCAGATGTGCCCGTTGACGTACAGGTTGCCCTCGCTGTGGAGCAGCTCGAAGCCGGCCTGAGCCACGCGCTCGGTGATCGATTGCAGCGAATAGTTTCTGAGATGAAACAGGATGTAGTCGGGCTCTTCGATCGGGACGAACACGGCAAGCACGCCGCCCGGTCGGAGCCGTCGCAGCATGGCGAGCAAGAGCGCACGATCGTCGACGGCGTGCTCGAGCACGTGCGAGCTGAGCACGATGTCGGCCGAGAGCTCGGGCATGGCGTCGGGCCGATGTTCGGGCAGAGCGTGAAACTCGGCGCCGGCGAAGCGCTGGAAGCGCGGGTCCTGCTGCGCGCCGCGGACGGCCGAGCTGGAGACGTCCACACCGATCACGCGGCAGCTGCTCGGAAAGCTCGCCAGCAGGTCCCCGGCGCCAAAGCCCACGTCCAGCACGACCCGTTGCTCGGTGTCGATGCCCAGCTGGCCCAGCACCTCGTGCAGGCGGCGCTTGCGGTAATTGATGTCGAAACGCAGTGCGGAGAAGGCGCGCCTCGCCTGGTTGTAGAACTGCCCGTAGCGCTCTCGTTGCGAGAGTTCGAGTACTGCTTCGACCGTCATGGTGTGGCCTCCTGCACGGTCCTCGTGCACTCCGCATGCCAGCTGGTCCCACCAGTGCGCGGCGGTGGTGCAGCGGATTCCGCGGCCCTTTCGCGATAGGGCCGCAGCGTTGCGTATCGGCAGCGGTGCCGTTCAGGAGCAGTGTGCGGGACGGGCGACACCTGCGGCGCGACCGGTGTTGCAACCGATTCACGCGCGAGCACACTCTCGGGCAACGGGGTCGGGGTCCACGAGGTCACGTTCGAGCGATCGCCGCCGCGCGAAGTCCCGAGGTGCCGGCCGGCGTCGCGCGTTGCAGGTCCGGCCCAAATGCATCCTCGCCAATCCGTCCGGCAAACCATCCTCGCCATGGATGGTTCGCCCGCAGGGTTTGCCAGTAAGGACCCTTACAAGGGATTTGCCAGTAAGGACCCTTACAAGGGATTTGCCTCCAGCAGGGTGCCAGCCCGCCGTTGGTCGGATTGCCGAGCCGCCAACGTCGCCCTCTGACTCTGGGCATGCCGTTTCAGGGGCCGGGGGCGGGATCGAGGGCGCGCCACAGGTACCAGGTGGCGACGCTGCGGTAGGGTTGCCAGCGGGCGCCGCGCTTCTCGAGGTCCTTGCGTCCGGGCAGCTCCTTCTTCTTGAAGGCCAACGCAAAGCCTTTGCGCACGCCGTAGTCGTCCACCGGCAGCACGTCGGGGCGGCCGAGGCGGAAGATCAGCAGCATCTCTGCGGTCCAGCGCCCGATGCCGCGCACGGCCGTGAGCCGTTCGATGATGGTCTCGTCGTCGAGTTCGCGAATCTGGGCCAGCGTCGGTAGCTCTTGGGCCAGCGTCTTCTTGGCCAGGTCCTGGAGGGAGAGTGCCTTGGAGCGGGAGAGGCCGGCCGAGCGCAGTTTCTCCTCCGACGCGCGCAGAATTTGCTGGGGAGTGAGGCCCGCGGAGGCATTCTTGAAGAGCGCGCAGACCCGCGCGAAGATCGTGGCCGCGGCCTTGCCGCTCAGCTGCTGGTAGACGATCGCCTCTGCCAGCGCGCCGAACACGCTCGGGGTGCGCTGCAATTGCAGGCGAAAGGGGCCGACCGAGTCGATCAGCTTGCCGAGCGCCGGATCAGCCGCACGCAGATGTTGGAGGGCCAGCTCCGGATCGAAATGGAAGGCGGCGTCCGCATCGCCGAGCGGGGCCGTACCCGCACCGGTGGGGCCTGCGCCGTTGCTGCCCGCGCCGTCGCGCTGCGAGCGCGGGGCTTCGAGCGAGAGCAGGCGCAGCTTGGTGGTGATGCCGCCGTTGGCAGTGAAGCCGCCGACCTTGCCGCCCGCTGCGAACACCCGATGGCACGGCACGACGATGGGGAAGGGGTTGCGCCCGAGCGCTTGACCCACGGCGCGCGCGGAGCCGGGCGAGCCGAGCTGCGCGGCGAGCTCTCCGTAGCTGAGCGTGCTGCCCGGTGCGATGCTGCGCGCGGCCTCATAGACGCGGCGATGAAAGGGGGGCACCCGCTCGAAATCGAGCTCGAGGCGCGAAAAGTCCGGCCTGTCCCCGGCCAGCAGGCGCTCGATCTGCAGGATGGCATGCTGGATGAAGTCGGGGGGCGTGGCTTCGCGCGCTCCGCCGCTGCGCTCCTGCAGGCGCGCGCGCGTGGCGGACTCCCGCCCTTCGGGCAGCTGCAGGAGGGTGATGCCGCTCGGCCCCCAGACGAGGCCGCAGCGCCCGATCGGCGTGTCGAACAGCGCGTACTCGGCCAGGCCGGGTTGCCGAGCGCGCTTGGTCACAGCCCCTTCTTGGCGGGCGGACCGCCTTCGATCGCGCCCGGGAACGTCGGTGGCGCAGGGCTCTGGGGATCGGGCGGGCCCCCCGCGAGTGCGGAGACGCAGCCCGGGAATGCCGCTTGCTGGTCACTGGCCTTCTCGCAGGTCTCGGCATCGAAGAACCAACGCCCGGTCTCGAGCTCGATCGAGTGCCCGTCCACGCCGCGCATGCGGAAGTCTTGGTTGCAGGTCCAGGTGCGTTCGTCGGTGGGCTGACTGGTGGTGTCCGGCACCGGGCCATACAGGCGAATTTCTTCGGCGCCCTGCCAGTAGTGCACGGCGAGCGGCAGCTGGCCATTTTCCCCTTGCCGGCGCCAGGTGCCCATCGGGCTACCGGGCTTCATCGGCTCGAACTGCCACGCCTGGCAGCGGGCGAAGCCGGGGACCTTCCAGAAGAAGGTGCGCTTCTCGCGCTGCAGGGCCGCCAGCGTTTCACCGGGCAACGCCTGACACAGATAGTTCAGCAGCCGCTCGTTGGTGACGACCTGGTCGAAGGCGAGCGCGTCCTGGGTGTACCCGCCCGAGAACTTCTCGTCGAAGGCTTCGATGTCGGTCACCACCTTCTGCACCGGGGAGAGGCCGAAGCTGGCGCCGCAGCGCTCGTCGCGCATGAACTCGAACGGCACCGAGCCGACCGCGGCGGCGCCGGCACGCTGCTCGGCCAGCACCAGTTCGCGCAGCCCCGCGCTGTCGAGGTCCGTGCACTGGCACGCGGGCAGGGAGCTCAGCAGCGCTGCGCGGAGCGCGGGCCAGCGCTCGCTCGGATCGCCCGCCTTCACGCCGTCCACCGCGTCCAGCACCGGCTGGCAACGCGCCAGCTCGGCGTAGGCGGAGCGCGCCAGCGCCTGGCGCGTCGGCAGATCTTTCTCGGTGCGCAGCCGCTCGGCGACGCTGGCGGTCGGTGTGGCCGCGGCGGGCTCGCTGCGAGGCGGCGCCTGAAACACCAGGTGCACGTCGAACGAGCGCGGAATCGCGCGCAGGTACGAGCGCAGCGTCGGCGTCTCGGTGTCCGCGGCCACGGCCAGGTACAAGAGCGTATGCCCGACACCGGGGCTGGCCGCCTGCTGCAGGCTCTGCCCCAGCGCGGCGAGGCGCGCCGGGCCGTCGTCGCCGGG
>Ga0315912_10000869_pt1 | contig 43787 bp, 25 predicted proteins | sample VfabasoilMG_FD_204469 | JGI IMG/M metagenome (GOLD analysis project Ga0315912, IMG submission 204469) | Garden soil microbial communities collected in Santa Monica, California, United States - V. faba soil | ecosystem: Environmental > Terrestrial > Soil > Garden | place: USA: California... | reverse complement strand
TATTGGCGCCACTGATGAGTCGATCTTAGCTGTCGCCGCCCACGGCCCTCGCATTCTATCGCCGTAGACTTCCCCCGTGTTCCATACTGATGTGACCGGCGCCGGTCGATCCGACGCTTGTATGAGACAAGACTACGCGTTGACTCTTGCTTTATTCGCTGGTATATTCGGATCTCGCCAAACATATTTGGGGGCAGAGGCGTCTCTACTTCCACTTTCATTCACTTAAATTTCTAATAGAAGCGTTCGATGATTCGTCGACGGCTAAGCTTTTTTACGTCCGCTTCCTCCGCCCTGAGCGCCCAGATAATGGATGTATTGAGCGAGTGTGGATTTGTTGCGCATAAAATTGTGATCGATAAATGGCCGAAATTAGGGCCCGCGAATGAAGACCTTCCTTCCGTGGTTCTTATTGAAAATACTTCAGGCTACCGGCTAAAAAGTGACGCCCTTTCCCACTTGATTCCCTCAGGCCGTTGGTTTGGTGTTTTCACAAATGAGCAGTGTTCGCTGGCAGCCGACGCTACGGATTTCGTCATCTGGCCGGCGACGCCGTCGGAACTGAAGATTCGGCTAGACCGTTTTCTTGCGCCTGCCGTTGAGAGTCCTGCCTCTCGCACAACGCTGGCGAAGAGCCTTGCCGGATTCCGTATCATAGGCGAGTCTGCCGTCATTGGCCGGTTAATGGAACAGGTTGAGAAGATCAGCCGTGTAAACGTTACGACCTTGATCGAAGGTGAGACGGGAACGGGCAAGGAACTGATTGCGCGTTCAATCCACTATTTGAGCGCAAGACGCAACCGGCCCTACATCGCCGTCAACTGCGGAGCGATCCCCGACGGCCTTGTCGAAAGCGAGTTATTTGGCCACGAGCGCGGAGCGTTTACCGATGCTCGCGATGCCCGTATCGGCGTCATCGAGCAGGCATCCGGCGGGACACTTTTCCTTGACGAGGTGGAGGCGCTGACCACCAAGGCACAAGTCGCGCTCCTTCGCTTTTTGCAGGACAACGAGTACAGGCCCCTTGGCGCCACCACCTCAAGACAGGCCGACGTTCGGGTTGTCGCTGCCAGTAACAGTCCGCTGGCGGAACTCGTGGCGAAGGGAGTGTTTCGTTCGGATCTGTTCTACCGCCTGAATATTCTGCCGCTAAGCCTCCCCCCACTACGCCGCAGGCCTGAAGACATTGAACCTCTATGCCGGTACTTTCTGGCTTGCCTCCGCTCCCGATACGGTGGTCCGGCGAAGACTCTCTCGACCAGAACCATGGAATGGATGCGGCATGCGCAGTGGCCCGGGAATGTCAGGGAACTGGAGAATGTACTGCACAGGGCTTTTATCTTGACGGAAGGCGATGTCCTCGATATTCCTGGGAACCCGGAAGAAGCGAACTCGCAAATAGGAGACAACGAATTTCAACGCGATTTCAAAACGGAGAAATCCCGTGTAATCGAAAGATTCGAACGCGAATACCTGATTTGGGTGATGACTACATGTCGAGGAAATGTGACGCGCGCCGCAGAACTATCCGGAAAGGAACGGCGTGCTATGGGGAAACTCCTCAAAAAACATGGAATTGGCCGTGAGACTCTCCATCGGACTGCGCTGGGGCAAGCCGGGTGATCTTTGACCCACTCCCCCAAAAGGCGGTTTCGCGCGATTTCCGCGGTTTTTGTGGCAGGGGCTGATACGCTGGCGGGTCTTTATTGACCCGGCGCCCTCTCGCCAAACAGCAAGCCCTTGAATCTAAAGACTGTGTTCTGTGGCCTGCGAATTGCTCAGAAAAGCGCGCATCGTGAAGGCGATAGACAAGAGTGAGGACGACGTCGAGCGCGCATCGAGAGAGATTCAAGCCTATTTCAAGGAAAACCAGTTCGCGGCCGAGAGCTTGGAGGGAATTGTTCGTTGGTGGCTCTTGCAGCAACAGTTTGAGCGAGCATGGGCGACGGTTAGCGATGCGCTGAATCGATTGGTGGCGGCTGGCTTTCTCGTGCGAACGGAGAATGCCGGCGGCAACACGGTGTACTCGATGAACACGGCATTTCGAGAAACAAACTGAAATTGAAAGGAACGTTTGTGGCTAGCTATGAAGCCCTATCCGCGGCGGGTGCTGCGGTCCTCAATCTGCTAAGTTCCACTCCGCGTCCGCCGTCGTTTCCAACATTGGAATTCCAGGTCTTCACGACACGCCAGTTCAGTACCCCTCCCTTTGCCAACGGGGTGTCCCTCTTCACGTATCGAGTATTTGTTAACGGCGCGCATCGAACTCCGCAAGGGCGATTCGATACCCAAGGCCGGCGACTTCAGTCCCAGTTACCCGTGGAAATGCACTTTCTGCTTTCCGTCTGGGCACAACAGGCATCTCTGCAGCACTCGATCACCGGTTGGATGATGCGGACGCTCGAAGATTCGCCGGTGCTGAGCTCGGGGGTATTAAACGCTGTAACTCCCGGAGTGTTTCGTCCCGAAGAACTGGTGGAAGTCGCGCTAGGCGAACTCAGCAACGAGGATATGTTTAGAATCTGGGAAACGATTTCCGCCGACTCCTATCAGCTTTCAATTCCTTACGTTGCGCGCGTAATGCTACTGGAATCGACCCAACTGGCGCTTGGGCCCGCCTCCGGACATGTCCAGGAAAGAGTGCAGCGAATCGCGAAGTCGCAGGCCGCGACCGTACTGGGGGAGTCCTGATATCCCTATGGCTCACCGCGTCATCGAAGCGATTTCAAACGTGACTACACTCGGAATCCGGTTCTGGGATCCCGTGCAGGACATGCAGATTCAGGACGGACTTTTGGTAACGGTGCGGCCGGCTTCCCAACGCCGAAGCGCTCCGTTTGTCACGGCATCCACCACTGCATCGGGATTCTTTGCATTTCACCGTCTGCCAGGCCTGGTTGATTTCGAGTCAGGTGCCGTTCCGATTACAGGCTCACCGCTTCTAAGCCGACGCTTCCGGTTGGAGATTGCCGATACACGCCGCCGATATCTCGATACTTGCTTCGAACTCGAGGTCCCACTGGGGTATCGAGGATTGTTTCCCCCAACTGGTGGAAGCCCGTCCTCCGGCGCACCCGGGTTTCTGCTTTTCTCTTCTTCCACTCGCCAGAGGCCCAGTTGGCTTGGAGCGGTTCGGGGCGAGTTGGCCGAGGCGGCTACCGGACTACCCGCCGCACATGCGCTAGTAGCGATGACCGACCCGAGCGGCCGTGTCTGGCGTGGCGTGGCAGGGGCGGACGGGAGCTTCATTGTATTTCTTCCCTTTCCGGAAATTGAAGCGTCCATCGGTGGTTCGCCCCCGAGTCCCGGGAATTCATTAATGACCGATCGCTCTTGGCCGGTTCAGTTGGAAGTGTTCTATCAACCGTCCATGCAGCAGCAACTGCAGGGCACGTTGATCCCGGGATATCAAAGCATCTTAAGCCAGTCGCCCGCCGTGGACGTGTGGTCCCAGGCACCGGACGACGGCGGCACGCCGCAGCCTTCTTGGCTGGGCGATCTGCAGTTTGGCCGGGAGGTGGTGGCGCGGACCGACGGACGATCAAAGTTGCTCGTCGGACCGCCCGCTTCGCCCTAATTCGCAAAACGGAGAAAACGAAATGCCTGAGTACCTTGCCCCTGGCGTTTTTGTCGAAGAAGTCAGCTTCCGGCAAAAGACCATTGAAGGCGTCAGCACCAGCACCACCGGTTTCGTGGGACCGACCCGGTTTGGTCCTACTGCTGGCGAGCCCGCGTTGCTCACCAGCTTCTCGGAGTTCGAGCGAATCTATGGCGGGATAGACCCGCTGCAGTTCACGAACGATGGAACCAACTACGTAGCCCACGGTGTCCGGGCCTACTTCGAGGAGGGGGGTAAAAGGCTCTACGTTTCGCGCGTTTATAGTCCCGAGGACACTAATGATCCCTTGAGCGGCGTGTCCACTTGGGCCCCTCCGGAATCGCCCGACCCATTCACTGTACGCGCACGCTATCCCGGACGGGCCGGCGACATGCGGGTCGCTTTCGTCTTCCGGCTCGGGGAGAATATTCGGCGCCAGGAGGGCTCCGGCGCCAACGCTCGGTTCGTCCTTCGCGGTGTCACAAACTTCGATACCGTGCTGGCGGAACCAATCTCGTCGCCTTTTGTTTCTCCACCGCTGTCGCCACCCGAACCCGCGCAAATCTACTGGGTGGAACGATTCTTTGATGAGGCGCTGGGCGCCGATTCTCACCGGCTGCGCCAAGACAATCCGGAAGCATCCTCCCCTGTCAGCTTGTCTTTGGATCAGGTCTCGAGCGTGCGGATTCTTACGGTGAATGTGCTCGCGAGGCTGCCTGGCAGATTCTCGGATGAACAGTCGTGGCAAGGACTTTCGTTCCACCCTGGGCATCGAAACAGTTTGATAGACATTTTCACCGGAACTCCGGAGCGCCGGTCTACCGAACTCTACGTCCCGTTGATAATAACGACGGCACTCGGCAATGGCGCCGAAATCGCGGCTACCCTTCTCGGGCAGGCCTCCCTGGCCAGCAGCGGCAGTACTGCGCGCACGGTGCTGGATGGAGTTCAATCGTGGATTACCAGCGGTGCGAGCCCCGGCGACGCAGCCCTTACTTTTCGATTTGAACTTACGGGCGGAGCTGACGGGCAGGATCTGGTCGCGAGCAACTACGAGGGAGAGGAAGATCCGAAATCGGGTCTGCGCACTTTTGAAGACCTGGAAGACATCTCCATAGTCGCTGCGCCCGGCGCCTCCGCCGAAGACGCCCTGGGACGGGGGGTGATGCGATTCCTGATTTCGCACTGCGAGCGCATGCGCTTCCGCATCGCCGTGATGGATTCCATATTCAATTCCGTCCCTGGCGAAGTGCGGGAACTGCGGGGTGAAATCGATACGACCCGCGCCGCTCTCTACTATCCGTGGGTCCGGGTCCTGGACCCACTCAGCGAAGGGGAGCCGAGGGAGATATTCCTTCCGCCGAGCGGATTTGTTAGTGGAATCTATGCCCGCAGCGATATCGAAAGAGGCGTTCACAAGGCTCCGGCCAACGAGGTCGTACGCCTGGCGAATGGATTCGAGTTCCTGATCAACAAGAGCCAGCAGGAAGCGCTCAATCCAGAGGGGATCAACTGCCTGCGGTTTTTCGAAGGCCGTGGGTTCCGGGTCTGGGGCGCCCGCACAGCCAGCTCGGATCCCGAGTGGAAGTATGTGAACATCCGCCGCTACTTCGCCTTCCTGGAACGCTCCATTGAGAAGGGAACGCAGTGGGCAGTGTTTGAACCCAACGGGCCCGTGCTTTGGGCCAATGTCCAGCGCACCATTGAGGATTTCCTCTACAACGAGTTCGTCTCCAACCATTTGGCCGGGCGGAAGCCTGCGGAAGCCTATTTCGTCCGCTGCGACGAGACGACGATGACGCAAAACGACCGGGACAACGGCCGGCTCATCTGCCTGGTCGCTGTCGCCCCGCTCTATCCGGCAGAATTCGTTATCTTCCGCATCGGCCAAAAGACAGCCGACTCTCGCGGGTAAGCATTCCTGAATCCGAATCGAGGTAAGAAACCGTGGCAACCGAACGAACCAATCTCCCGTATTCGCAATTCAACTTCCGCGTCACTATCGGTGACGAAGGACCCGACAGGCCACAAGCCGGATTTCAGGAGATCTCTGGACTTGGGATGGAGATCACAGTGGCGGAGTATCGCGCCGGAAACTCCAACGAAAACTCGCCGGTGAAGATTACCGGCACTTACAAGGTGCCGGACGTCACTCTCAAACGCGGGTTGATGGGTTACCTGGATCTTTACCAATGGCTGGATGCCATTCGCAACGGAGATCAGGAGCAGAAACGGACTGTCACTATCGAGCTCATGAGCGAAGACCGAGCAACTGTAGCGCTTACATGGAAACTGCTGAAGGCGCGACCTATCAAGTACACCGGCCCCAGTCTGAACGGCAAGGGGACGGATGTAGCGGTGGAAGAACTGGTTCTAGCTTCGGAGCGTATCGAGTTGAGCTGATCGCATGGCGGCGACTATCAAACTTCCCGGGATCTACTTCAGCGTCGAACCACGGCAGATCCCTGACCTGCTGCCGCGAATGGATGTAGCGGCGTTTGTGGGGTTTGCCGCCTCCGGACCATTGCACGTTCCAGTGATGGTGGAAGACGTAGGGCGCTTCCGGGATATTTTCGGCCCGGATGTGCCATTGGCCTGGGATCCGGTGCGCGGAGAAATCGAAAATTCCTGGCTGGGCCAGTGTGTCGAATCCTTTTTCCGTCAGGGGGGGCGCCGCTGCTGGGTAGTACGCGTCGCCGACGAAAACACGGCAGAGACTCTTCGCGTTCAATTGCCCGGGCTATGGCCGGCCGGAGAGCAGCCGCCATACAGCCCGCCGCACGCAGGTACGGAGGCCTTGGCGCGTTCGCCAGGCTGGTGGGCGACGGAACAAAGGGCCGGGACCCGCTTGCGGCGGGAGCAGCTCGATCCATTGGCAGTCAACTGGAACGGGTCGGATTGGACGGTGGACCTGGCGCTGTCTCCCCTTCAGCTGGCCCAGGGCGATCTTCTGGAATTGCCCTTCCCGTACTTGAATCTGCTGCTGCTTCTTTTCGTGGGCAGTGCCCGGACAATTATTTCCACCGCCGATCCTTCGCGCGGGTTTGAACGCATCACGGGACGGGAAGGATTCTGGTTCGAGCCGGAACCGGAATCGCCGCCGGTGGATTTGCCGCTCGATGCCGCTTTCCCGGCCTTGCGAGAGATAACCGGCCTGGGCTTGACGACGGTTCGAGCCCAGTTCGATTCTGCTTCCCCCGCGCATGTGCCCGGATCGGCGCGGCGGCTTACCTTTGACGTTTTCTCCTGGCGTGGCTCAACCATACAGAACCGTTTGAACGGATTGGGGTTTTCCCCGGCGCATCCCAGGTTCTGGGCCGTTCTGCCGGAAGATTCAAAACTGTTTGAAGTATCCCGCGGACGACAGATGCGCGTGCCCTACCCGGAGCGTGACGCACTGATTGCGGAAGCCTCGTCTCCTCGGTTTCCATTCGCGGGTCCCACGACGCCGGCAAAGCCTTACCTTCCGCTGGGAATGGCAACCACCGAGGACGTCTCCCGTTCGTGGATGCCGTTGCCGCCCGACAAATCCAGGCTCGCCTACGATGGTCTGGCATTGTTCTCTGATGCCCTGTTCCTGGATCCACGCCTAGCTTTCTCCTTGACTGGCGGACTGCTGGCCGAGGCCGAAAACCGGCACTACGAGGAGGCTGTCAAGCTTGGCACACCGCCTCTTCGCGGCCTGCATTCGACACTGCCAGTGCACGAGATTTCCATGTTGGCGGCTCCCGACGCGGTCCATCGGGGATGGACGCGTGAGGCGCCGGAAAAGGCGGAGTTGCTTGCGCCTCCCGAACTGCTGCCCATTCCGGGCCTTGATGAATTCGGACGCATCGCCATCCGGTTCCAGGGTCCCACCGAGGCTGATTCCTACCTGCTGCAGATTGCCGAAACAGCGTGTTTTCGAACTCCCCTTGCGAGTGAAGTCGTGCCCGCGGAACTAGCATCCGGGCAGGAATACGTGCACTACTTCGTCCCGCACAACGACTGTCCAATGATTTTTCGTTTCCGTGTCCGGTCGGAGCGATTCGGCGAAGCCAGCTCGTGGTCACGCACCCGTTCTTCCGTCATTCCCTTCCGTCAGTTTGAAAAATGCGGAGAGAACTCTCCCGATTCCGGCGCGCTGGTTATGCAGGTTATGCCGGCAACGCTCCTACAGTGGGAATACGAGCGGCCGACCGAACAGCTACCCGGCGATACCTATCAGCTCCAGATGGCGATTGAACCCGGCTTCCAGGCGCCCGTCAATGTGGAAGCCGGCGATGCCACCGCACGGAGCTACGCCGTTTCGAGTGCCGAGGATAACACACGCTATTTCCGCGTGCGCACGATTCGTCCGGGTTTCAAGGGGGACTGGTCCAATACTGTCGCGATCCAGCCTTCAAGCCTTTCCAATTGGAGTACGCTTCCCGAAAAGGAGTTCGATGACGAAGCGCTTCTGGCGATTCATCGCGGTATGCTCCGGTACTGTGGCGCCCGTGCGGACGCAGTGGCGCTACTATCGCTGCCGCGCCATTACCGGGATGCGGCCGTGCATGAGCACATCGGTCTGCTGCTGCCGCGGGTAAAAAGCGATCGCGAGCCCGCGCTGGCAACCGGAGTACTCCGGATTCCGGCCCTGACGATCGGCGAAGAGGAAGGGGGCGTCTGTTCGTACGGCGCGTGCTATCACCCATGGACGGCCGGCGCGCTTCCACTCGAAGATGGAAAGCGGGGCGAGGGATTGCGCGTTGTGTACACGCCCCCGGATGGTTTCGCCGCCGGCAGCATCGCCGCCAAATCACTGCAGGCCGGCGCCTGGATCTCGCCGGCTAACCAGCCGCTGACCGGAGTTGTCGCGGTGGATCCAAAGCTCGATCTGCAGACGTGGAGCCGGCTTACCGGGCTGCAGGTAAATCTAGTCATTGAGCAGGCGCGAGGATTCGTATTCCTCAACTCGGAAACGCTCAGCGCCAAGGAGGAGTTGCGGGAGTTAAACGTGCGGCGGCTGATGATTCTTCTGCGCCGGCTCGCACTGCGGGAGGGCGAAACCTTCGTTTTTGAACCAAACAGCGAGGATTTTCGCGGTTTGGTCCGCCAGCGCTTCGAGAGGTGGATGAACGATATGTATACACGCGGCGCGTTTCAAGGGCGAACTCCGGCGGCCGCGTATGCAGTTATTGTCGACGAGTCGTTGAATTCGCAGCGTTCGATAAAGCAGGGCCGTTTCCTTGTAGAACTCCGCGTCGCCCCATCGCGCCCGTTCCGATATCTGAATATTCGCCTCTCGCAGACGGCGCCGGAACGGCTGACTGTAAACGAAATATAGGCAAAACAGATGGATCCCTTTATCGCTTTCAACTTCAAGGTCCGGCTCCAGATCGATGGGGAATCGCAGCCCATCTGCGAAGGCGCATTCTCCGAGGTCAGCGGCCTGGAAGCGACTATGGACGCCGAGACGATCCGGGAGGGAGGGAACAATAACCGCCAGATTCACCTTGCCGGACCCATAAACTACGGCCAGCTCACATTGAAACGCGGCGTCACCTCCAATTTCGATCTATGGCGCTGGTTTACGCTTATACAGGTCGATCGCGAAAAGCGCGCCTCCGGCGAAATTGTCATGTTATCCGCCGACCGCGCGAGCGAAAGGGTTCGTTTCAGCCTCACGGGGTGTCTTCCCATGAAGGTCAAAGCGCCTACTCTGAACGCCCATGATGGCGTCGTCGCCGTGGAAGAAGTGCAGATTGCCTATGAATCTCTCGATGTGGTGGTGGTCTGATGCCTCAACCCGCTCAACTGCTCAAAGCTCAAATGCAGGAGATCACCTGGAACGACAACCAAGAGGTGCAGGATGCGGGAGAGGCGTTCCCTGTGCAGTTCAACCCGGAGACGCTGAAGGTCGCCTATTCCAATCAAAGCGCCGGCGGAGATCAGCGAGGTGGTGCCGCGGTCCAGTTCGTGGGGCAGGGGACCACGAAGCTTTCCTTCGACCTCTGGTTCGACGTCACCGCCCCGGCCCCCGACAGGCCCTCCGACGGCCAGGACGATGTTCGAAAACTCACTGAAAAAATAGTCAACTTCATTCGTCCAAAGCAGTCCGACACGGCCGGAAAGTTCATCCCTCCCGGCGTTCGATTTCTATGGGGTACATTTCTGTTTGAGGGCGTCGTCGACTCCATCAACGAAAGCCTTGAGTTCTTTTCCGAGCAGGGGAAACCGCTACGAGCCAAGGTTGGAATGGCGCTTTCCAAGCAGGATATTCAGTTCAAGTTCGGCAATCAGTCTTCGCCCGGACTGGGCACTTCACCGAGCCCGGGTACAACGCCACAGCAACCCGCGCGGGAGGGTGACAGTGTTCAGTCCATGTCCGCTCGGGATGGGAAGCAGGACAACTGGCAGAAAATCGCCAACCAGAACAATATCGACAACCCACGCTTCATTCCCGCCGGTACGCCGATCAATCTGACGGCGGGGGTGAAGATCAACTTTCAGGCGAGGGTAGGTGTGTCGTGAGGAGGCGCCGATGGCTGTAATTATTAACGACTTCGAGATCGTCCTCGACGCGCCAGCGTCCAGCGTCCAGGCGCCATCAACGGGCGGATCCGCCGAGCCTGGAGGCGCACCGCCTCCAGGCCAGCGGCCCATTTCGCCGCTCGACATTATGCAAATACAGCATCATCTTGACCAACGGCGGAATCGTCTCCGCGCGCACTGAGAAACTCATGGGTGACCTCTCCGGAACATCTTTACTCTACTCGGCCCGACCGGCCCTGAAAGTCGACGGTACCGATTCTCCCGCTCTCGCCATGGGCTTACTTTCCCTTATCGTTGAGGAAAGCACAGCGGGACTGTCGTCGTGCGAAGCGACGTTCGGAAACTGGGGCGCCCACCAGGGCACTGTGGACTTTCTCTACTTCGACCGGCAGGTTCTCGACTTCGGCAAGTCGCTCCGAGTGGAGATCGGCGCCGGCGCAAAGGCCGGCCTGATATTCGATGGAAAGATCACGGCATTGGAGGGCCGTTTCCCGCAGCAGCGCCCGCCCGAAATTCTCGTTCTGGCTGAAGACCGGCTGCAGGACCTCCGCATGACTCGCCGCACGCGTTCATTCGAGGATGTGAAGCTGGACGATGTCATCAGCTCAATCGCCAGCGACCATGGGCTGCAGTCGCAAGCAGATATCGATAGCCCGGACTATCGAATTTTGGCCCAGATTAATCAGAGCGATCTCGCGTTCCTTCGCGAACGAGCGCAGGCCATCGATGCGGAGGTGTGGATTGAGGGCAATACGATCCACGCTCAGGCCAGGGCGCAGCGGAACTCCTCTGATGTCACGCTTACCTACGGCCAGGGCCTCTATGAGTTTGCTGTGAACGCGGATCTGGCCGGGCAGCGGACCGCGCTCACCGTTACCGGCTGGGATGTTGACGCCAAGGAAGGGATCGCCGAGGAAGCTTCCGAGGCCGCCGTGCAGAATGAATTGGAAGGCAGCGGGGGAGCCAGCCTGCTGAGCAGCGCGTTCGGCGAACGGAAAGAGCAGATCGTCCATTTGGCGCCGCTTACCACTGCCGAGGCCACAGCACTCGCCGAAGCGAACTACCGGCGGCTCGCGCGTCGCTTCGTTACTGGGAGCGGCCTCGCTGAGGGGAACGCCAATATTCGCGCCGGCACGTCGTTGACCTTGCAGGGCCTTGGCCCATTGTTCGATGGGAAGTATTACGTCGTCGAAGCCCGTCACGCGTTCGAACTGGCCGCCGGCTACAAGACGCACTTCCAGGTGGAGCGAGCTTGGCTGGGGGAAGTATAGCTATGCCATCTACATTTGCAACACTCGCCGGGAATACGGCGCCAGACATCACCGATTCCAGGATTCCATCGGGGCTGGGAGGACGATTCTATGGTGTGCAGGTGGCGCAGGTCACCGATCTTGCCGATCCTGACGGCCAGGGCCGCGTCCGAATTCGCCTTCCGTGGGCGCCGGACTCAGCAAACTACGAGGCTTGGGCTCGGCTTTCGACGCTGATGGCCGGCGGCGACCGGGGCACATGGTTCGTGCCCGATATCGACGACGAAGTTCTGGTGGCATTTCATGCGGGCGACCCTCGCCACCCGTTCGTTCTGGGAGCCCTTTGGAATGGACAGGACGCCCCACCCGAGTCCATGGACTCGGCAGGCGAGAACAACTTCAAGACCATTAAGTCCCGCAGTGGCGTGATCATCAAGATCGACGACACTTCCGGATCTGTCAGTCTGCGGCTGGAAACGCCGGGCGGACAAAAGGTGGATCTGCAGGACAGCGGGAAGACTATCGAGATTGCAGATGCCAACGGCAACACCATAAAACTCGAATCCAGCGGAATCACCGTGACTTCCTCGGGCAAGGTTAGCGTGCAGTCGAGCACGGTGGAGGTGACCGCGGGGTCCGTAACGGTCAACGCTGGCATGTCGAAGTTCAGCGGCGTCGTGCAGGCTGATACGGTAATCGCGAATTCGGTCGTCGGCACCTCCTATACTCCCGGCGCGGGGAATATCTGGTGATGAAACACGATATCCAGTGGCATTCGGCTCCCCCCCTCTGGCGGCTGGCGCTACAAGATTCCGGTGCGCCTCCGCTACGGTTCGACCGGCCAGCGATCCTTCGCTTCAGCGGTGACAATTTTATGGATCAGCTCTCCGCGACTTTGGCCCGCGATGCCTCGCGGCTGGCGGAGTTTGCCGTGCGCCAGGAAACATGGCGCGATTCCCCGGGTTCAACCGTAGGCTGGCTTCCGCAGTCCGACTTCCTCGCCGAAGATCCGCCGAAGCTGTATCAACCGGCACACAACAGGTTTTACCTCATTACCGGCGGACTGGTCTGCCGTACATTCGGTCTGCCGGACCGCCTGGTAGACCCCGGCAAGGGTCACGCCGTCAGCCTGCTGATGCGAAGGCTGGCGCCAAAACAAAACGTCAACTTCGACCCCAAGAACAGTGATACCTACGATGAGCTGGGCTGGGTCGGCAATCGCCAGAAGGGCGGTTGGGCATTCGTATCCTCCCCTGAAACTGTTGCCGTGGATGGCGAAGAACGGCTGCCTCTCTTTCCGAGCGCTTTCCAGGATCGGGACCGCACGCGCCGCATTTGGGCCGGCCTAATCCCGGCCGGCGGCCGCGAGCTCTACGAATCGGGCGCCGCGCCGGAGCCCTCCGCCAATACCGCAGGAGATCGATTATCTGATCCGCGCGCTGCCACATTTCAGGCCGAGGTTACCGACGCGCTCTCGACGCTCTCCAAAATGACCGCGTCGCCAGTAGCGGCCGTGGCTGCCCAACTTGGATTCACGCTGGTATCGTTCAGCGATTTCCTGCAGCGCGAGCTCCTCGCCGTCTGGAATGTCCTCGGGGGAAACGCCTCGCTCTCCGGCGCACCGGACACAATCGCCGACGCGCTTCGCAATACCTCGATTAACGCGTCCATTGCCGCGAACTCTCGAACTTGGGCTTCTCTGCTGCTTTCCGCGGCCGGCTCACCCTTCCGCACAGCCCTCTTTAGCGGTACGATCCCCTCGCCAATAGACGGCTTCACGCGAGACCAAATATGCGCCGGCGCCACTGCCGTGCTCGCTTCCGGGGGGGGCGAGCCTGGCTGGCTTGCCCTGGTGGACGAGGCTACGGGCGACCATCGCGTGGCAGAGTTGAAATCGATCCTTACCGAATACTTTGCGACCCTTCCAAACCTGCCGCCCAGTTTTTCTGCCGCGGCCTATCAGGAGAAGCTGATGCTGGCTCTCCTGCCTCTTGCAGCCTACATGCAGCGGGAATTGGGCACCGTCTGGAGCAAGATTTCAAATCCAACCCAGGCCATCTCCCTTTCCACCGAAGAGAGCGCCCTCGCCACGTACCTGCAGGCAAATCAGATCCGGTCAACATCCTGGGCCAGTCTTTTGGTGGAAGCCGCAGCCAATCGCCCTCGCATTGAGTCTGGCGTCTTCGACCGCCGCCTGAAGGCTATAAAGCAATCCTTCACACGGTCCGAGATCGAAACAATGGCGGCAGGTCTCTCCGGCGGCGGGCTGGCGTCTCTGGCCGCCGCCGCGTTTCTCTCCGTACCGGTACTCGTTCCTGTCGCTGGCAGTGCACCGGCTCCCGGCGAGACGTTCTATGTCGGAAGGCTCATCTATGAGGATCCCATCTGCCGAAGAACGGTCGTCAGCAAACCCTCCCGGCCATTTCGCCTCGCGGAATTTTACGATCCCGACGCGCCAGTGCGGCCGACTCGCATACGGCTCCCGGTGGACACCAGCTTTGAGGGCCTTCGCAAGTTTCCGAAAGCCGTCACGATGCTGATGTCCGATCAGCTGCGGCGGCAAACAGCGCAGGCGCGCGACGCCGGACTGAAAGGCCTCTCCGATGGTGGCAGCGGCAGCGATCCGGGCCCAGGTCTCGGGCTGATCTGTTCGTTCTCCATCCCGATCATCACCATCTGCGCCATGATCCTACTGATGATCATCGTGCAGCTCCTCAACATCATTTTCTGGTGGATTCCGCTGTTTCGGATCTGCCTCCCTCTTAACTTGAAAGCGAAGGCGTAGGCGAATATGCGGCGCGACGAAGGCAGCCTATACGGACGCGGCTGGCGATTTCCTCCCGGCATTGGGCCGGATGGGCGAGTCGCATTCTCGGCCGGAGCAGAGAACGTCCGCGAGTCAATACAAGTGATCCTTTCGACCGAGGCCCGCGAACGGGTGATGCTCCCTGAGTTTGGCGGTGGTCTAATGCGTTTCCTGTTCAGCCCGAATATCACCTCGACGCACCGATTGATCCAGGAGACGGTTGTGCGCGCGCTAGGTCGCTGGGAGCCGCGTATTGAAGTGCAGTCGGTGGACGCCGGCCCCGACCTCGACGATCCCAAAGCGGCCCGCGTGCTTATCCGCTACAAGGTAGTCGCTAACCAGCAAAGCGAATCCATCGAAATTCGAGTTCAGCTCAGCTAATATCCATGCCCCTTCCGGAACCAATATTCGATCCTCGACGCTATCGCGACATCGTCAACGAAGCGATGCGCCGGATCCCCGTCCATAACCCGGAATGGACGAACTTCAACGACAGCGATCCCGGCGTCACGGTGTTGCAAGCCTTTGCGTTCATGACCGAGAGCCTGCTGTACCGCGCAAACCGAATCCCCGAGCGCAACCGCCAGAAGTATCTTCGTCTGCTGGGGATTGAGATGCGCGCTCCGCAATCGGCGCGTGGCATTGTGGCGTTCAGCAACCCCAACGGCGCGCTGCGGACCCGCACGCTTCAGCCCGGCCAAATCCTCCGCGCCGGCCCGACGCCATTCCAGACCGAGAACGGGCTCGACGTTTTTCCTGTCGAGATGGGGCTCTTCTACAAGAGCAGGCTCACGGGGCAGCGCCGTGCCGATGCCGTTTCGCTCTATGAGCAGCTATACGCCAGCTTCGCGCTCTCTGGCTCTACGCTCGATTATTACGAAACCAAAGTTCTCGAACCGCCAGAGGCGGGATCGATTCTTCCCAATGTCGATGTGCGCCAGACAGTCGACGGGCTCTGGCTGGCGTTATTCGCTCGCAAGAATGACGACGTTGAGCAAGTGCGTCAGGAAATTGCCAACAAGACGCTCACTATTGGAATCCTTCCTGCGTTGGATTCGGAGGGCTGCATGGTCCCGCCGGATGGCGAGCGGCGCCAGGATAGCACCACTTCGCTCCTCTTCGAATCCCCGCAAGTGCAGGCCGCGGGACTTGCTCCGCAGGCGGCCTATACGCGTCTGGCCGCCTCCACAACCGACAACCCGCTCATCGAGCCATCCATCATTCAAGTTCGCCTTGGAAGCGCGGACTCCCTGCGGTACTGGCAATCGCTGGATCCTCTGGAAGCAGGTACCGGCGCGTTCCCGCCAAGTCTGGAAGACGACAAGCGAATCGGAAAACTCATTACCTGGGTGCGCATCCGGCTACCGCAGGAAACGAGCGCCGGTGGGCAGGTGGACTTCCGGGTAAGTTGGATCGGGATAAATGCCGCAAGGGTCATTCAGCGAGCGCGAGTTTCTGGGGAAGGCCTCCCGCGGGGAACAGGAGAGCCGGACCAGACCGCCGTACTCGCCAACACACCCGTCATAGCCGAGAGCCTGCAGTTGACGGTGAATGGCGAACAGTGGTTTCGGATCGACGATCTGAACGCGGCGGGTCCCGAGGTCGACGCACGGAGCCCGCGACTGGCCGTGGATGCGACAGGACCTTCCATCCGTTGTCAGGGAGGCAGGGCGGCCAATTCGAGTAGTTTAGCTGCGGGCCGGACGGCCCCTCCTATGCTGGTTTACACCGTCGATCGCGAGTCCGGCGAGATTCGATTCGGAGATGGTCTGCATGGCACCCGTCCTCCTCTCGGCGCCACCATTCTCGCGAGTTACGAGTACGGCGGCGGGCGGGAAGGAGTAGTGGGGATCGGAGCGATAAACAAAGGTACCCTTCCGGCCGAAATCAAAGTTACCAACGCCATTCCAACCTACGGCGGCGATTCCGGTGAGACGATTTCGGAGGCCGAAAAACGAATTCCCGGATTCATCCGGCATCGGGAACGCCTGGTCTCCGACTCCGATTTCCGCGAACTCACGCTCTCCACTCCGGGTGTAGATCTCGGCCGCGCGGAAGTCCTGTCACTCTTCCATCCCAATCAACCGCTCCAATCGTCCCCGGGCGTTGTAACGGTTATGGTGGTCCCAGCCTTCGACCCTTTGCAGCCAGACGCCCCACAGCCGGATCGACTGCTCCTCCAAACAATTTGCGAGTACCTCGCACCGCGCCGCCTGATCACTACGGAGCTTTACGTTCGCGGGCCCAATTACATTGATGTGTGGGTATCGCTCGCGATCGAAGTGATTCCGGGCCGTGACGATGCGCCCGTCCGCGAGGGCGTACAGAACGAAGTAAAGACGTTCCTCTCCGCTCTGCGCGGTGGTTTCGGAGGGGAGGGATGGCCTTTGAACCGTCCGGTGGATATCGGAGAGATCTCCGCGGCGGCGGCTCGGGCGCCAGGTGTTGCACGCATCGCTCAGGCCCTGCTCGGCACCCAAGCCGGAGTTCGCGCTCTGCCGTTGCCCATCAGCGGCCTCGACTTGCCACGACTTGTCGGCATCGCGGTTGTTAGCGGCACCACCGCGGTGCCGATCGAAGAACTCACGGGCACCCTGTCGGAGACGCAGGCTCCCAACGCCAACACAACCGCGGTGCCGGTTATCCCGGAGACCTGTTAACGCCATGGATGTAAACGGTGTTCCATTTCATTTGCTGCAGGGCGAGCGCGACTGGCGAGGCGCTCTGGCGAGCGATCATGGAGCGGGCTTGGAGTGGGACCGCGAATGCAATAGTGTCGGCTTGCGGCAGGTCACGACACAGTTTTCCCCAGCCGGCGGCGGCGAAGTCCAAAATCCTCAGCGCCGCCGCGGCGCCGACTGCGATCAGTTCGGGAACTGGTATTGGATCGATTCCACGGAAACGGCGCTTCTCGTTTCGCCCTGTCCGAGGCCGCAAATGAGCGTCTTCTGGACCGTTGCGAACCTTTCTCAGTCCTGTGTACCGAAAAACACGGATCTATTCCAACCGATAGCGCCCGAGCCACCCGCGAACCCGGAGCTTCGATTGCGCGGACTCGCCGTTACTTCGCGCCACTATCTGGTAGTCGGCACCGTGAACCCTGGCGGATTGTTAATCTTCGATCTCCACGGCGGAGGTTCTCCCGTCCGTTACGTTTGGCCTCAGGCGATGGGATTCGAACCGTTCGACTTCTCTGGTTCGCCGGATGGCGGAGTTTGGCTGCTCGGCCGGACGAGGGCAGAGTGGCGGGTTTGGAAACTGGATGCCTACCTTCGCGTTGAAGGGGCCGATCCGATTGATATCTCGCCCGGACACAGAGACCAGTTTCAGGCTGCCGCCAACCCTCTCGCCGATTCGGGCGAGGAGCCCTGCGTATTCGCCTCCGGTATTCCGGTGCTCCTCGAATCACCGCGCGCCATCGAAACGCTTTCGACAACGGACTTCCTGCTTCTGGATACTCCGGACGGGAGCCTTTTCTCCACCGTTTACCTGTTCCGCGGCCCACAGGAAACGAACAGTGCGGATCTTGGCCCCGAACTACTCGGGGAGGTGCTGGAAAGTCCCTCGCTGATACGCGCCAATGACCTCGCGTTCACGCCCGGCCAGTCGCCGAAACCCGGCGTAATAAGCGGCAAACTCTATCTAGCGGGAGAGAACGGCGACCAGGCGTATGCGCTGGACCTAACGGCGGGCGATGGCTCCTTCGAGCTCGAATTCGTACGCGAATACTATCCATTGCGGAGGTATTCGGGCCTCGGTCTGGTCTGTTGCGGCGGCTGGCCCCACTACGATTTTCAGGGACAGCGCTGGATGCCGCTCAGCGCACTTCCGGGTCGACGCTACGTGGTGGATGGCGAGTTGCGGAGCCTTGTGCTCGACGGAAGGATTCCGGGTTGTATCTGGCATCGCACGATCTTCGACGGGTGGGTACCGGATGGAACGCGAGTCGAGTTCTGGACGCGAGCCAACGATGAAAGGGAGGCCCTTCCTCATACCGAATGGCGCCAGGAGCCAGCAGCATATCTTCGCTCCGACGGTCCGGAGGTTGCGTTCTACTCTCCCTTCAGCAAGAAGGAATTGGAGCAATCCGGCGCCGGCACTTGGGAACTGCTGGTGCAAGCCGCCCGCGGGCGATACCTGGAAATTCGTATTCGGTTCTCGGGCGACGGTCCGCGCACGCCGCGTATCCGTTCCCTGCGCATCTACTACCAGCGCTTCTCCTATCTAGAAAGATATCTCCCGGACGTCTACCGCCAGGAGCCCGTCTCGGCCAGCTTTCTGGAACGGTACTTGGCCAATGTCGAAGGGACGTTTACAGCAGCGGAGGATCGAATTGCCAAGTCGGAAGGGCTGCTGGATGAGAGGATCACACCGGCGGCCTACCTCGAATGGCTCGCTGGATGGTTTGACTTTGTCTTCGACGTTGACTGGGAAGAATCCCGCCGCCGTTTGTTTCTCCGCAACGCTAGTCTTTTGTTTCAGTGGCGAGGCACAGTCATCGGAATGCTGGCCGTGATCCGCCTTGCCATCGATCCCTGCCCTACCGACGCGATCTTCGACGAATTACGCGCCGGTAAGGAGCCTGCGGCAGGACGGCTTGGCAACGCCGTCCGGATCGTCGAGCGGTTTCTCAGCCGCAACTTTGGCGGCGTGACGATCGGCGATCCGACCGTTCCAGCGCAGCCGGGTCTTTCCGGTGCCGGTGCGGCCTGGACACCTTCTCAGGGGGCGGGTCCTCTCCATTTGCTATTTCAAGAGTTTCTCTCTGCGCGCTATTCGTTATCCGGTTCCCCGGCGTTGAACATGGAGCCTCTGAACAGCGCCTGGGGTACCAGCTTCACGAGCCTGCAGGAGGTGCGCCTGTCGCCCGTTTTGCCGGCGAATTCCGCCAAGGCCGCCGATTGGAGGGCGTTCCTCTCTTCTTCGCTCGCGTTTACATACGCGCCCGTAACCTCGTCCGACACCCTCGATTATCAGAGCCATCTGGAACGCCGCTATGGATCCACGGCCGCATTGAACGCGGCATACCAACTGTTTGGCGCCAACTCGGTCACACAATTCACTTCAATTTCGCTACCCGGCGAGGATGATTTTCCGCAAAGCGGTCCCCCGCTGTTCGATTGGATCGGATTCGTCTCACTCGCCGTGCCGATTCGAGAAACGGCACATCAGTTCACCGTTTTGATTCCCACGACGCCGGCCGAGTCCGCCGAGGACCGTCAGCGCCGGCTTTCGCGCGTCGAGGCCGTTGTGCGCCGGGAAAAGCCGGGCCACACGGAGTTTGAAATCAAACCGTTCTGGGCGCTCTTCCAGGTGGGCACGGCCCGCCTGGGGCTGGATACCACACTCGGCGATGGATCCCGATTCACCGGCATCGAACTTGGCCGGACTGCTGCCGGTGAAGGCTATCTCGCGTTCGGCCATCCGTGGAACGTTGGCGGCCGTTCAGTCGCGGGCCGCGACACGGCCGGAGATTTTTCACTGGAACATCACAATTGTCACGGCCAGAATCCACCTGGGTGCGCAGTTGGGAAAGAGATGAGACTATGAGCTGCTTTTCCAGTAATTGTGAGGGAAATGTATCGCCGGATCCCCATCGCCGAGTAAGTTACTCGAATGGGCTTGTGCTCGGTGTAGACGAGTTCGTCCAGGAGGAGATCTATTTCCTGGAACAAAATCGGGCGCACAATCGAGGGATTCACGGCTATGGCACGGTTTGCGGACTGTTTGTAGAGATCCAGGATACGTCCGCCGATGGTCCGCAAATCTGGGTGGGGCCCGGCACGGCGGTAGATCCCAAAGGACGTGTTGTACGGGTCTGCGAGGCGCAGTGTGCGCGCATCAACCAATGGCTCCGTGAGTCCGGGCACACGGCCGGATCGCCTCCGGTTTTCGGCTCTCCCGAGGACTCGCCTTCCGGCCAGGTACATCTCTATCTGAAGCTGTGCTACCGCGAATGCAAGACCGAAAACGTGCCCATTCCGGGTGGACCGTGCCGCTCGGTCGAAGAGACGTCGGTACCCTCTCGAATCGCCGACAGTTTCCGGCTGGAACTGGCCACTAAGGCCCCCGACCAGACCGAGGCCGACGTCGTCCGCGAGTTTGGGTCACTGCTGCGAAGCATTGAGTTTTCTACCTCCCAGCCCGCGACTCTTAGCATGGACGAATGGGCGGCGTTAATACGCTCCCTCGGTTCCACCGGCTCTCCCTCGTCGCCGGCACTGCCGATCCCTGCGGGCTCCCCTCCTGGGTTTTACATACATCCGGCAGACGCCGACGAATTTATCCGGCTTGCTTTTCGTATCTGGATCACCGAACTCCGGCCCTCGCTACTGCCAGACCGCGAAAACTGCGGATGTGGGACGGTACGCGAGAGTTGCGTACTGCTGGCGGAAATCTCGTTTGCCGTACGCGAGGAGGCGGGCCAGCCTATTGTCGATGGCGTCGCCGCGGCGGTGCAGTTGTCGCAAGAGCGGCGACCCTATCTCATCCACACTCAACTTCTCCAGGAGCTATGGTCCGGCGGTGCCACGTTTCAACAGATCATCGGAGAGAGCGGAGGGAGCGGACAGGAGCAGAGTTCACCCGAAATCCCTACTGACCACGGCTCGCTCACCGGCCTCAACGACGATGATCATCCGCAATATTTGCTGGTTCAAGACCGGGACGGTTCTCCTGGCCCACTCTTCGACACTCTTCTGCGCGACATCAGCGGTAACAACACCCATCATGTCACCGGCCTTCCATTCGCAAGACCGGGCTTTCTTGACGCGATGCCCGTGGGGCAGTCGGCCGGAGATGCCGCTTTTGGTTCTGTTGGAGACCTGACGGGGACATACCCGAATCCAAGCATCGCCCGCCTTCAGGGCCAGCTCGTCAGCGCCGCGGCGCCGAGCCCCAATCAATTTCTCCAATTCAACGGTGCAGCGTGGGTCCCTTCAACAATTGATATCAACACGGATCTACCGCCCATTCTGGAAACGGATCTCTTACGCGTGCAGGCCATTAGTTGGCGGCACAACTCTCTGGTCCCCGCTCGATCGGTAATTGAAATTCCCTTCACGCCAATCGGCGGCGCGGCGCAACGCGTCCTGGCACTAGCCGTTGTATTTGGACGATCAGCCGCCGGAGATTCCGAAGTACTCGTGCGCGACGGCTCACTCGACCCGGACACGTTCCAGGTATTTCTTGAAATGCAATTCAACAACTCGGCGTTCCTGGTCCAGCGAATCCGCCTGCTGCCGGAAGCGGGCCGAATCGTACCCGTTAAGTTCCCGAACCCTCTGGATCCCAGCGCGGGGGCGGACGAAGTCTCTGGTCCGGCGGCGCCTGGCGCACTCTTCATCATCCCCAGGGGCACCGAAGAGTTACTGGATTCGGCTGGACGAGTGATTATAGAACTGCGCGGTGACCATATTCTAGACACGGATGACCGTGCGATCGACGCCGAGTTCCTTCGCTCGCAGCTGCCCAGCGGGGACCGGCCTGCGAAAGTTCCAATGGGCATTCAGGGCGGAACCTTCTACAGTTGGCTGGAGTTGCCGACAAGGATCGAAGGCTTCGGCGTCAGGCGATTCCGCGAGGCAAAGCTGGAGGACCTCGTTGGCCTGATCCCTGCCGTCAACGAAGCGCTCGCCCGCCGCATTCTGGAGTTCCGCGATGCCAATCCAGACATCGACTCCTTCGAAAGACTGCGAAGCACCAACGGCGGAGTACCTGGGGTTGGCGTCGCGATCGTAGAGGCTTTGAGCCGGGCATTCCGGTTCTAAGGAGTTCATATGGCACGTGCACTGGAAGAAGCCCTCCTCGACATCGGCATTAAACATGTTAATTTCTTCGAGGGCCGAATTCTTACCGGCCGCGACTTGCGAGACCAGCAAGGCGCGGAAAGCGAACAGCGCAAGCAACTCGGCCAGGCTATCGGCTCCGGCGTCGTGGAAGGGTTCAAAGTCACGACCGTAAACCCCGGTACTGGGGGCGGGTCTCCCATCCTGCACGTGGAAAAGGGTCTTGCTGTCAACCGCGCAGGGCAAACCCTTCTGCTTCCTCAGGCCGAGGATATCGTAATGGTTCGGGCGGATAACTCAGCCACGCCAGACACGGGGCTCTTCCTGGCGTGCGCCACACCGCCGCCCGGCTCCGCTCTTCCCAATGGATCCGGATTCTACCTATTGACTGTTGGCCCCGCTTCGGGCTTTCAGGGCGATGCGCCCAAGAGCGGGTTGGGCGACGCAGGTAAAGGCGTTGGCTGCGGCAGGCGCTATGCCACACAGGGCCTTCGGTTTCGGCTGCTGCGATTCGACCCATCCACGTTCTCAACGGTCACCGGCCCTATGCGAACACAGATCGGAAATCTGGTTGCGGCCACCTCCGGCATCGCCAGCCTTGTCGACGCCGCCACGCGGAGGAAGAACCTTTCGTTGCTCCGGAATCTTATCGCCAATATCCTACTGGGATCTGGCCCCGTAACTCAATTCGCGATGAACCCCGGCGGATTTGGCGCCCCCGGTATGGAATTTCCCGCCGACCCCTTGGCCGACATTCGCGGTTCGCAAGAGGCAAAGCTTACCAATTGTGAAGTGCCGCTCACACTTCTCTACTGGACGGTCAACGGTGTGGAGTACGTCGACACATGGGCGGCACGCCGGGTAGTACGCCAATCGTGGGATGCGGCCTCTTTGGCGCTGCCAATTGGATTCGGATTGGAGCGCATGCTCCAGTTCCAAGAGCAAGCCAGCGGATTAAACGCCGCGGCGCTCGCGCCGGAGAATATCCGTGTCGAACAGTACTTCCGCTTCTTGCCTCCGGCCGGTTTTTATCCGGCTGTCGGCGCCGGGTCCAGTCTCGGAATGAGAACTACCGTCTTCCTTGCCGGTTTCAACACCGGTCAGGTGACGGAAACCTCCGCCGGGATGGCAGCCGAGATACTCGTCCGCTCCTTCTTGTTCCCTCCTACGGACCTGCAGACGAGTCCGTTTCTTCAGCAGTATTCAGTGACTGAGAACCAGAACACGGCGGCGAACGGCACCATATCCCAACTCCAGATCCTGTTTGCGGACCGCGCACTAAATGGACCCTCCGTCCGTGACGGCGTTTGGGAGACCTTCTCGGACGCATGGCAAGCCTACCGCGGTTTGATTCGAAAGCGTGTTTTTCTTCCCATGGGAGCTACCAGTGCGGAGGCAGCGGCACGCGTATCCGTCGTGGCGTCGACACGCGATGTCCTGGACCTGGCTAATCGTTATGCGGCCCGCGCGGGTGGATGGACGCTGGACGAGCCATCGGCCCACGATGCATTCTCCGAGTTCTACGAGGTGCAAAAGGAATACGCGGAACTCCTCTCCACCGGTTTGCCCGGCGTGACCGATACGCAAGGCCGGACAACATTCGCAGCCGGTCTCTTGTTGCGCCTCGACGGAACCGTATTGGGCAATCCGGGACTAGCACCCGCTCTCGCATTGCCGGGCCTAGTTCCTGTTGTACTCGCCCAGGATGAAATTAACCGGTATGTCGGTCAGTGGAGTGGCGAGGGCGTGGCCGTCGGTCCCTTCCTGATTCAGGAAGCCTTGCCGCATCCCGATGGAAACACGATCGTCCCAGGCGCCACCTCTTCGTTCCGTTTTCGTTTTGTGCTGCGCAATGGGACGGACCGCCGTCTCCAGTTTGCAGTAGCCGCATCCACGGAGGCGCCGGGTGGCACTTGGGCAGGGACCACGACCATTCATAAGGCAGACGGCACTCCTATCAGTTCTCTCGACCTGAATTCCGGGGCGTTTGGAGAGTTTCTGATCCACGTCAAGGCACCATCCGACGCCGTCGCCGGCCAGACCGCTGTTCTCACCGTTGAGGCTGCCGCGCCTCCCCCAACCTCCCGCTCCGAGACATACACGCTTAGCCTCTTAGTCGGAACCGCCTCTACGCCTCCGGTGACACGGGCGCTGAAGTTTGAGCCTGCCGTTCGTGGTCCCAACCCAGTTACGAAAGCTTCCGGTCAGAACACAAACTACCCCTTCCTATTCACCTACACCGCCTCGTCGGGACCCGATACCGCGAATATCGACATGCTCATCGAATTGCGCACTGCGACGGGCGCGCCGCTGCCGGACGGGTGGAACGTCATGATAGGGACCCTCGCCGTCACCAAAGTAGGCGGAATATTCCGCGCCACCATACCGGCTGTTGCAAGAAATATTCCAAATCGGCAATCCGTGATTGTCACCACCGGTCCCGCTGGGACAGTTAACATGCGCGCCACGGTCCAATCCAGCGGATTGACGCCTCAGTTCTCGGACGTTCATCCCGATCTATTCAGTATTACGTCGACTTAACGGAGTACCTGATGCAATCGAAAATCTTCACCATCGCCAGCCTGCTTTGTCTGGCCATGAGTCCCGTCGCGGTAGGCGGCCCATCTTGTGGCGTTGGCTTTCTCGCTGGGCCGACGACCGCGGTCGTCGATGCTACGGTTGATGCCGAATGGACAGGCGCCGGCGTCAGCGTGATCGCCTCCAACGGCGTCGACGTTTCCCCCTGTGCCCAACCCCTGCCCGACTTGAACAGCCCCACCGGACACATCCGCGTTTACTCCAAACGATACACGCGCGGTGGAGCACAGTACCTCGGCATGTTATTCGACGTCGACGACGCCTCTCCTTGTTCCTCCGCCGCATGTCTTGGCGATCGGATTGCGATTCTCATCGATCCCAACCGAAGCGGTGGCTCTTCGCTTGAGGACACCGCGGGAACCTCTCCCGCCGCCCACCTTGCTACTGATTACAAGTTCGTCCTCTCTAACTACTGGGACTTCGCGGGTACGACTAGACCCGCGACTTTCGAAGTGTTCAAACGCGCGTCCGCTGCCGGCAGTTGCGGTGCCGTTCCATGGAGTTCGACAGCTTATACTCTCAACCCGGCGACCGATGGCGTGATGTCATTCAAGGTCGTCAACCGCGGATCCGGCACTCCGGGTTACCGCGCCGAGGTCGAGATTCCCCTCCTTCTCTTGGGATCGCCAGCCGGCGATTTCGGCATCAGCTTCGCCATCATCAACGATACAGGCGCCATATGCGCGACGTGCTTCGACCGCTATTCCACTTTCCCCGGAGGACTCACTCTGAATGACGGAGACAACCCCATCGACGTATGCGGGCAGTCATGGACTGTTCCTGGAAACTGGGACACCGGTTATGTCAGTGCGCCCCCGCCAGCGGACGTGACCCTTTCTCACCTTCCAGACTTCTATTTCAGTGTCGACGTTGAAGCGGTTACATGCGCCGGAGTGCCGAACAACACGTACTATGCCGCCGGGCCCTGCCGGATGGCGATCGCTGCTCGCCCGCGAAATGGCGGCACGGCCGCGCAAAGCCGTAACATTCTCTTTCTTTGGGGTGAGCCGGGAATGGGCCAAACGGTTTGGAAGGCGATCGACCTCCAGTCCGTGAGCGTTCCTCCTTTCGCCTCTGCGGTATGGTTTACCTCTCCCAACGTGACAGCGGCGGATCTTGCCACCGTGATGGGCCATCCGTGTGTTCGCGTCTACATCCTTCCAGGAACACTCCTGGCGAGTTTTCCCGCTTCGCAGATCCGGGCAATCACCACGGATCTCGAACTCGACGCAATGGTTGCGGCATACGGTTTGGGCGGCCAGCACGTTGCGCAGCAGAACATTAACGCCGTTGCCAGCCAATCGTGCCCCGACGCCATGTGCCTCGCCGCTAACCGAAGCCCCGTGCTGCCGCGTGGAGTTCTGTCCTTTGCACAGCCGGCTGATCGTCGGCCCACGCGCCCACGGCCGCCTGCTAATCTGGACGCGCCTCGCGTAACGAAGATCGGTGAGGACCCAATCCTTCGCGACGCGGTCTTCGACCGCCTCGCCAAACATGTGATAGTTAAGTTAACGGCACTGGGCAGTCCGCAAACACCAACCCAAAGCCCGAGTGGCTATCATTTTGCCGAAAATATTGGCGAGTTGATCGAGGCATTCCCGCTCGCTTCCCTAACACCGGGCGCCGCTCTTCCTATCGCCTTCGTCCTCGGAAACCCCACAAAACTTCCCTTGGAGATCTATCTCCAGGTTGATATGTACGTGCCTCCGGGGGCGTCTCGTCCGGAAATTAGGCTCAATACGGGTCCCATCCGGCTACGCCCCTCCGAAAGCACGACACAGACCGGCGCCGCCGTGGTTCCCGGCGGCCCGGGCATACCGGCCTCCGGCCTCTCTCCATTCAGTTTTGGCGCCCTATTCGGTGGGAACTTTCCGTCGGGCGGTCTTGATGATATTGCCGCCACCGGACCAAGCTTCGCATGGGATCTCGAGTATCGCATCAAGGGCCCGCTCGCAGTTCAACTGCTGGCCGGCCAGGATTTGATGTGCCGTAAATCGCCGCCGGCGCCGGCGGACGCCGGGTACCTTGTTGTAACACACGTCTCCGCTCTGCTGCGTCTGTACATTCCGGTCGGAACATCTCCTTTCAAGCCATTCGTCTCCGGAGGCGGGGGCTACTACGGTTATCACCCGGGGCCGGCTCACGGAGGAGTGCAGGCCGGTGGGGGATTTTTGATCGAACTCAATCCCCGCGTCGGCTTTGAAACCGCTATACGCTTTCATTCCACCGGCGGATTCTCTCCGAGCCGCGGCAACTTTACAACAGTGCAAGGGGGACTTCGTTTCCGTTTCTAGGGTGACCCATGCTTCAGCCTGACACTACATGGATCGGCACGGCAGTATTCCGGGGACGGAAGCAACCCCCGCCGCGCTCCATGTATGCGGCTTCACGGCGCGTGGAGTCGGCCAGCTATCGTCCCCCAGACCTGGCTCCGTCGGCCATTCTCATCATCCGGTGGCTGCGCATTGCGCAAAACAACGCGTGGCAAGAGTCGCTGCAGCAGACCCTCTCCGAGAGGCTGGCCGGGGCCTACCGGCCAGCCTTTGCGATTCCGCCGGCCAGCGCCGAAGCGGTGCTCTTCGCCGACGAGGCCGAAATGCTGGTCTGCCTGGCCCGCGATGTGGAAGCCGGCATGCACGGACGCTACTGGTGGTGGCGCAATGTCCTGCGCCGCCTGCCCGCGCCGATTACGCTTGAAAAGCTGGTTCTCGCTCATCCTCGGCTGATCCCCTCCATCGTGGTCAGCGCCCTGCTCGCCGGCAGTTTGCGGACACTTCTCTCAGCTCTCGGCGTACAGGGCGCGTTCCGTGCCGCCAACGCAATGTTCGCGGAATTTCTGGTAGATGCCTCACTTGCCGCGGCGGTCCGCTTCGCGGGTGCCGTATCTGTGGATTCGTGGCCCATAATCTGCGGCGCCGGGCCGCTCCCTCCCGGAACCACAACCGTCAATTGGACAGACGCCCCTTTCAACCGTTGGATTACGTTGTCAGAAATCGAAGGAGTTTCGCTGATTCCCGCCGTTTTTGCCGCGATTTCGGTCGGCCTCGTCCGCGAACAAATCCTACTCCACTCTCCGCGATTCGCGGACTCCGCGATTACGTGGCTGCAAGCGCAGTTTGCACCCGCCGCGCCCTCTCCCTCCCTGGCGACACCCCAATTCGAGGAGTTCGTTCAATCCTGCATTCCGGTCCCGGCCGCCCCAATCCAATCGCAGCCAGCCGTTCCGACGCCGATTCCAGCGGTATCTCCCGCCTTGGGGGAAGCCGGCGCGACCGAAACATCGCTGCCGATTGGCGTACGCAAACCGCACGCCCGCAATCCAGTCCCCCAAATACAGGCAACCGGATCGATGATCCCGGTGCCGTCCGTGGATTGTATCGGCGCCACCCCGCCGCCCGCAGTGTCTCCGTGCGCCGCGTCGACGGCCAGCCAAACGAAACCGATCTCCGGTGTTACCACGGCGTTCGGTGGGATCTTCTTTCTGATCCATGTCATGCAACGCCTCAATGTCCCTGACTGCTTCCCGCAGTGCCACGAACTGAGCCAGTGGGGTTGGCTGGAACTAGTGGCGCGAAGCCTTCTCAGCTACCTTGGACCGCTTGCGCCAGATCCCATTTGGTCTGTTCTCCGCGAACTCGACGGGCGCGAGAAGGGACCCGCCTGCGAACCTCTCTGGGCGGATCCCTTCCACCTTCCCGAGATTTGGACCGCCAGCGCCAGGGTAGAGGGCCAAGAATCCGGGGTAGCTACGGCGGCCCCGCACATTGCCGAATGGCTGCGCATTCAGTTAGCGACCGAGACCGTCGAAGCTGCCATCGAGATTCTTCTGTTCCTCAATGCCAGGGTAGATGTCACCAGCGTCTCGGTCGATGTCACAGCGAGTCTCGATTCCGCCCGCGTCGGCGTTCGGTGCGCGGGATTTGATATCGACCCAGGCTGGCTTCCTTACTTTAGCCGAATCATTCAGTTCCACTACCGATGACTTCCATTTCCACAAAGCAATCCTTCTCCGCACCGCGGACCGCCGCAGGACATCTTTCACTTCATCTTGTCGCGGCGGCGCGCTTGCTGGAGAGCTACCTGACCGCGTTCGGCCAGGCGACCGACGAACGGCTCCGCTTTCTCGCTTCTTACTCCGGCCAGATCCAGCCGCCGCTACCTGAGGTCGCCGACCTCACCGGAGAGCGTCTCTGGTGGAACCGCAAACTGTCGGAGTGGGAAGACTCCTGCGAAACGAAGCTCCCTCTCCTGGCCCTGGAAACTCTCGCCTTCAACGCGCGGCTTACCATAGTCGTCGCCGGAGCTGTCGAGGAGGACTCCCGCTTTGGCTCTGTGTTTGAAGACCTCCAAGCCCCGATCCTTGGACGGCGTCCGACAGTGGAGACGCTCGGCCGAATCGCACTGACAGACCGCAGCCAGACTGGCGATCCGTGGTCTTTGTGCCGTCCGCTCCTGGAAGCCGGGCTACTCGAGTCCCTCGATCCGGATGCTCCTCGAGTCGACCAACGGCTTCGCGTACCCGGACCGGTATGGGACGCGATCCGCGGCGAGCCCGCTGATCAACCTTGGCCTGGCACCCGCATCCGGCGCGAGAGCGATTGCACACTGTTATCTGAGCTTATCTATCCCCAATCGTTCCTCGAACAGCTCGAGCGCGCCCCGGCAATGCTTGCAGAAGGCCGGGCTCGAGTGCTGGTAATCCGGCACGCCGAAGGCGCCGACTTCGAGGAACTCGCCGGTGCTATCGCACGCCAACTCCGCCGGGGGCTCATTCTTTGCGATGCCGGAGCGGAGTCAACCGGCACACCCGCCCATACTCCTCCCGCTTCGATGGGGCCGCTCTGCCAAACATCGCAGCTTCTACCTCTATTCGTTTTCGAACTCAAGCCCGGCGAAACAGGAATGCTTCCTCGCCTGCCGGGGTACTCCGGTCCCATCCTCGCCGCTGTTAACCTCGACGGCGGGATTCGCGTCGACCGCCGTGACGCCGCTCTTAACTTGCAGATACCCTTCCCCACTCGCATGGAGCGTGAGCACCTCTGGTTGCGCGCCGCCGAAGGTGCTGCGCTCGAGGGCCTCGAAGAGATCAGGGATCGCTTTCAACTGCAGGCTGGACATATTCAGCGCCTGGCCGGAGCGGCTCGTCTCTGCGCTGATCTCAGCGGACGCAGCGCCGTCCGGGCGGCCGATGTGCGCGCCGCGGGCCGCATTCTCAATCGACAAGCACTCGAGCGCCTCGCCCAGCCCGTTTCCCCTCGAGGGACGTGGAAGGACCTGGTAACCGCCCCTGGAACACAACGTGCCCTCGCCGACCTCGAATCGCGCTGCCGGCGCCGTGAGCAGCTCGTGGAGAATTTTCGCAGTCGATTCGGCGCCGGGTTGAACCGTGGCGTTCGAGCGCTATTTACGGGCTCCAGCGGAACGGGAAAGACTATGGCAGCCGGCATACTCGCGAATGAACTCGGCGGCATGGAGCTCTATCGTGTCGATCTCGCTTCCGTCGTCAACAAATACATTGGCGAGACCGAATCCAACCTCCATGAAGTGCTAGCCCGCGCCGAGGCGCTCGACGTAATTCTCCTCATCGACGAAGGCGACTCCCTTATGGGGCGGCGCACGGAAGTCAAATCGTCGAACGATAGATACGCTAACCTCGAGACCAACTTCCTTTTGCAGCGGCTCGAGTCCTACCAGGGGATAGTCCTCGTAACGACCAACCAATCCGAAAACATCGACCCTGCCTTCCAGCGCAGGATGGATGTTCTCGTGCCGTTTCATCCGCCGGAGGCTGAGGGCCGGCGCCGCATATTCGGACTCCATCTCCCACCCGGCCACGGGGTTGAAGAGGCCTACCTCAACCTGGCTTCCCGGCGATGCGTGGTCACCGGCGGCCAGATTCGCAATGCCGTTCTGCACGCGGCTACTCAGGCACTCGAGCAGGGATCGTCAATACGCGCATGGCATCTTCAGGATGCGCTTGAACGCGAATACCAGAAAGCCGGCGCGACCTTCCCGCTTGCGAACCACGATCCATCCGCCCGCGCTCCGGATGGAGGATTCGCGGATTTTGTGTCGGCGCTTAACGAACATCGGGGGTGAAGCCATGAATGCCAAGGGATCCAAGAGCAAGAGCAAGGCGAGTGCCGCGAAGACGCGCGCCAAGCAGCGCGCAACTCCGGCAAGGCCTGCAAAGTCCGGCGCCCGAAGTCCAACGCTGGCCGGAATTCAGCGCAAACTGGACGTCGGGCAAAAGGATGACTCGTTTGAACGGGAAGCCGATGCGATCGCCGATCGAGTTGTCAACGATCAACCATCTCCAACGATTTCCCAGGTTCCTTCTACGGGACTCCCATGCGCAGCTCAGCGCGAGGAAAAGGAGCCCGAAAAGAAGAAGGAAGACGAGAAAAAGCCGGCGCAGAAAATGAGTCTTCAGCGAGCCGAGGCGGCCGAAGAGAAAACTCCCGCCGAAGAAGCGGACAAGGATGAAAAGGCCACCGACGCCGACGCGGCCCAAGCGATGCCCATTCAGCGTGCAGCGAAATCCGTCGCCGAAGATGAAGACAAGGACAGGAAAAAGGAACCCACACAAAAGAAGGACGACGAGAAGAAGCCGGAAGAGGACAAAGATAAGAAGGCAATCGCTCAAAAGATGCCCGTCCAGCGCAAGGCATCAACGGAAGAGGCCGAAACCGATGCCGCGGAAGAAGCTATCAGTAACAGGGGGCCGGGAGAGCCGCTGCACCCATCCGTTCAACGCCGGGTGGAGGCCAGTACCGGCGCAGACATGCGCGATGTACGTGTTCACCGCGACGAGAAGGCCGCCCAGGCCGCGCAGAAGTTAAACGCGAAAGCCTTTACGCATGGAAAAGATATCTGGCTTGGCAGAGGGCAGTCGCCCCGCGACACACGTCTGATGGCCCACGAAGCGGCGCACGTCGTCCAACAAACCGGGCGCGCCCAAGGGAAGGCAGTGCAGAAGACCGGAGTCGCCCCGTCTCCAGCCGCTTCATCCGGGGGCGCTGGAACGGCCGCTCCGAAAATGCCCACAAGCACTCCCGAAGGCCAGATCACGTTCTCATCGGGGACGGCGGTCGCCCGTCGGATCTCGATGCCGAAAATCAGTCTCCCTTCGCTTGCGAATAAGGACACAATCAGTGGTCCATTTATCGCCGCCCCGCCCGGACGTACGCTCAGCGGGCAACGCGACATCTGGCGCAGCACCATCAGACAAGGCGGATACGACGCCGCGGTTGACGCAAAGCTCCCCAACAACAAGGGCATCCCAAAACCGGCGGGCGATGAGAACGCACCCCGCATCTTTTTCTTGAAAGCAAAGAATCAGAACAGCTACATAATCGGCACGCCCGCAGACATAAAGGAAAGCGCAAAGCTTCCCAATTGGGACCCCGCGGGCAATCGCGGCCAGCCTCTCGAAGTCGATCATATTAAGGAAGCACAACTGAACGGCGCCAACACAATCGACAATTTCCAGTTGTTGGATCGCCCCACCAATAGCGCCGTTGGGAACGCAATCCGCGCCGAAATCAAGGAACGTATCGAAAACGCAGCGAAACAATATGTCGGCCCCGAATTTCCCTATCCAACAGCCCGCGAAGTTCCCAGTGCCGATGCGCTTCGCGCGCAGTGCGAGGAGGTAAAGTTCGAGGGCAAAGAATCGAAGGGCATGGGCGGAGCGGCCAAATCGTGGGACGTTGCCAAGATCCGCGCCGGCGAACAGATCGACGCTCTGAAAATGTTAACTCCCGCTGAAGTCGCCGCTCAGAAACTCATGGGCGATCCCACCCGGCTTCTACTGAACATCAGCGAATCGGCCGGCAAACCGAAAGCGATCCCGTGGGACAACAATGGGCCAAAGAATCTGAACCCAAACATGCTCGGAATAAAAGGCTTTGAAGTCACGGCCATTTCCTACATGCCGGGTTCCGGCGGATCTCTCAGCGGCAACGTTTACAAGAACAACAAGATCGTCGAAGGATGCGGAGTCACGGACCTCCCCATTACGGAGATCGGCGGCCTTCCATATACCGCTCGCCTAGACGGCACCGCCATAAAGTCCAAGGTGCGCTCGGGTCTTAGGGCGAAGGGCGCCAGTCCTATCGAAATCGACGACGCCTATTTTTCTGACGAAGCGCTCACAACCCGCGGTGTTATCAAACCTACCATCACGATCTTCAAGCAGGATCTGACCATCGACATCGCCGTCGATGGCGATGATGTCACCGTCAGCAAAACGTTCACGGCCGGCGATTTCAAGTTTCCCGGTCCTATCAAAGTAACCGAGTCCTCCCTGACCATCAGTGCGGGAACCGCGGGCCTGAAGGTGGAAGGCGCCGTTAATTTTGAAGTGGACCGCGTCGGCAAGGGAAAGATCTCCGGTGAAGGGAGCATTGCTGGAGGCTTCGCCGTCCAGGGCGATTTCGATTTCGACAAGGAGCTCTTCAACGAGGCCGATGCCCACATAAAGGTCCGCTATGCGGAGGAGAAGTTCAGCGGCGAAGGCAACATCAAGATCGGCGACGGCAAGGTTAAAGGCATCAAGTCCGCTTCCGCTGAGGTCAAGGTGGATGGCGAGAAGTGGGAGGCCACTGGCGTCGTCGAGCCGAAGATTCCGGGCGTAAGTACAGGAACCCTCGGCGTAAAGTTCGATCCTGAGAAGGGACTCGAGATCACCGGGCGTCTAGAATTTTCCAAGGATATTCCGCGGCTTAAGAGCGGTCATATTGAAGCTAAGGTCACCAAAACCGAGGCGGGTTATCAGGTCGAAGGCAGCGGTGCGGCAGAACTGGATATACCCGGGGTCACAGCCGGGCTAACGGCGGAATACAAGGACGGGATATTCAGAGCCCAGGCGACTCTCGGTTACGCCAAGGACTTTGCCTCGGGTGAGATCACCGCCGGAGTGACGAATCAGGCCATAGATGAGAGTGGCCAGCCATCCGGTGAACCGGGAGAAGTGATCCGCCCGTACGGGAAAGGCCGTGTTTCCTTGCAATTCACGCCATGGCTGAAAGGAACGGCAGGAATTAAGCTCGATCCTTCGGGAAAAATGGAGGTCACCGGCCGAATCGAAGTTCCGAACAAGCTAGAGGTTTTTCCTCAAAAGGCGATCGAGAAAAAGCTGCTGTCGCTCGGCGTCGATATCCCCATCGTCGGCGTCTCGGTGGCGGGTCAGCGCGTCGGTATTTTTCTCAACATCTCGGGCAGTCTCACCGCGAAGGCCTCCATCGGGCCGGGAACGCTGGAGAATGTCGCCGTTGAAGCGACGTTCGATCCCGACGATATGTCCACGGCTAAAATTACCGGAACTGCGAGCTTTGTCGTACCAGCCGAAGCGGGCCTTCGACTTGGAATATCAGGAGCCATCGGCGCCGGTATTCCCATTGTCAGCGCCAAGGCCGGGCTGGAGATCGGCGGGGAACTCGGCGTAAAGGGCGAAGCCCGCGCTGACGCTAAGGTGGAGTGGTCTCCTCAAACCGGAGTCAACATGGAGGCCGACCTCTCCGTCCAAGCCCAACCCGTCTTTCTACTGGATATTACCGGCTTCGTCGATGTGTCCGCGGACCTGCTGATCGACGAAATCCAGCTGTATCACAAGGATTGGAAGCTCGCCTCATTCGAGTTCGGCTCGGGCATGACCCTCGGCGCAAAGCTCAAAGTGAAGGTGGAGAACAGCGTCTTCAAAGTCCCAAGTTTTGAAGACATCGAGTTCATCAAGCCGGACATCGACCTCATGCAAGTGGCCAACAACATCATCGATCAGATCAAATAACGGAGTTTTACCATGATGGAAGAAACAACAGGAAACAGGCTCGATCACAATAGCCAGGCCGTGATCCTCCAGATGCAGGGCGATCTTGCGGGCGCGATGGCCGAATACGAAAAGGCCCTCGAACAGGAGCCGGATAGCGCAATCGTGTGGAATAACGCGGGTTTTCTGCTTGCCCAGTTGGGACGATACGACGACGCAATCGCGCACTACCATCGCGCACTGGCCATTGACCCATCCCGCGCGAGTGCCCTAGCCAATCTGGGCACAGCCAAAGCGGCCACCGGAGACGTCGGCGCCGGGATTGAATCTCTCCGGCAGGCCGTAGCGTCGGACCCCTCAAATGCCGTGGCCTGGGATAACCTGGGCAAGCTGCTCCTCGTCGCTCGCCGACTGCCGGAAGCGGAGGGCGCCTTTCGATCAAGCGCGGCGCTTGATCCGGATAATGCCGAACGACTCGTCCGTATCGGCAGCGTAGTTGCCGGCCAGCAGCGTTTTCAGGAGGCGGCCGAAATTCTTGCTCGCGCCGTGGAACTGGCGCCCGATTCCGCCAATGCGTGGTCCCAACTGGGGATTACGCTGTTTGCCCGCCAGGACCTTGGTTCGGCGACCGAGGCCTTGCGGCGATCCGTCGCTCTGGCGCCGGAGGAACTCGACTCGCGGCGCCATCTTTACCTTGTACTGCTCAGCAGGGGCCGGCGCGACGAAGCCGAAAAAGAGCTGGAGCGCATCACCATTCTTCATCCGCAGCATGCCGAGTCGCTAGTGGATTGGGCCGTTCTCTTGTGCGCTCGGGGCGAGTATGAGGGCGCGCTCGTCCGTCTGGATCAGGCATTGGCACTGGCCGGCGAAGAGGACTCGAGGGCCCAGTTCCATCGCGCGCTAGCGCTCGACCTCTCCGGGCGCTCTCCCGAAGCCCGCGCTTTGTTGGAAGGGCTCGCCCGTGGTGCCTCTCCACATGCGCGAAAGGCGCAACAGTACCTGCTGCAGACACGTGCGCCGGGAGAACAGATGCAATGACTGCGGGGGTGCCGGAGACCACATTGCCGGCCCGGCTGGAAGCCTGGAGGGACTACCACCGTGGGCGGACCGTGGTGGTCTGTGGCTGCGGCGTATCGTTAAATGATTTCAAGGAACCCGAACGGTTTATCACCATAGGGGTCAATGACGTCGGGCGGCTCTTTCAGCCCACCTACCTCGTCGTCCTGAACCCGCCTCGGCAATTCTCCGGTGACCGCTTCCGCTTCGTGCAACATAGCCGTGCAGCCGCGCTCTTTACGCAACTCGATCTCGGAGTCCGCCATCCCCACATCGTCCGCTTCCGCCTGGGTCAGCGTGGCGGCTCGGACCCGCTGGCCGACCCTACCCGCCTGCACTTCGCCCGCAATTCTCCGTACGTAGCCCTGCAACTAGCTATCCTCATGGGTGCTTCCCGCATCGGCATCATCGGCGTCGATTTCACCGATCATCACTTCTTCGCCCAATCGGGCCGCCATAATCTCACTGGCAGTCTTGCTGAAATCGACTCCGAATATCGCAGGGTTGCCGAGGTAGCCCGCCGACGAAATGTGGAGATCGTAAACCTCAGCGCACAGAGCCGCCTAACCGCGTTTCCGAAAGTCCCAGTGGGCAGCTTCGCGCCGGAAGTAAAGGAATCGCCGACCCCGGCCCGGATATTCTTTGTTCACTATCAGTTCTTGAGTTGCGGCGACGTCTTCCGGACGGGCCTGCACCGGGCCGTGTCGGCGCTCGGACTGACCGCCGAAGGAACTGGGTGGGATGATGCCGCCCTTCCCGCGAAAGTGGCTCGATTCAATCCGGACTTGCTCTTCGTTATCCATGGCAGAAGATTCATTCAGCGTTGGGGGCGGCAATTCATGCAGTGGCCCTCGGCTGTTTGGCTCCTGGACGAACCCTATGAAGTGGACGATACTGAACGAATTTCCAGTTATTTTCAAACGGTTTTCGTGAACGACCTTTCTACCCTGGACCGACACCGAAACGCACATTATCTCCCCGTTGCTTTCGACGAGACCCTTCACTGTCCAGCAGCCGTACCCCGCAACTACGATGTGGGTTTCATCGGCGGGGGCAACCCCTCACGTGAGGCCTTCCTGTCCGCCTTCGCCCGTTCCGGCCTTCTCTCCTACGTCGTAGGAGGCCCGTGGAGTTCACCGGCGCTGCAGCGATTGTGCCTCTCATCCAATGTCCCGCCCTCACGTACCGCGGCGCTATATCAGCGCAGCCGGATCGTATTGAACGTGTTTCGAGACAAACACCATTTCAATCGGCGCGGCACTCCCGGATATTCATTGAATCCACGTGTATACGAAGCGCTTGCATGCGGCGCGCTAGTCCTCTCCGAGGAGCGTCCCGAAGCCCGCGAGGTCTTCCCCGAAATGCCTGTCTTTCGATCTCCGGCTGAGGCGGTCGACATCGCACGTGGGCTGTTGGCGGCACCCGATAAATTGCGGCAAGCGTTGGATTCCTGCAGGCAGCGCATCGAGATTCATACCTATACCGCACGCCTGCAAACCGCCCTTAAGTTGGCTCTGAACGTAACGACTCCAGCCATGCCATCCGCATCTGCTCCGGTCATTGAATCCTTCCCGCGGTTCGCCATTCTGATGGCCGTCCACAACGGCCTGCCCATCGTGAGAGCCTCGACGCTCAAAACCCTCCAGCATATGCGCGATAGCAGTGCCCGATTGGTAGTAGTCGACAACGCCTCCACCGACGGGACCCAGGAGTGGCTGCGCTTCCTGGCGGCTCGTGGCGATATCGATCTTATTCGTTTGGAATCCAACGTGGGGCATGGACCCGCGTTAGAGAAAGCCCGTGCCGCCACGCGCTCGGAGTTCATCGTGACCCTCGACAGCGACGCTTTCCCGCTGACGGACGACTGGTTGGAAGCTCTTGCCGGCCGCATCGACGGTGCAACCCTGGCGGCGGGCATCGGCCATCACCGTGGGTACGCTCACCCGTCTTGTCTCATAGTTTCCCGTGCGACGATGGAGCGGCTGGGGTCGACGTTCCTTGTTGAAAAATGCCGGTCATCCCCGCTGGATGTCGCCGAACGCCTCACTGCCGATATCCGCGCTGCTGGAGGCGATGTCTCATTCCTCGAACCAACACTCGGCAGTGCGGCCGAGCCGGTCTTTGGCGGCGTCGAATATGGAGGTATTGTGTTCCACCAGTGGCACACGACGCGCCATCTCATCGAGAGCCGCGTGGACGATGTTCCGCGGGAGGGCATTGAACGTGCATTGCGTGAGATGCTGGATCGTCTGGAGACCGAGCCGCGAGAACTTACCGTTGTCCTGGGTCTTCGAGCCAGCCCAGCCCAGCCCAAACGTATGCGCAACGCGCGGTTCGTGCTGGAGAACCTCAACCTCCAGAAGTTGGAACGGTGGCGCTACCGCATCGTCGTAGTGGAGCAAGACGAAGAGGCTAGGCTCGAAAAAACGCTCGGCTTCCTGGCGGATCGATGGATCTTTGCTAGGAACCCCGGCCCGTATAATCGTTCGTGGGCATTCAATGTCGGCGCGGTCAATCCCCCGCCTCCCGGCGGTGTGTTGTTTCTGACCGATGCGGACTTACTTTTCGATCCCGATATCCTCGCCGTTGGCCTGAGGCAAGTTTCTGCTACTCACACGCCACTCGTTCCCTACAAGACCGTAAATTACCTCACGCCGAATGCTAGTGAAAGCGTGTTGCGACATGTGGCGGCAAAAAAACTGGAAGGCCGAAAATTCGACCATTCGCAAGGCGGCTGCATGTTCCTCCCTGCGCAAACCTTCCATGCCGTCGGCGGATTTGACGAACGATTCGAAGGCTGGGGGGCCGAGGACCGCGAGTTTTGGATGCGCATCTCCGGGCACGGGAATATCGACAGGTTGGACCGCGTCGTCATGCACTTAGATCACGAACGGCCCAACGAGACCGGCCCGGAAGCGGAAAAGAACCGCATCTTATTTAAGCGGATCAAAGGCGGTGACATGGCTGTCGCAAGTGCGCCGATAGGCCGTCTGGACAAGTATGGGACAGGTTCGGAAATGACGTTGCGGGACTGGCAAAACTGGGAGACATGGCCGATAGCGAAGATTGAGCGGATCGTCGAAGTGGAGTTGAGAACGGTTTCCGGGACGCGTCCTCTGCTGGCGAGACTTTTGGGTAAATTGGCCACCACCGTGCTTGATGTCGGTTGTGGCCCGGGTGCGATGAACGCCCGCCTTCGGGCCGATGGAGCAAAGGTCTGCTGGACCGGCGCCGACATAACCGCTGGAATGCTTCGTGTGGCCCGCAATCTGTTCCCGGACTCCCGCCTCGTCAGGACCGATGCGGCCGCACTGCCGTTCCGGCCTGGCGCCTTTGACGCGGTCCTGCTGAGGCATGTCCTCGAGCATCTGCCGTTCGAGTTCATGCGCGCCTCGCTGCGCGAGGCCATGCGCGTCGCCGGAAAGGTTGTCGTCATTGATTTCTACGTGAGGCCGGGAACTGAGGGGAGGACCACGGCACGAGTAGGGGCAGGCTTTCTGGAGACCCGCTGGACTGTTGCCGACATTGAAGAGGCCGCCGGCGATTGCGCCTGGAACGTTCTTCGGCGTCACAGAACGGGGCGCGACGGTGAACTATGGATACTGGTGAATCGCGACGCATCCCAGTTGGCATCCGAATTGGATGAGACGCTTGGAGGCGATCCGAAGATTAGCATTGTCATGCCCACGTACCGGCGCCCGCACACCTTACCTCGAACGTTGCGATCGGTAGTTGCCCAGACTTATCGAAATTGGGAATTGATTCTGATCGATAATGCCGGAGATGCTGTGCTTCCATTCCAAGATGAGCGTATACGGCTCTTCCGGGAAACGGCACAAGCGAGCGCATCATTTGCCCGGAACTGCGGCGTGGGCCAGGCTACTGGCGATTTCGTATGCTTTTTCGATGATGACGACCTGATGCTTCCGACGTACTTGGAGAGTTTCGTGTCGGCGTTCCGCCATCATCGCAAGGCGGCAATTGTGCGGTGTGGAATGTTAGTAACGGGCAATCGGGTGAACTATAGTTATGCGACGCCGGAATGTTGTCTGCGCCGCGAGTTTGCGACAGCTACTTGGGATAATAGCGGTCCCTGCCAGGACCAGCGTTATTTCAAACGAATCGTACAGCGTCACGGGTGGTCAGAGGAAGAGGGGCACATCGTGACAATACGCAAAGCTCTTTGCCGCGCCCTCCACGACGCTAAGGGCGGCCTTCGGAGCGGGCATTACTGATGCAGCCGGTTCAGCGATGTTCTCGACAGTGGAACGGGTTTCTCGACCAAGGCCGTCAACCCGCTCGTCGATCCGGGCAGCGAGTTCCGGCTCCATCGGCAGTCGTTCGCCCTGAGTAATCCGGGACATCAGCCATTGTCCACAAACCAAGACTCTTGTCACTATACCGGCCGCCTCCCTCCGTGCATTTCTCATCAATTAGACGGATGGGAGAAGAAAAGAAAAAAGGAAAACAGGTCAAGTTCAGTGGCCGCCACCCTCCGCTCGCTATGTCGGTATTCGCTTTCAGATTTTTGAACGTCGTTGTCAAAAGGTACTTGGAACCGCTGTTTTTGAAATTTCTCAGCGTTCTAAAAATATCCTCGTACGAGAGGTGCACAAGGAAATCGCGGCAGAAAATCAAATCAACGAGCGGCAGAGAGTCGCAAATGAGGTCAAGGTTTACAAATCTCCGACGCGAACTGCCGAACTGCTTTCGGTTGCCGGTTGTTACCTCAGGAACGATGTCAGTTCCAACATAATCCTCCACCCCAAGTTCAACATGCTTCATCCAGTTCAGGTCACCGCAGGGTGCGTCGAGAAATGAGCGGACCCGCAGATGGCCGAGTAGCACCGGGAGCCGTTGACGAATCTCCGCAGTCTGCAGGAGCGACGAACCGGGGCCCGAAAGCGATTCGTCTCCGACTTCGCGGTATCGTCTGATTTGATCGATAGACCATTCCTTCATGGGTGGCGATTGACGAAGCCCTTTCGGATCAATGCGAGAAAAAAGAAAACTTCCGGTTTGCCCACGAACGTCCCAACAATAGATTGCGTATCGAACAGGGGAAACCGAGAGAAAAGCTGTAAGATCCCAGTGCTCGACCGGTTGCGTGCGCTCGGAGAGTTGCCGTAAAGTAACGCCACTCATCAGTACATAATCGGCCCGCGCGAGTGCGTGATCCAGTGCTGTAACACCAGTTGCTGGGCTCCCTTCCGCCAGCGATTTCTTCAAGATACTCTGTCCCAAGATGATAAGGTCCCATCTGCGGTCACCAAGGAGCGGATCAGTGCCATTGTGCCTTGATAGCACTTCGTCATAGTAAGTACACAGGTGCGACGGAATTCTGCAGTCGTCCGATTCAACGGCCTGCGCGTGAATTCTCTGTCCTCCGGCCCGGACGTTTGGCTGTTCAAGATATTCGCGCAGGAGGATGCCCCACCGGCCGTTGTCTTCACTCAAGTCAAGCAGGGTCGAAGGCGAAACATCGGAAATAGCGTCAAGGCAAAACGGGAGCCATCGCCATGCAGCTGCCCTATCGGCGCCGAGCGGTAGACATTCGGCTTCCCTTTCAGTCGTAAGCGACCGTTCAATGAGATATTTGAAAAAGGTGCCGCGTGCGAGCAGGTCCTCCTGGGTATTCTTCGCTTGATATCGCTGTACTTCTGTGTTCGATAGCATGTAGCATAACGCGCCGGCGTCTATCGCCGCACCGTGCTCTTCGGTGGAGCGCACGGCAAAGAATGCACCCGGATTACTCCAACAGATCGGCTGAACCATTTCACAGGGCAGTTCACGCCATGGAATCGACGTTTCGTTCAGGATCTTAGTTAGAGGTCCTCCGCCCAGAGACATCCAACCGAGCGTTTGTCCAGACCGGAGAGCACCGCAAATCCGACCATAGAGCTCAAGCGCGATCTGGCTGTTCCGCCGTGCCGCAATAAAACCGTTTGAGAAGTACCCACTACGCTCCCGGTGGGCAACGAAGTCATGCTTCTCCAGTTCCTTGAGAATGGAATCGAGGGAGCTCATAACGATGCAATCCGAATCGACCCATAACCCTCCGAACCGGGCGAGGAGGAAGGACCGGACGAAGTCTGCTCGGTGTGCGACGTGGAGCCTGGAAAGATCAATGTCCCGGTCGGTGTCACGGATGCTGTCGAAATCCCCAGCAGAGAGCAAACGAACATTTGCGCCATGCCTGATGATGGTCTGTTGACAAAGCCGAATCCATTCAGGGCACTCGCCCTCCCAGTACATCCAAACGGATGACCGGACTTCGCCGTCAGTAAATTCTTGGGCACCCCCCCGCTCAACTGGATCAGCGTCGCATAGCACGAGTGACAGGGGCTGAAGTAATGCAGTTGTCAAAGCCAGAGGTCCGCCCGTGTATGTCCATAGTCGCAGTTTGCGCTCTTGAAGAACAGCGCCCGCAGAGGAGTGCATACACACTGCAACTGCTTGCTCCGATCCGGCTGGCAGCACATCCGAATCCGAGACAATAATTGCTTTGCGCCAATGCGGCTCCAGGGCTTGATTCAAGAAAAACTCGGTGGCCGTCTCGTTCCCAAATAGTACAATTGCGTCCGGCGCGCTCTCAGCTAGATCGCCCCATACCGACGGACTTGCCATACGAAGCTCCGGGTTAAGACCATAGAAATCCCGTCCGGTATCGGCGACCCGCGACGCCAACGTATCCATTGGTTGCGAAATAATGGAAATCCTTTTGTCCAACCACTCGCGAAGCACTATTGCCTCCCTTGGGAACTGTTTCTTGAATGTCTGTGGGTGCCGAACCGAGCGGATCGACTGAAGTAAAGTAATGTTTTTCGCATAGTGGGTGCTTCCAGTCATGTCGTGCTGTCTGTTGACGGTCTCAGAACTCGGGTGAAACAAATGCCAAGCGCGTTGACCATTCTGCTGGGTAACAGAGGCACGACCTAGAACGCATGCCTTGTGCCACCAGGCATCGTCCTCGCCGCCCCATCCCCGGAATCCTTCGGGTATCCCTCCGTGCTCCAGCAGGAAGGTCTGTCTCACAATTCCCAACGCTCCGCAACAGTCACGAACCGGCTTACGAATGCTGACAGGAACGCAATCAGCCTGATTTGCGGTACCCTGCCGGACGCGCTCGCTGTCAATGGGGGAAAGGTATTGTAAGCACTTATGAGGAATCAGATAATCGAGTGCACGAGTTCGAATCTCTTCCGCGGCCTTGACTATGAAATCGGGTGATACAAGAATGTCGTTATCCGACCAGAGAACCAGATCGTATTCTCCCAGCGCCGCGCCAAGATTGCAGGTTCGGGCGCGCTCGAAAGGCCCGTCATTCCGTAAGAAGAGATACTTATCCGCGCAACGGCGTGCAAGATGCCTCGCAACTGGCGAAACACCCGTCTCAATCAAGATAATCTCGTTAATATCGCGGCATTGCCTAAAACTTGACAGGCACGCAGCAAGGTTGGGGAGTCGATGATTCCCGCTATGACAGATCACCAAGCTAAGTCCGCGTTTGAACTCACGCATCGGGTATCCGATGTTAGGATCCACCGTCTTACACTCCAACGTGAATTATATATACAGTGGGGTAATGTATGAAGGGCGGAGCAATAATCACCCTTGTCGAAGATAGCGTTAACCGGTGAGGAGGCAAAGAAAAGGCCCTCCTATAAACCTAGCGAAAAAGATTTGAAATTTTGAAACCATCGGTCGTGTGTCGGATGATCTTGTTGTCAAGACGAGAACAGGAGACGACGACCGATGAAAGCGTTCACAAAGCTGTTTGGCCCTGCTTGTACTTGTATACCACTGCTTCGACCGGATTGTGATCCACGGAGATCTGAGCGGATTGTCGCGGCCCGATCAGGTGGTGAAATGTTTCCGGGACGTGGTGGGCGAACCGGTGGTGACCAAAGAGTTGCTGAGCAAGCGTACGGGCGACTACCAGCGGTGGGTCGAAGCCTACGCCGGCAACCACGAGATCCCGGTGGAATGGGCTGAGAAAGGCGTGCGGAAGGAAGACCACGTCCGGCCCGGGCTGCAGCAAACGGAGAAGCAAGAGCGGTTCGGGGTGTACTTCATCTTCAAGAATATGGAGTAGGGGCCGACGTTCCGGGTCAGTGCGCCGAAGTTTCCCACTGCCGATCCGAATCACCGGATCCTGGCGCCGCAGCGGAGCCGCTTCACGCACTACTACTTCTACATTCGCGACGAGCGGCTGGGACCGATGGTGATGCGCATTGCCTCATTCTTCCCTTTCCAAACTACCTACGACTTAAACGGTAGTCGTTCGATCGTATGCGTTCGACCATCCCCAGCCTTGTCGGGTAACGCGAAGCCGAGTTAGGCTTGGCGATGGAGTTTCCACGCCATCGGAGTGAGGCCGGCCACTTGGGAAGCCTTCCGATCGGCC
>Ga0315912_10000868_pt1 | contig 43847 bp, 38 predicted proteins | sample VfabasoilMG_FD_204469 | JGI IMG/M metagenome (GOLD analysis project Ga0315912, IMG submission 204469) | Garden soil microbial communities collected in Santa Monica, California, United States - V. faba soil | ecosystem: Environmental > Terrestrial > Soil > Garden | place: USA: California... | reverse complement strand
AACATCGCCCCCGTCGTCGATGGCCGCGTTGCGAAACCTCGATGTATGGCCCGATACACCTTCGGTTTCGCGCCTTGCCCTGGGCGACGCTGACGACGTTTCTTACGATCGAAATCAAGGTTCCAGGGGACTAGGTTTCGGGTTCGGAGGGCTCGACCACGCGAACGGCGGTGAAGCTTCGGACATCGAGTTTGACCGACCCGGCGCGGACGAGATCCGCAAACAAACGGCTCGACGAGAGTTGGTCCCACAGAGGGTCATCGGCCCAAGCTCGATAGTCGGCCGCACTGGCCCAATCGAGGTACTGCACCAGCCTCGTGCCGTCGCTGCTCTTGTACAAAGCCGCCGAGACGAAGCCAGCGTAGTCGGCGAGTTCCTCGAATTGCTCGCGGACGTGAGTCTCGAGGACGGGCACGAGATCGGCCGCGGCATCGACGGTGACGATGACGGTGCAGCCGTCGTAACGCGGGCGGTGGGTCGACATCGAGACGATCTCCTCAGGATTGCAAGGACTCGTAGAGCACCTCGATTGGGTGTGCCGGACGAAATCCGGCCAACCGCTCGACCTGATGACGGCACGAGTAACCTTGGGTCAACACGTACTCGGCCGGCGTTCGAGCGAGGTGCTCGGACCAGCTCATTCTGAAAACCCCGCGCGATTCATCGAGGTGCTCGCGCTCGTGGCCGAAGACACCACACATTCCGCAGCAACCGACGTCGATCGTCTTGAGATCGAACCCGAATCTCGCAAATGCGGCTTGCCACTGTCGTAGGGCATGCGGCGCGGCCGTACGTTCCGTGCAGTGCGAGAAGAACGTGTAGGTTGTCTTCTTCGCGTCGCTCCGCCGCTTGGCTAGCGCGTCATCGATCGCCTGACGTTCGCGATCCAACCATTCCGCGAGCAGCAAGACTTCGAATCCCAGGTCGGCACTCCCCATCGCATGCACGTATTCATCGCGATACGTGAGCGTGACCGCGGGATCTAGACCCACTAGCGAGATCCCGGTGGTCGCGGCCTCGCGCAGCCAGGCGGTGTTCCGCTCGACGACCCGTTGGAAACGGCCCAAGAACCCCTTGATGTGAAGCGCCTTGCCATTCTCGCGATACGGCAAGACATAGACGCGGTAGCCGAGCGCCGTCAGAAAATCGTAGGTCGTGAGCGCAACCTTGCTATCGAAGATCGATGTAAACGCGTCTTGAACGAGCAACACGCTGCGGCGCTTGTCGGCATCGCTCAGCCCTCGTAGAACCGCGGCATCATACTTGGGGGCGTTGCGGTCCCGTAGCGCCCGACGCAGCGTCGGCCCCGACGGAACGGGTGGATCGACGATCCCGATCCAACGTGCAAGCGCGCCGGTCAGCCATCCCGAACGCATCGCCGCCCGGGTCAGCCCCGGAAACCAAGTCAACGTCGGGGCCAGGGGTTCGAGCGCAGCGAGGACGTAGTCCCGCAGCGGGCGTCGATATCGAGCGTGGTAGTGATGCAGAAAGTCCGCACGAAACGCGGGGACATCGACCTTGATCGGACATTGCGTCGCGCAGGCTTTGCACGCGAGGCACCCATTCATCGCATCGTAAACCTCGTGCGAGAAGTCTTCCGGAGTGCTCGCACGACTCGTCCAAAGGCTTGGCGCGGTAGGCCGAGCCTCGGTGACATCGAATCCCGCGCGAGCGACCTGACGCAGCCACTCTCGCATCATCCCCGCTCGCCCCTTGGGCGAGTGGATGCGATCGCGTGTCACCTTCGACGACGGACACATGACATGGTCGGGATCCCAGTCGAAACACGCTCCGTTGCCGTTGCAGTTGACGGCGACGTCGTAGCGGACGAGCGCGTTCGGCTCGATCTGCCGATCGAATGCTCCACGTTTGACCGCGTCCACGCTCACGAGCTTGTCCTGACCACGCAACGGGGTAGCGAGCTTGCCGGGATTGAGCTGATTATGAGGATCGAACGCGGACTTGATTTGGCGTAGCTCGGCGTAGAGTTCGGGGCCGAAAAACACCGGGCTGTACTCGCTGCGATACCCTTTGCCGTGCTCGCCCCAGAGCACGCCACCATATTTCTGCACGAGCGCGCATACACCATCGGAAAGCTGCCGCAGGAGCGCTTCGTCGGCCGGGTCGCGTAAGTTGAGGGCCGGCCGCACGTGCAAGCACCCAACATCGACGTGCCCGAACATCCCATACGTCAGGCCATGCCCATCGAGCAACGCTCGAAACTCGCGGATGTAATCGGCCAGATGCTCGGGCGGGACGACCGTATCTTCGACGAACGGGATCGGGCGACGCGAACCTTTGGCCGCGCCCAGCAGTCCAACGCCTTTTTTTCGCAAACCCCAAAGCGCGGCGATGTCGACCGCAGCCGTAGCCACCGTGTATCCCATCGATCGGCCGGGTTGACCACGTTCGGCATCGAGCCGAGCGGTCAGCTCGTCGACCTTACGATCGACCACTGCGGGGTCATGGGATTCGAACTCCACGAGATTGATCGCCTTCATCGCGGGCTCGCCTTGCGCCTGCACCAAGTGGGCGATCGATCGCCAGATCGCGTCGTGGCGAGCGAGGTCGACGATCGTATCGTCGACGGTCTCGATCGCCCCGGGATCTGCCTGGACCAACACGTTCGCGGCCCGCAGGGCCGCGTCGAAATCCGCATAGCGGACTGCCACGAGCTTGCGATGGGACGGCAACGGCGTCAGCTTGAGCTTGGCCTCCGTCACGACCGCCAACGTCCCCTCGGCTCCTGCGAGAATGGCGTTGAGGTTGAAGTGGCCGCGATCGGCCGAATAGACGTGCGCCAAGTTGTAGCCGGTGAGGAACCGCTTCAACTTGGGAAAATGCTCAGCGATCGCGGTGCGCTTGCGTGTCACGACATCATCGACCACGCGATGCACATGGCCGATCAAGTCGTTGCGTTGCTTGATCTCGGCAAGCTCGCCCTGGGTGACCGGCCGCGAGGTGAACCTGGTCCCGTCGATGAGCACGACCTCGAGTTCGAGGATGTGTTCGCTCGTCTTGCCATAGATCCGAGATCCTTTGCCGCACGCATCGGTCGCGATCATGCCCCCGAGCGTCGCTCGGTTGGACGGCGACAGACTCGGCGCAAAAAAGACCCGGTGCGGTCGGAGCTCCGCGTTGAGTTGGTCGAGCACGACCCCCGGCTGTACGCGAACCCACCCGGCCTCGAGATCGACCTCGAGAATCGCAGCCATATGCCGCGCGAGATCGACGATGATCCCATTGCAGAGCGATTGCCCGTTGGTACCCGTACCGCCCCCGCGCGGGCTCAGTTTGATTGCCCGATGGTCGGACTCGTGAGCGAGCTCGAAGATGGCTTGAACATCGGCCGCGTGCTGCGGAAACAGCACGGCTTGGGGCATCACTTGATAGACGCTGTTGTCCGTCGCCGTGACGAGGCGTGTGGCGTAGTCCGTTCGAATCTCGCCCTCGAACCCCCGCTCGCGCAGGCCGGTGAGATAGGCTCGGTATTCGGGATCTAGCCCATCCTCGGGCAATAGCCGCGGGATCATGGGGTCACCGGCATAGCGCAGAACCGCATCGGAAGGAAGCGATCTCGAGCCGTCGAACTATTCGGATTCGAGCCAAGGCGGAAGTTGCTCTGCCGCGATGAGCTCAGCCACGGTCTCACGCTTGCGGACGACCGCGAACTGATGGCCGTGAACCACGACCTCGGCGGGACGCGGGCGGGTGTTGTAGTTGCTCGCCATGACCATCGAGTAAGCACCCGCACTCAGCACGGCCAGCACATCCCCGGATTCGCAAAGCGCGACCGGTCGATCTTTGGCCAAGAAGTCCCCCGATTCGCAGACCGGGCCCACGACGTCGACGGTCTCGATCGGAACTTCGGACGAGGGCAATCGCAAGGGCACGATCGCGTGATAGCCCCGATAGAGGGACGGACGGATGAGATCGTTCATGCCCGCGTCGACGATGACGAACTTGCGTTTTGCGGTGCGCTTGTTGAACAGCACCCGGGTCACCAAAATCCCGGCTTGCGCGACGATCGATCGACCGGGTTCGACGATGAGCTCGAGGTCCAGGTCGCGCGTCGCTTCGACGACCGCTTGTCCCCATGCACTGATGTCGAGTTCGCGATCCCCTTGCCCATAGGCGACACCAAAGCCACCGCCGAGATCGAGCTGACGCAGTTTGATTCCGCGTTCGCCGAGCGCGTTCACGAACCCGCGCATGCGTTGTAAGGCGTCCACGAACGGCGCCACATCGATGATCTGCGAACCGATGTGGCAAGCCAATCCAACCAATCGAAGGTGAGGATCCGCGGCAGCTTGTAGGGCCACCTCAAGGGCATCCTTCGCCGCCACGCCGAACTTCGACTCCTCGAGCCCAGTCGCCAAATAGGGGTGCGTCGCCGGATCCACGTCTGGATTCACGCGCAGCGCCACAGGAGCAACGACCCCGAGCGCGGCGGCTCTCCCCGAGACCCGCTCGAGTTCGTCGATCGATTCGATATTGATCGAACGGAGCCCTACGGCCAACGCTTGATCGATTTCGACGTCGGTTTTTCCCACGCCGCTGAACACGATCCGATCGGACGGGATTCCGGCTGTGAGGGCACGCTCGAGCTCACCGCCCGACACGATGTCCGCTCCTGCGCCTAAAGTGGCGAGCTGGCGCAACACCGCCTGAGCACCGTTCGCCTTGACCGCGTAGCACACGAGGGTCGGCCGCCCCTTTGCCGCTCGCACGATGGCTTGATAACGATGTGTGATATGGCCTGCGCTGTACACATATGTCGGTGTACCGAGCGTGGAAACCACGTCCGCGAGCGGGACGTCTTCGACGAAGGCTTCGCCATTCACATAGCGGAGCGCGAAGCGATCGGGCTCGTCGGCAACCCAGGCGTGGTCGGGCAACTTGGGCATAGCGTCGCAAGTGCCATGGCCATGCACCAAAATCAATCGTCGCGTTCGTCCGCGGTGCTAAGCTGCAAACGTCACCCCAGGTCGCCGGGCAAGGAGGGATGCCTATGCAGCAATACCGAAGTCGCCTTCTGTCGAATCGCGTCAACCGGGCCATGCCCCCAGGAGGGACCTCCTAAGACGGCCGGGGACGCGCCGTCGCAGCTGACGGTGAACATGGCGGGCATCGACAATTGTGCCCGACACGTCCCCTTGCAGACCTGAGCGCTACTTCGAGCGACGTAGCGCGTGTGATTCCCAGGAGACCGGCAAGAGCGTGGGTGCTGGACTCCTTATGATAGGGGGGCAGTCGTTCGGACCGCTCCACCCCCGTGGACCGCAGTTCCGCGGTTCTTCGTGGTGACACTCTCTTTTTCAACCATCTGACGGGCTCTGTGCCCGCAACAAACGAAACCGGACCGACCCGAGGTGACCCGCAGCGGCGGAGGGACCCCACGACTCCGCCGCCTGCATGAGGAACCCGAAACGTTCGGCCGAACTCCACCGGCTCGAGGCGTCGCTGTGCCCCGAACGGGACATGAAGCAGCTTTGCCGCCGGAACGATAGTCACGGCACCGTTGTGCGCACTGTGTTGCGCGCCCTGGTAGAAGCGGCTCCCGGAGCACCGAGAGACCTCCGCAACCCTCCGCGTCCGCAACGATTCCTCTCGACCTCCCGTACGAGCAGCCGGTAACCGCCCTTTGACGAGATGCGGAGGCCGCTGCCGGAGCGACAAGCTTTCGCGCGCCTCCGTCGCAACTCAAAAACTAGTCGTCGATGTCGAGAAGGTGCCCAGAGCGGCGACGCTTCGTGGACAGATAGAAGCGGTTTTCTTCGCGGACCGGAACGACGAGGGGCACGCGGCGTACGACGTCGATACCTTCGGACCGGAGTGCTTCGACCTTGCGAGGGTTGTTCGTGTGGAGCTCGATGCAGTTTGCTCCGAGACAACGCAAAATCCCCGCCGCGACATCGTAACGACGGAGGTCGTCATCGAAGCCGAGATGATTGTTCGCTTCGACGGTGTCGAGCCCCTCATCCTGGAGCGCATATGCAGCGACTTTGTTCGCGATCCCGATACCTCTACCCTCCTGACGCATATACAGAAGGATTCCGTGGGTGGTCTCGCGCAATCGCTCCATTGCTTCATGGAGTTGATCGCCACAGTCACACCGTAGCGAGCCCAAGACATCGCCCGTGAGGCATTCAGAATGGAGGCGAACCGGCACGGGGGAGCGATCGACAACACCGCGAACTAATGCCACATCATCGAGTTTGCGATTCTTGACCGCAAACGCGACGATCGTGAATTCCCCATGGGAAGTGGGTAGTCGGGCCCGCGACACCTCCCTAACGTCCGCGGCAACCGGGAGAACGGAAACGGGAACGTTGGAATGCGCCATCGGTAATTTCAAGTTAAGGGTTCCTACTAATGACCGCGAGAGGCATCGACGATCCCCTGGTAGAGTTTGTTCGAGGATTTGACGCCTTGCTCGATACTCTGAAGAACTAAGTCCCGAAGCTGGTCTTGGTCAAGACGTAACACATCATAGTAGCGCTGGCGATCGATTGCATGGATTGTCCCCGGCCAGTAGCCCTCGTTGACCAAGATATTGTTCATCGCTAGCCGCGCGACGCGCCCGCTAATCTCCGACCAAGGAAAAATCCGGATGACTTCGCGATGAACCTCGACGGCGAGCTCGATCGGATGGGCACGCTTGCACTCATCCGTACGAAACCAATCGGTCAGCTTGCGCATGCGGTAGCTGATCTTGTCGGCCGGGGCGAGGTCGTGGAAGTACATCCGGTGGATCGGGTTGTCCTTCCGATACTGAACCTGGTCCTTCTTGTCGCCCGGCAAGAGGATCTGATGGAGCCGCTTGAGCCACTCGAGGTTGAGCGTGAGTCGCTTGCCCCGTGATTCGAGCACGTGGCGAATTCCATCTCTTACCGCGATGATGTGATTGTAGGCGGGGATCAAGCTGGGAGCGCTGATGATCTCGTCGTCGGTCGCGGCCTTGATCTCGGAGACATGCAGAACGGTGCCTTCGAGCGCGAAGTCGTGATAGATCCACGACATGAGGAATCGCTCGTCAAAGGCGCGCCGCTGTGCGGGCGCCAGCATCCCGAGCTTTTCCCATAAGAGTTCCGACGCTTCATGCAGCTGACGATAGTTGCTAGCTCTGGCCGGCATGGCTTGAAGGAGGTCCAAGGGCGTTAGGCTGTTCAGCCCCTGACGGGGGCAGAGGGTTCACCCCAGGTGGGGCGTGGAGAAGCTTGCAACCCCAGAGGGGGGGGAGGCCTGACACCCCCGGAAGGGGATAAAAGTATGCGGTCTCGATGCCGCCCCTTTTGCTTGACTTTCGATGCAGGCATGGCCGCTCAGCCCATAACGGGCGTAAGACCGCGTCAAGTCGCCAGCCGGTAAGGCTGTCGACGGGAAGCGCAAGCTACGGTTTGCACCGCGCGCGGTCAACCGCAATCAGGACGAACCCCGCAGTTTTTGGGCGCATTCAGGGCCACAGGAGAGCGGCCTCGCGCCCAAGAACGAACCGCCGTGGATGCCGCCAAGCCAGGGATTGCGTCGAAATCTTGACCCATTTCCATCGTTCCTGGCAAGCCTCGAACGGTGGACGAAGTTTACGGCCACACCCCCGTACTCGAGCGGGAGGTCTGTGAGGCCCTGGTTCCTGCTCTGTCAACAGAACGTTCAGGGCCGAGGGTTTTGGTCGACGCAACGGCAGGGCTCGCTGGGCATGCCCATGCCCTCGTGATGGCAGCTCGACCCGACACCGTGGTTCTATTTGATCGCGACCCGTACGCGCTTGAGCTTGCGCGACAGCGATTGGCCGCTGTTACATGCACGGTTCACTTCATTGGTGCTCCGTTTGCGACGATGGCCACGGCCTTGGCGGATCTCGGGATCGAAACCGTGGCCGCCATTTTGGCGGACCTCGGAGCTTCCTCCCTGCAGTTCGACATCGCTGCACGAGGCTTTTCGTTTCGCGGTGATGGCCCGCTCGACATGCGTATGGACCCAACCCACGGCGAAACGGCCGCTCAACTGCTCGCAACGATCGCCGTACCGGCGCTCGCTCGTCTGCTGCGTGATCATGGCGACGAACCGGACGCAGAGCGAATCGCCGATGCAATCGTGACGGCTCGACCGACTTCGACGACGCGATTGGCCGACGTCGTGACCCAAGCGATGAGCGCCCGTGAACGACGCAAGCTCGGACGACGGATCCACCCAGCGACGCGGACGTTCCAGGCGTTGCGCATCGCTGTCAACGATGAGCTCGGTCAGCTCGATCGACTCCTTGCCGACGCTCCCGACTTGCTCGGCGTGGGCGGACGCCTGGCCCTCATCAGCTTCCACTCGCTCGAAGATCGGCGGATCAAACGACGGATGCGCCAGCTGAGTTCAGCGCCCGCCATGCCCGCGCGAGTCCCTCTACGTGCAGAAGAGCTTCCCCGGCCGAAATTCACGGTGCCACGAGGGTACGCCCACGGCATTTGTCCGACCGCGGCCGAAACGACGACAAACCCGCGTTCACGCAGTGCCCGACTGCGCGTGATCGAGCGCTCGTGCCCATGACCTCACCACCACGCAAATCAGCGGCTCTTCTCGAACGCGCCCACGGATGGTTTCGGGCCTCGGATGCCCCAGGCTCGCTCCCCACCGAGCGCAGACGTGCTCGCACGCCGATCGGCGCCCCGCTGCTGTTGAGCTTCTTCGCGATCGCGCTCGCGGCCCTCGGCCTTGTTCGCGTCCGGGCCAGCACCGAGATTCTCGGCCTCGGGGCACAGATCACCGACCTCACGAGCGAGCACTCCCGACTGCTCGAACTGCAACGGCGCCTCGCCGCGGAACGGGCGTACCTTCGACATCCACGACGGATCGAGGACGTCGCACGCAATGAGCTCGGCATGATCCCGCTTGCGCCCGAGTTCGTCCAACGGATTCAGCTCGTGGATCCACCCGAGGCCCCATGAACCGTCGACATCTCGATCCCAACATCGTCCGCCCGATGGCCACGGACCTCCACGCCGTGCGTCGCCGCATGTGGATCGTGGCGGTTGCGCTTGGTCTTGGGGGTATCGGCGCCGCTGCGCGAGCCCATGAGATCGCGATCCGCGACCACGATGAATATGCCGAACAGGGCCATCGCCAGCAGCTGCGAAGCTACACCGTGCACGCGAGCCGGGGAGATATCGTCGATCGACGATACATCGCGCTCGCGGTGACGGACCGCGTGTTCAAGATCGTCATCAATCCTCGCCTCATCGCAACCCACAACAAGGGCACCGAGGTCCGAGCGCTCGTGCTTTCGCTCTTTCCGGACGAGGATCCGGACTATCTCGACGAGGAGCTCACCCGGAACAAAGCCTACCGGCTGCTGCGTATGAAGCTCGATGACGCTCAAGCCGAACGGGTCCGTCAAGCCCACTTACCGGGGGTCAGGCTCGAGCGGATCCCGCAACGGGTCTACCCGAGAAAACTCTTGGCCGCTCACGTGCTCGGGCGCGTCAACTCCCAGGGCAAGGGGAATCTCGGGCTCGAATATGGCCTGGACGACTCTTTGCGTGGGCGCGATGCCATGAGTCCGGCCTACTATGCCAACGGCGAAAAATTGCTGGTGGAGGGGTTTCCCGATCCGGCGGTGTCGCGCGGGGCCACGGTCGTGCTCACGATCGACTCGGCGATCCAAGAGATCGTGGAGGAAGAGATCGATGCCCTCGTGGCGACTTGGAAACCAGTGTCTGCGAGCGTAGTCGTCCTCGACCCGCGCAACGGCGAAGTGCTCGCGAGCGCGAGCCGGCCAACGTTCGATCCGAACCACCGGATCGAGACGGTGACACAAACAGTCGATCAGGGCGTGCAGCGGGAATTCGAACCAGGTTCGACGATGAAAGCGATCACGGTCGCGGCAGCACTCGAGCAAGGGGCGATCCGACGCGATCAGACCTTTTTCTGCGAGCAAGGCCGATGGCAATACACCGAAGACCATGCCATTCGGGACACGAAACCGTCGGAGTGGCTCAGTGTCGCCGAGATCCTGGCGGTTTCATCCAATATCTGCACGACCAAGATCTACGAGAGTATCGGCAAGCAAAACCTCTACGATTGGGTCAAGCGCTTCCATTTCGGGGAACGTCCGCCCATCGAGCTGCCGGGTGCTGCCGCCGGGACGTTGGATCCGTGGGAGAAGTGGTCCGACATTCAAGGTGCCAACATCTCCTTCGGCCAAGGCATGACCGCGAGCCCACTGCAGGTGGCGGCCGCGTTTGCCGTCCTGGCCAATGACGGCGTCTATTCGCCGCCCACGATCGTGCGATCGGTCATCGGTCCCGACGGTCAAGAGATCCTCCGCACCGTAACGCCGCCGGAACGAGTGGTTCGATCCTCGACGGCGAAGGCCGTCCTCTCGATGCTCGAGAACGTGGTCCATAGCGAGAAGGGGACCGGCAAGAACGCCCGCGTCGAAGGCTATCGTTTGGCCGGCAAGACCTCGACCGCACAGAAGGCCAAGAACGGGGGGTACGCGGAAGACGAGTACTTCGCGTCGTTCGTCGGCGCCATTCCGGCCTCCGCTCCGCGGGTAGTGATCAACGTATCGGTCGACAATCCGCAAGGCGATCACTATGGCAACCGCGTCGCGGCGCCAACGTTTTCCCGCATCGCGGCACGCGTCATGGAGCTTCTCGGGGTCGAACGTATGGACGGAGGGGGGCCTCCGCCGGAGCTCATCTCGCTCATGACAGAGGACGCGAAGCTCCTTCACGGGTTCGTCCCCGTCGCCGATGTCGAACCGGAGTTACCCGGGCAGCGGCCGGCTTCGGTCCACGGCGGCCTTCCGGACTTCACCGGGTTGACCCTTGCTGCAGCACTCGACGCCGCCGAGGAAGCCGAGGTCAAACTCATCCCACGCGGCAGTGGGATCGCCGTCATGCAAGACACACCGCCCGGGCCCGTGTCCTCGGGTGTGCAGGTGACCGTGTATTTCGAACCTCCGAGTGCCGTTCGACCCCGTCGGCCTACGTCGAAGGAACCGAGCACGACGACCTCCGTTCCAGTGACCGACCGCGATGGTGTTCGCTGACGGTCGATGATGATGCCGTTGCTCGCGATGACGTGGACTGTCTTGTTCGCCATCGCCGTCTCATCGGATCTCGATCCCATCGTGGCCGCGACGAGCGCAACGGTCGACCCGAGTACGTCGGTCGATCCAAGCCCGTCGGTCGATCCAAGCCCGTCGGTCGATCCAAGCCCGTCGATCGAAGAGCCGCCGTCCACCGGTCGGTTCGAGGAGCGCGAGTTCGTTTCGTTGGGCGAGCTCACGGATGCACTCGAATCGATCGCGAAACAGATGGAGGGATCGCCGATGGTCCGGGCCGATTTCCAACGGTTCGTGCTCGATCACGAGCTCGTGCCCAGCAGCGCTCTCTGGCACGACTACGTCCGCGTCAAGCTCGTCTTCGAGGCTACGCGTGACGGAGGCTTTTGGCATCTGCGATGGGCGATCACGAATCGATCACCCAACTCGGACGTGATCTGGCGACAGTGGCAAACGGCCGAGCCCTTCGACGGTGACGGTCGGCCGCAGGCCACCGCAACCGCGGAGTGCGACGAGCTCTCCGCACTGTTCGCGTTCTTGGCCCGCGAACTGGGCGTGGAGCGACTCGGACTATTTTGGCCCCAATGGAATCACGTGGTCGCGGTTTGGACGATCGTCATGGCGAATGGTGAAGCGAAGCGGATTGTGGTGCCAACCTCCCAAATCTTTCTCGATGCGGACGCGAGCCTCGGTGATCGTGGATTCAATCCACACAAACAAAAGACGATCTATACCTATCGACGCCGAGACGTTCCGCGCACGCATCGGATCCCAGGCCAACTCGCGCAATTTTTCGTCGAACAGGCGTTGGCCTTTGCCCTGCTCGACCAGCGCACATTACAACGCGTGAGGAATCATCGATCGAACGAACTCGGGGGATCGTAGGGTTCCGTCCGCGCGAGCCCAGTTCACGGTTCGCGCGGGAGGGCGCCGAGGGTTCGAAGGTCCAGGAGCTCGTAGTCCGCCACCGGCACGAGGTTCATCCCGCCATCGATGAAAACGAGTCCGGTGGCCCCGCGCTCGAGCGTCCCTACGGCATAGCGAACCTCTTGCCCCTGCACCTGCAGCGAACGCAGGCGCCCCTCGGCTTCGGGTCGCTCGTCAGTGACCCACGGACCCAGGATCGCGCGACACTTGTCGTCGCGAATGTGACCGATGACTTGCATCAACCCGGTCGGGAGATCGCGAGGATCGAATCGACGATGGCGTTCACCGGCAAAGGCTTTGCCATCGGCACCGGGATATGCCGGCCGATGATAGATCATGCCCCCACCCTCACCGTTGCGGTTCCCGGGAAAGTGAATGCCCGGGATCGCGAACGGGGTCGTCCCATCCCAAGCTGCGACCGCGTCGGTCAATGCGCCATCGAGCGCACGATCGATCTCCTCGGCGAGCCACGTGCGATCGCGAGACAACCCGATTCGTTCGAGATCCGCGAGGGTCACACCGGCGTGGCAAAGCAAGACCCCGTCGACGGCTGTCGCGAGGCGAAGCCGCCCGCCACGGAGCAAACGAACGACCAGATCACGCTGAGCCTCGGCAAACCCGGAAAAATCGCGAGCCGAGGCTTCCACGCTCGGAAACTCCGGATAGCGTTCGAAGAACTCGTCTTCGGCTCCGGTTGGCCGGAGCGTCGTCCTGCGATAGAGCGGCACGGCTTCTGCGACGGCGGCGGCAAATCGAGCATCGGTCATGCTCAGCAACTCGCCGACGCGGGCCAAATCGTGATTCCCCACGAGGATCGTGATCTGCGAAGGTGCATGAGCGGCAAGCCAACTGAGCACGAGTGGGCCACTCGTGGCGGCCAAGACACGATCCTGCGCGGAACCGAAGTCGAAGTGATCTCCGATCGAGATGAGAGCGACATCGTCATGCAAGCCACCGTCGTCGGCGAGCAAGCCGTGATCGGCGAGGATCGCAAAGAACTTGGTCGCGGGCGCTTGCGGATCGCCGACGGCGACGACTCGATCGGGCGGTTGCTTGGGGACCGGCCGGTCATGCGGTGCGGCGACCACTTGCTCGGCGTAGCGCAAGGCCGCAGCCACCCTTGCACTTTTCGTCATCATGCACGGACGTTAGCAAACGCGGAGCCATTTTCGTGGTGCAAGCTTCATCCGCGCGATGCGCCCCAGCTGAGGGGAGTGGCTCCGGACGCAAACCGGACGCGGCACAGCGAAAGCGCCACCAACGTTGGATGAACTCGTGCGAGGAGCATGGTAGGTCCCCGTGGCAATGTGGGCCGGATGGGTCGATTGGAGCCTCGTCTTCGTCAGCATGTTGGCTCCACGCCCCTCCGGGACTGACGGGCCAGCAGAGCCGATCGCGACGGCGACCGAACGGCACGCGGTCCTCATTGGGCGTTTGGTCGAACGAGGCGACTCCGCGGCGGTGGAGTACACGCTCTTGCAGTTGGATCGGGGGATGCCGCCCGAGGTGCTCGAGGCGTTTCTCGATGCAGCGTTGGCACATCCACAGTCCGTCTTCGTCCCCCAGATCTTGGCGCTCACGAAGTACCGCATGCCGAACATTCGCGCTCGAGCAATCCTTGCCCTCGCGGGGATTGCAGATCAGGGAGCGAAAGCTGCATTCATCGCGATGGACGACCCTGACATGAGGATCCGTCGATTGGGCCTCCAACTCACGGAGCTCTACACCGATCCGGCGGTCGAAGAGGCGGCGCTCCTGCTACGAACCCGCGAACCCGCCCTCATGCAGGAACCGTGAGACGAATCAAGTTCATCACATTCGCCCTCGTGGCTGTCGCGTGTCGGCCCCCGCTCAACACCCCGGCTCGTGGCACGGGCAACCTGTCCGCACTGGCAGCCCAGGGCCTCGAGGAGGTCCATGGCGCAAGCAAATTGCGAGCGATCGCCTTTGCGGAAGGGTCGGTGTGGGCGGTCGACCCGGCGACCGGCGAAGAGCTGTGGGAGGCCCCGATTCGGCCGTTTGGTCGCCCGGCCGCCACTCGCCGTACACTCGTGATTCCCCTGCGCGGTCGTGAAGTCGTCGCGGTCGACGTCGATACGGGTGAACGCTTATGGACACGGGCCTTGCCCGGTGAAGCCCTCACGGGCCTCGCGGTCGACGACATCGGTGTGATCGCGACCGCTCTCGATGAGCGACCGCGTTATCGCTCGGTCGTTTCCGCGCTGTCGGTCATCGATGGCCAACCGCTCTGGGTCCGGCCTAGCACCGCGCTTCTCGGCGTTCCCGCAGCGGCAGGCGGGAATGCGTTCATTCCGACGGGTGGCGGGATCTTGGCCCTGTCCAGCCGAACCGGTCGAATCCTCGGCGAGTTGCCCCAGGACCAGACATGGGTTCAACGGGTCGAGCGGGTCGGCGACACCCTGCTCGGCATCTCGCGCGAGGGTTTCATCGATCTGCTCGGAGGAGGCTCCACCTTCTATCGGATCCAAACCGGGGATGTGCCTGCATTCGACGATGTACAGGGGTTCGATCCCGGCCTGCAGCAGGCCGATGGCATCGCGTTTCGTCTGCTCGCAGGGGTCACCCCTGGAGCCCCACGCGACGCCATCTTCATGGGGCGTCGCGTATTGATGGGGCTACGACTCGACCCGACCGGACGCCCCATCGAAGCGCGATGGGTTCACCTGCAGATCGAGCCGGGAGAGTTCGTCGCGATGCACGTCGAGTCCTCACGCATCCTCGTGGTGCGGGAAGATGGTGGCATTCTCCACTTCGAACCGTCGACGGGTCGCCGAACGGCCGGTCTCACCGGACACCGCATCGTGTTTGGCGCGGTGTTCGTGGGTGGAGAACCTCCGGCTCGTCTGCCACCGAGCTCGACCGCACGGGCAGACCGAGCGATCGGCAAGTTGCTCGGCGTGCTCGATGATCCTGATCCGCGGATGTTGCCCGCTCAGTTCTTGGCGCTCGACCTGTTGTGGCGAAATGACGATCCGCGCGTGCGCGATCACGTTCGAGACTTCGCGGTCCGCGACGGCGCCCTGCCGACGTTGCGCGACTACGCGAAGGCTCATGTCGAAGGGTCGATCTGGGGTCGCGCGGACGAGGACTCCCTTGCCGACTTGCTCGAGATCTTGGCGCCTGGCGGATCGAACGACGCGGTCGACTCCGCGATCGTCGACGTAGTCACAGCCGGCGGTCCCGCGGCGCTCCACCGCTTGGTCGAATTGCTGAACGATCCGGGTTCGCCCGCGAGCACCATCGAAGCGGCCGCGTGGGCGTTGCGTGAGCTCGACCATAGTGAAGCGGTCGAGGGCGTGACGAACTTCGTGCTGCGGTACCACGCCGACGAAGGCGTCGCGGCCGAATCCGATGCCGTTTATCTCGGACTGCAGCTCTTGCTTGCGCAAGCGACGGAACCCCGCCCCGCCCGTCACGATGCACGAGCAGCCGATCTCGCACTTGCGACGATTCGACGAATCCTCGAAAGCGAGTTCGCTGCGCCGTCCGTCCGAGCTTTTCTTCAGGCCCACACGATCGACCGCTCGGTGCTCGTCGGTCGCGATGACAGCGCTTTCGCGAGTCCCGACCCGCGATCGACCGATGCATCCACGGCATCGGGTGCTATGGAGGAGGACGCTTCGATAGGTTCGACCGACGATGACGGGATCGAGCCGTTATGAGCTCGATCCCCAATGCGCCGCTGCGTGACAGGGTTCGATCACAAAATGGCAGCACGGCGCCCCCTCGCGAAGACAAACGGATTGCGAAACCATCGAAGGCGCCCCGGCGAGTTTGAGACCTTGCGCGAGGATGCCCTCTTCCATCATGCAATGATGGGGCGTCGTTTTTTCGAGCTCCGCCCGTGAGTCATCGAAATGCAGGACCTTCCAGCCCCCGATCCCCTGCCCGCGATTGGCGTGACGATACATATCGTCGATGCCGTAGATCAAATCGCGTGCACAGGTCAGCGTATTCGCCACGCGGCGTTCATGACTCAATTGGAAGAGCACGCGCCCCATCTTGATGAGTCCAAAGCGGCCGAGATTGCGATCGATCGACTCCATCATTTCGAGCAACCACTCGATCGGATACCACCCCTCGGGTTCGATCCGAGCAAAACGCTCGAGTGCGACCGGGCCTAGGATCTTGAGCGCACCGTTCGACGTATTCGAGATCGCGAGCAGCGACTGGCGAACCGCGAGAATGTCCGAGCCGATCGTCTCATGGCGGCGGCCCTGGTACCCCTTCGGATATCGCTTTTCCTCGGACATTCGATCTCGACATCGACGTGAAGGGCCGTACCCTAAAGGCAACGCTGTACGAACGACGTTACGGCTCGGGAAACATTGATTTCCCGTACTCTCGGGCGCGTTCGACTCCCCTCAACCAAACGCCGAGCTCACGGCTCGGTCTGCTTCCCACGTAGCCAGCCAATCCAGGCCTTCGGCCGGGGTGGCAAACAGGCCGACCATGACCCCACGATCGGCGACGAGGCCCGCGATTCGGGCCATGAACAGTTCGCTGACCGCCTTTTCGGGTCGAACCACAGCCCAATACTTCCAGCCAGCGCGGATCGCCGAAGGGAACCAGACATCGCGCCCCCACAACTCTTCGTCCGGCGACAGCACCGAGATGCTCCGATCGTCCGATAGCCACTTCTCCCCGCCGTAAGTCCGCAATGCGTCCAAACCACAGGTCAATGCCTGACGAAAGATATGACCGTCCCGGCTACCGATCCGCTTGTGGACCTCGTGATGCACGACCCGGGTATCGGAATGATACCAAACGGAGATCAATTCATGTTCGAACAGGACTCGACGCATGGCCTCGGACTCACATTCGCTTCACCGAGAGCGTAGCGTGTCGTAGAACTTGCGCCCACAACCGAGCCGGCCCGAGTTGAGCCACGCGGGCGACCGCCACGAGCCCGGACACGACCTCGATCCAGAGACACTCGCGCTCGCCGCAGTAGTATTCGGCGAGCGCTTCGGGTGTGCTCCGGTGGCTTTGCTGCCGGAGCGAGGGGCCTTTGCGAAAGGCCCCTCGACGATTACTTGGTCGGAACGCGTCCCTGCATCACCGAACGGAAATGGAGGCCAGCCTCGGTCGGGGTGTAGTCCCAATCCCGAATGAGCTGAGGCGGCCACTCGGGATCGAAACACCAGGCGGTCCAGGAAGCACCCTTCTTGGCTAGGTAGTCGGTGATGCGCGGGCCGTAGGAGCCATCGTCTTTTACCGGGACATGAGCCCCCGGATCGTCGGGTGCCATGTAGCCGATCTCGGTCGCCAGCAGCGGATATCGCCCGGCTACGAACCCGAACGCCTCGTCCCAATGCACTTCGAACGGAGCCGTCGTCTTCTGCGGATAGGGATGGGATACATAACCAACACCGTCGTGATCGATGGGATCGCGGGCAACCGACGTCAGATCGTAGCCCCAGTTGAATCCTGCAATCAAAGGGATGACCTCGTGATCGTGGGAATCGATGATCGTGATCATTTGCTCGTTGATCGCCTTCCATTCATCCCATGACAGCGTGCCCAAGTTGTTGTTGTAGACCGTGGGCTCGTTGAACAACTCGTAAAACGCAACAGTCGGAATCCCTTGGTATCGAAAGGCGATGCTGCGCCAAAAGTCGTAGGTTTCCGCTCGACTCGTTTGATACATGGGGTGCTGAAAAAGCTCGGTTGCGAGGTTGCCGATCGAATGCCAATCGATGATGAGATACATACCGAGCTCGGTTGCCCATACGACCGCCTGATCGAGGAGTTCGAAATACTCATCTTTCCCACGGCCACGCCAGGCCACCGGATGCACAGGGATCCGAACGACGTTCGCCCCCCACTCGCGAATAACTTCGAAGTGTCGGCGGTGCCAATGCCCACCGCGCTCGAGCTTGTCGGGATCCGAAATATTGACGCCTTGCAAGATCACCGTGTCTCCGTCTGGGTCGACCAGGCGATTGCCGTCGGCGCGAAGCCGCTCGAGCGGCGGGCCAAGCCGGCTTGCGTCGAACGGTTGAGGATACGGGACGTCCCACCATGAGCCCGAGCGTGCGGGGAGAGGCGTCTCCATGGGGACGACGGTTGGAGCGGGGGTCCGGGGCTCAGCGAAGCTTTCCTCGACGCGTGCCGCATCCTGGTCGTGCGCCGCAGGGCGGCAACCGATGACCACGGCCAATGCCAGCTCGAGTCCTATCCGAGCGAGAAGGTACCTACGGCACCGATCCAGGTCCATGGGGTGGCACACTATCGCTTCTCTTCACCGCGGTCGGCGAGTAGATTCACGGCCCATGATCGCCGTCCGTCGGGTTCGCGTCGAGATCCGTCACCTCGTGTTAGCGCAGGACACGTCGCTCACCCTATTCACTGGACGCCCCACGGGGGCTGAGGGGACTTCACGCCCCACGGGGGCTGAGGGGACTTCACGCCCGACAGGGGCTGAGGGGACTTCACGCCCCACGGGGGCTGAGCGGGCCGATCGTGAGGCCTTCGTCGCGCTCGACGATCCGCCTCCGGTGGGAACGCTCGTGGCCGCCTACTCGGAGGGCGAAGATGTTCGTGCACTCGAGGTCACCCAAGTCGTCGAAGTTCCAGAGCACGATGAACGTCGTCAGCGGGGATGTTATGCCCGCATCGTCGAGCTCGAGGCCTTGGAGCGATTTGGCAAAGCCGGCACCGAACACCTCTCGGGCGGGCCGCAGTCGGGGGCTCCCGAATCCGAGTCGAACCGCGGCACGGAAATGGGGCTTCCCGCTCCGGTGACGGTGACGGACGAGTCGCAGCCCATCCAAGTCCACACGATCGCCGACGTCTCCCCGTCCTCATATCCCGAACCGGTCGTCGAGGTTTTGCCACCCGAGTCCTTCTCCGCGGCAACCCCCGATGCATCCACCCCTGACGCATTCACCTCGACCGACGACCCGGTGAGCGTCGAAAGCCCCGAAACAACGACGGTACCCGACACGGCGCGCGGATCCTCGACGCGAAGACGCCGGCGATAGCGTGCGGGGATACGCACTCGAGCTGGGATAGACTCCGTTCGTGAGCCCGAGCGCCCCAGGTCCCGCTTCCGTTCTTGCTCGGCGCATCCACCCCGGTGACATCGCCCACGTCGTTGCTCCGTCGGGTCCCGTTCCGGTGGAGCGCTTCGAAGCGGGCCTTCGTGTCCTTCGCCGCGCCCTGCAGCTCGACCTGCGCATGGCCGCCAATCTGCTCGACCAGGAGGGCTACCTCGCGGGTTCGGACCGTGTGCGGGTCGAGGCGTTGCATCGTGCGTTTGCCGATCCCGACGCGCACGCGATGTTTTGCGCGCGCGGTGGCTACGGGTCGACGCGGCTGCTCGGAACGTTGGACCCGGAGCGCTTGCGCCAACACCCGAAGACCATCGTCGGATTCTCCGACATCACGGCGCTGCTGTGTTGGGCCTACGTGCGGGCGGGTGTTCGCGGCATCCACGGGCCCGTCATCACGCAGCTTTCCACCCTCCATCCCGAGGACGTCGATCGCTTGGTCGACATGCTCCGCGGTGAGGTCCCAAGCCCGCTGTGTGCCTCGCAGGGCACGGTCCTGCGCGGCGGTACGGTCGAAGGGCCGCTCATTCCCGCCAACCTCGAAGTCCTGCGATCACTCGTGGGTACGCGGTATCTACCGCCCATGCAGGGAGCGATCCTCGCCCTGGAAGAGATCGGTGAACGTCCCTATCGAGTCGATCGATCGCTCACGCAGTTGCTCTCGAGCGGGGCGCTTCGGGGCGTTCGCGGCATCGTGCTCGGCCAGTTCGTCAACTGTGACCCTCCGGATGATCAGGGGATCGGGCCGACCGCGATTCAGGCGGCGATCGAACGACTTGGAACCCTCGGTATCCCTCTGGTGAGCGGATTCGAGTTCGGGCACGATGAAACGAGACACGCCGCCCTACCCTTTGGCGGGCAGGTTCGGCTGCTGGCCGATGACTGCACGCTCGAGTTTTTGGAACCCGCCGCGACATGAGCGTCGACTTTCGTGCGATCGAATACGGGCTCCTCGCCCTCGCCACACTGGCGGCATTCCTCCTCGGCGCGTGGGCGTTCCGAAGGCGGCGGCATACGATCGAGGATGTTGCCCCACGACGAAAGGTCGAGGACGATGCTCGCGACCCGTTCAAGCGCTGGGTACAATCCGTATTCCTGCTCGTGACGCGTGACGTCGACTACGCCTACCTCAGTCGTGCCGAAGGGAAATTTCTGCTCCGCGAATGGTGGGACATCCACGGGCGCGGCGCTTACGAACAAAACCTGACGTCGCTGCAAGCGTCGCGTTCGTCTGACCAAGCGTGGGACCTCGTTCGCTTCATCCTGCTCTCGCGGATCGGGGTGAGTGCGGGCTACCGCAAAAATGACGAGTCGTGGGCGGAGATCCGTCCGATCGCGCGACGCCTGCAAGCTGCCTACCCCGGCTGGTCAGCGATGGCGCAAGCGTATGTCCATGCGCGTCGGCAGTGGAGCGAGCTCCCATTGGATGGATCGGCCGATGATGGATCGATGCTGTGGATCCTCGCCAACCTGGCCGAGCTTCGCCGCGAACGCTGGCTGAGCACGCCCTACGACGTCGAGTTCGGCGGAGGCTCGCCGTGAACGAGGGCGACACGCTCCGGATCCGGTTCGATGCGATCGCGCCACGAGGCGATGCGATCGCTCACACCGACACGAAGCCGATCTATGCGTCGGGTGTGATCCCCGGCGAGGAAGCAGTGGTGACGATCCGCAAGATCCGTCGCAACTGGATCGCGGTCGATGTCGTCGAGATTACTTCGCTCTCCGAGCACCGGGTCGAGCCCCGGTGCCCCCTGTTCGGGACCTGCAGTGGCTGCCAGCTGCAGCACATCGCTTATTCACGGCAGCTCGAACTCAAGCGAGACATGGTGCGGGCCCAACTGCGGATTTTCGGCGGATTCGAAGACGCTCCCGTCGAGCCGGTCATCGGCGCAGCGGACCCGTGGCACTACCGCAATCACGCTCGCTTCACGGTCCGAGACGGACGGCTTGGCTACATTCGCCGGTTTCGCAAGCAGTGGTTCGAGGTGCCCCATTGCTACATCATGGACGAGACGATCAATCGCACACTCGAGAGTCTCTCGGGTCGCTTGGCCGGTGCGACCCAATGCAACATTCGGACGGGCCACGACGAGGGCGAGCTCATGGTGCATCCGAAGCTCTCGCTCGAAACTCCGCAGAGCGGTCAGACCCACTTGTTCGAGACCCTGCATGGGCATCGGTTCCGCGTCTCCGCGGCCGCGTTTTTTCAGGTCCATCGTGCCCAGGCCGAACGGCTCGTCGACGTGCTCCGCGAGTTCGTGGGCAATGATCCCAACGCCACGATCGTCGACGCGTACGCCGGCGTGGGAACGTTTGCGGCATTGCTCGCGAACCGCGTCGCACGCGTGATCGCGATCGAGGAGTCTGGATCTGCGGTCGAGGATGCCCGCGTCAATCTATCGGGGTTGACCAACGTGGAGCTGCGCCTCGGCCGTTCCGAGGAACTACTCGGCACGCTCGAGGGACCGATCGATGCGGTGATCCTGGATCCGCCGCGTTCCGGCTGCCGCCCGGCCGCGATCGCGGCCGTCCGTCGTTTCGCACCTGCCCGCGTCGCCTATGTGTCCTGTGATCCCGCGAGCTTGGGACGTGACCTACGCGACCTCTGCGAGGGCGGCGTGTTCGACCTCGAGCGCATTACACCGGTCGACATGTTTCCCCATACGCACCATGTCGAGTGCGTCGCGTTGCTGCGGCGCAAGCACGCTACTCGGACCGCTAGCCCGGATCCGCGTGGGGAGGCTTCATGCCCTCCGGGCTGATGGCGGAATCATTGCTCGCCGCTGGCAAGGTCGAATAGATCGTTGCCGGCGCGCTCGGGCTCTCGTCGTCCGCCTCGCAGGAGTTCAGCCCCAGTGGAGCGCGAACCCAATCCATCGACATCGTCAGCCGCGATTCCGGCAGCATCGCCGACATCCAAAATGCATTCACCGAAGGTGACCTCGAGCTGCCCGGATCCCGCGGAGAGCTTGACCTCGAGCGAACGCGCCCGGATCACGGTGTTGCTACGCACTTCACCAGCCAGCGAGATCTCGTCGGCATCCACCGATCCCGCGAGCGACCCGCGCGAGTGGAGGCGCGTCGCCTTCACGTCGCCGGTGACGACCCCCGTCGGTGCGATCTCGACGGACGGAGCGTGGAGCTCCCCTTCGACTCCGCCCTTGACGATCACCTTGCAATTGGCCGTGAGGACTCCGCGAAAAGCGGTTCCCTCTTCGATCAGCGTCTGCTTTTCGGACTTGTTGTCCATTGGGTTGTCCATTGATCTTTGCCTTCCTGCCCCGCCTACGCAGCGGTTTTCCTAATTTCGATACGAAGATTGCAGCCGCGTTCGAATGCGAACTGGGTGGATTCTGGCGGTTGCTCGATCGTCGCGGACACCGAACCTGTCGATCGAACGATGAGTTGTTTTGGACGGGTGATCCCCGGTAGCCGTCCCTCGATGAAGCGTCCGCAGATCGTGAGGTTTCCCCCCTCGATCGTGCAATCGCGCATCACACCGTCTTCACGCAGCACGAGCACCGCGTCCGGCGAAAGTCGGATCGAGCAATGCTCGAATCGGCTCTCGACCTCGACCTGGGCATGCGCTCCGAATTCGAGGTCGGCGTTGCGCAGCACGTCCCCCGCACCGAAGTAGCGGTGACGTGTATCGTCGACCGGAACCTGTACGACCGCCATGACGGCCCGTTCCCCCTCGAGCATACGCACGAGGTCGACGCCTCGGATCTGCCGCGATCCGTCCCCGCCTTCACTCGCATCGGCCCACTCGACAATGGCCTGCGAGACCGAAGCGGCATCGGCTTGCAGGCCGAAGACCTTGGCGCCATCGAGCCTCGCTCGCGTGAAATTGGCCCCCCCGAGTTCCGCGTTGCGAAGGTCGGAATTCGTGAGATCGACCTCGACGAACGACGCACCGCGGATCTCGGCTTCGCGAAAACTCGCCCCCGCGGCCACGCTGCGATCGAACTTCGCTCCGCTCGCAGTCACGCGGGAAAGCGAACAATGGCGCAGATCGACTTCTTCGAGATCCGCCTTATCGAGGTTCGCCCGCGAAAGATCTGCGTGGGAGAGGTCAGCGCGAGCGAGGTAGGTTTCCTCGAGTTCGGCGTTCTGGAGGTTCGCGCCTGCGAGCTTGCACTTGGCCAACGAAGCGCAATCGAGCTGGGCGTAGCGGAGTTTGGCGCCTTCGAGGTTGGCCCCGTCGAGCTTTGCTCCGCTCAAATTGGCTCGGGTCAGGTCGGCCCCGCGAAGATCCGCTCCGCTCAGATCGGCGCCATCGAGGTCGGCCTTGGTCAGGTCGGCTCCGTTCAACCTCGCGCCGACCAGGTACGCCTCGCGTAGGCTGAGCCGTACGAGCACTGCACCTTCGAGGTCACAGCCTTCGAGGATCGCTCCATCGAGATCGGCGCGGGTCAAATTGATGCGGGGAAGCGAAGCCCGGGTCAGATCCACGCCGCGCAAATCGCTCTGCTCGAAGGATTTGCCGGACGCCGCTCCTCGTTCTAGTTCTGCACGTGTAGGTCTCGACATGGCTCGGATCGGATCTCCCTAGTGGCGTAACGTCAACGGCAGCGTGAATCCCGTTATTTCGCTCGTTTGAGAAAGGCTTCGATGCATTCGATCTTCCGCTGCACCGAATAGCGCGCGAGTTCGTCGACGAGGTCCACCTCGCCACTTTGCGCGAGGTGGACATAGAGCTGCCGTACCAAATGATCTCGATTTTGCCGCAGCTCCCGACGCACTACGGTTTGTTCGGGTGCGGCGCGGAACTGGTCTTCGGTCTCGCGCAGCGTCACGACCAGCGTGCGCAGCCGTTCACGGCCCGATTCGTCGTCGGGCACCGCTTGCAGTCGCTCCGCGCGATACGACTCGACCTGTTTGACGACGCGACCACATAGTGCGCGATCGAGTCCGGTCGCCTCGCACAAGTCGGCCTCGCGGATTCGATACAGCATCTCGAGGGTGGTCAATCCGGCCGCATACATCTTGTCGAGTTCGAGGCGTCGTACGCCTTGGACCTGACGGAGCAGATTGTGAATGATGATCGGTTCTCGGCGATTGCGCTCGTCGTCAACATTGAACGCATCGGGCAAAATGCGCCTCAGCTCTTGGTATGCATTCAACAGTTGGGTTCGCAACTCCCCCTCGATCCGCGGCTTGCCGGAGCCGCGTGCGAGATCGACCCCGATCTCGAATGCGCGCAAAGCAAAGAGGAGCTGCGAATGCCCGATCTGGGCCGCGGCCGCGCAGATTGACGAGATCGCACCGCGACAGATCTCCGCCCATTCACTGGTCGTCTCACCCACCGAGAGTTCGAGCGCGAACTGCCGGATCTGAGCCGAATGGGAGATCACCATCTTGCCGAACAGATCGTGAACGTCGCGCTCGGTTTCGACGTCATAAGCCAGTTGACCTGGTCGAGCGTCCTCGGGGTTGTCGATTTGAACGAGATCGAAAGCGGCATCGAGCTCCGGATCGAGCGGTAAATCGCTCTCGGACTCCGACGCAAACAAGTCCGAAGCAAACAGATCGGACGCGGACGCGAATGAAGTCTGCGTCGTCGTCGACGTCAGATGCGGCCCAGAATCCGACGGAGTCTCTTCACTGCTCGGAGGGGCCGAGTTGTGTGCGAACGGATCCTGCCCCTCGTTCGCGGACAATCCGTACGGCAGCGTGAACGCGTGCGATCGATCGGGCGACTCCTCGACCTGGGTCGGTACGAACGGATGCTGCGCTTCGTACGAACCCGCCCCGGACCCAGGCTGGAATGCATGTTGTTGCACGTAGGCCTGCGGTCCCTCGTAGGCCCCTGCCCCCGACGCGGGTACAAAGGTCCGCTGCGGATCGAATGGCACACCTCCGGCTCCCCGCGCGTAGGGGTCCGCTGCGTAGTTTTGATGAGGATCGAACCCACCCTGCGTAGGCACGAAGGTCCGCTGCGGATCGAACGATCCCGGAACCTGCGTGAAGACCTGCGTGCTGTCGTTCGAGCCACCTCCACCCGCGGGCCCGAACGGGTGCTGCCCTTCGTATGGGCTGCCGACGGGCGTGGGTGCGAACGTATGCTGCCCAGTGTATGGGCCATTTCCGGCGGGTACGAACGTGTGTTGCCCTTCGTACGAACCACTTCCTGCAGGGGGCACGAAGGTCTGCTGGCGGTCATATGGACCACTCCCCGACGGGGGTCCGAAGGCCGGTTGAGTCTCGTACGACCCGCTTGCGGTCGCCGCGACGACCGTGTGCTGCCCGTCGTAGGATCCACTCCCAGCCGCTGCGACGAGCGTTTGCTGTCGCTCGTACGACCCGCTGCCAAAGCTCGGGTCGGATGGGGACGCACTGCCGAAATCGGGCACGGGTGGCAGTGCAACTCCCGTTTCGGGATTCGTTCGTTGCGGTGCGGAGGGTGGCTGAGCGCGAATTCCTCGCAAGAGCGGCGGGATGACGACGGGAGGTGGAGGTGCGTTCGCGACGGTCTGGGTGACGAGCCGCGCCCGCAGTTCCGCATTTCTCGACGTGACCGGCCGATCTCGCGGCGGCGGGGGTGGAGCGGTCTTACGGCTCGGGACCGGTTGGGGGCGTGGTGGAGCATTGCCCGCTGGAGACGGTGGAGTCCGACGAGGAGGGCTGAAGACGACCTTCTCCGAAGCCGGGGGTGGAGGTGGGGGCACGGACGGAGCCGGGCTCGCGACGACCGAACCAGCGCGAGGCGGTTGCACACCTTGCGGTGGAGGTGGAGGTGCGTATCCGCTCGGTCCCGCCCGCCGAGGAGGCTCCTGTGCGGGGCGTGGTGCGGGTTCGGACGGACGTTGAGGAGCGTGCCCGCTCGGTGGAGGTTTCGGTGCGGGCGCTTGGCCCCGAACCTTACCCCCACCGGGCTCGGCTTTGGCTCCCTTGGATTCGTCCGCTCCTTCCGGGTCGGGATCACGTCTCAGCAGCCTGGAGAAGAAACCCATCAGCGTGCGGCGCCCAGAGAAAGGCTGGTCCTATCTAACGGCCGAGACCGCCACGAGCTAGCGCGGGATTGGTCCCCGTTTCGTCGCGCCGGGACGCTTGGCCACGGCGCGCGGGATCCCCGTGGGAACCCCACGAGTGGCCCGAATCCACCCACGTGCGCAACCGCCCCGATTCGACTTGGCCCCGCCAAACGTTTCGGTGTGCGGAGGCAGCTTTGCTGCCGCTGCGAGAGCCCTTGCCACGCACTCCCCCCAGCCTCCGCCCAAAGCACCCGACGAGCCGTGAGGCGAGCGTTTCGGGTGTGCGGAGGCAGCTTTGCTGCCCCCGCAAGGGCCCTCTGCCACGCACTCCCCCCAGCCTCCGCCCGAAGCACCCGACGAGCCGTGAAGATTAGAAAATCGAGAGGCCGGTCAGGGTCGTCAACCGGCTGAGCGCTTCGGTTCCGAGATAGGAGTTGCCCTTGCGGTTGAGTCGCGGGCTCCAAACCGCCACCGAGAACTCGTTCGGACACACCGCAACGATCCCACCACCGACACCGCTCTTTCCCGGCAGTCCGACCCCATAGGCAAACTCGCCGGCTTCGTCATAGAAGCCACACATGAGCATGACGGCGTTGATCCGTTTGACCTGAGCATCGGTCAAAAAATCGCTCCCCATCCGGTTGTACCGAATGGGATCGGCAAAATAGAGAAACGTATGCGCAAGCTCGCGACAGCTCATCTCGAGCGAGCACATGTGGACATAGAAATCGAGCACGTCCGCCACGGAGTTGCGAATGTTGCCGAACGACTTCATCAGATTGGCCACTGCGATGTTCCGATAGCCGCAACAGGCCTCGGAGGTTGCGACCGCCTCATTGAACGTCACCGTGCCGCAGCCCGAGATCTTGCGCACGAACGCCAGGAGATCCCGCTTGGGCGACGGGAGTCGCGAGATGAGGATGTCCGAGATCACGATCGCCCCGGGATTGATTAAGGGATTCCGTGGAATGCCGGCCTCGTACTCGAGTTGGACGAGCGAATTGAAGGGATTGCCGGACGGCTCGACCCCCACCCGCTCCCAAACCTCGTCAGCCCCTCCCGCGAGGGCCAATGCGAGGGCCAGGACTTTGGCGATGCTCTGGATCGAAAACCGCTCGGTCGCATCCCCGACTTCGACCGGACCGCCCCCTCCGACTGGAGACAAGCTGAACCCGAACTTGTTCGGATCGATCTTGGCAAGCTCCGGGATGTAGTCAGCGACCTTGCCGACGGGCGACAAACTGACGATCTCGGAATGGATGCGCTCGAGAACGTGGTGATAGTTCATACACTCTTTCGTCGATCAGTCTGCCGGGACGCAGATCACTCTCCGTCGGTCCTTGTCCCTCGCACCGAGATCTCCGATCTGTTCGACCTCGTTCGGTGCGGCTGCGCGCCAGGCTCGGATGCCCGCCACGTGCACGGTATGGCAAAGCTCACGGGCTTCGTCCTTGGATCGATCGACCGGTGTCGGAGGTGTGACCACGAGCCATCCATCCGCGGTCGCGGGGCGACCGACTCCGACGACCATGCTCTGCTGCATGATCGATCGGTCGTCGTACCCGACTCCCATGGACGATACGGACACGGCGTCGGTGTTCGGCCGCTCGAGCGGCCACCATCGATGAGCGGCCAGCACCAAAACGATCGTCGTCATGAACGAACCCAAAAACGAGACCAGGGCTTGCCCTCGTCGGCTCTGGTGCCGTCGCTCCTGCAAGATCCACTCGCCCACGGTCGAGGCATCGATCGCCGACTGCACGGCGTTGCAGCGCAACGGCCCACGTCGAAAACTCCCCTGCGCGTCCGACGACGAGCCGTAGCGCGTAGTGATCAACGTGTCTGCGTTCGCTGGCGCTTCGGCGATGAAAGGTCGTACGGCGCAGATCATCGATTCGACGAAACTGGTTGGTGCGTCCGAACCGAGATCGAGTTCCACAACGACCACGCGATTCCCACAATCGCACCGCCGAGCGATCCCGCGCACGAGGTCCACAAACCCGCCGCGGCCGGCGGACCGAACGATCACGACGAGAGGTCCGCAGGGGCCTGAAACCCCCTCGGACACGACGGGGCCTCGGGTCCCGGCGGCCATGACGGATCCCCCAGAGGTCAGTTCGACTGCGAGGACTGCCCGATCGACGACTACGACGAGCCGCGCCGCGATCCCGCGCTCGTGCAGCGTAGGCAAAAGTACGCGCAAAGCCGCCTCCGCTCGCGGCTCACAGCACACGATGACCCGCTGTTCCGGTCCCATGCGCTCGTCAACGTAGCAAAGGCCACCATCGATTCACGCATACTTTGATGAGGAACAATTCAGTCCCGATCGGGGCATGAGCGTTTCGCCCCCGCGGGGCGTGAAACGTTCGCCCCGGTGGCGACATGCGACCATTCAGCCCCTATGGGGCGTGAGACCATCGGTGTGTGGCGTCCACCATGAATGCCTCATCGCTCACGGAACGACTAGGGGAGGACGGTGTCGGTGCCGAACTCATTCGGCCACACGATGCCGTCGCACTCTTTGTTTTCGCACATGGAGCCGGCGCAGGGATCGAGCATCCATTCATGGCTGCGATGGCGACCCAACTCGCCGAGTTCCGAATCGCAACCCTCAGATTCCAGTTCCCTTACATGGACGCCCGACGCCGCCGGCCCGATCCGCCCAGCGTACTCATCAGAACGATCCGCACCGCGGTCGCACGGGGCCTGCTCGAGGAACTCCCCATATTCGCCGGGGGCAAATCGATGGGTGGGCGGATGACCTCGCTCGCGGAGTCGATGGAACATCTCCCCCAAGTGCGGGGTCTCGTTTTGCTCGGGTTTCCCCTGCACCCGGCGAAGCAGGCCAGCACCACGCGCGGTGAACATCTGAGCTCCGTCTCCCTTCCGATGTTGTTCGTACAGGGGACTCGAGATGCTCTTGCCGATCTCGGGTTGCTCCGACCGATCATCGCCCGACTACCACGAGCTCGGCTGATCGAGATCGCCGACGCCGACCATGGATTCGGTGTCCCCAAACGTTCGGGTCGAACCGACGAGGTCGTCCTTGCCGAGATCGCAGCCGAGGTCGCAGGATGGATGATCGCATTCGCGAGCCACCAGCGCTGATGCCGCGTGGCTCGAATGCCGATCACCGCCTTACGGTTCAGCCGTGGTCGTCGTCGCCGTGATCATCCTCGCCATGATCCGACGCATAACCGTGTTCGTCGTCACCGTGATCATCCTCGCCGTGATCCGAGACGTAGCCGTGCTCGTCGTCGCCGTGATCATCGTCACCATGCTCCGAGGCATAGCCGTGCGACGGAGCTGCGATCGCATTCGTTGCGATCTGGCCAAAGCCAACCAGGGTGGCGAACGCGAGAAAAGCGATACCGAATTGCTTCACAGATCAACTCCTTGTTCGAGCTCACACGCTGTGACCTCGCGGCGACCATTCGTCCCGGGCACGCGCGACCTTGAGGTGGCGCCCCAGCGAAGGCCACGCGGTGGTTATCGCGGCCCGACTTCGCTTGTCGGGCGACCGCGCGTCGAGCAACTCGAGCGACGGATGGTAGGAATCACGAACCGTGATTGTGATCGTGAGCGTGACCTGCGTGAGTCTCGTTCGCATGTCCGCCACCGAGGACGAGCAACCATGGTCCTAGGCCCTTCCTCCACCATTCGGCAGCGATGAGCCACGCCAAAGCGAAGGTGCATGCATAGGAGAGGACGCCATGTGCATGTTCAACCTGGGTCACCGTCGATGGCACAGTGATGGCAATGCCCATCACATTGACGATGTAGCCGAACAATATGGCGACAAGGACGACCACCGCGATCCCCATGACCGCGATCCGAGACCCATACGTCCGAGCGAGAATAGCGATGGTTGCGAGGTTGGTCGCTGGGCCAAGGAGCAATCCAGCCAGGACCGCACCCGAAGAGATGCCTTTCATGTAGAGGGCGGCCGCAACTGGGGTCGCCGCCGCTGGACAGACATACGTCGGGATCGCAACGAACGCGATGAACGGAACATCCAGTCCACGCGCCGCGAACCAGTCGAGGCCGCCGTCGTGGATGACGACCTGGATGAGTGCGGCCACGAGCACGCCCACGACGGTCCACGGGGCGACGTGCGTCATCAACTCGTGAACGTCCGCCCATCGCTGCCGCCACGACGAGGACGGGGGCTGCCGAGGGAGTCGGTTCCACGAGGTCGCAGACACCTGACGATCCCCCGTGAGCGCCGCGAACACGAGGCCCGCGAGCACTGCGATGACCAAGGCCCCCGCGAGGCGGAGCGCCGCCATGCGCCAACCGAGCAGGCGAATGGTCAACAGCAGCGTTTCGGGTCCGAGCTCGGGCGTCGCGAACAGGAACGCGACCAGCATTGCGGTTCCTGCACCTCGACGTCGTAACGATTCGGCGATCGGCAGGACACTGCAGCCGCACAACCGCGGCGGGGCCCCGAACCACAGACCTCGAACGGCTTGCCGAAGCGGTCCACCGCGCGTGAAGAGCGGGGTTGGAATCCAATCGCCCAGGCGCTCGATGCCAATGCGAAGCAACAGGCCCAACAACAACATCGGTGCGGTCGCAAGCGCCAAACGACTCGCAACCTGCAGCAGCTCCCGCGACTTGGCGGCGGCGTGGTGATCGAGCAACCCGGCACCTGACAGCATCAGGCCGAGTACGATCGCCGCGAGGTCCACGGTCGCCAGCCACGGCGGTCTCGGCTCGGAAGCGTCTTGGGGATGGAACACGACATGGACGAGGAATCCAGCCAGGGCCGCTGCAAGGGGGGTGTGGACGTCGAACCCGTGATCTCGCATGAGGCTTGCGGAGGCGAATCCGGCCACGGTCGCCGCGAGGATGATGGCCGTTCGCCGAACGGCGGACCGGAATCCACGGTGCGTGCGAGCTTCCGCGACCAAGATCGCGGAGAGAGGTAACGTATGTGCCGCGATCGCGATGATGAGCCCCCAATGCCTGTGCTCGGCATGCTCCCCACCCGTGTAGGTCGCGAGCGCGAGGCTCTCCAGCCATTGATGCGCGACGAACCCAAAGAAGCTGAGTTCGGTACCCCAAAAGTGGACTGCCCGTCGATGATCCCCCGCCTGCGGCGCGAACCGACCCAACAGAGGCGGGAGCACGACCGCCCCGAGAAACGCAACCAGCGCCATCCACCCCGATTCGGTGAGCGCTTCGGGCAGGAGCTGCAAGATGACCACGCCCGCAACTGCAGCGATGGCAAAGCTACGGATCGGCAACAAGCCGCGACCGTGTCCGGGCATGAGGGCACCCAGCCCGGCGCCCCCCAAGACGGCTCCCAGCAAGACCGAAAGCGCTGCGATCACTGAACCTCGCGTTCAGCCGGTCGAACCCGTTTGTACACGCAGAAATCCGACAACGTTTTCGCGAGCAGGGCCGGATTGTGGGCGAATTCCCACGCGAGCGTGCTCGTGGGGGTGGAGCCGTAATCATGGCCCGGATACACCCGGGTGTGTTCGGGCAAGGACCCGATCACCTGGTGCAGGCTCCGGAACATCGCCGCAGGATCGGACTGCGGGTAGTGGACGCCTCCACAGGAACCGACGAACAACACGTCACCCGTGACGACGGCACCCGGGTTGGGAATGTGCCAACAAACACAACCCGGCATGTGCCCGGGCGTGAAGCGAGCCTCGACGACGCCGTCACCCACTGCGATGCTCTCGCGATCGCTCACGGCTCGGACGGTGCGAGCGAGGGTGCTCGCGATCGGGACTTCGAGCGGATGGCACAAGACCGGAGCACCCGTTTCCAACGCGGCCTCGTCGAGGCCGGCGATGTGATCGTCGTGCGAGTGCGTGAGCAAGATCGCCGTGACGTGCCAGGCGCGTCGCTTCACTTCTCGCAGCAAGCGATCGACTTCGAAAGCAGGGTCTACCAAAACGGCGGCACCGGTCTGCGGGCAGCCGATGACTTCGCAAAAGTTTTGCAACAAGCCAACCTCGATCTGAACGATCTCGAGCGGTCCGGGCATCGCGCTATTTTGTCGCAATTCCCTCGAACCCGGGATTCCCTCCCTCAAGGCGCGCTAGCAGGGTGTGGAAGGACACCCATGCATGCAGTACGGCAGGCTGTCCCCGCGAACGTTGCTATTTCGTTGTGATGCGGAACCGCGGCGCCTCGATTCGTTCCCCCTTGCACTCCGGACAACGGCTCGGGCGGGTGAATCGGTCCCGTTGTTCGAACGTGAAGTCGCACCCGGAGCACACGGCCGGCTCGATCTCGAGCTGCTCGCCGAGAGCCACGGAAGACTTGCGTAGATGTTCGAGGTGAGGAGGAAGAGCCTTCTCGGACAAGCCGAGAAGACTCGAGAGCTGAAGCGCCGTCAGCCACCCCTCCTTGAGGTGCCGCCTCAGCTCTTCACGAACCGTCTCCCTGCGCTCCTTGGGCTGCGGGCCGCTCATGGGTCGTCGGGGGGCTAGATTCCCTGCGCTCCGCCTTCGATCCAGGCCTGAATGAGGTCGATGTCGTCCGGGTCGAGCTCCCCGCCGAGTGGCATTTGCTGTCCCTCCGGAGGCGCATCCGAGATTTTCAGAAGGATGTAGCTGTCAGCGGGATTGTTCTTGTCGACGAGGAGGAAAGCCGTATTTTGCCCCGCTGGCGTGGCGTCCCAAGAGTCCGGGCTGAGCGTGTCGAACGCTGTTCCACCGATGGTCGCTCCATCGTGGCAGCCGGCGCAAATGGCAAAAATCGGCTCGACGTCTTCGAACTCGACGTCCTCCGGGGGCGGCTCATCGTCGTCGTCACCGGTGTCCGTGTCCGGATCGCCACCTTCGCTGTCGGTGTCGGTGTCGGAGTCGTTGTTGTCGTCGTCGTCACCGGTATCCGTATCGGTATCGTCGCCAGCTCCCGTACTGGTGTCGTCATTGTTCCCGCCAGTGTCCGTATCCGTGTCCATGGGCGGTGGTGGGATGTTTCCAGTGTCGGGGGTCACCATCCCGCCCGTGGTGTCGGCCGCATCGCCATCGTCGTCGCCGTTGTCACAGGCTCCGACGCTGACACAGACCACGAGTCCTAAGAGAAGCTTGGTTGAATACTTTGTCATCTCGTTATTCCTTCACGCAAAAGGGAGCAGGGAGGGGTCGTCGGACCCAAGAACCAAAAGGTGCACGAAGCAGAGTAGCGAAAGCAACTACTCCGTTAGCTCAGCGTCGTAAAACAAACCTCGACGTGGTCGGTTTTTCGGGCGCCGTAGTCGCCCTGCAGAAACCATGTCAGCTACGCCGCCTTCACGAACATGACGTGTGAGAGGGGAGGTTCAGGCTGCGCCGCACCGGTATTCAAAACGACAGGGACGGCTTCGGGTCAGTCTGCGACTTTTTCCAAGAATTTGATTTGCGAAAATGGGCGCGGGTCTCCGGCCTGCATAGGCGTCGAGGTGGCCGATTTTCGTGCATACGACTCGATGCGCTGTTCGACGAACGTTCGCGAGTTCGAGTTTCGGTGAGGATCACCGCCTTCGCGGACGGTGAACGAATACCCCAGACGAAGAGATCGAGCGCTCCGTCGCAGCGCCGATCTCCTCGTCGAGCGCCGATTCACTCCGCCGCCGACACGATGGCTTCGTAATGCTGCAGAGCGGCCCGCAGCATGCTCACGATGAGGTCGATCTCCTCGGTCGTGATTCTAAAGTGCGGTGTGAAGCGCAACGAGTTGGGTCCCCCGTGGATGACTCCCATGCCGCGCAAACGACAGTGCTCCTCGAGTCCGAGAGTACCTTCGACTTTCACGCGCTCGTTGATCGCGACCGAGACCAGCAAACCCGTTCCTTGCACTCCGGTGATGAGATCCGGGAATTCCTCAGCGAGGGCTTCGAACTTCTTCACGAGCTCGACCCCCCGGTCGCGAATGTTTCGACGAACGTCTGCGGTCATCATCCCGAGCGCCGCGACACCGACCTCGAGCGCGCGAGGGTTGGCGGTCATCGTATTGCCATAGACGCCGGTCCGATACATCGCAGCAACCGGTTTCGTCATTGCCAAAACCGACAATGGGTATTGAGCGCCATTGATCGCTTTCGAATACGTCTCGAAATCGGGGGGCTCGGCGTCTTGAAACTCGGGATAGTCGACGATGGACAGACATCCGTGCGCCCGGAGGCCTGCTTGAATGGAGTCGATGAGCAAGAGCGAACCCATCTGACGGGTCAGCACCCGCGCCCGATCGTAAAAGGCCCGCGTCATCGCAAGGCCTGGATTCCCTTCGCCCATGACCGGCTCCGCGACCATCAGCTCGAAGAACACCCCGTCGTGCGCAGCTTTCTCGAACGCAGCTTCGAGGGCCGCAACATCGTTCGGCGGGACGAGTACGAGGTTGTTGCGCCCGCGGTACGAAGCCAGGTTCGCGCGATACGCCGCTTGTGAAGATCCCGACGCCTGCCCGGGCCGATCGGTTCGGCCGTGGAACCCCCCCTCGACAGCAAGGAAACAAATGCGCGCACCAGCGTGCCGGCCTCCAGGGGCCGTCGCGTCGCGAGCCTGGATATCGGAAATCCGCATGCCGACCGTCACTGCCTCCGAACCGCTGTTCATGCAGACGAATCCGTCATACGGACATAGCCCACCGCGCGTGTGGCCGAGCTCGCGGCGAAGCGCATCGACGAAGCGCCGTTGGCTCGGGCTCGCTGTCATGATGTTCGCCATCACCCACGGTTTGCCGAGCACGCTCAACAGCTCGTCCGGGCCGTGGCCGAAGCCCAACATGCCGTACCCGCCGGAGTCGTGGAGCACCGCGCCATGGGCGGTCACAATCCAAGGTCCCCGGGCCGCCAATGGCACGTACGGGTTGACGGCACCGCGCGAGTAGAAATTCACATAGCCGCCCTGCAGCATCTCCACGAGATCTCGCTCGGGGCCTTGGATCGCTCGCACAATCGCCTCGTCCAGGTGCTGGCGGTTGTCCGCAGCCTCCATGATCGCTCGGCCAAGTTCAGGGTCCTGCGCTGCGAATCGGGCGATCACCTCTGGATCCAGGCCCTCGGTCATTCGTGGGCCTGCAGCCTTTCGCATGGCGCTCAGAATTTCGATCACCGCACGTGCCTGCATTTGGCGTAATGTAACGGGTCCTTCGAGACGCGTCGAGCGTTTCGCGTCCTACGCGCACGTTACAGTCCACCCGCGGCCCTCTGCGGAACGTGTTCTTCGCGAATCGCGAGCAACCGGGCTGTGCCGCCGTTCGGCGAGCCGCCGGCTGTCGCCGAACGGCGCCGTGAGGTGCTCGTTGGGGTGAGCGGAGGACGTTTTGCTGCCGCAGCGAAGCGGCCCTCGAACGACCTGGATGGCCTATCGGGACTCGCGGCGATTGGGGTGTCGCACGTCGTGTCCATCGATCATGTAGATCACGAGCTCGGCGAGGTTCGTAGAGTGATCACCCATCCGCTCGAGCCACTTGGCCACGGATTGAATGTGGATGAGCTGATGGACCTCTTTGGGCTTGAGCCGCATTTGCGCGAGCGAGTCCTGAAACACGCGGTGGTAGAGGGCATCGATCTGAGCGTCGCGCTCGATGACCCCCCACGCCTTGCTCGAGTCGCGAGTCACGAACGCGTCGATCGCATCTTTGACCATCGATTCGACCATTTCGGTCATGAGGGGGATGTCGCTATGGACCACGATGCGCTCGGCTTGACCGAGATCGATCGCGCGTTCACAAATGTTGACCGCCAGGTCGGCGATGCGTTCGAGGTCCGTCACCATCTTCATCGCGAGGGTCACGAACCGCAGATCGGAGGCGAGCGGTTGATGCCGAGCGAGGATCAGTAGGCATTGTTCGTCGATCTCGACTTCCGCCCAGTTCACCGCACCGTCGAGGGCAATGATCTCTTCGGCGAGACTCGCATCGCGCTCGACGAGGGCCCGGCCGGCGCGGTGGATCATGTCTTCGACACGCCCGGCCATTCCCAGCAGGTGTTGGCGGAGAAGGGAGAGCTCCTCCTCAAACTTCCGCGCCGTATGAGCCAACGAAGCCGCCACATGACTAGCGTACAGCAATTCTCAGGATCGGCAGGTGCCACCTTGTCGAAGTGTTGTTCACACCGAAGTGTCAGTGGTTCGCGAGCCGCAAAGCGACCCCGCTTTCGCCGTCGTCGAAAACGGACGTCTCATCGGCCGACGAGCCCAGGTCCAAACCGTCCGCATTCGCTGGCAAGGTGACCCAGAACACCGATCCTTGCGGGCTGCGCGATTCGATGCCGACCGCTCCCTCCATGACTTCGACCAGGTGTTTGACGATGGAGAGCCCAAGGCCGGTTCCACCCATGTCCCGTGAGCGACCTGGATCGACACGATAGAAGCGTTCGAAGATCCGCTGTCGGTGGGTCGGATCGATGCCTGGCCCGTCGTCTTGAACCTCGAGCCGAATCATGTCGATGTCGCCGCCCGTTTGGAGACGAGCCGTCACATCCACGTGACCACCAGCGGGGGTGTACTTCACAGCATTGCCCACTAGGTTGATGAGCACCTGCTCGAGCGCCTTACGATCGGTACAGATCTCGAGATCGGGATCGATATCGACCGCCAGGTCAATCCCCTTGGCCCGAGCCTCGACCTCGACCGAATCGAGAACGTGATCGACGGCATCGGCCAGGTTGAGGCATGCGGGCTCCAAGCGATAGCGGCCTGCTTCGATTCGAGAAATGTCGAGGAGGTCCGAAACGAGCCGGCCGAGGCGCTCGGCATGCCGCAGCACCGCCTCGACGAACTGGCGCGCCCGAACTGTGTCTTCGAGGCCGCCCTCGAGCAAGGTTTCGGTGTTGGCCCGAATGACACTGATCGGGGTTCGCAACTCGTGCGAAACATTGGCGACGAAATCGCGACGCACCCTCTCCAAGCGACGGATCTCGGTCACGTCGAGGATCACCAACACCGTCCCGCCATCGCTCTGGGCTGTCGCCCTGGCTTCGACCCTGCGGCCGCCGATATCGAATTCGACCGAACGCGAATCAACGTCGGTGGGGCGTGAAGCCCCTTCAGCCCCGGAGCGGCGTGGCTCCAACTGAGCCTCCGCGCGCCGCAACGCCGATTCGCCCCTCGTCACTTGTTCCACCAGCTCGTTGAGCGCGGGCACCCGAATCGCTTCGAGTAACGTGAGACCCTCTGGGTCTTGGCGAAGCCCGAGCAAGGCACGGCCGGCCCGATTCACGGTGGTGATGCGCTGTTTCGCGTCGAGCGCCAGTACGGCTTGATCCATGGTCTGGAGCACCGCTTCGAACCGATTGCGTTCAGCCGCCAACATCGCCAACGCACGCTCGAGATCCATCGCCATCTGCGAAAACGAGCGGCTACCTTCATCCCCGACGGAGGACATGGGGCCTGCGACCGCTTGAGCGGTCGATACGACGGAGCGCAAAGTTTTCGCGACGAGTTTCGACGCGAGGACCATCAACAGGGTCGCGATCACGAGGCTGAACAAACCCGCGAGCGCGACTGCACGCCGCATGCGGTCGATGACGACCTGCATCCGGTTGATCGGCAGCGCCGCCCGAACGGCCAGCGCAGGTGCCTTCGGACCATAGACGGGGACCGCCACGTAGAGCATCTGTTCGCCCATCGTCGCGCTGAACCGCGTGGAGTCACCCCGATGCAAGGCAAACGCGTCCCGAATCTCTGGCCGATTGGCGTGCGAACCCAAATATGGGAGCGCATCGACCTCGAACTCGGAGTCGCCCACGACCGTGCCGTCTTCCCGAACGATGGTGATCCTCGCGGATGTGGCCGCCCCCGAACGGTCGGCGACAGAGTCGGCCTCCTTCGGGCCGACTTCGGTTTCATACGATTCGAGGAGCACTCGTGCCGACTGAGCATGGCGGTAGAGTTCCGACCACATGCCCGATTCGAGTGACCCTCGGAGCTCACGCTCGAGATAGGTGCCGACCAAGATGTCGACGACGGCGATGACCGCGAGGGTGAGGAGAACGACTCGGGTGCGAATGCCCACCGCCCCTCACTCTGGGGCTTCGGGCCGGAATCGGTATCCGACGCCCCGCAAGGTCTCGATGTAGGCGCTCGCTTGACCGAGCTTTTTCCGTAGCCGACGAACGTGCGTGTCCACCGTCCTCGTCGTCACGTCGCCGCTCATTTCCCAAACGTGATTGAGCAACGCCTCGCGGGTCTGCACTCGACCGCGACGCTTGACGAGAGTCGTCAGCAAACGAAACTCGAGCGCGGTCAATCCAACCTCTTCATCCGACACCCAGATGCGATGACCAGCGATGTCGACCTGCAGGACGCCGAATCGTAACGTGTTCGATTCTGTTTCCTCGGGATGGGAACGACGCAGGATCGCTTTCACCCGCAGAGTCAGTTCCCGCACGCTGAACGGTTTCGTGACGTAGTCATCAGCTCCAACTTCGAACCCGACCACGCGGTCGATCGCATCGGTCTTGGCCGTCAACATCAGGATCGGAATCCGACGAGTATCGGGGGAGCTTCGGAGTTGGCGACAAACTTCCGTGCCGGACATGTCCGGGAGCATGAGGTCGAGTACGACGAGATCGGGGCGGGGATCTCCAGCCGCGAGCTCGAGCGCCTTGCGACCAAAGTCGGTCGTGAGGGTTCGAAAACCTTCACGTTCGAGGTTGAACGCCACCGTCGACGCAATGTCGGGTTCGTCGTCTACGATGAGGATCACACCTGTCATGACTCGCTTGACCTTACGCCCTTCGGACTGATGGGCCTCACGCCCTCGGGCTCATGGGGCGCCACCATACCTGCCAGCGTGTGACAGGCTCGTAACATGTTTCAGCCGGATCTGCGTTCAGGTCGGTCCGTTCGACGATTCGTCGATCGCCGAAGGAGATCGCACGTCAGGCGCCGCGTGAAGATCGTTTTCACAAGCTGAGGAGAGCCTCCGACCTCAGAAGGGCTGAAGACCTCACATCGGGCCGTTGACGAAACGGCCCACGAGCCCTTGCGTCAAGACGGCGCAGGCCGCTGGAGCACCCCACAAGATATTGCCGCGGAACCCCACGAACACCATTCCGCCTGCAGCGACGCGCAGGCGTTCCGGCACATCCTCTCGCGCGAGCGGACTGTCATATTGCCCGCCGATCACAATGGCGCCGAAACCTCCGACCCCAACGCCCAGGTCGGCGGTCACACCCACCGGGCTGCGCTCGGGGCTCGATGAGGCTCCTCTCGGCCATCGCCCGAGTTTGAACGAGAGCGCCGTGGTCCATTCGAGCGCGGGAGCGAAACGGCCTCGCCCGAACCAGTAGCGCATCGCGACACCGACGTTCCCCCAAAACTCCCCACCGTCGCTGAAGGCAACGCCTCCCTTCGGACCGAAGGTCATCTTGGTGTACCGGGTGCGACCGGTCGTCTCGACCAGCGTCGGAAGATTGGCCCAGAAATCGTATTGAACGCGCGCGCTCGACCAGCTGTCCAATCCTCCTTCCACGGCATCGTGCTGAACGAAGCGACGAGCAAAGGCCGTCATCGCGTTGACTTCGAAGGTGACGCCACACTCGGGGTCGGCGATCAAACAGCGCCACCGTACGCGGCCACGGGGTGCTGGATTCGACGGTGAAGGCGCTTGCGCTCGCGGCCCTTCGATGTCCGCAGCTGCCTCGGGCGGAAGGATCGACTCACCACTCTGATCGGCCGCACCTTCGGTTGGGCGATCGGAAACGAGTGGATCGAGTTTGGACGGCGCCGCTAGGCCTTCGGGCTTCGACTCGATGCCTGGTTCCGCAATCGCACTGGGCTCCGCAACCGTTCCCGACTCCGCAACCACATTCGTCCCCGAGATCGCGGTGCTCCACTCGAGCACCGCGACACCGATCGCCGCCCATGCGGAACGACCGATCATCGCGCGCCTCCGAGTGCGAGACCCAGCATCGTCAATGCCAAGATCGGTCCGGCAACCAGTGCATGCCCGCGCAGCCCGATCGTCACTCGCGTGTCGTCTTCGAGGAAATCCCCGACCGCTTGCAGGCCGATCCAACCATCCCACGCGAAAGCGAGTTCGGCGTGCACGCCCCAGCCCGTCGACTCCGACGTCAGGATCGGACTGCGAACCCCGCCCAAGGCGACGTCGAGGTGCATCGCATAGGCTTTCCGACTGAGCCACAGTTGATTGACGAGAGCGACCCGAGTGGAGTCGGTGTGGTCGGTCTCGACGAGCTGAGAGTTCGCCGGGGCGCTGCCCAACGTCGCCGCCCCCGTTCCTCGCGACCAACTGCCGATCACCCCAACTCCCCACGGATGCCAGTCGCGACCGCGAAACATCATCGGCCGAAATGCGAGACCTCCACGAAATGTCGCTTGCGAAAATGGAAGCTCCGGACCGAGATCGCCTGCCGGAACGCGTAACCCGGTTTCGATTGCGGCGCTCGCCATCCAAGCGGTACGGCAATAGGTCCCTTCGACGAAGCAGAACGCCCCGTTCCCAACCGCGAGCACGGGAGTTCGCGACGGTCGCCGCGTGGTCGAATAGGACGCATCCGAGGGTGCTTCCGCCTCGAAGAACGGCCCGTACATCCCCTCCGCCGCGGATGCTCGGCCGCCGGTCATCGGGGCCGCGAAGCCGAGCAAGAGCGTGACGACGAACGATACGCTCACGAGCCCACCGCTCGAGAGAGTCTACACCAGCAAGGTCGGGCTGCTAAATCCACGCGCCTACAGAGGCGCGAGAGCATCAGCCAAAGCTGCGACGGTCAGAGCTCATCGCTCACGTCGGGGCGGGGTGAGTCGATCGTCGACTGTGGCGGCGGCTCGGGGTCGAGCGGGCGGGCGGGCTCCCGCCCATCGATATACGGAGCGAACGGAAGCAAGATCATGGCAGGAATCGCTGCCACGAACGTGAACAAGAAATAGAGCGCGAAGCCGAGCAACTCCGCGAGATAGCCGCTCAGGATCCCTGCGACCGTAAAGGCAAGACTCATGAGTGCGGTGAGGATCGCCATGTGGGTCGCCCGGTGTCGGGGATCACAACAGCGCATGAGATAGACCATGAACACCGACGTTCCAAAGCCCGATCCAACGTGCTCGAGCACGATGACGACCGTCGCTATGGGCATTCCGATCACACGCGGATCCGAAGGGAGTGCCATGCCGACGTAGCACAGATTCAGCACATTCTGAGCGATCATGAATGGCCACAACCAACGCCGGAGTCCGTCTCGAGCGATGAGATAGCCGCCCCAAAGAGTCGCACCGATCGACGCGATCCCGCCTCCGGTCACGATCGCGACACCGAAATATTCGGGTGACATTCCGACCTCGCCGTTCAAGAACGCAAACCGCATCTTGAGCAAGAACGATTCACCGAGCCGAAACGCGATCACGAGCGCGAGCACCCGGCCGATCTGATCTTGAGCGAGGAAATCGACGAAGGTCCGGGCATACGGTGCCTCACTGCGTTGGATCGCACGGTTCAACAGAGGCAGAGCGAGCAGCCCGACGAGGAGCCCAGCGAGGAGCGCGAGTCCGATCCAGCCGGACGCATCGAGCGTCGCGAGGGCGGGCACCCAGAACCCGAGACCGCGTGTCAACACACCGCCGAGATAGGCAAATGGCCGAGCCAGCCGTTCGATGACGATGAGACCTGCCACGATCGAGAGCACGATCAGCCCCGGCCCTCGCACGAGCCAAGCCAAGAGCGCCGTGGGGTGTGCTCGCGGGGTCTCGGTTCGCGGCAAGCAAACCGAATGAACGACGAAGATGAGGCCCATCAAGCCGAGCGCAGCCATCCAGGCCACGAGCCAGCCCCACATGCCCCCGCACCACACGATGATCCCGGCCCCTGCGGTCGACGAAACTCTGTACGCTGCGACGCGCAACCCGACGTACTTCGACTGGTCGTCGTCGTCGAGCACCTCGAGATAGAGGCCGTCGATCGCGATGTCGTGCGTCGCCGAGAGAACGGCAACCACGATGAACATGACCGCAGCCCAGCGTAAGACGAGATCGCCACCAGCCCCGGCACTCGCGAACACGAGCGCTAGCAGAGCACCGCAGAGCAATGCCTCGACCGCAAGAATCCAACCACGTTTGGTCGCATAGGTGTCGAGCCACGGAGCCCACAAGAACTTGAGGTTCCACGGCAGATGAAACACCGCCGTCAAACCGATCGCGGCGAGGCTCGCCCCGAGGTCGACGAACATGGTCTCGGCGACCGTGTTGACGAGGGCATACGGATACCCTTCGGCGAAATAAGACGCGCTGACCCAAGCGATCGGCTTGCGGTACCACGGTGGGCGGGCTTGGGGTGCGTCGGCCATGGAGCTAACCCCTCCATTGCCAAAAGTGAACCCATGTCGCAACGGCTGAATAGAACAAGAGCACCGTGAGCCCCACGCGTGCAGCAAGCCGCACGCCCGGACGCAACCCAACGAGCCGATTCCCGACGATGCCGAGGCCGATCGCGAACCACGGAAACGCTGGAACCAAATATCGGCAGTCCTCGGTCCCCCCACCGTAGGGCGTCCGATGGCAGGCGAGCAAAATGAACCAAGGTGTCAACGCGAGCAGCCAGCGTCGACCGTACGTGGTGGTGACGAGCCCCACGATCCCGACCAACATGATCGGACACTGGGCCAACACGCCGGCGCCTCGTCCAAGTCCCCATAGGATCCAAAGGCCGACCCAAGGGTTGCCGGTGACCGTCGACGCACGCTCGCGCGCAAACGCGAAGTTCGTCTGGAAGTCGTAGCCGATCCTGAACGGGGACCCGAATGCGGCGATGTGATACGCGAGGGTCGCGACGACGAACGGCATCGCTCCGAGCAGGACCCAAGGCCATCGTCGAACGGGGACCTCGAGCATGAGGAGCGGGAGAACCCCGAGCAGCAAGGCGTAGTCGGCAGCAACCGTCCATGCTCCCGCCGCACCCGCAAACGCGGCCCACCATCCCTGCAACCGTTCGTCCGCCGGGATGTCGCCACGAACCATCTGCGTGCCCAAGAGGCAAGCGACGAGGCACGTTCCCGCCGTGACGTGGGAGAAGAGGGCGGTCGAATACGGCCCCCACAAGCTGCCGAGCCCGAGTGCGAGCAACGCGAAGCACCGCGGCCTCCACTCGATCCGCAACCACCCAAGTGACACATTGGACACGAGGGCGCCCAGCAATCCCATGAACGTTGCGTGGATGCCAGCAAGCCACGCGGTGCCCTGGATCGCGAGCAAGTCGACGGTTGGACCGGGCATTCGTTGCCTGCGGCTGCCGTAGGTCGAGAGGAACGGCGGACTCGCAGGGGTGACCACCAGGGCCGCCGCAACGTCCCCATTTTCGGCCGCGATCCGCTCGCGGCTGTAGGCAAACCATCGACGATCCAGGGGGATCGCGGCGAGCATCGCCGGGACAGCGGCGAATGCGGTGCCAGGAGGGCGATCGGAGTAGTCGCGATCATCCCGGCGCGCGCGGTCGACCCACAACGTGAGACCGACGTCCGCTCCGAGGTCAGTCCGTCCACGCGCCAACGCTCGCGCGAGGGCGACGTGAGATCCGTCGTTACTGCTGACGAGACCGGTCGTTTGTGACCACCAGATCAACGCCAACGAACCGAGCACGAGCAACACGATCGCCGGCGGTCGACGTCGCGCGGGCATCTCCGCGAACCTATCACGCACCCAAGCGCACTCGAGGCCTCATCGCACGTCGTGGCCGTTCGATATCGGTATGCTGCGCGCATGATGTCGCTCAGCACCGCCGATATCCCACAACGTCTGCGACTCCTCGAATCTTTGGGTGGGGTCGCTTGGCAAGACTGGATTTGGTCCGCCGGACTGTTGGTCCTGGCGCTCGGGCTCGGCTTCGGTCTCGCCCGGTTGGGTCTCA
>Ga0315912_10000867_pt1 | contig 43847 bp, 42 predicted proteins | sample VfabasoilMG_FD_204469 | JGI IMG/M metagenome (GOLD analysis project Ga0315912, IMG submission 204469) | Garden soil microbial communities collected in Santa Monica, California, United States - V. faba soil | ecosystem: Environmental > Terrestrial > Soil > Garden | place: USA: California... | reverse complement strand
CGGCGATCCCGCTGATCATCATTCGCCCGTTCCTCCCCGAGTCACCCGCGTGGCAGGAGAAGAAGCGAGCGGGGACGCTCAAGCGACCGAGCTTCGCGGCACTCTTCACACCGGAGTTCCGGCGCACCACCATCGTCACCACGATCATGATGGCAGCGGTCTACGCGACGGCATTCGGCGCGATTCAACAGATGCCGCGCGTCGTTCCCGGCCTCGAGCAAGTGCGCTCGCTGCCACGAACAGCGCAGGAACAAACGGTCAGCGCCGTCCAGGGCTTCCAGGAAGCGGGCGGGCTTGCCGGACGCGTGCTCCTGGCCTATCTCGCCGCAATCATCATCAGCCGCCGGAAGCTGCTGCACGTTTTCCAGTTCCCTGGCATCGTGCTGCTGCCGCTCGTCTTTCTGCTCGTTCCGTCTGTCGGGCTGCCGCTCGCGCAATGGGGCATCTTCATCGTCGGCCTGACGACGATCGCGCAAATGAGCTTCTGGGGGAACTACCTGCCGCGCGTCTATCCGACACACTTGCGCGGCACGGGCGAGAGCTTTGCCGCCAACGTTGGTGGCCGCATGATCGGTACGTTCGCCGCACTGGTGACCGTGCAGCTCGTGAATGTGATGCCTGGCGGCTCGGTGCCGATTCGTCTCGCCTACGCGTGCGCTCTTGTCGGAACTGTCGCGTACGTCATCAATCTGGTCGCGAGTTTCTGGCTACCCGAACCGAAGCAGGCTGATTTGCCCGACTGAGTGATGAAGCTATGAAACATAGCCGCAGAGAGTTTCTCGAAACCGCCGCGGGTGTCACCCTCGGTCTCGCCGCTGGAGGACGCGACGCGGACGCCGCGCAGATCGTGCAAGCCACTCAGGCGACACCTCCTGCCGGCGCGGCGCTACAGGACGTCGTCCTGACCAACGGACGCATTCACACGATGGATGCGAAGAACACCGTCGCATCGTCGGTGACCATCCGAAATGGCCGATTCACAGGCGTCGGCGGAAATCCGCCGCCGGGGTTGAAGGTTGTAGACCTTCGAGGTCGAACGGTTGTGCCCGGTCTCATCGAAGGCCACGTGCACATCGTCAGCCTCGCCAACCGGCCTGGATACCACACCGTTCTCGAGAACACGGCGTCCATGCGCGAGATTCAGGAAACGCTGGCGGCGCGACGCAAGAGCGTGCCCGAGGGCCAGTGGATCACGTCGATGGGCGGCTGGCATCCGAATCAGTGGGCCGAGCATCGGCATCCGACGCTGAAGGAGCTCGACGAGGCGGTTCCCGATCGTCCGGTTCTGCTCTACGAGCGCTTCACCGGGCCAGCCGTGACGAACAGCATGGGCAAGAAGCTGTTCGACGCGATCGACGCAGCCGCTCCCGTGCACCCCGAGGTGAAGAAGGTCGCCGTCGCCGAAAACGGCGCGATCGGACCTGCGGCCTTCGCCGGCGGGGGACCCGCCGCAAGCGCGCTCTTCCATCTGCGTCGCATGCAGACGTTCGAGGACAAGAAGCGCAGCACGCTCGACGCCATGACGTACTCGGCGGCGCTGGGCCTGACCGCACATCTCGACGAAGTGCTCTTCCCCACTCCCGGCCCGCTGCATCCGAATCAGATCCTGTCGAACCTCGATCAATACCGGATGTACGACTCGTGGATGGCCATGCATCGCGAAGGGCGCGCGCTCGTCCGCCTGCAGATGAACTTCCTGCAGAACCAGGCCGACCCTGCCCTCCCCGAGCTGAAGGAGCGTCTCCGCAATCAGTTCCAGTTCTTCGGGGACGACATGCTGATGACCGGATCGATCGGCGAGTGGGCCGCACCACTCGGCAGCGGCGCAGTGTGGCGCGAGGCACAGCGCCTCGTGGCCGAAGCTGGCTGGCGCAACGAGAACGCAGTGCAGAACCTGGCGGCACTTACGCAGGTGGTCGAAGCATACGAAGCTGTGAACAAAGAGTTCGACATCACCAAGCTTCGGTGGATGGTGCACCACATTCCTGAAGTCACGCCTGACCTGCTCACGCGACTCAAGAATCTCGGCTGCGGCGTGCAGATGGGCGCGTTCCGTTGGGTCACGTCGAGCGATCCGAAGGTGATCGTCGGTCCACCATTCCGCACAATCGTCGATCACGGCATCCAGGTCGGCATCCACGGCGACGGCGTGCATATCGCGCCGCTCAACCCGTGGGCGCATATCCACTTCGTCACGACCGGCATCAACTCGTTCGGTGCGCCGGTCAACGGTAACCAGCAACTGAAACGAGATGAGGCGCTGCGCCTCTTTACGCGTGGCAACAGCTGGTTCCTGCGCATGGAAGATCGAATTGGCTCGATCGAAACCGGCAAGCTTGCCGATCTCGTGGTGCTCGACCGCGACTACTTCACCGTGCCCGACGCGCAACTCAAACAAATCCGATCGGTGATGACGATGGTCGGTGGACGAGTGGTGCACGGAGCCCTGGGATAGCCGCATGCCTTTCAGTCGCCGATCGTTCCTGCTGACAGCAGGCGCCGCGTTCGCCACGCCGCTCGACGCGTTGCGCGCGCGACTCGAGGCCGGCGCTGCCGCGCCCGCCGAGTTCGGTTACGGTCCGCTTCGCCCGGTAGCAGACGCAACCACCGGCATGCCGCTGCTCGAGTTGCCAGCGGGCTTCAGGTATCTCACGTTCGGCTGGACTGGCGACGCTATGGACGACGGCCGTCGCATACCGCCGCTGCACGACGGGATGGCGGCCTTCGCCGGAGAGAAGGGACGCGTCGTCCTCGTGCGCAATCACGAAGTCGGTGCCGGTGCCGCCTTGAGTGCGCCGACCTACGATTCACAGGCGGGCGGCGGCACGACGACCACGGTGTTCGATCCGTCAACAGAGAAGGTCGTCAGCACCCGCGCGAGCCTCGGTGGGACGATTCGCAATTGCGCCGGCGGCCCGACTCCATGGGGCTCCTGGCTGACGTGCGAGGAATCCGTCCTCGGCCCCAATGAGCCGAAGAACCCTCTTCCGCTCCAGCACGGGTACGTATTCGAAGTTCCGCACGACGGCACCGCCGATGCCAAACCGATCAAGGCCATGGGTTGCTTCGTTCACGAAGCCGTTGCCGTCGATCCGCGAACCGGCATCGTCTATCAGACGCAGGATCGCGCACAGGCAGGTATCTATCGCTACGTTCCGAAGACGCGGGGCAAGCTTGCCGAGGGTGGTCGTCTGCAGATGCTGGCCGTCGATGGACGGCGTGCATTCGACACGACTCGAGGGCAACGCGCAGGTGTGACGTACGACATCGGCTGGGTGGATATCGCCGAGCCCGATCGACCTCACGTCAGCGCCTCGTCAGGCTACGGAGCAGGCGTGTTTCAGCAGGGGCTCGACCGCGGCGGCGCGATCTTCTCGCGACTCGAGGGCGCGACCTTCGGTGACGGACGACTCTACGTCACGGCCACCGATGGCGGCGACGCGAAGATGGGTCAGGTGTGGGAGATCGATCCGCGACGCAACCGCCTGCGCCTCGTGTTCGAGTCGCCCGGTGCTCCGGTGCTCAACATGCCGGACAACCTCACGCTCAGTCCGCGCGGCGGCCTGGTGCTCTGTGAGGACGGCACCATGACTCCTTGCGTGCACGGCCTGACGCGCGACGGGCGCATCTTCCGCTTCGCGCGCAACAACGTCAAGATCGACACGCCCCGCAACGGACTGACCGGCGACTTCAGTCAGCGCGAGTTCGCCGGCGCGACCTACAGCCCTGACGGCCAGTGGCTGTTCTTCAATACACAGACGCCCGGGATCACTTTCGCTGTCACCGGGCCATGGGCCGAGGGCGGTCTGTAGGGCATTGCTACGCACTCAGGCGTTTCTCGTCGCTGAGTTACCGGGTCGCGTTGGTGCTGCTGACATACAACGGGATCACACGATGACTCGCGGGGTTCTCGCGCGCCAGCGCGACAGCGGTGGCAACTTCCTCTCGTTGATAGTAAGCGTTGTCTGTATGTGTGGATACCAGAACCACAGTGACCAGCGACTTCCTTTGAGCTGCGGCTAGCGTCGCGTCCCAGTCGTCGCCAAGACCTATGCAATGGGAATCCAGAAAGACGCGACTGCGCTCACTCAGATAGTCGTAGAGCAATTCGGCGACCTCCTTGTCCGCTCCGGCATGGGCAAGGAAAAAGTCCCACTCGATGTCCGTGTCGGCCATGTTTACCTCAGTCTGATTCAACTGGGCGATCACCGCATGTCAGTTAACTTGCGAATTGCGAAGGCGGGCGCTTCCTCGTCGGTGCCTCGTCGCGAATTATGACCCCTCACGTCACCGGCGGCATGGGCTTTCGCAATCAGGTGCGATTGTCATTGTCAGATGCCCGCAATAGGCTAGGCTCCGAGTTAGAGAAAACACCCTGCGGCGTGTCGTGAGGACACGAACTACCAGCGATTGACGTCCGACTTCAGATGCGAGCGGACGTAGCCGCGACTTCGGGATCGGTGAGATCGAAGACGGTCTCGCGATGCGCAACCGGGATGATGATGCCCGAATGTTTCAAGGCGCCCTGGTAACGGCGATCTTGAACAAACCAGGCAAGCTCGTTCCTGAAGACGACCGTGTGATCCGACTCGTCCAACAAACAGTACGGGCAATCTATCTGTTTCATCGAACGTAGTCTATGCACCGTTTCGTGACGCTACTCATCCCCCTTGGCGCGGCGTGCCCGCTTTGTCTCGCCCCGCTTTACTTTTTCAGCAAGCCGCCGCTCCTTTGAACCAACCGTCGGTCTTGTCTCGCGACGTCTCTTGGGACGCACCGAGGCCTGCGAGACCAATTGCCGCAGCCGCTCGCGCGCGGCATCTCGATTGGCCGACTGCGTTCTGTACTCGCGGCTGTCGATCACCAGCACGCCGTCGCTTGTCATCCGGTTACCCGCTAGCGTCGCAAGCCGCTCCTTGACGTGCGCAGGTAAGAAGGATCTCGCAATATCGATACGCAATTCGACCGCGGTCGACACTTTGTTCACATTCTGGCCGCCCGGGCCTGAGGCACGCACGAATCGTTCCTCGATCGCCGTCTCGGGGATAACGAATACGTTCACGGCACTGAGTGTACCCGTGACCTTCGTCTAACACGAGGGCTGTTCCCTTCCTCTCCGTCCCTCGTTTACTAAACCAGACGGATATGACACACCCAGTCGAGATCGGGCGCTGAAGTGGGCGCTCGTGCTCGGCGCAGTGCTGCCGTGTTGATGGTGAGCGCCTTGTCCGGGATGATTGTGACGATCTACGGTGGACTGATCGCCGCGCTGATGCATACCCTGAAGAGGATCGGATGCCAGCCGCGTATGCTGGGGCTGCCCTGAGGGCTGCTATGCAACAACGATTCGCATTCGCGTGGTCGGCCATCCTTGGCTACGACATCTTCATCTCATATCGTCGCACCGACGGATCCGCCTACGCGGAGAAGCTCTGGCGCGACCTCAAGTCCGCAGGCCTGACACCTTTCCTCGACCGCGACGAGACACCTGGCGGCGCGCAACTGACGCCGACGCTGGTGCGTGCATTGCGCAGGAGCCGGATGCTCGTCGTCCTACTCACTCCTGACGTCCTCGATTCGGAGTGGGTCCAGCAGGAGGTCGAGACGTTCGCGCGGTTCAAGGGACGCGCGATCGTGCCGATCAACATCGACAACTACATCGGTCACCACAAGCTCGAAGGCACGCGTCTGGCACGCCTGAAGGATTACTCGTGGATCGAGGAGACGCGCCAGGGGCTCGAGACTGGAGTGCCGTCCCAGGATGTCCTCGCAGAGATCGCCAAGGGGTTCCGAAAGGTTCGCGTTCGATCGATCAGCCGCGTCATCACGTCCACGGTGATGATTCTGCTCGCCGTGGCCGCGGTGACGACGTTCATCCAAATGCGACGCGCACAGCAGGAAGCGCGGGTGGCCCTGGCCGCGCAGACCGCGGCGCAGGCTGAATTGATCCAGACGCAGGATCACGCGCAGATCGACCTGGGTGCAGCGCTGGCCTTCGACTCGATGCAGCGGTCTCCCAGCCTGCAGGCCGAGCGCGCGATGCGCGCGGGCCTCGAATCGCTTCCCATCCAGACCGCGAGCTTCAACGTAGCAGACGCCTCGGACATCGCCTTCGGCCCCGACGGGATGGACATTCTGTCGCTCAGCAAAGATGGCCGGAAGGTCGCGCTGCATAGTCAGTCGGCCACTGCGCCGCGCGAGTTGTGGGCGTGCGCTCCCGACGTTCCCTGCGAAGTCTTCGTGAGGGCCGGGGTCGCGTTGACCGCAACGCCAAGCCCCGGAGGTTCCACCATCCGGATGGTGGACATCATGAAAGGCGCGCCGCGCGTGGAGTTGGAGTGGAATGCGGAACCGACAACGCTCCTGACCAACGAGACGGCGCAGGTGATTGCCGCCATCGACGCGGCCGGACACGCGTGCATCTGGAAGGCCGAAGGCACTCCCGTTCCGGTGTGCGTAGACGGACCCGCGGGCGCCACGTGGGATTTGAATCGGAATGGCCAACTGCTCGCGTCGCGGCTGGAGGATGAGGACGACGACGAGAAGGTGTTGAGGCAACTGTGGAATACGGAGAGCGGCAAAGAGGTACTGCGGACCGGCGGGGCGCTCTATATGAGCTCCACTGGTCAGTTCGCCGCCACGACATCAGGCAACACCTACGTGCGGGTCTACAAGCTACCCGACGCTACCCCACTTGAAGACTTTCACCACGGCGACACGACTGGCGGCGTCGTGTTCGATCCGACCGACCGCCTCATGGCAACGTGGGCGTACGACTATCAGCTGCGCCTCTGGGCGTTCGAAGTCGAGCGGCCGCATGTGCCACTCGCTATCGGCCAGGCCGGGAGGCATCGGGGGCTCACCAGTTTCACCAACGACAGTCTCGGCATCGTGACGGTTACGAGCAATCCGGCCGGCGGCAGCGACGTCCTGATCTGGCGGCCGCGAGTTCGCGACAGGGACAGGAGTCTCGTCCCGAAACAACTGCTCCGGCACGAGTTCGATCTGCGTGCCGTCGTTCCCCATCGAGACGGCACCACGTACGCCACTCTCGACGACAAAGGCGTGGCGCGAGTCTGGGATACGCGCGATGGCAATGCAGCCACTGTGAGCTACGTTGACTCTGAGCCCCCGGAAGAGCCCGCCGTCACATCCTGTCGCGGCGGTTCAGGCTCGACGTGGCTCAGTCGATTGTGGCCTGCTGCGAAGGCCGTGGAGGGCGGCGCCGATTCGAAGGAGGCGCGCGCCGTGGACCCCTGCGGAGCGTTTTACGCAGTCGTGACCAAGAGAGCGAGCATGGGCCGCGACCCCGAGAGCCTCACGGTCTACTCCTCGGCGACAGGGCTGGAAGTGACGCGCATCGAGCACTCCGCGAACATGAACTCGGCGGCCTTCAGCGGCGACGGGCGATATCTCGTCACCGGCGGCGAAGATCACCTGATACGCGTGTTCGACCTTCTCGACAACCAGCAGGTCGCGTCGATCGAAATGGAGACCCAGGTCCGCAGCGTCCGCTTCACCCCTGACGATCGCTACATCGTCGCCGTGGGGACCGACGAACTACTCGGCCGCATTCCGGTGGTCACTTGGCGATGGAGATCCGCAGATCTGCTAGAGGCGATGACGGCACGCGGTGCGCGGCGAATGAGTCCTGGCGAGTGGAGTCGATACCTGGGCGCCGAGGCCCCACTCGTGCCAGCCGCGTTGGTGGTCCAGTGATCAGTCGATCTTCACGCGCCGTCGAAACTGCTGGTTCTCGTTGCAGACGAACTCGATGATCTCGTCGTCGGGCGCGATCTGCTGATTGATGCGAACGGTGAACGGCTTCGTATACGCCTTCGGGTCCTCGAGCGTGAGGTCGATTTCGAGCTTGCCGTACGCGGGACGACGAATGCGCTCGATGAATTTCGCTCCGTCGGAATACGGGCTGCCACGCACGTCGAGCCAGCCATCGTAGGCACTGCTTTCCGCGCCGCGCAGATTGTTCGTCTCGACCACGAGCGTGTCGCCTTCCCAGCGTCCCACTGAATACCCATACCAGAACGGCTGCACGCTTCCTTGCTGCGGTAGCGTGCGTCCGTCGATGTAGATGTAGCGAAGGCCGTAGTTCGCCTCGTACATGATCGCAACGACACTGGAGTTCTGGATGACCTTGCGCGGTTGTCCGTGCGTGTGGAACTGCGTGAGGCCCATCGGCATGCAGTTGGCGTCGGGGTTATCTTTCATGTCCGCCGCCATCCGTTCCTTCTTGAGCGCGGCGGCCCACGGCGTCAACGGCAAGCCGCCCGGAACGTTCGCGCCCATTTCCCAGAACGCCGCAATCGGTGGCGAGTTTGGATCCGCGGGCCGCGCCGGCGTCTGCGGCGCCGCGGCTTGATTACGAGTGAGACCGGCGAGCTCCGGTGGAGAGAAGGCGCCCTCGCCCCTGAACCGGATCCAGTTGCCGGTCAAGTCAGGCTTGCCGTCCGCCATGCGCGGTGTTGGCGCGTCCATCCGAACGCGCTGCTCCGCGTCGCGCGGAACACCGGGCGCCTGATACTTCGGCCACTGGGCGGCAATCGACGCCGAACCCATCATTACGATGACGCTCACTGCGATCGCGCGTGTCATGTCGATGACCCTTCTCTATCGATGCTTTTCCTCGGCGCGAGCCGCCGACAAGATGTGCTCGAGCCCCAGGTTCCCCTCGTGACAGGCGTACTCGAACACGGGCTGGCCGGAGTCGCGGGTGAGAGGCATGGCAAACGTGAACGGCCGCGTCCAGACCTCGGGATCGTTGAACGTCACCTGCCACTGCAACCTATCGGGTCCCACCGGCGTGAAGCGCTCGGTGAGCGTGAACTTCTGGCTGTTGTATCGGTTGTTGTAACCGAAGTGCGTCCGGTCCGTGAAGTTGGTCGTTTCAACGACGAGCGAGTTGCCCTCCCAGTGCCCGCGGGCGTCGCCCAGGTATTCTCGAATAGCAGGACCCACGTGTGCGCGATTGTCCAGCGGAATGATTCGGGTCTCGTGAATCATCTCGTAGCGAATCGCGACGAACTCCGGAGACTGCACGATCTCGTAAGCGTTGCCGTAGATAGCCGGCATCATCGATCCGGGCAAACCGCGCGTGATGCAGCGGTCGTACATGCTGCGGTCGAGCCATGAGTCAGCACGTCCCTCGCCATTGCGTGCGTCGTTCAATGCCGCAATCGCTGCCTCACGTTTTTGCGCCTGCGGCGTCATGGCGGGCAGCTTGCCGTCAGGTGGATCGATGATGAGCCACGGACGGCTGCCATTCCCTTGCAGGTGTTCGTACCAATGGGTTGGACCAGCGCCGGTCTCGGCACCGCCGATCCCACCAGCAATCTTTTCGGCCAGCGCCTGCCGCGACTTCGCCAACGACTGAAGTTCGGCGGCGCTGAAGTCCTCGACGGATCCCTTCAACCCATCGGGCCGTTCGAGTGGCGTGTTGGCTTCGTCCTTGTTCGTGTAGATCCCTTCGATGTCAGGGTGTCCCCACGACTTCTTCGGGGGTGTCCACGCAGGGCCTGTCTTGCCGGTGTTCTGCGCGACGAGTGGCGCGCAGAGGAGAAGACCGACCGCTATCAGCGTCGCCCCAGCGGTCCATACGCGCCCGTTCCCCATGGCTGCCTCCTGAACGGCCATATGTTACGCCGCCTGAATCCATATGGCCGAACTTGACGACATTCCGGATCACCTGGACGGCGTCACCAGTCGAGCACCGGTCTCGAACCGCCTGTAGTTCCGGTAGGTCGCGACGCCATGGAGGACTTCGATTTCGAGGCCGTACGTCTCTTCCATCTCCGACGGAAGGAGCAGTCGCAGCTTGGGATCGCGCCGATACTCCACACGGATCGTGACCTCCTTCAGGTACCGCGCCGCTTCACCGTTGAAACTCAGCTCGGTCCGCAGCACCGCTCCGGAGGTCGGCTCGATCCACACTCGCCCACGTGCGAGAAGCTCGCCGCCGAAGCCATCGCTCACGAGGCCCGGTGCGGCGCGTTCCTGGAACGCCACGATCACCGTTTGCTGACCGCCAACGCGCTCGCCTTTCCCTCGATTGAAATCAAATCGATCCCGATTCTGCGGATGCAGAAGGTGTAGCGCCTGAAGGGGCAAGTTGATCGTGCGATACACGCCGCCGATGTTGTACTTCGCATTCTCGCGCATGACGGCCATGGCTTCGTCAAACGCGGTCTCGGTACCTTCGCTGAGCAACTGCGCCATTTGAGGTCCCGACTTGGTGACGTTACGTCCATCGACACGAGTCACGTCACGAAAGCCGTACCACGCCTGGCCATTTGGGAGACGCACCAGGAAATAGGTGGACTCCAGCTCACGTCGAGAGACCGTGTCGCCGCCGTAGCTTGAGCGCCGTTTGATCCACTGCCTGTACTGCTCCTCGGCAGCGAGTTCGAGCACCTTCGTTTCGTAGTCCAGCAGGTAGGCACTGAGCCGGCCGAGCACGACATCGAGCGAAGGCGTTTGCGCCTCGCAGACGCGAACAAGTCCAACGATCAACGTGATGGCCGTCAACGCCGTCCGGGCCGATCGATGTCCAGTCATCTTGCCGGGGAGGGACCCTCGCGATAATACGCGAAAGAGCGCTATCCTCTTTGTGAAGGAGATGTCGTAATGCGTCATCCCGCGATTCTCTTCATCGCGTCCATCACACTCCTGATCGCCGTGAGCGTCAGCCCACGTGCCCAGGCGCCAGCAGCGGCGAGCACGCCGACGTTCACCCACGACATCGCGCCCATCCTCTACGCGAACTGCGTGGAGTGTCATCGCGCGGGCGAGATTGCTCCGATGTCGCTTATCACCTACGCGGAGGTGCGGCCGTGGGCCAAAGGCATCGTGCGTCAGGTGTCGAGCGGCGTGATGCCGCCGTGGCATGCCGACGCGCCGCACGGCACATTCCGAAACGAGCGGGGCCTCACGCCGGCACAGAAGGATCTGCTCGAGCGATGGGACGCCGCCGGCGCACCCGAGGGAAACCCGGCAGACCTGCCGCCCGCGCCGTCGTTTTCCGCAGGCTGGCGCATCGGTCAGCCTGACGTGATCTTCGAAATGCAGGAGGACTACTCCGTTCCAGCGCGCGGGACGATCGAGTACGAGCACTTCTACGTCCCGACCAACTTCACCGAGGCGAAATGGCTGCAGGCCATCGAGGCGCGACCAGGGACGCGCTCGCTGGTCCACCACATCCTGGTCTATTACGAAGCACCACCAGACCAGCCGCGCAGTCAGCCGGTGCTGCAACCAAACCGGGAGAACAGCCGCACGCCCGAACGCGACACAGAAGGAAATCGCCCACGGCACCGGCCTCAGGGAGTGAACCAGTTGCTGGCGACGTACGCGCCGGGCACGAACCCTCAGGTCTTCCCTGCCGGGACGGCACTTCGCATTGCGCCCGGAGGCACGCTGCATTTCGAGTTGCACTACACAGCCAACGGCACGGCGGGCACCGATCGATCCAAGGTAGGGATCATCTTCGCGAAGCAGCCACCCGAGCAGGAGATCCGCGTCTCACAGTTCATCAACGGGCAGTTCACGATCCCCGCGGGTGCATCGAATCACGAGGTCAGCACCGATGTGACGTTCGCGCAGGATGCGACGCTCGTTGGGCTCTTCCCGCATACGCACGTTCGCGGCAAGCGATGGAGCTACACGCTCGAACTGCCGGACGGCACGACGAAGTCGATCCTCTCGGTGCCGCGCTACGACTTCAACTGGCAGACCTACTACATGTACGAGCAGCCGATCGCGATCCCGAAGGGCGCGCGCATCCGCTCAACCGCGTGGTACGACAACTCCGCCGCGAATCGCTCGAACCCTGATCCGAAGATCGATGTGAAGTGGGGCGATCAGACGTGGGAAGAGATGCAGTACACCGGGATCATGTATTCCGTGAAGCGGCAGTGATCGTTCGCGTCTCCGCACCTCCGCGGTTAGCCGTGGCCTCCGAAAGCCTCCGTTACCTCCTCGGGCCGTAATGCACCGCGGCCTGACCCACTTCCAACGCGCCAAGATCGGGCGCACGGCCGGCGAAGCCATCGGTCACTGTCGGCAACGCCACTCCTCGATCGACGGCCGCTGATCCCGCCTTCAATCTGAAATCGAACTCGTCGGCCTTATACAGCTTCTGCACGCTGCCCGCGTCCTGCGCGTCCAGTCTGCGCACGTTGACGAACACGTCATAGTCCACGGCCACGCTGTGCTGATCCTGTTTCGTCGCCGCCACGTAGTCCGCGAGCGATGTGAACCGCTGCGTCGTCAGCTTTGCGTCGTGCCCGGGGCCGGTGAAATCCGCCGCGCCTGACGCAGGAGCGCTCCACTCGAACGCCGCCTTCGCGCCGGGGTTCACGCGAAACCCGTTGTAGTCCGACGAGGTGTAGCTCGTGAACGTGTTGACACTCAGGATCGCCGGCGCCGAGTTCTGACCGAGCATCAGGTTGTTACGCCAGTGAATGTTTGACGCCGCAGCGACCTGTGTCTCCGACACAATCGTGTTGTTGTAGAACAACACGCCGGCCGCGCCGTTGGTCAATCGCGTGGACCCGGCCGGCAGGTTGTACGCGATGTTACGAATCCAGTAGACCGGACCGCCGAGCGTCGGCTGATTGCAGAAGGCGTGCGACGGATGGTTGATCAGCATGTTCCGCATGATGCGGATGTTGTGCATGCTGCCGTCGGCCTCGATCGGGTTGTCGTGCGAGTTGGTGATGTAGTTGTTGTAGAAGTCGATCGCCACCGGACGGCGATCCCAGTACTCGCGCGTCGGATACTTCGGGCCGTCGATGATGTCCGGACCGGACGCGAACGAGCCATCCGGATTGCCATACGTCTCGACGTTGATGCCGTCGTGGAAATCCGCGATGTAGTTGTAGGCGACAACGTGACCGGGGCCATACAGCTTCACCGCGACGTAAGACGCCATCTTCGGCGGAAAGATCTGACCCTCGACGCCGTTGTACTTCGTCCACATGTCTCCGGCCCATCCGATCAGGTGCACCGGATCGTTGCGGCCGATGAACGTGTTGTCCGCGATGTAGAACTGGCTCGAGCCCGCGTAGTTGGTAAAGATACCGGCGCCGACGTTCTCGAAGCGGCTCTTCTTCACCGTCAGCCCTTTGGCCCCGGCAATGAACTGCGTGCCCGCGGCGATGCCGACCTCCGCGTTCCTGAACGTGATCCCTTCGAAGTAGGTGTAGTCGGCCGCCTTCACGTCGAACAGCGCGAAGTTGCCGTCGCCGTCGAAGATCACTTCCCCATCGCCAGCAGCCTTGATGGCGATCGGCATCTCGGGTGTACCGTCGGCAGTCAGGTAGTACGTCCCGTCGAGCGGTACCGTGCGATTGACGTTCGCATTGTTGGTGTACTCGTAGCGGTTGTATTTGTACGTTCCGGCGTGAACGAGGATCGTGTCTCCTGGTCTGACGCGAGGCCGCCCCGATGTCGCCCAGTCTGTGCCGGCGCACCAGTAGTTGTAAGCGCACATCAACCCTTCGAACGAGGGCTCCGTCTTCTGACCCTTGAAGCCGTGCGGATAGACGTGGAACTGGCGGCCACCGCCGTACGCTTGTGGTTCTGGCCGCGTGCGCACCGTCACGATTCGCTCCGCCGGCCCGCGGACACCTTCCGGATCCGACATCACGAAGCGCGCCTCATACGACGTGTCCGGCTCGAGATCGAGGATGCTGCCCGCGAACATGTTCGGCGCGATGACATCCACGCGCGATTCCGCGTAGATACGTTCGCCATTCAATCGCAGCAGCGGTAACGCCGGCTTCCATTCGCTGGCGCCGGTCTTTCGGAACGACACCTGGACGCTCGCGTTGCGATTGGTGTCGCCCTGGATGAACCATTCGAACCCGAGGTTGATGAGCGTGGGCGGTTCGATGAGCAACTCGCCCGGAGTCACCATCTCCGGCGACGGAGCACCGGCGGGAGGACCTTGCGCCTGCAGCAGCGAGGTGGACACCAGGGCAAGGCCGACGAGCAACATTCGTTTCATGAAGACTTCCTCGCGTGACGATCGAGCAACCGCTCGGTCAACGTGGATCTCGCGGGTGAGAAGTGCGACGCGGCGGCGCGCACGTATGGGCGAAGTTGCCTGGTTGCATACTCCGTGTAACCAACCTGCCGGACCTCGTCCAGCGTCGCGCGATACTGCTCGAGCAATGACGCCGCCAGCACTTGACCGGTTCGCGTGGCGCCGGCAACCGCCGATGCCCCGAGCCATCGCGCTCCCTGCGGCAACGACCGCACTGCAGACAGCGCCAGCATAGACGACGTCTCGAAGACGGATTTCTCCTGACGCGCCGACTCGGTCTTGAGCTCGGTCCAGAGACTTGTCAGTGCCTCACCTGACGGCAGGTGTTCGGGCGTAAGACTCTTTGCCTCTTCACGTATGGCGTGCCACTCCTGGCGCAGCGACGCCACGTCGAGCGGCGGTGTGTTGATCGTCTGAGCCAGTCGCGCGGACGTCCGCTCGAGACCGTCGAGCAATTGATCGACGCTGGTGAACTCGGTATCCGCATCGAGGAGACCTTGCGTCTTCAGTGACGCAGCAATTTCCGGGATGAGATGCCGGCCGAGACCGCAGACATCCGCGAGTGCAGCGAGCACCCACACGGGCGAGGCACGAAACGCGACGATCCCGAGCGCCTCGACGGCATTGCCAACTGTCCGCCGCGCGAGAAAATTGTCAGCGAGCTTCTCCTCGGACCCGTAGGCGCCCTCGACACCACCCACCTGCTCGATCAGGAAGCGCAACGTCGTATCGACGAGGTTCTGATAGAGACGCGACTGGCGCACCGATTTCGGAAGCGCCACATCGCCGACTTCGCGCGCCACGCCGGCGCCAAGGCCGACGACCGATCGCACGAGGCGTTCCGGCAACGAGGCAAGATAACGTTTGAGTGTCACGTCAGTCCGATGGCCAGCGCAATCACGACGGCGACAGCGCCAAGCGCAGTCAACAGCGCCATCAGCGGACCGGCAAATCGCAGCCACTCGTCGTATCCAACTCCAGCGGCCGCCAACACCGCCATCAATCCACCGTTCGTCGGCGTGATCATATCCATCATGCCGGCGCCGTACTGATACGCCAGCACCGCGATCTGTCGAGGCATCCCCAGGAGATCAGCCAACGGGGCCATGATGGGCATCGTCAGCACCGCTTGTCCGCTGACGCTCGGCACCGGCAGATGCAGTCCGATGTGCGCCGCCATCATCGCGAACGCTGCGGCTTCCGTCGGCAAGTCGGCGATCGGCATGAACAGCCCGCGCACGATCGTGTCCACGATGCGGCCGTCCTGAAGGACAACGAAAATTGCGCGCGCGACACCGACGATGACCGCAGCGAGCGCCATCTCTCGAAAGCCTTCTGTGAAGGCGCGGGCAGTGCCGCTGAATCCAAGCTTGCCCACCAGACCGGCTGCCACACCCATGACGAAGAACAAGGCCGTGAGGTGATCGAAGTCCCACCCCTGGGACAGGAGGCCCCACGCCAAAACGACGAAGGTAACAGCGACGATCCCGAGAATCACCAGGTGCCGCGTCAGATTGTCCGTCGCACCGGTTTCGAATCGCTCCCCGGACCCCGCGTCGACGACTCCCACTCGCGTTCGACTTGCGTACCGCATCGTGGCGGCGATCCAGATAGCCAGCGCGATCGCAAGGAACACGGTTCGAAAGGCCCATCCGCTCAAGCGAGGAACATCAGCCACCTGCTGCGCGATGACGACTTGAAACGGGTTGATCGGGCTGAACGAGGCACCGACGAAGGCCGCCCCGATGCTCATCGCGACCGCGACGATTGGCGTGAACCCAAGCCGTCGTGTGAGCGCGACGAGGATCGTGATCAGGGCGATGATCTCCTCCTGCATGTTCTCGATCACGCCACCGGTCGCAAAAAGCAGGCTGATCACCGGTATGACGAGCAGCTGACGATGACCGAGCCGTGCGACGAGCCACGACACGCCGGTCGCCAGCGCGCCCGTCCGATCGACAACCGTGAACGCGGCGGAGCCGAACAGGATCAGAAAGACAACATCCGCGGCGTTGGCCATGCCGCGTGGGATCGCAACCATCGCGTCGAAGAGACCAACCGGTTTTGATTCCACTGGCGCGTAGGTGCCTGCGACGACGACCTGCCTGCCCGTGCGCGGATCCTCGCGGCGTTGATATTCACCCGCCGGCAGCACATAACTGAGCCCGGCAGCCACGATCACGCACGCCACGAGGAGCGTGAGCGGATCCGGGATACGAAGCCACTTCATCGCGAAGCGGGTGCGGTAGCGTCACTCATGTGGAACCTGTGCAAAGATAACCCGGAGTTCCGGGATTCGGGGCTCGAAGAGAGGGTCGGCCATGAAGAGAACGGTCACGGCGTTCGTGGTCGTGAGCTTGTGCGCGTTGGCGACCACCCACATCAGTGGGCAGGACTCCCTGCGGCGCACACCCTGGGGCGACCCCGACATCGAAGGCATCTGGACGAACGCGACGCTGACACCACTCCAGCGCCCGCCGGAGCTCGCCGCAAAGGAGTTCTTCACGGCGGAAGAAGCGAAGCAGTTTCAAGAGACGCGGCTCGAACAGACCAACGCCGATCGCCCGCTGCCACCCGGCCAGGTTGGCGCGTACAACGACGCCTTCTTCGAACGCGGGACGAGCATCGTCCGCAGCCGGCGAACGTCCCTCGTGATCGATCCGACAGACGGGCGCATCCCGGCGCTCACGCCGGAGGCGCAGCGACACGTCGAGGGGCGGCAGCAGCGAGAGAAGACGAGCCCAGCCGACGGCCCCGAGGATCGATGGCTCACGGAGCGCTGCATCCTCTTCGGCGCCACCGTACCGATGCTGCCCGAGCCTTACAACAACAACTACCGCATCATTCAAAGCCCAGGGCTCGTAACGATCCTCGTCGAGATGAATCACGACGCGCGGGTCATCCCTCTGGATAATCGACCGCACGTTAACGGGAACATCAGGCAGTGGACCGGTGACCCACGCGGGCACTGGGAAGGCAACACGCTCGTCGTCGAAACCACCAACCTGAAGTTCAACCATCAGAGCCGATTCGGGGTGGGCTATCTCAATGGCGTGAGCGACGAACGTCTTCGGGTGATCGAACGCTTCACGATCACCGACGCAAATACCCTGACGTACCGCGCGACAGTCGAGGATCCAACTGTCTTCGTGCGACCCTGGACGGTCGAGCTTTCGATGGCCCGTACGGCCGGCCCCTTGTACGAGGTGGCCTGTCATGAAGGCAACTACGGGATGTTCAACATCCTGTCGGGCCATCGCGCCGAGGAGCGGCAACAGCGTCGCTAGCCTTTGTACTTTTGAAAACCAAGGCGCTCCGCTTGAAAGCCTGACAAGCGAAGGGGCGGGAATCCCCCGCTGCGGCGGCACCATTCGCTGACATTCGTGGCGGCGGGACTGGTCAATCTCTTGCACAGGCTTCGCCTGCCGCAGACACATCAAGGAAAGACCGTTTGCGGCACAGCCAGCGAGGCCTTCTTGTCTATCGCCACCGCGACCCATTCCTGCGGCGCCCGCCGAGTATGTGACTGGGTCCAACTCATTCGCCAGCAGTTCCAGCAAACGCCACAACTGTGCGTCACTGCGGAACAGGCCAGCCGGCTGTGGGGACTGGAAGCAGCCGAGTTAGATGCGGTCCTCTCGGCGTTCGTCGATGCCCACCTACTGAACCGCACCCGAGGCGGGGCGTATTCGCTCCGCCTCGACCCTACCCCTCCGGCACAAGGGAGCGCTCACTGGCGCTCTTGTTAGGCCGGTTTCGTGTCGGCCTGACCTGCGCTGAAATCCTCCGGCGCACGTTCGTTGACGCCATCTTCAAACACAACTGTCTGGGCCTCGCTGCGCAGCTCGCGTACTACTTCTTCTTCTCGCTCTTTCCTGCACTCATCTTTCTGATCGCCATCGCCAGCTACTTCCCCATCACGACGCTGATGGATGAGATCGTCGGCTCGCTGCGGCAGTTCGCGCCCCCAGAGCTCCTGGCCATCGTCACCGATCAGATCCGCAAGATCTCCGGCGATGAGCAGGGTGGCCTCCTCACGCTCGGCATCCTGACAGCGCTCTGGAGCAGTTCGACGGCGATGACGGCGATCATCGATACCGTCAATCACGCGTACGGCGTCGAAGAGGGGCGATCGTGGTGGAAGGTTCGGTTGATCGCGATAGGACTGACGATTGGCGTGGCCCTCTTCGTCCTCGCCTCCTTCGCGCTCATCATCGTCGGACCGCAACTGGCGGATCCGATCGCCGACGCGATCGGCCTCGGGTACGCATTCGAGTGGACCTGGCAGCTCCTGCAGTTGCCGGTTGCCTGCCTGTTGGCGAGCATCGGCATCGCGCTCGTCTACTACTTTGCGCCCGACGTCGATCAGCACTGGACCTGGTTGTTACCCGGAACGATCTTCGCGACGGCTCTCTGGCTCGGCGCGTCGCTTGCCTTCCGCTATTACGTCGTAAACGTCACGCACTACACCGAGACGTACGGTGCACTGGGCGGCGCGATGGTGCTCCTGCTCTGGTTCTACATGTCAGGGCTCGTGCTGCTACTTGGCGCGGTGATGAACGCCAAGATCGAGCACGCCGCCCCGATCGGCAAGAACCCGGGCGAGAAAGTCGAAGGCCAACGCCGGCGAATCGGAGCAGAGACCATGCGGCGCTGGATCTCCGCACGCCGGCGCCGTCACGAGCCGCCACCGTCAGCAGACGACATTCGCAAAGCTACTCAGTAGCACACACCAGGAATTCGACTGCCGCAGCTTCGATTCGTACGGACATCGTGGCGGACATCGGGAACCTGACGATCTCGTCGTCCACGTGTACGTCTTCGATAGTCTCGATCTCGATCTCGCGGGCGCGCATGGTGGGCAACGACAGCGAGGCCTCCCGTCCGTCGATCAGATCGCCGAGATACCTGGTCAGGGCTTCGCGCTGATCTTCGGTGGCGGTGACGACGGAGAAGTACCCGTCGGATGGATCCGCCTCACCTGACAGCACGAGATTCGGCCCCACCGACTGAATGTTCAGAATCTCCGCGAGGAGAAAGTCGCCGGTGATCGACTCGCCATCAATCGTCAGCATCGAGCGACGCGGCTCGAGTCGCGACAGCATCTGACAATAGCGCAGCCTCGCTTGCGCAAGCTTCGACGGTACGTCGTCGGCGATGAACGGGCGCGCATGGATCGACGTGATCGTGGCGGGCACGAGCCCGAGGCCCACACCTTCCAGGAATCTACTCTCGCCCCAGGGTCCCCGAGCAACACCGACATCGAGACGACGCCGATCGGCCTTTTCCCAGCACGCCACCAACTGCTCGCTCGGCGCCTCGGAGTGCAGCGCCTTGGCGATGTTGTTGGCCGTGCCGAGCGGAAGCAGCGCAAGCGGGACCGGCTTGCCTGCGAGGAGCCGTGCGGCCGCTGCCGCGGTTCCGTCGCCACCTGCCGCTACGACGAGCTCCGTGCGTTCGTCGATCAGCTCTCCGAACGCCGCCTCCCTATCGAAGACGCGGACGATCTCGTGGCCCGACGTCTCGATGAGCTCGCGAATCCAGGAGAGCGACGTGTTGTCGCCCGCACGTTGGTTATGGAAGAGTGAAATTCTCATCTGATCTGTGACTCGTGCGATTCAAGAGTTGCGCCGGGGTGGCCGTCTGCTTGCACGAAGGGCGCTATGCACATCCTCGTATCCAACGACGATGGGATTTATAGCCCCGGGATTGCGGTTCTGGCCTCGATTGCATCGGAGTTCGGCAGCGTGAGAGTGGTTGCGCCGGATGTCGAGCGCTCCTCGATGGGGCACGCCATCACGGCCTCGCGTCCGCTCTCCTATCGGCCAACGCGCATCGAGCAGCTCACCGCGTATCGCGTGAACGGCACTCCTGCGGATTGCGTCTCGCTGGGCGCGTATCACTGGGAGAAGGTCGATGTCGTGTTGTCGGGCCTCAACCTCGGGTTCAATCTCGGAAACTCGATCTGGCATTCAGGAACAGTTGCGGCGGCCAAGCAAGCAGCGCTGCTGGGCCTGCGCGGTGTGGCGTTGAGCGCTCCGGCAGGAGCCGAGTCTGCGGCGGACTTCGAGCCGCTGAAACCGTGGATTCGTCAGGTGCTGCAGACCGTGCTTCCCGAACACGATCTTCCGCTCATCAACGTCAACTTCCCGCGACAACCGCGAGGCATGATCTGGACGCGCGCGTCGGTGCGACGTTACGACGGAAAGATCGTACCGACGCAGGATCCTGCGGGACGCGGGCTCTTCTGGTTCACGGTGAAACCGATTGAAGGTGCGGATGAGGGAACCGATCGCTGGGCGATCGAGCAAAGCTGGATCTCAATCACGCCTCTTCGGCTCGATCTCACCGATCCACATGCGCTCGAAGACGCGCGCGCGAGGCGGCCGCTCGACGAAGTGTTAGCCGCCACGATCTCGCCAGGGAAATCGTCTCCGCAGGCCGCTCGATCGGTCCGCGAAGACGAAGCCCCTGCTGCTATTCCAAAAGCCGTCGGCAGCGAGCCCGAAGGCAGATAGCGGGTTACGAACTACATCGTCTTCTGCCGCGCAATGAACGAGTCGACTTCCTGTTCCGCGCGCTGCTTTGCGTAGCCGTACCGCTCCTGCACGAGGCCGACGAGTTTCTCGGCGTTGCCATCCACTTGATCGAGCTCGTCGTCAGTGAGCTTGCCCCACTGCGCCTTCACACTGCCCTTCAGCTGATGCCACTTGCCCTGGAGAATTTCGGTGTTCATTCCATCGCTCCTTGATTCGTCTCCCGCACGTGCGTCGCGAGACATGAATCAACGGAGCAGATTGCGTACCACTTCATTTCGATGCGTCCGGATCGGCTGCATATAAGAGTGCGAGTGGGCGTGGATGAGCACAACTGCTGGTAAGGCTTACAAGCGGAACCTGAGCGAAACGCGCAAACCTGATGAGGCTGTCTACCTCGATTTCCTTCGAGTCTTTGCAACCCACGCGGGATTCACGCGATGGTCCGAAGCTTGCCTTGTTGTGGAGCGGGACTTGAGGAGGACGACCATGAAACTAGCATTAGGCTGCCTCGCCGCGGCAACGCTGATCGCGACTACGGCGTGCGGTCCGAGAACCCCTGACTACGAGAAGACGGCGGATACCGCTCTGTCGGGCGCGGCGCTCGACAAGGTGAACGCCGATTACGACAAGGACGCGAAGACGATTCATCTCAAGGGTACTGTAGACACCGAGAACGATCGTCAGCGCGCGGCTGATGTCGTACAGAAAGCGGTCGGGGACGGCGCACAGGTCGCCAACGAAGTGACCGTGGCAAACAAGGACGAGGGGATCGCGGACGATCTCGACGGCGGGATCGAAACGCATCTCGGGAATCTCGTCGATCAGGAAGCGGACCTCAAAGACGACTCGATCGACTTCGACGCGAATAACGGCGTCGTGACGATCACTGGCTCAGTCAAGAGCGCTGCCGAGCGTGACAAGGTCGGCGATATCGCGCGCAGCCAGCCGGGCGTCAAGGACGTGGTGAATTCACTCGAAGTGAAACCAAAGGCGAAGTAACGACACTATTCGATAGGCGCTCACAAAAGGGGCGAGAGCGGTGGCATCGCTGCCGCGTATGGAGGTTTCGATGCGTTCCGCCGCTCTGCTCCTTGGGGTGCTCTTAGCCTTGTGTGTCGGTCCTCTGGTCGGTCGTGCGGCGGAAAAAGCCGCCGCGGCCGACCAGACTGAACTCCCTGGCATCTATGAATGCCAGGGAACCGGCGCTGACGGACGGCCATACCGCGGCGCCGTCATCATCGAACCGGACGGCAGCCGATTTGTCGTCCGCTGGATTATCGCGTCGGAGCTAACCGCCGTCGGCGTTGGCATTCGCGAGGGCAATATGCTCGCGGTCAGCTTCTTCGGACCGGACTCCGGCGGCGTCGTGCTCTATCGGATCGACGGCCAGCGACTTCTCGGTCACTGGAGCGCGCCCCTTGCCGAAGGTCAGGTGTTCGAGGAGACCCTGACTCGAGTGGCAAGCCCGCCAGAGCCTTCATCCGCTCCACAAGTTACGCCTTCAGCACCGTCACGACCGGCACCGCGCCCGCGACAACCGGTTGCGCCTTCGTTCGGGTCGTCGCGACCGATCTAGTGCCGACCTTGGGATCGGCGTTTGCTTGCGACGAGCACGCCAGGAACGGCAGCCGAAACTGGCGTAAGGAGAAGGCATGGAGACGCTCTGGATCATCTCGAGTGCCATCGTCATTTCGCTTGTCGCAGGTCTCGTTAAGCTGCGACGCCCCGCTGTCAGGAACCTCGGCTATGTGAGCAGGGACTGGGTTGTGAGGCACGGAATGGATCACACGGGCGCCTGATGAATCGCACACGCGCACTCGCCTGGACCGTTGGTGCAATCAGCGGTGGCCTTGCTCTGAGCCGGTTCCTGCGTGCGCGCCGCGCCATCGACTTCAACGGGAAGTCTGTCCTCATCTTTGGCGGCTCTCGAGGCCTCGGCCTGGTGATCGCTCGAGAGCTTGTTGCCGAGGGTGCCCGGGTCACGATCGCCGCGCGCAATCATGACGAGCTCGAGCGGGCGCAGTCGGACCTCAGCTCCGGTGGCACAACCCCGTCGATTGTTCGCTGCGACGTCAGAGAACGTGCAGACGTTGATGCCGCCGTTCAGTACGTGATCGCCGAGCATGGTTTCCTCGACGTTTTGATCAACGACGCCGGCATCATCGAGGTCGGACCGTTCGAGCACATGTCGGTCGCCGACTTCGAGGACGCGCTCGCCACGCATTTCTGGGGACCGCTCTTCAGCATTCTGGCTGCGCTCCCCTACATGCGTGAGCGTGGCGCCAAACGCATCGTCAACATCTCGTCGATCGGCGGAAAGATCGCGGTGCCACATCTGCTGCCATACAGCGCCAGCAAGTTTGCGCTGACAGGTCTGTCAGAGGGTCTGTGCGCCGAGCTGGCTCACGAGGGGTTCGCGGTAACCACCGTGTGCCCCGGCCTCATGCGTACGGGCTCGACCTACAACGCGCGATTCAAGGGACAGCATCGCCAGGAGTTCACGTGGTTCCACATCGCGGACTCACTCCCTGGAACGTCCATCAACGCGCGCCGTGCAGCACGTCAGATTGTCGAGGCGTGTCGTCACGGGGATCCCGAGCTGGTCATCACAATGGCGGCACGTGCCGCTGTCGTGATGAACGCCGTGAGCCCCACAGCGACCGCAAGGCTGATGTCAGGTATCAATTGGATCCTGCCGTCCGCCACCGGTCCCGAGGGAGATGAAACGCGATCGGGATGGCAGAGCGTGTCAGCGCTCGCCCCGTCGCGGGTGACGACGCTTGCGGATCGAGCGACCGTCGAGAACAACGAGTTGCCGCTCGCGGCACGCCCCCAGGCAGGTGACGCGTAGACCTCAGGATGCGGACAGCACCGTCCGGACGATACGCAGGAACTCCGGCGTTTCGACCGGCTTGGAACAGTAGCCGTTGTAGCCAGCCGCAAGCGCGCGCTGACGATCCTCTGGCCGGGCGTACGCACTGACTGCCACCGCTGGCACGTCTGCCCGCATGATGCGCGCGCGCTCGAGCAATTCGCACCCATCGACCTCGGGCATCGCGATATCAGCAACGACGAGCGACACCGGCGTCGCCTCCAGCAGAATCAGCGCCTCACGCGCCGAGCCGCATCGAAGGACGTCCGCGCCGCATCGTTCAAACACGGTGGCCAGCAGCTCTCTCGAATCGCTCTCGTCGTCAACGACCAGGATTGTCGTCCCGTCGAGCCGCAGATCCACCGCGGGGCTCTGCGTCGAAGAAGCCAGTGAGCGCTGACTCACATCGCTCCCACGGCCTGGCGCGGCGGCCGGCAGGCGGATAGTGATTTTCGTGCCCTTATCGCGACCGTCGCTGTGCGCCTCGATCTCGCCTCCGTGCTGTGTGACGAGATGCCGCGTAATCGCCAGCCCGAGGCCGAGACCGCCATGCTGCCGCGTTGATCGGCTGTCGGCCTGGCGGAAGCGATCGAAGACGAGCGGCAGGAACCCGGAGTCGATACCGATCCCGGAGTCCTTGACTTCAATTGACACCACATCGTCTTTGACCGCACAGCGAATCTCGACGCGGCCGCCGTCGGGCGTGAACTTGATCGCGTTGGACACCACGTTGCCGAGAACCTGCTGCAGGCGTTTGGGATCGCCTTCGATCGGCGGCAGGTCCTCAGCGACCCAGTGCGTCATCTCAATCTGCTTGGCGCGTGCAGCCGGCAGCAGCGCCGCGACGGCAGCCTCCACGAGGCCTTGCACGCGCACAGTGGTCTGTTCGATATCGAGCTTCTTCGAGATGATTCTGGAGATGTCGAGGATGTCTTCGATCAGCTGCGCCTGCAGCTTGCCGTTGCGCGCGATTACGTCGATCGCGTGATGCACGCGCTCGTTCGACAACTCACTCGACTGCAGAATCTGCACCCAACCCAGAATCGCATTCAGCGGCGTCCGCAGTTCATGCGAAAGCGTCGCGAGGAATTCGTCCTTCAGGCGGCTTGCTTCGTCGGCGGCGGCGGCACGTGCGATCTCCATTTCCTTGCGCGGCGTCACGTCCCTGCACACGCCAGTCAACCGCGCTGGCCGGACCCCCTCGTATTCAACGCGCCCCTTGCCTTCCAGCCATTTGATCCCGCCGGATGGCGTGACGATGCGGTACTCGATTTCGTAGGGTGTGCCTTCGTCCACGGCCCGTTTCACAGTGTTGAGTACTCGGTCGTGGTCCTCGGGATGAATTTCCTTCTCGTAGCTTCTGAACGTACCGTCGAACGTGCCCGGCGGCAGGCCGTGCACCCGCTCGAGATTGGGCGACCAGCGTACGGTGTTGCTCACGAGATTCCACTCGAAGGTCCCCATCGAGGCGGCGTCGAGTGCAAAGAGCAGGCGCTCCTCACTCCGCAGCGCCTGTTCCTCGGCGCGTAGACGCTCGATGGCAAAGGCCACTTGCGAGGCGATGACGAGCGCCAGTTGCTGCTCTTCCGCCAGCAGCTCACGAGGCTCGGCAAAGTACAGCATGAACTTTCCGATGACGCGACCGAGACTCACGAGCGGGATGAACGCCATTCCGGCGATCCCCTCTTGCTCGAGCGCCGGCAGATACTGACAGAGAGAGTCGTCGCGCGACGCGTCTGGAACAAACACCGGTTCCGGATCCGGCGTGTCGGGTGCCCAGGGCGTGTGACCCTCGACCGCGCGACGGTAAGCCTCGGACAACCCGCGATGCGCCTTGAAGCGCATCACGCCGTCGGGATCGAACAACAACACAGCCGATCGCGAGACACCGACACCCTCTGTCAGCGCCTCGAGGGCCGCGCTGTAGATCTCCTCGACTGTCCTGATGCGGCTGATCGCGTTTGTCAGACCAAGACAAACAGCGATGTGCGGGTTGATGACTCCGATCACTGAACCACTCTGCGCTGGCTATTGTAGTCCCGGCGAGCACGGTCCCAGTGTCAAATGTGCTGCGCCTGTTTATCGCAATGTGCCGAGTGGACCGAGATCGAGATTCAAATCCCCGGGATCGATGTCGTGGCGCGCGGCCAGTTCGTGAACCGTCGCCTCCAGTTGCATGAGGGCCGTGCCGAGCCGTTCGATCTCTCCCGCGTCCAGGGTCTGCTCACGCACGCGTCGCACAGCTTGACGTTCGAGCAACTGCCGCACGAATTCGACGAGCGTGAGCACGAGACGAATCACGGAGCGGCTGGTGTCGTCGCGCACACGCCCCGCGGGCTTTGCCGCCGAAGCGACGGTGCGACGGTTGGCCACGACCGTCGGTGTCCGGGCTGACGCGACTCTCGGTGCCAGGTCTGGCGCGCTCAGCGGCAACCGACTCGCTGCCGCGGCTCTCTTGCGCCGCGGCGACGATTGGTTGAAGACGCGGTCTGCGGCCGCGAGCAGCGCCCCGACCCTCAGGTATATGAGGTCGATGTCTGCAAGACCCAGCACGATCTCCGCGTCGACCGCGAGGCCCTTGTCGATGACCGTGTCGATCACATCGAGCAGCGACTGCGACGGGACGCGTACAGCATCCGCGCGCACGGTTCGCCTCTTGCGCCGCGGTGCCCGAGCCGCAGTCTTCTTAGTGATTCGAGCGCCGACCATCGAGGCTGATGAAGCTGTACGGAGGCCACGGACCGGTCAACGACACTCGGCACCCAATCGGCGCAAGGCGCGTTTCCCACTGTCGAACCGTCTTGCCGAGATCGGTCTCCTTCTCTCGGCTGACCAGCAGCGCGCCGTCATACAGCACGTGTGCAGCCTCTGAGGGTCTCGTGACGATCTGGTCCGCGTACGCCGTGAGGTCTGCAACCAACTCACGAGCCGCCCGGCGTGCACCTGGCGTCGGCGCGACACCGGTGCGCGGCTGCGACGCGCGAGCCATCAGATACGACGTGCCACTCGTCGGCCGCTTCCGGGATGGCTGCGCGGATGCAGACACCGCAGCCACTCGAATCACCCACTCGCGTCGATCGCTGACGCGATCGAGAGCCTGCTCGATCGTGGTCTTCAGCCGCATGGCCTCCTCCGTTGCGCGCTCTTCCGACCGGAACAGCGTGAGCAATCGAAACGGCGCCACCGCATGCGTGCGCCCCGCGCGCGCGATGACGTCGTGATGCGCGACGCCACATTGCGCCACCCACTCGACATCCGTGAGTCGCGCCGCAAGACCGCTCTCCTCGTACTCCGTCGTCGGCACAGTCGAGACCATCAGCCAGAGCCCGGATCCGATCGCCAGAGGGCGAGGAAAGCTGCCCCCGGGCATATGCGGCCACCGCGGCGTGACCGTGGGTCGGGTGCTCGCGCGCACAGCGCAATAGGCGTAGATCAGGTCAGCCATCGCTTCCTCGCTCGGATTCCTCGCCCAGATCGGCGACGACGTCCACGCTCTGGAGGTCGTCGCTCGACAACACGGCGCCGGTCGTTTCCGGATGCAGCTCGCGCAGCCGTGCCAGAATCTCGTGCTCGCGGGCCGCGAGGTCGTCTGCGGTGATCTCCCCGTTCTCGTAGGCAAGCTGCGCCTCGAGCAACATCGCCCGCCACTTCTCCGGATCTCGAAGCTCCTGATCTGCAACGTCGGCGATCTTCTCGAGCACGAACCGCAATCCACCGACGAAGAGCGAGTCGAGAACGAACATGTCAGGCTCGCTCGAGTTTCAGACGGATGTTGACGAAGTTGTACGGAGGCCAGGGGCCGGTGTACTTGTAGGTCAGCTTGTCGTCGCGCTCACCGAGCGCCTTGACACATCGATCGAACTCACGAGCGTCGCGCCGGTTCACCAGGAACGCCGCGTTCAGAATCATCCGCTCGCCAATCAGCTTGTTCGAGCGCGCCGCCACCGACGCACCGCGCAACGCCGTGAAGATCTCGGCGACGTAGCGCTCCAATCTGGCCTGCAGCGCCGAGTCCACCAACCTCCCGTACTGCATTCGGGCGAAATAGGTGGAGCCTTTGCGCGCCTGCAACTCCGCTTTCACCCGGCGAATGTCCTCGTCTTCCTGCTCGATGTCGCGAATGATTGCGTCGCGATCCCATACGACCTTCAGCCCGAACTCGAGCTTCGCCTCCATCTTGTTCAACACGTCTGAAAACGCGTCCGACGCCGAGCGCAGCAGCTCCACCACGTCGTCATGCGTCTTGAACACGGTGCCGAACGACATCGGCAGCACGGTGTCCTGCTTCATCACGGTTTCGTTCACGCGCTGGTGAGCAAGAACGTTGTCGCGCGTCGGATCGAGCACTTCGAGTGGCGCATCGGAGACGACGGCAGCGAGGTCGCCGCGCGCAATCGTATACACGTCGGCCGGGTCAGCGCCGAGACCAATCGGACCGTAGGACGACTGGCTCCCTGCGCGGATGATGCAGTAGACGTACTTGCCCGTTGCTTTCTGCCGTGAGGTCTCGCGAGCCGGGAGGATCGGCGCAGCGGCCACCGAACGCACCTTGCGTGTCGCGCCATTCGATTTCAACGAGCGGCTGATGGCCGCCCTTCGCGCCACACTCGCATGTGAGCGTGCACTCTCTCTCTGTTTCAATCTCACGATTCCGCTCCCTGGTTCGACACGCCGGCACCGGCGAAAGCGCCCGCGGACGTGACGTCCGGTGCAATCGACATCTGAGGCTCGAGCGGCAGGGTCAACACGAAGGTGGACCCCGCGCCCACCATGCTGCCGACTTCCACGTTGCCGCCGAGAATGCGCGCGAGACGACGAGAAATGGCCAGGCCGAGACCCGTGCCGGCCGAGACCGTGCCCGGCGGCCCAGCCTGCTCGAACGCGCCGAAAATCCGTTCGCGATCGATCTCGGCGATACCGATACCCGTGTCATGGACAGCGATGCGCCAGGGCCCGCGCCCGGCCTCGAGCGAGACTTCGATCCGGATCTCGCCCACGCTCGTGAACTTGAGCGCGTTCGAGAGCAGGTTCACCAGCACCTGCTTCACCTTCTGCCGATCGCTCCTGAGCACCGGGAGGCCTTCAGTCACTTCACATCCCACCGGCACCGACGACGCCGAGATCACCGTCTCCAGTTCGTCGAGGACTTCGCGGACGAGCGGCTCGACCGGGAACACGGACAGCTCCACAGAGATCTGGTCCGCCTCGATCCGTGAGATGTCGAGCACGTTATTGATGAGGGCCGCCAGGTTGCGGCTGTTGGAGTCCACCTTCCCCACCATTCGCCGGTGCTCGGGGTTCATCGTGCCGCCCATGTTCTGGAGCAGCATCCACGTGTAACCAAGGATCGCGTTGAGCGGCGTGCGGAACTCGTGCGAGATACTCGCAAGGAATCTCGACTTGGCAGCCGACGCATGTTCGAGCGCGACCGCCTGTCGACGAAGCAGTTCATTCTGCGAGGCCAACTCAGTCGTTGCCGCCCTGACTCGGTCTTCGAGTTGGCTCGAGGCGAGCTTCAGCTCCGCGTACAACCGCTCGAGCTCGAGAGCTTCCGTCAGGTCGTGCAGCACAGTCACTACCGCAGTGAGCTCGGATCGTCCCGCAGGAACGCTGACAACAACCGCCTCGAACGGCACCGGGCGGCCGCTCCGCGGGTCGGTCAGCGTGAGACGCTCGCGAACGCGATCGGCCGTCCCGCTCATCGACAAACCAACGAACGATGACAACCGCGCAACATTCACCCGCGCACGGCGCAGCGCCTGTGGCTCGTGATCGGCGGAGGTAAACAGCAACTCCGCCGGCCGGTTGGTCATCAGGATCTTTCCAGCGGAATTGCTGAGGATGATCGGATCGGCGACTGAGTCGATGACCTGCTCGATGCGTCCCCGCTCGGCTCGCGCCTGCGCTTCGGCCGCGCGCAGCCGTTTGTAGTTGTCTTCGATCTCGCGTGTCGCGCGTCCCAGGTCGGTGACGTTCCGCAACACGGAGACGAATGCACTCTGTCCGCGCTCGGCTTCGAGTGGCGTGCTCAGGAGCTCGAAGAGCAGATCGGATCCATCTTCAGGATCGACCAGAATCACTTCACGAGCGCCGGCACCACTATCCACTGCAACGCTGCCGAGCGCCGACGAGAAGTGCAGGTTATTGAGCTCCAGCGCATGCCGCCGGCCCTCGCTCGTTTCTCCCGACCATGCAAGGAGCTGCTCGGCTCTCGTGTTACCCATCAACAGCTTGCCCTGCGCATCGGTGAGCAGGATCGGATCGCTGACGGCATTGATGACGGAAAACAACAGCCGGCGCTCGCGATCGAGTCCACGATCGCTTGCCGCGTGTCTCGATCGCAGCCGCGTGAGTTTGGCACCGAAGAGCCGGGCGAACCATGTCAGCAGGCGATCGGGCCGCCCCTGGTTCCCTTCGACGAGGAGCAACCCGGGCGCGGGTCGTTGTCGCCTGGCGCGAAGCGGAATCGCGTGGAAGTGACGACTACCGAGCGGCGTCTCCGGCCGCGAGCGCCCCGGTCCGAACCAAGCGGACGTCCCGGTGCGCACAACCTTCGACAACGAATCGCGCCCGTGAAGAGGATCGATCTCGAAAGCGCCGGTACGCGCCGCGGAGATTCCGAGGCCGGCGACACCCCAGAGGTGCGGATCGCCGCTGACGGAGACCGCGCACAACGCGTGGCTGATCCCTGCGTGTTGCGAGAGCCAGTCGAGGCCGTACTGCGCACAGGCCACGACGTCTTCGCAGCCGAGAAGGTACTCCGTGAGCGCCAGCCTGGCGTCGGCAGTGATCGGCATACCGTGAATCGCGCGCCCAGACCGCAGGTTCAGCTGCGCACGCGGACCCGGCGACGTGCGACGTCAGCCGGTACGCGCACGACCGTCGTCTTTGCGGTCGTGACCTCCATGGCCTGAGGCCCAAGCAGCGAACGGGACGCCGGGGGGACCTGGCCGACGACTTCGGCGTACTTGAGATACGTATCGATCGAGGCCACCACGACACGAGCCTCAACGGTGATCAGATCGATGCCGACCAGCGACACACGCACCCAGGCATCGATGACGATGCCTTTGTCGAGTACTCGATCGAGTACATCGACAAGGCTGGTTCCGCTGGCGGCTCGTTCAACGGGCATCGTTCGTTTCCTCCGTCCGCGTCTTCAACTACTACTTGGTAGCAGGCGATGCCTGACGACGCGCACTTGGGCGTCGTCCGCGCGCGCCGTTGGACTGCAGGAGCTGCTGCTCGAGCAGGTGCACGCGTGCTTCGAGCGCCTCGCCATTGCCTTGCTGCACACGGCCGGGCGAGAGGTGCCGATCGTGCGTCCACCAATCGAGGCCAATCTCCCTGGCCTTGTCGAGCGAGCAGACGATCAGGCGTATGCGAATCGTCAGGAGCTCGACTTCGGCAAGCGAGATCTTGATGTCCCCGCCCACGAAAAGCCCCTTGTCGAGCACGCGGTCGAGAACTTCGACCAACCCGGTCGCCTGCGGACGAGAAAGATCGGAATGTATGGGCACGTCAGGTGGTTTCGGGATGCACGAGCGGCCGCCCCAGAATCCGGTCAACCGTGCGAATCAAGTCGGGTGGCAGGCACGGCTTCGCCAGAAACGCATCGCATCCGAGGCGTGCAATGCGCTCGCGCTCGTCGGTGAGCGCGTGAGCCGTAAGCGCCACGATAGGAACGTGCTTCAACTGCGGATCACTCTTCAGTACAGCGGTCGCCTGCCAGCCGTCCATGCCTGGCAGGAGCAAATCCATGAGGATCAGATTCGGCATCGCCGAACGCGCCAATGCCACCGCATCGTTGCCGGTGGCGGCCTCGATCACGTGATAGCCCGACGAGCGCAGACAGGTCGAATACAGTTCCCGCGCGTCGTCGAAGTCTTCGACCAGAAGGATGGTCAGGGGATGGCGGCTCATGCGAGCGTCTTCGCCTCATGCACGAGTCTCGCCAAGTGGTCGAGGACGAACCTCGACTGTTCGGGATCAGTCGGCGATGCCCCGGCGAGGACGGTACAGTCTTCGCTTCAAGCGCGCACAAATGATCAGGAGACGTGTGTTGGTGGTCGAAGACAATCAGGACGCTGGCGAGATGTATCGCATCCTGATCGAGCTCGCCGGACACGAGGCCTTGCTGGCCGAGAACGGTGTGCTCGGCCTCGAGCTATTCAAGTCGGCGCACCCGGACATCGCGTTCGTGGACATCGGCCTGCCCGGGATGGACGGTTACGAGATCGCACGCCGGTTCAGGGCCGAACCCAATGGCGCCGGCGTGTTCCTCGTAGCCCTGACGGGTTATGGCTCAGCCTCCGATCGTGATCGTTCCCGCGAGGCAGGCTTCGATCTTCACCTGCTCAAACCTGTAGATCCCGAGACGCTCCAGTCGGTTCTGGACGGACGCACATGACCGACCGGCGCGATGCCCGCCTGGAGAGGTTCTCCAATCGTTTCGCGTCTCCCCTGTCGCTCGCCTTCATCGTTCTCGCGGTCGCCGTTCGGTGGCTTCTCGACGGCTGGCTCGGCGACACGCTGCCGCTGGTCACGCTGTACGGTGCGGTAACCGCCGCGGTGTGGATCGGCGGTTATAGGCAGGGTGTCGTGACGGCCATCGTTGGTTACCTGGCGTGCGACTACCTGTTCATCGCACCTCGCGGGGTCTTCGGGTTCTCGGATACATCCACATTCGTCGGCGCGCTGGCCTATACGGTCACTATCGGGGTGGTCATCGGACTGGGGAATGCGACGCACAAAGCGCGACATCAGGCGTACAGACACGGGGAGCTGCTAGGCACGACCCTCGCCAGCATCGGCGACGCCGTTGTCACGGCTGATCTGAATGGCCGGGTCACGTCGATCAACCGCGCTGCTGAATCCCTCCTGGGTTGGAAAGAGCCGGACGCCCGCGGGGAGTTATTGAGCGATGTTTTCCGCGCGGTCAACGAAGACCGCTCCCCCATCGAAAACCCGGCAACCCTGGTTTTGCGCGAAGGCCGGCCCACTGCCGCGACCCAGCATCACGTCCTGCTCGCCAAAGACGGCACTGAGCGGCAAATCGAGGATCGCGCGGCGCCGATTCGCGACGAGGAGGGCCGGGTTGTCGGGTGCGTGCTAACTGTCAGGGACACGACCGATAGCAGGCGTGCCGAACTGGCCCGCGCGCGAAGCGAACGGGAGTTGGAGGATTTCTTCGAGAACGCCTCAGTCGCGCTCCACTGGGTTGGACCGGACGGCGTGATCGTCCGAGCCAACCAGGCCGAGCTCGACTTGTTGGGATACGCCAGGGAGGAGTACGTCGGCCAGCACGTTTCGAGATTCCACGTCGATCGCGACGTTATCGACGAGGCCCTCTCACGGCTGTTGCGCGGAGACTCGCTCTCCAAGTTCCCAGCACGTATGCGATGCAAGAGCGGGTCGATGAAGAAAGTCCTCATCGACTCCAACAGCCTGTGGGAGGACGGACGCTTCGTCCACAGCCGCTGCTTCATGTTCGATGTCACCGAGCAAAGACGGGAAGAGGAAACGCGATCGCTGCTGGCCGCCATCGTCAGTGCCTCCGACGATGCCATCGTGAGCAAGACGCTGGACGGCATCATCCTGTCCTGGAACCAAGGAGCGCAGCGCTTGTTTGGTTACACGCCGGCTGAAGCCGTCGGCCGCTCCATCGATCTGATCATTCCGCCGGAGCTCAGGCCGCAGGAACGCCAGATCCTGCAACGAATCAGGGAGGGCGAGCGCATCGATCACTTCGAAACGACCCGAGTGACCAAGGACGGGCGCCGGCTGGATATCTCACTCACCGTGTCGCCTGTACGCGACGACTCTGGCCGCGTGATCGGCGCGTCGAAAGTCGCGCGCGACGTGACCGAGCGCAAACTCGTGGACGAGGCGCTGCGCGAGGCCGACCGCCGTAAAGATGAGTTCCTCGCGACTCTGGCGCACGAACTACGCAATCCGCTCGCTCCCATCAGGCATTCGCTCGAAATCCTTCTGAGATCCGAGGGCGATCCGAGGCTCTTCCGCCATGCGACAGACATCCTCGGACGCCAGCTGTCGCACATGATCCGCCTGGTTGACGATCTCCTCGACGTCAGCCGAATCACGCGAGACAAGCTGCAACTACGAAAGACGCGCGTGGATTTGGCGTCGGTCATCAAACACGCGGTTGAGGCCAGCCGCCCGATGGCTGAACGTGACCAGCAGACCCTCGAAGTCTCGCTGCCGGAACAGCCGATCTTCATCGAGGCAGACGTGGTCCGGCTCACGCAGGTCTTCAGCAATCTGTTCAACAACGCCTGTCAGTACACGGAGCCGGGAGGGCGAATCTGGCTTACGGCCGAGCGTGAGGGCGGCGAGGTTGTCGTCCTTGTGCGAGACAGCGGCATCGGTATGCCTGCCGATCAACTCGACGGCATCTTCGAGATGTTCGCGCAGGTGGACGATGAGAGCGAGCGCCCGCGGCGCGGATTGGGTATTGGGCTGACCTTGGTGCGACGTCTCGTGCAGTTGCACGGGGGGACCGTAACCGCGCGAAGCGAGGGGCGCGGACTCGGCAGCGAGTTCGAAGTGCGTCTCCCAATCAGCGATTCGCAGCCGTCTTTCGACGCCGGAGCGCCAGCACGAGCTCTGGACCAGGCGGCACGCCTGATTCTCGTCGTCGATGACAATCGCGACAGCGCGGAGTCAATCTCCACGCTCTTGCAGCTCAGCGGACATCGCACATTCGTCGTCCACGATGGTCTCTCTGCAGTCGAGGCCGCCGAGCACCTGCGACCGGAAGTAGTGCTCCTGGATGTTGGGCTTCCGAAACTTAGTGGAATCGACGCCTGCCGGCGGATTCGGACGCATGCGTGGGGCAAGGGCATGGTCATCGTTGCGCTGACCGGCTGGGGTCAGGAGAGCGATCGGCGCAACACCCGAGAGGCCGGTTTCGATGCGCATCTCGTAAAACCGGTGGACTACGGCGATCTCCTGCAACTCCTGGCAGCGCTGCTTCCGCTCTCGTAGATCGTTTGTTTTCGTATTACGCTCTTCTGGCCTCTCGCGCGCTCACGACACCATGATCAGCATCGCCACGACACTCGCGCGCCCGCGCGCCGCGTGGATGAGCTCGCGAGCCAGCGCGTGGATCGTCACCGCTGCCTTCATCGTGATGGCGGTGCGCCTCGCATGGTTCCTCGATCGTTACACGGTCAACATCGTCTACTGGGACCAGTGGGACTTCCTCGCTGGCCTGTTCGACGGTGCAGACGCATGGACCTTGTTTCGATGGCAACACGGGCCGCAGCGCCAAGGGATCGGCAATCTGATCATTGCCGTGCTGTACCCGGCAACCGGCTGGAACGGCAGGGCTGACGCGGCGGCGTCAGCCGTCGCGTTAGGCCTGGCCGGCATCGCAGCTCTGTGGCTCGTCAAGCGGGTCGGCGGTTCCCTTCGCCCATGGGACGCCGCTGTGCCGCTCATCTTCCTCACGACGACGAGCGCGGAAACCTATGTGGCCGCGCCCAACATCTCGCACGGTCCCCTGTCGGCGCTCTTGCTGACCGGCTACGCGCTGGCCCTGACGATCCCCGGACATGGCGCGCGATGCCTGGCGCTCGTGGTGGTGAATTTTCTGTGCGTAACCACAGGTTTCACGTGGCTGCTGGGTGGCGTCACGCCGGTGTTACTGCTGTTGCTGGCAAGCGGTCCACACGTCACCACACGAGAGCGCGCGATGTATGCGGCCGGCATCGCTGCGAGTCTGGCGTCAGTGGCGTTTTTTCTGTACGGGTTCACCCCGCAGTCCGCCACGAACTGCTTTCAGTTTCCGCACGCGAGGCCCTGGGAGTATGTGCCGTATGCCGGCTTCGTCCTCGCTCGCCCGTTCGGTCTGCACGCGGGCGATGACGCATTGCGTCTTGTGCAGGGAACGGGCGCTTTCATCGCGATGGCCGGGTTCGTCGTATATGCCGCCTTCAGATTGATTCGAGTGCGCGGCGACTCGGTGTTTTGGGCCGTGGTCGTTTCTCTTTCAGGCTTTGCACTACTCTTCGCGTCGGGCACCGCAGTGGGTCGCATCTGCCTCGGCTTCGACACCGCTAACGCATCGCGCTACATACCCTACGTTTTGCCGAGTCTTCTCGCGCTGTATCTGGTGATTCGTCGATCGGCCACCAGCTCGCCAGTGGGCTCTGCACTACTCCCAGTGTTTCTCGCGGCGTGTATTGCGAAGGAAGGCGACAGGCTCAGCGCGAACGAGGCCGCTGAGTATCTCAAGTACAAGCAACGATGGAGCGAGTGCTATCTGTCCACACACGATATCGTCGCGTGCGACGCCTCGGCTGGACATCAGGCGTACCCGGCACCAGAGGCAACCCGTCTGCAACAGAAACTGGATTGGCTCGAGGCTCGTCGATACAGCCTGTTCCGGAATAGCGAGCAAGCGGCGGACTCTCGATAGTGGAAAGAGCCGCCGCAGGCCTGGCCCAAGCCTGCGGCGACGCGGCCGGGGGGAACCGAATGACGTGAGATGACGGTTTCACGAATAAACGGTTCGTCGGATTGCAAGATGCGAGCCTCGGAGTGGAACACGGTGTCTCGCAGGCGATCCGGAAAACTTCGGGTGTGTCGGTTGCCGAACGTGCCTGTTCAGCTTGTAGAACGTACAACTCGGCGTTGTAATTCTTGTCGACCTTGGTTGGTTGAAGCGCAGCAATCCTTCGCGCTCGGTTCCAGCATCACACCTTCCCAAATCGATCAGAAAAAGCCCGTCGCCATCATGGATGCGAGGGGCATGAAACGTGCTGCTCGCATCTCTGGAGTCGATGCGTCGGAATGAATGAGTCGGTTCGGCAAAGACGGCAGTCCCCTCAACCGGCGCCGTCACCAGATGAAACGACTAGCGGCGAAATCCCCGCGTCGCGACGGCGGCGCTCGGTGAAAGCCGGAACGGACTCGGCCCGTCGAACAAATCAGGCTCGCCAGCGCAAGCAGACCAACGTATCCCGGCCGCGCATACTGGTCATTGAAGACGACGCGTATGCGCGCGAGGCCCTCACGCTTCTGCTCGATTACTACGGATACGACGTGGTGGCAGCAAGCAATGGCAATGACGGGCTCGCGCTGGTGACTGAGGAGGCGCCCGACCTCGTCGTTACCGACTGGCGGATGCCCGGTCTTTCGGGGCTCGCACTCTGCGTGGCGCTTCGGGAACGCCGGGACACGATGCCGATTGTCGTGGTGACGTCCGCCGACGAGGTCTTCAGCTCCGATCAGCCAGTGAACGCGCGGCTTCGCAAGCCAATCGATCCGCCGCTTCTCAATCGCGTCATCAGCGACGAACTGCGCTCACAGCGCTAGTTCTTAATCGGCGTTAGTTCTAATCGTCAGCCCTGGTCGCGCCCTACGGCACGACCTCTACTTCATTCGCGCGCGGCTGCCCCTGCTCATCGGGGCCTGGCTGTGCGCCACCCTCGGGCGCCTGATACTGATTCAGGCGGTTGTAGAGGGTCTTCAGGCTGATGCCCAGAACATTGGCCGACTTGGGCTTGTCTTCCTGATACTCGCGCAGCGTCGCGAGAATCAGCCGCCGCTCGACGTCGGCGATCGTCGATCCGACGCGAACCGTGAACGTTCCTGACGCCGCCTCTGTCTTGACCTCACTCTGCGGTTCAGGCGCACGGCCACCTCGCTGCACCTCGCCCGGAAGACTGTCCACATCGATGGTGTCTTCAGAGAGCACGTACGCGAAGTGCACGACGTTCCGCAGCTCTCGCACGTTGCCCGGCCAACTGAATTGCGCCAGCATCTCGAACGCGCGATCGCTGAATCGCTTCACGCGCCCTTCGGACTGAATCAGGTCCTCGAGGAACGCCTGCGCGAGGAGCTTGACGTCCTCACGGCGCTCTCGCAGCGGAGCGAGATCGATCTGGAAGACCTTCAAGCGGTAGTACAGGTCGGCGCGCAACTTTCCTTCGTTGATTGCTTGCTCGACATTGCGGTTGCTCGCGGCCAGGATGCGCACGTCAACTTGAATCGGCTGTTCACCGCCTACGCGAGACAGCGAGTTCGTCTCGAGCACGCGCAGGAGCTTGACCTGCAGCTCGATTGGCATCTCGGTGATCTCGTCGAGGAACAGCGTACCGCGCGACGCCTGCTCGAAGTAGCCTTTATGGCGGCGCTCGGCGCCGGTAAAGCTGCCGCGCTCGTGCCCGAAGAGCTCGCTCTCCATGAGCGACGGCGAGATCGCACCGCAGTTGACTGGCACCCAGGGGCCGTGTCGCCGGCGACTCAACTCGTGGATCGCGCGCGCGACCACGTCCTTGCCCGATCCGCTTTCACCGGTGATGAGCACGCTTGCGCTGCTCGGCGCAATTCGACTGATCAACTCGCAGGCGCGGACGATCGGGTCCGATCGCCCGACGATACCGACGAAACGGCCCGTTCGCTGCTGCTCTGAGCGGAGCTCGCGCAGCTCGTCAGGGAGTCTCTTGGTCTGCGAAATATCCTGCAGAATCTTGCGAAGGCGTTCGACATCGAGCGGCTTGGTCAGGTAGTCGGACACGCCGCGACGAAGCGCCTCAACCGCGGAGTCCAGGCTCGCCTGTCCCGTGATCAACACGACGGCAGGAGCCGTCTCGGACATCGCGATCGAATCGAAGACGCTCAGACCGCTCCCGTCCGGGAGGTTCAAGTCGACGAGCACCACGTCAGGTGGCTGCTTGGCCAGTTCGACGCGCGCCTGATCCATGGTCGCGGCCGTCGAGGTGGTAAAGCCTTCCAGCTTGACCAGCTGCTCGAGACTCTCGAGAGTGCTGGCGCTATCGTCAACGATGAGTGCGTGAGCCATGTAGGAGTCTTCCTGTCGAAGCCGCCGGTGGAAAGGTGATTTCAATGCACGTCCCGCGGGGGACGTTCGACGCGCATTCGATGTGACCGCCCTGCGATTCGACGATCGCACGGGTCACATGCAAGCCTATCCCAGTCAGTCGTCGATCGTTCACAAAATGTGGACGCCACTGACGTTCGGTCGGTTGAGGTTGCATTCCTGCGCCGCTATCGCTGATGCGCACCGCTACACGGGTGGCGTCGCCGTCGGCGCTGATGACCAATCGCCCATGTTCTGGCATGGCCTCCAGTGCATTCACGAGCACATTGAGAAGCGCGGTGTGCACGTGATCTTCGAACCCGACGATCTCCATCGGACCGCCTTTGAGCTCCAGAACGACCTCGACGCGCTGACGCACGGCTCGCGCCGAAATGAGGCTCTTCAGCCGCTCGCACATCAGGCCGACGTCGAACGTGGACGGCTTGTCGGCCGGCCTCGACTGGAACATCAACTCTATAGAGCGATCGAGGCGTTCGATCTCGCGCGGTATCGCATCGAGACACTTCGTCACTGGCGCATCGATCGTCACCGGTTCGCGCTGAAGCAGTCGCGACAGAAGCGCACTGTTGATGCGGATGACGTGGAGCATGCCCTTCAGATCGTGCGCCCAGTCGCGCGCCAGAAACGAGAAGCTGCGATGCTGTGCCGCTTCTTGGAGCAGACTTGCGGTGCTCGGCAACGAGCGCCCATCTCTGAGCAGCAGCACGCGTCCATCGCTCGCGATGCCGGCAACATCGCATCCACGAACGCCGAGCGAGCCGACCTCCGGCAGGTCTACGGAGATCTCGTCCATGGACCCGGCCTGCCCGGCCGCTTTCGAAACGAGCTCGCGTTGCAGATCCCTGATGCGCTCGTTCAGGGCAGACTGGGACTCCGCGCGCAATAACTCACGGGCCCGCGCGTTTGTAGACGACACGCGACCTTCGTGATCCAGCACGACGATGCCGACCTCGCAGAGGTCGATTTCGACGGTGCCGCTCGCCCCCATAGCGCGTTGCATCATGCCCTGATCAATCCACACGAGCTCGGCCTCTGTCATGGATCGACCCCGGAGGAGCCGGAGCAGAATAGGTTACTCTACCGTTGGTTGCGACGTTTCCCGCCCTCAAACGCCTGAGGTATTCCACCCCATAAGCGCCCCACAGCGCCCCTAGCACGTTGAGAACCAGGTCGCCCGTCGAAGGATAGCGATACCGGCTGTAGACCTGTGACCACTCACCAAACAGCGAGCAGGCAAATGCGGCCGCTGCCGTGCGAGCCAGCGCAGACCGCTGTGCATGGAGCGCGATAAACACCCCGAGCGGAACGAACAGCGCAAGGTTCCCGACGACGTCGATCACCCTCACTGGACGCGATACGAACGGTATCCAGCCGACGCGATGCCAGTGCCCGACCGGATCGAACCCGCGCCACGGAAGAATCGCGAGCAGGATGAATGCCGTGGAGCAAACGATCGCTACGAGGTACCAACCCCTGCGTTCCAGCACGGCTGCAGCCGTAGCACGTCCTGTGCCGGACTTGAACGTGGGCGCTGCGCGGTGTCCTTTCGTCAGGCCACCGACCGGCGCCGGCGCGTGGCCGCGGCGCGCTTGGCGGCAGAACGACGAAGCGCGGACCCCTTCGTTCGTACAGCCTGCCTGGCCGACGCACGACGAGACGCCGCAGAACGCTTGCGCGCACTGCTGCGTGCCTGTCGCGCCAGCGATTTCTTCGAAGCAGCCGCATGACCCTCTCGCTTGAGAGCCCGCAGCGTTGCGCGCGAACGAGACGAAGATGTCGCCTTCCGGCCGCTCTGACCCTGGCGCAGGGCGCGCTTCGCTGAGCGGCAAGTGCGCTCCGACGTCGTGCCCTTCTTCGGCGCAGGCAGATTGACGCCGGCCTTGCGCGCCTTCGACAACCCGATCGCAATGGCCTGCTTCGTCGAGCGTGCGCCGTGCTTCCCCTCGCGGATGTGGTCCATCTCTTCGCGCACGAACTCGCCTGCCTGTGTTGACGGAGCCCGGCCGGCACGCTTTGCCGCGCGAGCTCGCTTGAGTGTGGTTTGCTCTGGCATGGCGATGAAACTACGCAAGTTCCGAGCCGCGCCTCGTCTTTTCAACGCCCAGCCATTGACCCTGCGTGCTCGTCGCGGTAGCCTCCTGTCAGCGTGCCCTCGCGAGAGGTTTCGAGATGAGATCACAGACAGCGCTGACGGCAGCGTCGATGCTCGTCATGGGGATGCTCGCCTCCTCGTGCACGACAGCCAACGCGCCAGCAGGAAATCCGACCCCGTCATCGCGGCCGGAACGAACGAAAGAAGAGAGCGTCGCCCTCGCCAGCCAGCACAAGACGGCGGCGGAGCTCTATCAAGCTCTTCGCGATCAAGCCACAGGCGGAAAGCGACTCGAATGGACGGCGCTGCCCGACTGGCGCGGCGTTTACACGCGCGCGCCCGTTGCCGGGTTCGCGTTTGATCCGGAGACGCCGGAAGGCGGTCCGCCCACCGCCAAACTCACTCCGGAGTACGAAGACCGGATGCGCAAGCGCATCGAAGGCGTGAAGAACGGAATTGAGTGGGATCCGATCTCCACATGCGCGCCGCCGGGCCATCCGCGCTGGCTGACCGAGCCATTTCTGCGGGAGTTCATCGTCACGCCGGAACAAACGTGGCTGGTCAACGAGATGGTGAATGACATCCGTCGCATCTACACCGACGGGCGCGACCATATAGCCGCCGCCGATCGGTATCCGCTGTATAACGGCGACTCGATCGGGTTCTGGGATGGCGATCAACTCGTAATTCACACGAACCAACTGCGCGCGGGGATCTACCAGCGCGCGCATCCGGATTACACCGATCAGGTCGAGACGGTCGAGGTCTGGTACAAGGCGGATGCGAAGACGCTGCGAGCGGACGTGTGGGTCTACGACCCGCCCGCGCTCGCCGAACCATGGTTCACGCGCCAGTCGTACATCAAGCTCGATGACGCGGACAAGAACCTGCGCATCAGGTACTGGAACTGCGGCGAGAACCAGAACAACTCGGTCTTCCAGACGCAGGACGGCTCCACCCAGTTTCAGGATCTGACCTTCACGCAGAGCGATGACAAACGAGGAGGCAAGCCGTGACCGCTAGTCGTGTCTCCGTCGGCCTGCTGGTGGGCATCTGCCTGGCGGTCGCATCCGTACCGGCGTTTGCACACCATTCAGCCGCAATGTTCGAAGAGAAGAAAACCGTCACCGTCGAAGGCGTCGTCAAGGAGTTCCAGTTCACCAACCCGCATTCCTGGCTGCTCGTTGACGTGAAAGACAAGAACGGAAGGGTCACCACCTGGGGGTTCGAAGCCGAAGGCCCAAGCACGTTGCAACGCGCGGGCATTCGTCCGAGTGAGTTCCCTGTGGGCACCAAGCTGACGATCACCGGCCGCCCGATGAAGGATGGCCGCCCTGCTGCGATCTGGGAGTACGCCGTGCGAGCCGACGGCAAGAAGTACAACCCGCGCGAAGGGTTCGCAGTTCGTTAACGAGACGAGTGACACCATTACCTCGCTCCAGGGTCGCCTGGATACTCGCGACTGCGCTCGCCGCGACAGTCGTCACGCAGGCTGCGAGCGATTGGCCGCAGTTCCTCGGGCCTTCGCGCAATGGCATCTACGCAGGGCCGGCGCTTGCCGATACCTGGGGACCGAACGGCCCGAAGGTGGTGTGGCGCAAGCAGGTCGGGCAAGGGTTCGCCGGTCCTGCCGTCGTCGGCAATCGCGTCCTTCTCTTTCACCGCGTCGGCAACGAAGAAGTCCTCGAATCACTCGACGCCGCGACGGGGAACTCGACATGGCGCTATGCCTACCCCACGCGCTATCGAGACGACTTCGGGTTCGATGAAGGCCCACGTGCGGTACCCGTCGTCGCCGACGGAGTGATCTACACGTTTGGCGCCGAAGGCCAACTTCACGCCGTGGATCTCGCCAAGGGCACGCGTCTCTGGAGCGAGGACACGATGAAGCGCTTCGGCGTGCCTAAAGGCTTTTTCGGCGCAGCGGGCTCTCCGCTCGTTGAAGGCGGCCGGGTCATTGCGAACGTCGGAGGCGACAAGGCAGGCATCGTCGCCTTCGAGGCGAAGACCGGCAAAGTTCTCTGGACCGCAACCGACGACGACGCGAGCTATTCGTCCGGCGTGGCTGCAACGATCGGCGGAAAGAGACTTGGAGTGTTTCTGACCAGGGACAGCCTTGTCGGTCTCGATCCGGCGTCCGGCATGGTGCAGTTTCAGCGGCGATGGCGCGCACGCCTTGCCGCATCGGTCAATGCTGCATCACCCATCATCGTCGGCGATCAGATCTTCGTGTCGGCACAATACGGGCCCGGTGCCGGCGTCCTTCGTGTCAACGGCTCGCAACTCACGGACGTCTGGGCATCAGACGAAGTGCTTTCGAATCATTACGCGACCAGCGTTTTTTACAACGGTTATTTGTACGGTTTTCACGGGCGTCAGGAGTTTGGTCCAAGTTTCAGGGCCGTGGAGTTCCAGACTGGGACTGTGAAGTGGAGCCTGGATCAGTTCCGCGCCGGCAGCGTACTTCTGGCGGGTGACCGACTGGTTGTTACGCGCGAGGGTGGCGAGCTCATATTGGCCCCTGCGTCGCCGCAGGCGTTCAAGCCACTCGCCCGCGCGCAGATCCTGCAGGGCGTGCTCCGCCCTTATCCCGCAATCGCCGACGGCATGCTCTACGTCCGGAACGAAAACACCCTTCTGTGCCTGGACCTGCGAAAGTGAAGGCACTCGTCATCATCGTGTCGATCGCGTCGCTGGCGGCGATACCGCCGCTGCAGCAACGATCTGCGGAAAACCCGCGCGCCGTACTCGATCGCGCGATCGAAGATTTTCTCGCGGGACGCGTCAAGGAATCGGTCGCTGGTTTCGATCGCGTCGTTGCGCTCGCTCCGGCAGCAGCTCCAGAGCTGTGGCAACGCGGTATCGCGCTGTACTACGTTGCGCGCTACGACGATTGCCGCAAGCAGTTCGAGTCTCACCGCACGGTCAATCCAAACGACGTCGAGAACCCGGCGTGGCACTTCCTCTGTGTCGCACATGCCGAATCGCCCGCCAAAGCGCGTGCGGCGCTCCTGCCGGTCGGGCCTGATCAACGCTCGCCGATGCGCGAGGTGTACGAGATGTTCAAGGGGACGATGACTCCGGAGGCCGTGCTCGCGGCCGGAGGCCAGTCCACCTCAGGCCGCTTCTATGCGGAGCTGTACGTCGGGCTCTATTACGAGGCGATGGGAAACAAGGCGATGGGACTCACGCACCTGAAGGCCGCGGCGTCAGAGCAGTACGCCAGCGCGGGCGGCTACATGTATCGCGTGGCCCAACTGCACCCCCTCTTGGTAGGCAGTAGGCAGTAGGCAGTAAGCGCCTACCGCATACTGCCTACTGCATACTTCCGGGTTTCAAGATCGCCTGATACGTGAGGCGTCGCGACAACGAACGCAAGTCTGGACGAGCGTCGCCGATCTGCTGAATCATCCCGA
>Ga0315912_10000866_pt1 | contig 43923 bp, 37 predicted proteins | sample VfabasoilMG_FD_204469 | JGI IMG/M metagenome (GOLD analysis project Ga0315912, IMG submission 204469) | Garden soil microbial communities collected in Santa Monica, California, United States - V. faba soil | ecosystem: Environmental > Terrestrial > Soil > Garden | place: USA: California... | reverse complement strand
CGATCGCTACCTCGTACGCTTGCTGGGCTGCCTCGGTCGCGCCGGTCCGCGCGAGCAGCTCGGCACGAGTGACCCAGTACGGTTGATACTGCAACAGCTGTGGATCGATCGCCAGCTCGTCGACCAGCCGTAGCGCGGGCCCGGGGCCGTCGAGCTCGGCGATCGCCAGCGCGCGGTTGAGCGCCACGACCGGAGACGCGGTGAGCGCCAGCAGCGCATCGTACAGCACCAGCACTGACGACCAGTCGGACAGGCCCGTAGTGCGTTGGCTTGCGTGCGCCGACTGCAGCGCGGCTTCGAGTTGGTAGCGCCCGATGGATCCGAGCAGGCTGGCCCGTCGCAGCAGCGCCTCGGCCTCCTCGATCATCTCGCTGTTCCAGCGCGCTGGATCCTGCTCGGCGAGCGGCACGTATTCGCCCGCCTCGTCGCGCCGCGCGCGCCGCCGCGCCTCGGCGTGTAACATCAGGGACAGTAGCCCGAGCGCCTCTGCCGCCTCCGGCAGGAGCTCGACCACGAGCCGGCCGAGAAACAGCGCTTCGTCGGCCAGATCGCGGCGGGCGATGTCAGTCCCGCCGGCGTCGTTCCAGCCCTCGGCAAAGGCGGCATAGACGGCGTCGAGCACCGCGGCGAGGCGCTCGGGCAGCTCCTCCGCGTCGGGGATGCGGAACGGGATCCCCGCCAGGCGAATCTTGCTCTTGGCGCGCGAGAGCCGCTGGCCCATGGCCGCGGGCGACACCAGGAACGCGGACGCAATCCGCGCTGCATCCAGCCCCAGCACCACCTGCAGCATCAGCGGCGCGCGGATCGAGGGATCGATCGCCGGATGCGCGCACGCGAACAAGAGTGCCAGGCGCTGGTCGGGGATCTCCGTGTCTTCCCGCGCGTCGGTCTGCCCGTCGGCGAACGAGAGCGCGTTCGACAACGCCAGCTCGCCACGGTGCCGCCGCCGTGCGACGTCGATCAAGCGGCGGCGCGCCGCCGTCAGCAGCCACGCTTCGGGGTTGTCGGGGCAGCCGCTGCGCGGCCAACTTGCCAGCGCCGAGGCGAAAGCCTCCGATAGCGCCTCTTCCGCGCTGCCCACGTCCCGGGAACGAGCGGCCAACAGGGCGACGAGCTTGCCGTAGCTGCGGCGCGCCACCGTCGCCACGGTGTTGCGCGCTTGCTCGTCGCCGCTGTCCTCCGTCATGGTTTGGTTCCCGCGCCCCCGGCGGCGATTACATACCCCAGACGGGGCGCACCTCGACCAGTCCGTGGCTGGCGCCCGGGCAGCGCGAGGCCCAGGAGATGGCCGCGTCTAGGTCCGGCACATCGATCAGATAGTAGCCGCCCAGCTGCTCCTTCGTGTCCGCGTAGGGACCGTCGAGCACCTGCGACTTGCCGTCCGTGACGCGCACCGTGGTGGCGGTGGAGCTGGGCTTCAGGCGGTCGGCGGCGCGCAGGACGCCCGCGTTGCGCAGCGCTTCGGTGTAGGCCTTGTAGGCCGCCATGCCTTGCGCCTGCTGTGCAGGAGTCATGGCAGGCCAGCCGGCTTCGTTTGAGTAGAGCATCAGGAGGTATTGCATCGGATCCTCGTCGTGGATGGGACGGCATCCAGCGCCGTCTCGACCATGACGCTCGGACCTGGGCCGCTTTCGACATCGCACCAGGGAATCTGGTCCGTCGTGGGGGCCCCGGGCAGGAGCGGGGAGCGGAGCGAAGGGGTGAGTTGGCGGCCTGGGGCTGCGGCCGGCCCGGAAAAGCGCTCGCGCCCTGGCCCGCGTGTCGAGGGCGCGGCGCCGGCTCCGACCAGTCCCTGCAGCGCAGCCCCGGGGTGGGGCCGCCGAGTAGCGAAAGGACGAGCATTGAAATACATGTTGCTGATGAACGTGCCGAGCGCAGGCCCCTACCAGCTCACGAGCTGGGCGCCGCAGGACATCCAAGCCCACATGGCGTTCATGCAGACCTTTGCGCAAGGCTTGCGGGACGCCGGCGAGCTCGTCGCGGCGGGGGCGCTCACCGCGCCCGATCAGGCCCAACATGTGCGCGCCGGCAAGGACGGCCAGGCGCTCACGGACGGCGTGTTCCCGAGGGCGAAGGAGTTCCTCGCTGGCTATTGGATCGTGGACGTGGACAGCGCCGAGCGGGCCTGGGCGATCGCGGCCGAGGTTTCGGCGGCGCCTGGTCCCGGTCGCGTCCCCCTGCGGATGGTGATCGAGGTGCGTCAGGTGATGAGCGCTCCCTGCGAGTGAACCGTTCGCTCGCATTGCCTCGCAGCCGACATCCCGTGTAGTCGAGGGGCCATGCCAGCCGTGAAGAAGAAAACGACCCGGGCCAAGGGCAGTGCAGCGCGCGCCGTCCCGGAGGATCCAGAGGCCGTGGTGGCCGCCTTGAAGGCGATGGGCAGCGAGCGCACGCGCGAGGGGATGGCCCGCTATGCGATTCCCTCGGACCAGGCGTTTGGTGTCCCCGTGGGCGAGCTTCGCGCGTTCGCCAAACGTCTGGGGCCGAGCCACGCGCTGGCGGCGGCCCTCTGGGACAGCGGCTGGTATGAGGCTCGCATGCTGGCCTGCTTTGTCGACGAGCCTGCGCTCGTCACGCCCGCACAGATGGATCGCTGGTGCCGGGATTTCGACAACTGGGCCATCTGCGACACGGCTTGCTTTCACCTGTTCGACCGGACGCCACACGCCTTCGGCAGGGTCAGCGCCTGGTCCAAGCGGCGCCCGGAATTCGTGCGGCGCGGCGCCTTCGCTCTCCTGGCCAGCCTGGCTCTGCACGACAAGCAGAGCGGGGATGAGCCATTTCTGCGCACGTTGCCGCTGATCGAAGCCGCCGCCAGCGACGAGCGAAACTTCGTGAAGAAGGCGGTGAGCTGGGCGCTGCGCGGTATTGGTGGCCGCAACCGCGAGTTGAGCGCGGCTGCGCTCGCTCTCGGCGGGCGCCTGGCGGCGTCTGCCGAGCCGACGGAGCGCTGGGTCGGCAAGGACGTGTTGCGGGAGCTGAGCAAACCCGCCGCACAGCGGCGGCTCGCTGCGCAGAGCCGGGTCGCGGGCTCGCGCTCGAAAAAGAAGACTCGAGCCTGACGTCCTGCGTCGGCAGACGCCGCTGCAGGGCAACGAGGCGCGGCGTGCGCCGAGAGGCTGGGCACGCCGCGCGCGATCTTCCTCGCGGCGGAGGTGTTCCAGCGCGGGTCGGCGCCAGCTCCCGCTGACCCATCCTGGGCGAGTGCTGCCCCGCCGAGGTGGCCCGTTCAGGCGGGAGGGGTTTCCGCCAGGGCTCGGGCCACCGCGTCGAGCAAGCGCTCGAGCTTGAGCGGCTTGGGTATCACCACCACGCCGGCGGGCGCGCGGCCCGGGTTGGAGGTGGAGACGATGACGGGGATGCGTGCCAGCTGCGGATCGGCCTGCAGCGCCTGGTACACCCGGAAGCCGTCCACCACGGGCAGGACCAGATCGAGGATGACGACATCGGGCCGCTCTCCAAGGCTGACCAGATCGAGCGCCTCCTGGCCGTTGGAGGCGGTCGAGACCTCGTAAGCCTCTTCCTCGAACGCCTCCCGGAGCGAATCGCGAATGTGCTGATCGTCGTCGACGATCAGTACTCTTCGAGGTTTGCCCGACGGCCCGCCGGGCCTCGAGCCTCGGGCCGCTCTCGGCAGGCGCACCGTAAAGCAGGTGCCCTGCGCCTGACTGGATGCCACGCTGATTCCGCCACCGTGGGCGACCGCGATCTGTTGTGAAATGAACAGGCCCAGCCCGAGCCCGCGCGACTTGGACGACGGGTGGCGGCCGCGAAAGGGATCGAAGATCGTGGGCAACAGATCGGGGGGGATCACGCCCTCATTCTGCACGCAGACCGAGATGGCATCCTCGCTGCTCTCCACGGTCACCGAGACCGCTACCCCCGGCGTGCCATGGTGGATGGCGTTCGCGATCACGTTGGAGAAGAGCTGGAGCAGGCGATCGGCGTCGCCCCGGGTGCCGCACTCTCCCCTGGTCTCGACCTTGATCTCGCGTTCGGGGTGGGCGCCGCGCAGTTCGTCGACCGTGCGCTGCACCAGGAAGGCGACGTCGGCGTGCTTGAGCGCTCGCACGAAGCCGAGGCCGCCCGCCAGACGTACTCTCGTGAGATCGAGCAGCTGCTCGATCATGTCCGTCATGCGCTGGCCCGCCTTGGTGATGCGGCGCAGCGTGGCGAGGTGCTTGTCGTCCTCGATCTGGCGTTCCAAGAGCTGGGTACCGAGAATGATGGCACCGAGCGGATTGCGCAGGTCGTGTCCGAGAATGCCGACGAACATCTCGTTCAGCCGCAGCACGTTGGCGAGCTCACGGCGCTGCCGATACAGCTCGAAGAAAACGTCCGCCTTGCCCTTGAGCACATGGGGCTCGATCGGCTTGAAGAGAAAGTCCACGGCGCCGCTCTCGTAGCCCTTGAAGATCCGCTGAGAGCTGCGCGCCCCGGCCGTGACAAAGATGATCGGGACGTGTTTGGTGCGGGCGGCGCCGCGCATCAGTTCAGCCAACTCGAAGCCGTCCATCTCCGGCATTTGCACGTCGAGGAAGGCCAGGGCTACCTCGTGAACCAAGAGCAGCTCCAGCGCCTCCGATCCCGAGCGCGCCTTCAGAACCTCGAGGCCATCGCGGCGCAGCAGCGCCTCGAGCGCCACCAGGTTCTCCTCGGTGTCGTCCACGATCAGGAACTTGATCGGCTCGGGCGTCATCTGTCCTCCCGCCGGGGCAAGCGCTGGTCGAGACGCGCGAGAAAGGGACCAATTTCGTCCAGCGGCAGCACGTGATCGGGCGAAAACAGACGCAGCGCGGCCTCCGGCATGACGGGCACGGCCGCCGTGATCGGGGACTGCACCAGAGTCAGGCCGCCCGCTCGCTGGATGCGGGCGAGGCCACGCGCGCCGTCCTCGCTGGCACCCGTCAAGAGCAGGCCGACCAGCGCCGGACCGAAGGCGTCCGCAGCGGAGTCAAACAACACGTCAATGGCCGGCCGAGAATACAGCACTGGATCGTCGACGGACAGGGAGAAGTAGCCGTGCGCCTCCAGGAGCAGGTGATAGTTCGGCGGGGCGAGGTACACGGTGCACGGCACCAGAGGCTCTTTGTCCTCCGCTTCTTTGACCAGGAGCGCCGAGTGCAGCCCCAAGACCTGGGCCAGATGGCTGGGCTTGTTCGGATGCACGTGCAGGGTGATCGCGATCGGGATCGAGAAATCGGCCGGCAGCGCCGGTAGAATGCTGGTCAGGGCCTCGATGGCTCCCGCCGAGCCTCCTGCCACGATCGCTTGCACGTTGCCCGCTAGCATCGCTCCTCCTCACACCCGCTGGTAAATGCGGTCTTCCCGCACGAACTCGCTGAACGCCGCGGCGTGGGCGGAGAAGCGCAGCGTCTCCTTGAGGCCGAGGCCCAGAAAGCCCTTGCGACGCAGGGAGTCCCGCAGCACGCCGACCGCGCGGTCCTGGAGCTCCCGCTCGAAGTAGATGAGCACGTTGCGGCAGGAAGCCAGCTCGATTTCCGCGAAGGCATTGTCAGTGGCCAGGCTGTGGTCCGAAAACAAGATCGCCTTCTTCAACGTGCGGTCGAACACGGCCGACGAGTAGCGCGCCGTGTAGTAGTTGGACAGCGATGCCCGCCCGCCGGCGAGCAGGTAATTTTCGCTGAAGCGCTTGAAACGCTCGACGTCGTAGATGCCCTCTTCCGCCGTGCGCAAGCTGTCGGGGTTGATGTCGGTCGCATAGATCAAGCTCCGTTCGAGCAGGCCTTCTTCCGCGAGCAGGATGGCCAGTGAATACGCTTCCTCGCCGGTTGCGCACCCTGCCACCCAGACTTTGAGTGACGGATAAGTGCGCAAGTATGGCACGACTTGATCGCGCAGAGACCGAAAATAGGACGGATCTCGAAACAGGTCGCTCACCTGGACCGTCAGAAAGCGCAGCAATTCATTGAACAGCTGAGGTTCCCGCAGGACTCTTTCCTGGAGCCGAGAGATGCTCTCGCAGCTGAAGTGGATCAGCGCGGAGCTGATCCGGCGTTTCAGCGACGCCAGAGCATAGTTGCGAAAATCGTAGTGATACTTCTGGAAGATCGCATCCAGGAGCAAGCCGAGCTCGATGTCCGTGTGCGGTCGGGCCTTCACTTGTGCATCCAGACGCGCGCCAGGGACAGTAGCTTGTCGACGTCGAAGGGCTTGGCGATGTAGTCGTTGGCTCCCGCCGCCAGGCACTGCTCGCGGTCGTCCGCCATGGCCTTGGCGGTCAGCGCGATGATCGGCAACTTGGCGAACTGGGGCAGCTTGCGGACCTCGCGGGTGGCTTGCAGGCCGTCCATGCCGCCCATCATGATATCCATGAGCACCAGATCGACGCCGGGGTTCTTCTGCAGATGGGCGATGGCCTCGAGGCCATTACGCGCGATCTCGACCTTCGCGCCTTTGGGCTCGAGCACGCTGGAGAGCGCAAAGATGTTGCGCACGTCGTCTTCCACGATCAGCACTCGGCGCCCCTCGAACACCGCCTCGCGGTGGCGCGCATCGCGCAGCATGCGCTGCCGATCGGGAGGGAGCTCGGACTCCACCTGATGCAGAAAGAGCGTGACCTCGTCCAATAGGCGCTCGGGCGAGCGTGCGCCCTTGATGATGATCGAGTTGGAGAAGCGCCGCAGCGCCTGCTCCTGATCTCGGTTCAGCGAGCGGCCCGTGTACACGATCACGGGCGGAAAGGAATAGTGCTCCTTGCGTGACATCTCCTCCAGCAGCTCGAGGCCGCTCGAGTCCGGCAGGTTCAGATCCAGCACCATGCAGTCAAAGCGGGAGCTGTCGAGCGCTTGCAAGGCGGCGGCGGCCGTGGCCACGGCGACGGTCTCGACGTCATCACCGGCCAACAGCCGGCAGGTGCTGTCTCGGTGCACGTCGTCGTCCTCGACGACCAGCACACGGCGCAGCTTCTGGGTGAACTTGGTCTCGAGGCGCTGTAACGCCTGCATCAAGTCCTCGCGCTTGACGGGCTTGATGGCGTAACCCGCGGCGCCCATCTCCAGCGCGGTCTGGGCGTAGTCCGCGACGGACACCATGTGCACGGGAATGTGGCGTGTGCTCGGGCGGTGCTTGAGCGTGTCCAGTACCGACAGGCCCGAACGATCCGGCAGCCCGACGTCGAGCACGATCGCGCTCGGCCGGTAGCGCTCGGCGAGCGCCAAACCTTCCTCGGCGCTCGGGGCAATCACCGCCTGGAAATCCAGCTCGTGCACCAGATCGTAAACCACCCGCGCAAAGTTCAGGTCGTCCTCGATGATCAGCACCATCCGCGAGCCGGCAGCTAGCTTCTCTCGATCGTCGGCAATGGCTGCTGCCGGCGGCGTGCTGTCGATGGCGCGCGCCGAGGCTCGGTGGCGCGTGCGGGGGGAGAGCGGCGCACGTGTGGACGGCGGCGGCTCGGCGGCCTCGTGCGGGACATAGCGCAGCGGAAGCAGCAACGTGAAGGTACTGCCGCGCCCGGGCGCGCTCGCGAGCGTGAGCTCCCCGCCGAGCAATTGCGCGAGATCCCGGGAAATGGAAAGCCCGAGGCCGGTGCCCCCATACTTGCGATTGGTGGTGCCGTCGGCCTGGCGGAACGCCTCGAAGATGACCTCGTGCTGGTGTGCCGGGATGCCGATGCCGGTGTCCTTGACCTCGAAGGCGAGCCGGCCCCCGGCGAATGCCCCGATGTGCAAGGAGACACCCCCGCGTTCGGTGAACTTGAGCGCATTAGAGAGCAGGTTCTTCAGGATCTGCTGCAGCCGAGTCGGATCGGTCTCCAGGTTCGCGGGGGCGTTCTCGTCGAGCGAGACCGCCAGCTCCAGGCCCTTTTCTTGCGCCAGCGAATGAAAGCTGTCGACGAGCTCGTCGCTGAGCCGCCGCAGGGAGACGTTTTCGGGGCGTACATCGAGCTTGCCCGCTTCGATCTTGGACAGATCGAGAATGTCATTGATCAGGGTGAGCAGGTCATTGCCCGCCGAATAGATGGTCTGCGCGAATTTGACCTGCTCCGCCGTCAAATTGCCCTCGCGGTTTTCGATCAGCAGGCGCGCCAGAATCAGCGTGCTGTTGAGCGGGGTCCGCAGTTCGTGAGACATGTTGGCCAGGAACTCGGACTTGTAGGTGCTGGCCCGCTGCAGCTCGCTCTGGGCTTGCTGCAGGTCGTCGCGCTGCAGCTCGAGGGCCTGCGTTTGCTCCTCGAGCTGGGAGTTGATCTGCTCGAGCTCCGCTTGCTGGTTCTGCAAGCGCGCTTGAGACTCCGACAGGGCGCGGGTCTGCTGTTCGAGTTCCTCGTTCTGGACCCGCAGCTCTTCCTGCTGCGTCTGCAGTTCCTCCGCCTGCGCCTGCGTCTCCTCCAGCAGCTTTTGCAGGTCCCGCCGATACCTGGCGGAGCGCAGGGCCGTGCCGATCAAGTCGCTGACGCGGCGCAAGAGCTCGAGGTCGTGGCTAGACACGCCGTGAAAGAAGGCCAGCTCGACGACGCCGTTGGCCACGCCGTCCACCTGAGCCGGCGCGAGCACGAGCTGCCGAGCTCGGCTCTTGCCCAGCCCGGAGCTGATGGGGAAGTAGTCGCTCGGCACGTCGCGAAGGTGGAGCAAGGAGTTTTCCTCGAACGCCTGCCGGGTGAGTCCCGCCACGCCGCCCTCCTGGGAGCTCAGGGGCGGCAAAGCATAGCCGCCCACGAGTTCCAGCCGCCCGGGGGCTTCCGCGAAGTACACGGCGGCGAGGCGAGCGTTGACGTAGCGAGCGAGATAGCTCGCGACGTGGTTGCCGAGCTCCCGGACGTTCTGCTCGCCGGCAAGCAACGCGCTGAGCTCCGCCTGCCCGGTCTGCAGCCATTCCTGCGCGCGCTGGCTGCGAAAGTCCTTGGAGGACATCATGGCTGCCGCGATCACCAGAAAGAGCAGCAGGCCCGACCCGCCCCAGGTGACCACGGCCGACTGCTCGACGGCCTCCTCCCAGTCCCTGGTGCGAGCCTCGAGCACCGCCTGCTCGGAGCGAGTCATGTCGAACGTGAGGTTCCGGATCTGGTCCATCAGCTCGCGTCCGGCGTCCGAGCGCACCACGGCGAGAGCGGCGTCCCTCCGCCCAGAGCGTTGCAGCTCGATGGTCCGCGCGAGCTCCGCCATCTTCTGGTTGGTCAGTCGCTCCAGAGTGGCAACGTGCTCGGTTTCGGCGGAGTTCGCCGCGAGGCTGTCGCGGGTGGCTGCCAGCGCGCCCGGGATGGCCGCGGTGGAGGCATTGTATGGATCCAGGTAGGATTCGATCTCCGAGATCAGATAGCCGCGTTGGCCCGTCTCCGCATCCTTCAAGAGCGACAGCACACTGGCGAGGTTCTGCGTCACCGCCAGGCTCTGCGACATCGCGCGCGCCCCCGTGGTGCGCCGCTCGAGAGACAGATACGAGAGCGCGGCGATCAGAAATAGCGCGAGCATCGCCGCCAGGAACCCCGCGAAGGTCTTGGGCGGCAAGAGCGAGTCGAAGGGGCGGCTGTTGCGACCCTGGCGTGGCGCTGTGGTTGCCGATGGGGAAGAGTTCATGGTGTTCAAACGGCTTCGGGGTAAGAGCGTCAACCCGCGGCAGTGGGGAGCGTGCGAGGCAGCGTCACACGGAAGCGCGTGCCATCTTTCTGATCGGAGTCGAGCTGGATGCTACCGCCGTGGGCCAACACGATCTGCCGGACGAGATACAGGCCCAGGCCGAGCGCGCTCGCGCCCTCGCGGCGGACGGCGCGGTCCAAGGGATGTAGCGGCTCGAACACCAAGGTCTGCGGCTCCGCGGGCATCGTGCCGCCGTTCTTGACCTCGAGCTCTACGACTCCGGCGGCGGAGCCCTCCAGGCTGAGCGCGATGGGCTCGCCGGCGCTGCCGTGCCGGACGGCGTTGAGCAGGAGCGTCATCAGCAGTTGATGCAAGCGTTCGCGGTCCCAGTGGCCAACCAGGTCACCCTGGGAGGAGAGGTGGATCGGACAGCGCGGCTCCGCGCCGAACTCGGTGGCGACGCCTCGAGCCAGCTCGGCCAGGTCGACCGGCGTGCGCTCGAGCTCCAGCCCGCCCCCCCAGTGCAGCCGCGCCACGTCCAGCAGCTGGACGATCATCCGCTCCAGGCGGTCGCTGCTGGCCAGGATGCGACCGACGGGCGTGGCGATGCGGGGCGTGTCGGCGCGCAGCTGAAGCAGCTGGGCGGCGGTGGAAATGGCGCTGAGTGGATTGCGCAAATCGTGAGCGAGGACTTCGAGAAAACTCTTGTTGAAGCGCACCGCGAGACGATCGGCGGCGCCGAGCGCGCCGGCCTGCGTCGGCTCGTGCGACAGCTCTGCGGGCGTCGCGCTCGCGCTGCAGTAGACCCCAGCGATGCCTCCGGTCTCATCGCGAATCGGACTGTACGACCAGCTGAATGGGCCCGCCGTGCGGGCCGCTGGCTCGCCGCTGGGCAGTGCCTCCGGGGGCTGGACGGTCGCCGTTCCTTCCGACCACACGCGTTCCAGGATCAGCCCGAGCTCAGGCCAGACGTCGCGCGCGCGAGCGGCCAGGGCCGCGGGATGCCGATCGCCCAGGCGCTCGCGATAGGCATCGTTGTACAGCATCACCAGCTCGGGCCCCCAGAAGAGCGAGATCGGCACGTTCGCTTCCAGGCAGATGCCGACGCTGGTGCGCAGCGACTGCGGCCAATCGCGGAGGGGCCCGAGTGCGGTCGCCGTCCAATCGACGGCGCGCATGCGTCCTCCCAGCTCACCGCCGCCTGGAAACACGAGCTCGACCTCGTTGCGATCGGTCGGCTGCTGAGGGCGAGGCGCCCGCGTCTCCAGTGACATTCCATACGGCGTACCCCGCACGGCCTCGGAGCACAACCGCCGACAGTCTTCCGGCTGCATCCCAAGAATTCGATATCATTGGTGAAACGCCGGGTCACTCGAGCTTTTGCGGCGCTTGGCCGGTTTTGCTGCCAGAGACGGCAGGCGTTGCAAGAGGCGACGGGGCGCGCGAGCGAGCAGTGTGGCGAAAATGCGAGGGTCGACGGAGCTATGTTTGCACGCGCGGCCCCGAGCAAGCGATGATGCTCGACGTGCGTGTCGCTCGAGAGTTCCCCGCCACGCCGCTGGGTACCGACGTTCGCGGCGACGCATACGCTCGGTTGCGCGCGGCGGTGGAGGCGGCGCTGCGCGCGCTGGGGCAAGGCTTTTTTCAGCATCCGGGCAACGCGCCGCTGCGCCTGGCCCTGGCGCGGGAAACGCTGCCCACGCGGCAGTACCTGGCGGAGCTGCTGTGGCTCGTTTATCGCCTGGCGAGCATCCTGCAAGCGGAGGAGCGAGGCTGGCTGCATCCCGAGGGCGCCGCTGCCGAGGTTCGGCGGCGCTATGCGCGTAGCTACTCGCTGGGACGCTTGCGCCAGCGCTCGGTCCCCCCGGCTACGGCGGGGGCCGTCTCGAGCCTATGGCAGGCCCAGAAGGTGGTGTTCGCGGGGCTCGTGCACGGGGAGGCCCGGCTCGGGCTGGCGGCAGTGGGGGGGATCTTTGCCGCGGCGCACTGTCCCACACTCGATGCTGCCGAGCTCGACGACAGCGCGTTGTTGGCCGCACTCGCCGAGCTGAGCTGGCAAGACGCCGAGGCCGGGGTGGCTCGCCGTTGGGCCGAGGTTGCCCCCGAGTTGCTCGGGAGTGTGTATGAGAGCCTGCTGGATGTACGACCGGAGCTCGGCCACGACGGCGAGCTGTCGCTCTCGGACGGGCAGGGCAACGCACGCCGCCGCACGGGCAGCTACTACACCCCCGATCGGCTGGTCCAGGTCGTGCTCGACGGCGCCCTCGAGCCCGTCATTCAGCGCGCCACCCTGGGGCAGCCCGAGCCGGCGCGCGCGCTGCTCGAGCTCGCCATCGTCGATCCAGCGTGCGGCTCGGGGTACTTCCTGCTGGCCGCAGCACGGCGCCTGGCAGCGCATGTCGCGAGACATTCGGGGCAGAGCTACGGCCACGCGCTGCAGCAGGTCGTGCAGCGCTGCCTGTACGGCGTCGATCTGAACCCGATGGCGGTCGAGCTGTGCCGGCTCAGCCTCTGGCTCGAGGCTGCGCAACCGGGGCTGTCCCTGGACTCTCTCGCGCCGCGCATCAGACACGGCAATTCGTTGTTTGGTGCAACGCCCGAGCTGCTCGCTCGCGGCATCCCCGACGCGGCCTGGGAGGCCATCCCCGGCGACGACAAGGCGCTGGTGCGCCGTCTGAAGCAGCGCAACCGCACTACACCCACCGTGACGGAGGCGCTCGGGCTCAGCTGTCCGGCGCAGCTGCCGCTCGATCCGGCGCGCGACCAACGCGTCGCCGACGCCTGGTGCGCCGCGTTCGTCTGGCCCCGGCAAGCGCCCGCGCAGTGCGAGGCCGCGCCCACCAACGAGCGCTGGTGGGCGCTGCACGCCAGCCCCGGCGCGCTCGGGGACCTGGCCCAGGGGACCGTGGAGCAGCTGGCTCGTGAGCACCGCTTCTTCCACTGGCATCTCGGCTTTGCGGAGGTCTTCGCCCGCGGTGGCTTCGATGTGGTGCTCGGCAATCCGCCCTGGATCGCGCACGCAGGTCGAGCAGCTCAGCCCCTGCCGCCGCGGGTCAGGTGCTTCTTCGAGTGCAACTATGAATCGTTCGCCGAGTATCCGACCACACACGGCATCTTCGTGTACGTGGCGGCACGCATTCTGCGCGAGGGCGGCTACCTGGGACTCGTCGTTCCCTCCTCGTTGTCGGAGCTCGGCGGCTACTTGCCGACGCGTTCGGCGCACGACCGCCTGTGCGATTTTCCGGGGGAGCTGATCGATTTTGGCGAAGGGCAATTCCCGGGCGTGACCCAGCCGTGCATGGCGCTCGTCTCGCGGCGTTCGAGCTCGGGGCGCAGCGACGCCGTGGTGGGGCAGCCCTGGCCCGTGCAGCGGACGGATCTGGATGCGACCGCCCGGGGGTTGATCGCCCGCCTGGGCCGCCTGCCGCCGCTGCCGGCGGAGCTCTTCGGTGAACGGGGAGTGCAGTCGGATCGCGAGTTGGGTCGGCATTTCCTGGAGACGCCCGAGCCCGTGGCGCGCTTCACGGTGCCGATCCGCGAGGGCACCGACGTGCGACAGTTCGAGCTCTTGCCGGCGCGTCTGCACGTGGATCGCGCGGCGCTCGGCAGCCGCATGCGCAGTGCGGTCGAGTTTTCCGGAGTGTGCGCGCTGGTGCGACAGACCGCTCGCTATCCGATTGCCGCGCTCTCCGACGGCCAGGCATTTCGCAACTCCCTGCTCGCGATCTTCGAGACGGCAGCCTGGCCTGCACCGGCGCTGGTCTTGCTGCTCAACTCCGCGCTGGTGCGCTGGCTGCACTACATGCGCTTCCGCGATGCTCGCCAGCCGATCCTGCCGCAGCTCAAGATCGGTCATTTGCGCGCGATCCCGGCGCCGCCGCTCGGCGGGCCCGGGCCGTCGTCTCCGGCCGAGTCCTTGCTGGCGCTCCAGCTGCCGGTGAGCTCCCCGCCGAGCGGTTGCTCGCCCGGCGCCTTGGAGCCAGCAGCCGCAGACGAGAGCCGGCGCAGCGCGCTGGATCAGTGCGTCTTCGAGCTCTACGGGCTCGATGCCCGCGAGCGGGAGCTCGTCAGCGCCTGGCACGCCGCAGAAGGGCCTCAGGCCGTGAAGGGCAGGGGCAAGGGGCGGCCGCCGCATCGCGCGGCGCAGGCGGCGCCGCTCGCGGACGCTACGCTCGGGCCTTCGTCCGTGGCCCGTCCGGCTTCCGCGCTGCCTGGCGCGGGCGCGCTGCCGTCGGAATCATGAACTTGCTGCGCTCTCGCCTCAGCGCAGCGTCCACTTGCCGCCTCCGCGGCAAGCGATGAACAGAAACAGGAACGCATACAAGAGCGCCAGCTCTCCCTGATTGATCGCAGGCCAGAAGCGCTCCCCCAGGGCCAGCCGCCAGTGGAACTGGACGTAGGCGACCGCCATCGTGCCGCTGGCCACGAAGGCGGCGCAGCGCGTGTACACGCCGAGGGCGATGGCCAGGCCCCCCACCAACTCGATGATGCCACCGAACCAGACCTGCGAGCCAACGGGCGGCTGAGCCTTGGCGAGAAAGCCGAATGACTTCTGCACGCCGTGGAACGCAAACATCAGGCCCGCGACGACCCGCAGCAGAAAATAACTGGTCTCGGTGGGCGGTTGTTTCAGGCGTGCAAACATCGATCGGCCTTCGCTACGAGGAGGGGGGCGATGCTACGCGAAGCGGTTCACGGAGGGGAGCGGCATTCGGGCCGCGGCCTTCCGAGCACCGCGCCCGAGCTGTCGTGCTCTGCGCCAGTGGGCCGAGGGCGCGCCGCCGATCCGTTGCCCAACGGCGCGTTGCGCCCGGGGTGGGAACGGTGCTTCAGCTGTGTTACGCCTCGCTCCACGAGCGATGGCGCGCCTGTTGTGGATTTGCCTGGGCAGTGCCGTGGGTGGCGGCGCGCGCTACCTCCTCTCGGGCTGGATGTTGAAGCTGCTCGGGCCAGCGTTTCCGTACGGCACGCTGACCGTCAACCTGCTGGGGTCGTTCCTGATGGGCGGCCTGATGTACGCCGGAATGGAGGCAGCGGCCCTGTCCACCACGCTGCGCCTGGTGCTCACCACGGGCGTGATGGGCGGCTTCACGACGTATTCCGCCTTCAGTTACGAAACGCTGCGCCTCTTTCTGGACGGTCGCTGGGGCGTGGCCGTGGGCAACGTTCTGGTGCACATCTTCGGCTGCCTGCTGGTGTGTCTGCTCGGTTGGCTGGGAGCCAAGGCGCTGTGCAGCGTGTGAGCGCGCGGCCGGCACTCTTCACGTTCGACATCTTCGGCACGGTCGTCGATTGGCAGCGAGGTCTCGCTCTGGATCTGGCCGCCGCCGGTTGCGAGCTCACGGAGGCCGACTTCGAGCGCGTGGTCGATGCGCAAGGCAAAGATGAGCAAACCGGCTTTCGGCCGTACCGGGAGATCACCGCACGCAGCCTGATGGGTGAGCTCGGGCTGGCGCAGGCCGCGGCCGAGCGCATCGGCGCCGGGCTCGGTCACTGGCCCACGTTTGCCGACGCCGAGCCCGGCCTGCGCGCCCTGCTCGCACTCGCTCCCTGCGTGGCGATGACCAACAGCGATCGCGAGCACGGCGCGGTCGTCCAACGGGCCCTGGGCGTTCCGCTCAGCGCCTGGATCTGCGCCGAGGACGTCGGGGTCTACAAGCCCTCTCGCGAGTTCTGGCACGAGGTAGCGCGGCGCCAGGGCAACCCGTTCGGTGCCGCCTGGTGGCACGTCTCCGCGTATGCCGACTACGATCTCGGGGTAGCTCGCGAGCTCGGCCTCAGCACCGTGTTCGTGCAGCGCCCTCATTGTCGGCCGGGCCCTGCAGACCACACGGTTCGAGATTTGCTCGAGCTGGCGGCATTGGTCGCCAGCGCCGTGGACGCCTGAGGGAGAGCCAGCACGTGAGTCTGCCTGGCGTCATCATCTTTGCGCTCACCTACGTGCTGATCTCGGCGCGCCGGCAGGGCTGGCTCGGCTTCGATCGGCCCGCGGGGGCGCTGCTCGGCGCCGTGTTGTGCGTGGGGGCGGGCGCGCTGTCTCCAGCGGCGGCTCTGCACGCGATCGACGGCGCCACGTTGCTGCTGCTCTTCGGCATGATGGGCATGGGCGCCTTTCTCGCGCAGGACGGCTTCTTCGACCAGGTCGAGCAACGCCTGTCGCGCTGGGCGAAGACGCCCGCGCGCCTGCTGGGTTGGGTGCTGTGGGGCTCCGGGCTGTTGAGCGCGCTGATCACCAACGACGCCGTGTGTGTGCTCGGTGCGCCGCTCGTGGTGCGGTTGATCCAGCGCCATCGCCTGCCTGCGCTGCCCTTTCTCCTGGCGGTAGCCACCGGGGCCAACACCGGCAGCGTCGCGACCCTGGTCGGCAACCCTCAGAACATGCTGTGCGGTCTGCTCGGTGGGCTCGACTATCGGCAGCACCTGCTCTTGATGCTACCGGTGGCCGTCGCGGGGCTCGCGCTCAACCAGGCCCTCTTACACTGGTCGTTTCGCGCGGCGCTGGCCGACGCGCGGCTCGGTGAACCCGAACCGGTGACGCCGTTTTCGGCGCGCACCCGCCTCACGTTGCTGGTCATCGGCGCCAGCGTGCTCGCCTACCTGCTCGGCGGTGACCTGGCCTGGACTGCAGCCGGCGGATTCGTGGCGCTGATGCTGGCGCATCGCACGGACACGCGCGATCTATGGCCGCGCATCGACTGGGCGCTCTTGATCTTCTTTGCCGGTCTGTTCGTGGTGGTGGCGGCCTTCAGCGCCAGCGGCGCGCCGGCGCTCTTGTTCGCGCGCTTTCCACTCGCGGCAGGTCAGGAGGGCCCGCTCGGCTGGCTCAGGCTATCGGCCATCTTTCTCTTGGGCTCCAACCTGGTCTCCAATGTGCCCTTCATCCTGGTGGTGAAGGACCAGATGGCGACCCTGGGCGACCCGCGCTTTGGTTGGGAGCTCTTGACCATGGCCTCGACGTTTGCCGGCAACCTGACCCTGATCGGTTCGGTCGCCAACATCATCGTTGCCGAAGCCGGGCGCGACGTCGGCGGCATCGGCTTCTGGCAGCACCTGCGCGTGGGCTTGCCGCTCACGCTGGTGACCACGCTGCTCGGCCTCTGCTGGCTGCTCGCCGTCGCTTCGCCCTGAGGCGCCGCGGCTCCGCCTAGACCGTGAGCCCCGACAGCGGACCGGCGGCGCCGAAATCGGGGTGGCCGAAGCTGGTTGACTCGATGCCCTGAGAAACGAGCAGCGAGCTGAGCAGGCGGTTGTTCGGCACGCCGCCGAGATCGAGGTAGCGCCCGGTCTTGAAGTGCCCGCCCGCGCCACCGATCAGCACGAACGGCACGTCTTTGTGGGAGTGCGTGCTGCCGACCGACAGTTCGTTGCCCCAGACCAGCACGGTATTGTCGAGCAGCGAGCGATCGCCCTCGTCGATCGCGGCGAGCTGCCGGACCAGATAGGCGATCTGCTCGGCATACCAGGTCGAGCGTGCGATCAGCTGATCGCGGGCAGCCGTGTCGCTCGGGCCTCGATGCGAGAGGTTGTGACCTTCGGCCGTGCTGTTCAACCAGGGGAAGGGGATCGCGTTGATGGCGGTCGAGAACTGGACGCTGGCCACGCGCGTCAGGTCACACGAGAGCGCCAGCGCCAGCAGATCCATCTGCAGGCGGGCGATGTCGGGCATGACCTTCGCGTCGTCTACTTTGAGCTGCGGGGGCTCGGCGGGCTGGACGCAGCCCGGTCCTGGCCGGACGCCGTAGTCGAGCCGGCGCACGATGCCGTTCAGAAAGTCGGCGTGGCGCTCCAGCTTCTCCCGATCCCGCGTGCTGATGCGGGGCCGCAGCGCGGCGTACTGGGCCTGCACCGTCGACATCACCAGCCGCCGCTTTTCGCGCGCGGTGGCTTGCTCCGGACCGTCCAGATCACTGGTGAACCCCGCATTGAGGCGCTGGAAGACCTCGCGCGGATCGTTCATGGGCGGGACGGGGGAGCCCGGGCCGCTATAGCTGATGCGACCCATGACGTCCGAGGCCGTGGCGCGCACGCCGAGCTCGAGGCTGGGCAGCAGGGTGGGCGGATTCAATTGCCGCACCACCTCCTGGTCGACGCTGATGCCGTTGGCCCAGCCCGCGAGCGAACCGTCCCCGTCCGCCATGGTGCCGGCTTGCAGCTCGCGCCCGGTGAACAGCCCGCCCAGGCCCTTCTGATGAGGCCCGCCGGGACCCACGTTGGCTTGCTCGGCGACCGAGATCTCGATGCCTTTCAGGAGCAGCAAGCGGTCTTTGAAGTCGCTGAACGGGGTCAGGATGGGCCCGAGCGCAAAGTCGGTCTCGCCGCTCCCGGCCGCGGGCCAGAACGCCTCCGGCACGGTCCCGTTGGGGTTGAACAGGAGGACGATCCGCTTGGGTGCGGGGGCGGCCTCTTGCGCCCGGGCGGGCAGCGACTCGAGCAACGGCAGCGCGGAGCACGCCCCCGCCAAAAGTCGCGCGAACTCCCTGCGGCTGAAAGAGCGGGGCATGTGGGTTTGAAGCTTCCCCCAGATGCCAAGTACGCGCAAGCCGGATGCGGCCGGTGTACCAGAGTGACGAGCTCACCCAGCCGGTCGCGGAACGGGAGGCCGGTCCTGCGGCCCCGAATCGACGATTCGGGCCGCTAGTGCAGCGGCGCTGTGCCTCGTTCAGCCACGCTGGTTCGGTCTAGCTGCGCGAGTCCGGTTCAGCTGCACCGGTTCGATTGAGCTGCACCGGTTCGATTGAGCTGCACCGTTGGACTCAGCTGCGCTCTACCGGGTCGGCGCCCCCCTCGTCCGCGCCTGCCTTCACGTCTTTGTCGAGCAAGAGCGACGACAGCACGCCCACGGTGACCGCGCCCAGGATGACGCCGAGCGAGACCAGGTTGGGCAGCGTGTACACCGCATGCAGGAGCATCTTGACGCCGATGAACACCAGCACGAACGCCAGGGCGATCTTCAGGTGCCGGAAGCGCCCGATCATGCTCTCCAGGACGAAGTACAGCGAGCGCAGACCGAGGATCGCGAAGATATTCGACGTGAACACGATGAAGCTGTCGGTCGTGATCGCGAGGATCGCAGGGATCGAGTCGAGCGCAAAGATGACGTCCGTACCCTCGACAGCGATCAGCACCAGGCCCAGCCGCGTGACGACCCGGCGACCGTTCTCCACCACCGTGAGGTGGGAGCCATGATCCCCGGTGGCCACCGGCAACAGGCGGCGTGCCCAGCGGATGAAGCGGCTGTGCTCCGGGTCCATGTTCTCTTCCTTCTGAGTGAAGAGAGCGATGCCCGTGTACATCAGGTACGCGCCGAAGATGTAGAACACCCAGCTGAAGCGGTGCACGAGCCACGCGCCGCCGAAGATCATCGCGGCGCGCAGCACCACGGCGCCGACGATGCCCCAGAACAGCACGCGGTGTCGGTAGCGGGCGTCGACGCGAAACGCGCGAAAGATCATCGCGATGACAAAGATGTTGTCGACGCTCAGCGATTCCTCGAGCACGTAGCCCGTCAGGTACAAAAGCGCCGCATCCGCGCCCCGCATGCCCGGCTGGCTGGCGACCGGGAGCTGGCCCCAGTGGCCCTCGTAGACCATGTAGACCACGCCGGTGAAGGCGAGGCCGATGCTGATCCAGATCAGTGTCCAGACGCCGGCCTCTTTCAAGCTGACCGCATGTGCATGCCGGTGGAAGACCCCGAGGTCCAGCATCAACAACACGACGATCAGGGCCCCGAAGCCCAGCCAGAGCCAACCCATCTGGCGTTCTTGGCACAAAACGCGCCGAGCGCGGTCCACAATCCGCGATGCCCAGACTGTCGGCCATGCGGCAGAGACGCTACCGGCGCGAGCTGCGTCCCTTTCCCCGACGCGATCCGGCGGTCGGTCGAGAAATCGCGTCGCCGGCTGCGAGCTGCGTGCGAGAAAATGCCGCACGCGCACGCGCCCCGGAGCAAGGCGCTTGGCGCCGCGAGCTGCTCCGCGCCGAGGAAGGGTGACCCATACTGCGCTGGACGCGGAGCCCCGCGCTCGCGAGCACCGCGCTGGCTCGTGCCGCGCGTGGTCGTGCTGGAGGTCATCCGCAAGGGCAGGGTGGGAGCTTCGGTCTGCCCGGTCATGACGATGCCGTTGACCACGAGGCGCACGAGGAGCGGTACCAGGTCAGCCCGCTCTGCCCAGGCTCGAGCGGCGGCCCTGGCTGCCGGACATCCGCAGGGCGGATCCGGGCGGGTGGCGATGCCCGCTGGACGACGCCGAGCACGGCTACGGAGAACTTGAGCATCTGGTTATCCCGCTCCTGCGGCACGCCCGTGGGGATGGCGACGGCACCCACCCGCAGGGGCGAGTCGAGCACAGGCGGCTGGGAACCGGAGCATCGCTGCGGTATTACAGCCGCGTCCACCCCACCTCTCCACGAAGCGTCGCTGCACTTCGGCAGCTGGCGCCTCGCGTCGCTGCTCTCGATCGGCAACACGAGAGGCGGGTGGTGGGCCGGCCTAAGCTCTTGGCAAGAGAAAGAGGTCTCCGGTGCGCTCTCGCTCGCGGGGCCCGTCTCATGTTACGCCGCGTCGCCGAGCCACAATCTGCTGCCGCGAGATCCACGAGTTTCATGCGTCTGTTCACTCTGAGTCGTGTCTACCCCTTCATGCGGATCGCGCCCTACTGCGCCATCGTGAGCATGCTCATCAACCTCGCGACGATCGTCGCGTTGTTTTATCCGGGCCCGAAGCTGGGCACCGACTTCGTGGGTGGCACGGAGATCGAGGTGGCGTTCAAGAGCGAAGTGGCGCCGGACAGGGTGCGCGGGGCCCTCGAGTCCGTAGGTCTACACGGCGCGGACGTGGTGGAGGTGCGCAGTGGCAGTGACCAGCGCGTCCATCGGTACATCATTCGGGTATCGGAGGTGTCCGCGATCTCGGAGGATACGCAGCGTCGCGCCGAGAGCTTGCTCTGTCTGCCGCCTACCGCCGCTCCCGACTGCGCCGAGAACCAGCACGCGACCGAGGTGAAATTTAGCCCGGGCGGCGATCGCATCACCGCGCGCTTCGGCGAGCCGTCCTCCCCGGAGTGGGTGCGCGAGCGCCTGTCCACGGTCAGCGGGCTGTCCATGCGACCGGGCGCGGACAATCCGCGCATCGATCCGCGCCATCCGGACAAGATGGTGATCGAGTTGCTCGGCACCGGCGACAACATGTTCGCGGGCTTGACCAAGGAGCTCGGCAAAGACGTGGTTCCGGACGCGCCCCTGCGTGTCGAGTGGGTGGGGCCCAAGGCGGGCGCCCAGCTGCGCAACGCGGCCGTGCAGAGCATTGCGATCACGCTGATCGCGATCATGATCTACGTGGGCCTGCGCTTCGACATGCGCTTCGCTCCGGGCGCGGTGCTGTGCCTGATTCACGACGCCTGCGTGGCCGTGGGCGCGTTGATGCTGGCCGGCAAGGAATTGAACCTGACCGTGATCGCCGCCGTGCTCACCATCATCGGCTTCTCGGTGAACGACACGGTGGTCATCTACGACCGGGTGCGGGAAAATACCCGGCGCTTGCGCAACGCCACCTTTCCGGAGCTCGTGGATCTGAGCGTCTCGGAGATGCTGGGGCGGACCGTGATCACGAGCGGCACGGCGATTCTGAGCCTTTCGCCGTTCTTGATCTGGGGCACCAACGCTCTGCAGGATTTCTCCTTCACGCTCATCATCGGCTTTCTCTGCGGCATCTACTCGACGGTGTTCGTCGCCTTGCCGATGACCCACTGGATCGACAAGACGCTGCTGGCCCGCCGCCGCGCGGCGCCCCGGCGCCCGGTCGCCGCCCGCGCCAAGCGCGAACTCAACCCGCTGTAATTCGCGGTAGGGGCCTGCCGCTGACGGTGGGCGAGGGGAGAGAGTTCGCCCCGCCGCAGGCTGGTTCGAGGCCGAGCTGGGTTCTAGGGAGTGAGTGCGGATGGCCGCCTCACTGCAGCTCTCTTGCGCCAGTTCCATACGTCGTTGGGTCTCGAGCTCGGGGAGCGGGAGCGGCTTGGGGAGCGGGCGTGGGCGCGGCACTTCCCTAAGCCCTCCGCTCTCTTTGGCTCTCCCCGAGGCCGAAGCCCATCCCCGCACCCGAGCCCCGAGCCCGAAGCCTGTCCCGCATTCCCGAGCCCGCTCCCGCTCCCGAGGACCGCGCCCGTCCGCATGGACCGCGCCCCTCTCTGGGTGGCTCCCCGTCTTGGGCGGTGTTCGCCCCGACTATCCCCAAGCTCGCGGGGGGAGCGCCCGAGCGGCGTCCCCCCGGCAGCTCGTTACTCGGTAACGATGGCGAGGGTCTCGGCGCCCGAACCTCGCGCGATGTCGAGCAGACGCACGACCTCGCCGTACGGCGCCTTGTCTTCGGCCTTGAAGAACACGACCTTCTGCCGCCGCGCCTTCAGGCGCTCCGACAGCTTCTCTGCGAGGCCCTCGACCGAGACGGACTCGCTGTTCACCGTCAGCTCGCGCTTGGCGGTGTACTCCACCATGATGGCCGAGTCCGGTGGCATGGCGGGGGCATCCTCCTCCGCCTTCTCCGGCACCATCGTGGGGATGTTCTTCAGCATGGAGGGCGTGAGCACCATGAAGATGATGAGCAGCACGAGCACGATGTCGATCAACGGAGTGACGTTGATGTCCGACTTCGCCCCGCCCTTCTTGCCGCCGACGTCCATTGCCATGAGGAATTGACCTTATTCTCTGACCAGAAATCTCTGAACTGAACCTAGCGCCCTGACCCGGGCGCTAGGGGGCCTCGCCTTGCATCGCTTCTTCGGTGCCGAGCACGACGTCGTCGATCTTGGCTTCATGCAACTCGGCGAGCACCTTGCGTACGAGGCCGTACGGGGCACGCGCGTCGCCCTTGATGAAGATCGACTTGTCCGGGAAGCGACGCTTCTCGGCCGCCATGGCCGCGCCGACTTCTTCTACCTTGGGGACCTGAGCGCGCCCGATATAGACGCGCTCATCCTTGGTGATGGAGACGATGATGTCCTTGCCATCGTCCGGCTTCCGCGCGTGGTGGGACGTGCGAGGCAGGTCCACCGCGATACCGCTCGCGATCAGCGGCGTGACCACCATGAAGATGATGAGCAGCACCAGCACCACGTCCACCAGCGGGGTGACGTTGATCTCGGCCTTGATGGGCGGTTTGGCCCGCTCTTCACCCTCGCCGTAGATCAGTGTGCGTGCGGCGCGCCAACGCGCCTGCCGATCGGAGCCGGGCTTGTTCACGCGTGGACCGTTCCCACCATCGGCGCCACGTGGGCCGGCACGGCCGGGGCGTGCGGGGCAGCGCGGCTGGCTTGAGAGGCGAGGCGATCGCCGAGCTCACCCGTGGAGTCGTCGATGATGCCGCCGAACTCGTCCAGCTTGGCAGCGAAGTAGTTGTAAAACCACACCGCGACGATCGCCACCGCGAGACCCACGGCGGTCGTCAGCAACGCCTCGGCGATACCGGCAGACACCGTGGCCAGACCGCCGCCGCCCTTGCTGGGATCGGCCATCTTCGTGAAGGCGGTGATGATGCCGAACACCGTGCCGAGCAGCCCCACGAACGGCGCGGAGGAAGCGATGGTGGCGAGCAACGGCAAACCGCGACCCAACCCCGCGAGCTCACGCTTCTTGGCCCGATCCATCGAGCGGGAGACGCCGTGACCGAGCACTTCCAGCTCGATGGTGTCCGACGCAGCCGAACCGAGCCGTTCCAGGCCCTGGCGGTACTCTGCCAGACCGACGCCCAGTACGCGCGCCAGCGGCGCATCGTTCCAGGTGGCGGGCAGGCGCAGGGCCTCGTGCAGGCGACCGGGGGTGCCGATCAGCGGCTGCAGCGTCGAGATGTATTCGATCGAGCGCCGGCGGCCCTTGCGGAAGGTGACGAGGCGTTCAATCGAAACACCGATCGCGAGCATCGACATGATGAGCAGAGTGATCACCACGAGCTTGGCGATCAGGCCCATCTGGCTCCAGAGACCCAGTAGGGAAAAATCCATGTTCGTATCCTTTATGGTGCGTGTGCTGAGGCGATGCGACGGCGAATCACTTCACACGGTAGTTCATGTTGTAGCAGAAGTCGGAGGCTTGGCCGTTGACCAGGAAGGGATGGTACCGCCACTTCGGGATCACGGTCGGGATCTGCAAATCGATCACCGGAATCGAGGGGCGTAGGATCTTGACGCTCGACACAGTGCCCTGAGCCGAGACGCAGATGCGGATCGTGGCCACGTATTCGTCGCCGCGTTGCACGTACTCTTCAGGCACGTTCACTTTGTAGGGACGCACCTGCGGATTGATCGCCAGGAGGCTGTGACCTGCCTTGGCAGAGAGCATCTTCGGGCCCGTGCTCTTCGGCGGGGGCGGAGCGGTGCCGCCCACGATGCCGCCGACGACACCACCGACCACGCCGCCCTCTTGGCCGTTGTCGTCGCCCTCGCTGTCGTCTTCCGACTGTTCCTCGGCGGCCTCGGGCTCCTCTTTCTGAGGCGTCTCCTTCGGCGTGGTGATCACCTTGGGTTTGTCGATCGGCTTCGTCTTCGGCTTGGTGGAGCTCGAACGCTTGGGCGGAGGGGGCGGGGGAGGCGGAGGTGGAGCGACGGAGAGCGTCACCTCGATGGCGGGCATCGGCATCTCTTCCACCTGCCACATCGAGTGGGCCACACCGAAGGCGAGCGCCAACGCGTGCAGGAGGACCGAGAACGTCAGAGTGATGCGGCGCCAGCCAGACGGCACGGCCCGCGATTGAGACAGGATTGCTTCAAACGCCATGAGGAGATGCGAACGCGAGAGCGGAGGATGTTAGGGCGAGAGCTGTCAGGGGCAGGGCTGCTAGGGGCAGGGCCAGCTCAGCTGGGCGTCGACGGAGGGGGGGCCGACGGAGGGGGGGTCACCGTGGCCGCCTGGTTCGCCTTGGCCTGCCATTCATTGGCAGCGTTGAACAGGGGCTCCCACTCCTGGGGCTTTTCGAGATAAGCAAACGATTTTTGGCGGTACAGCAAGCTCAAAAAGCCCATCGCCTCGCGATAGTTCGCTCGAATCTTCATCGCCCGCTGCAGATAGTCGAGGCCGATGTCGGCAAGCCGAGCGCGCTCGGAGCCCATCACGTCGCCGACCGTGAACGGCGGCGGCATCTTGCCGGGCGGGGGCGGCGGGGCGGCCGCTACCTTCTTGCCTCGGCGCTTGACGACCTTGGGTGGCGGCACCTCGTTGGGATCCGGGCGCGGATCGAAGGTGCCCTTGTCGGCACCTCCCTTTTGATACAGCCGGTTGAAGATCATCACGCCGACCGCGTACTGCTCTTCCGCGTCGTTCGCGTCGATGTCCGCGCGGGTCATCGTCCACTTCAGGGCCTCTGCCCAGTGGTCGGCGCGCGAGTGCACGCTGATCAGCCCGTTGATGGCGGCGAGGTTCTTCGGGTCCTTCTGGAGCTGCGCCTCGTAGATGGCGGCGAGCGTGTCGTAGCGGTCGCCGTCGAACAGCGTCTGAATATACAGCTGGTCACCGCGCGGGTCGTCCGGGCGCAGCTCCTTCATCTTGGTGAAGGAACCCACCGCGCAGTCGACCGCACGCTGCTGCTCCGCAGACTTGCTGCCGGGCTGCATCAGCTGTCGACAGGCCAGACCTTTGTTGAGCTCGACCACGAACAGGCCGGGGTGCTTCTCCTGGGCGAGTTCGTATTCGCGAACCGCGCCGGCGTAGTCCCCTTCGAGGTAGTGGCCGTTGCCGGCTCGCGCATGCCGCCGCGCCTGAAGCTCCGAACAGCCGGTGGCGAGCAACGCCAGCATCAGGGCGGGAATTCCCCAGCCAAGACCTGATGTTCGTGAGTGGACGACTCCACCCGGTCTTGCAGCCGACGCTGCATTTTTACTACTGGTGCAGGAAAACACGCGAACTGACGCCATGATATTTGGGGTGACCCAGAGGGCCGGCACTATACGTGGCCAGCGCGCTTGCGCAAGCATGAGAAGCGCCGCACACACGCGCAATTGAGCACTTTCTTCGAATATTCCACTCGGGGAAAAGAAGCCGTGGCGTCTGGCATACCGGTGCGGTACATGGGCGCACCTAAAAACGCGCGCTGCGGGCTACGTGCGGTTTGCTCTCGAGGAGGATGAGCCTTGCTCTCATTCATTTCAGTCCAGTCTTCCGTTTCGGGGTCCCACCCCACGCTAACTTCCCAACCTTCTTCCAGAGGGCTCAGCGCTTCGCTGCGTCGCCTGCTCCATTGGTGCAGCTGCCTCGGGCCATTGCTGGCCGGAGTGCTGCTACCAGGAACCGCACTGGCGGCCAAGGAGCCCCATGCCGGGGGAGGGGAAGCCAACCTCGTGCTGCCGGATCTCGGCAGCGTGACGGTGATGGGCATGAGTGGGCGTTCGCTCCTGCTGATCGGGATGCTGATCTGCTTCGCCGGCATCGGCTTCGGCGTGATGACCCTGCTTCAGGTCAAGCGCATGCCCGCGCATCGCTCGATGACCGAAATCTCGCAGCTGATCTGGGAGACTTGCAAGACTTACTTGTTGACGCAAGGCAAGTTCTTGCTCTGGCTCGAGGTGCTGATCGGCGCGGTGATCGTGCTCTATTTCGGCATACTACTCGAGTTCTCAGCGATCAAGGTGCTGACCATTCTGGCGTTTAGCGCCATCGGCATCGCCGGGAGCTACGGCGTGGCCTGGTTCGGCATCCGCATCAACACATATGCGAACTCGCGCACCGCTTTTGCGAGCCTCGCCGGCAACCCGCACCCGGTCTACGCGATCCCGCTGCGCGCGGGCATGAGCATCGGCATGCTGCTCATCAGCGTCGAGCTGGTGCTGATGTTGGCAATCCTGCTGTTCATCCCCGGTGACTACGCCGGCTCCTGCTTCATCGGCTTCGCAATCGGTGAATCGCTCGGCGCTTCGGCGCTGCGCATCGCGGGCGGCATCTTCACCAAGATCGCCGACATCGGCTCGGACCTGATGAAGATCGTCTTCAAGGTCAAAGAGGATGACGCGCGCAACCCCGGCGTAATCGCCGACTGTACGGGCGACAACGCCGGTGACTCGGTGGGTCCGAGCGCGGACGGCTTCGAGACCTACGGCGTGACGGGGGTCGCGCTCATCTCCTTCATCTTGCTCGCCGTGCACGACCCGGCCGTCCAGGTCCAACTCCTGGTCTGGATGTTCACGATGCGCGTCGCGATGTTGATCTCTAGCGTCGGCTCCTACCTGGTGAACGAGGTGCTGCAGCGCAATGCCTTCAAGCCCGGGGAGCGCCCGGACTTCGAGGCGCCGCTCACGGCCCTGGTGTGGATCACGTCGATCGTGTCCATCATCCTCACCTTCGTCGTCTCCTACCTGATGATCCCGGAGCTCGGCGACGGCACCATGTGGTGGAAGCTGTCGCTGATCATCAGCTGCGGCACGCTCGCTGGTGCGGTGCTGCCGGAGATCGTCAAGATCTTCACCTCTACCAAGTCCGCCCACGTGTCCGAAGTGGTCACGGCCTCGCGGGAGGGCGGCGCGTCGCTCAACGTGCTGTCCGGACTCGTTGCCGGTAACTACAGCGCCTACTGGATCGGCGTCGTCATCGCGCTCCTGATGGGCGCTGGTTACGGAGTGAGTGAGCTCGGTCTGGCTCATCTGATGCTGGCACCGGCCGTGTTTGCCTTCGGCCTGGTCGCCTTCGGCTTTCTCGGCATGGGCCCGGTCACGATCGCGGTCGACTCGTACGGCCCCGTAACGGACAACGCGCAGAGCGTGTTCGAGCTCTCGACGATCACGGAAATCCCGGGGGTCGTGGAGGAGATCCAGCGGGACTTCGGCTTCAAGCTCGACTTCGAGAAGGCCAAACACCTTCTGGAAGAAAACGACGGCGCGGGCAACACCTTCAAGGCCACGGCCAAGCCGGTGTTGATCGGCACGGCCATCGTCGGCGCGACGACCATGATCTTCTCGATCGTCGTTTCGCTCACGTCCGGCCTGACGCAGAACCTGCAGAATCTCAGCATCCTGCACCCGCCGTTTTTGCTCGGGCTGCTCACCGGCGGAACCATCATCTACTGGTTCACGGGTGCCACGATTCAGGCAGTGGTGGCGGGCGCCTATCGCGCGGTGGAGTTCATCCGCCAGAACATGAAGCTCGAGGGCGCGACCAAGGCGTCGATCGAAGACAGCAAGAAGGTCGTCGAGATCTGCACGGTCTACGCGCAGAAGGGCATGACCAACATCTTCTTGACGATCTTCTGCGCGACGCTGGCCTTTGCCTGCCTCGACCCCTTCTTCTTCATCGGGTACCTGATCTCGCTCGCGCTGTTCGGGCTGTTTCAGGCCCTGTTTCTGGCCAACGCCGGTGGCGCCTGGGACAACGCGAAGAAGATCGTGGAAGTGGAACTCGGGGACAAGACCTCCGCGCTGCACGACGCGGCCGTCGTCGGTGACACGGTGGGTGACCCCTTCAAGGATACGTCCAGCGTCGCCATGAACCCGGTGATCAAGTTCAGCACCCTGTTCGGCGTGCTGGCGGTCGAGCTCGCAGTCGAGCTCGAGCGGACCACGAGCCTCATGCTCGCGAGCGTGTTCGGCCTGGGCATGTGCTTCTTCGTCTGGCGCTCCTTCCACGGGATGCGCATCGGTGGCGTGGTCGAACCCTCGTCAGCGGGTGAGCCGCAACAACGAGTGGCGGCAGCGTCCCGCGAGTGACGCTGGCCCGCGGGACGGCGGACGCGGAGGCTCGGCCTCTGCACGGAGCTTGAAGCACCGTGCGGGTCGGCCTCCGCGAACTCAGCCATAGCTATGGCGCCCGCGCGGCGCAGCGGTCTGCGTTACGGGTCGCTGCGCTGGAGATCGAGAGCGGAGCGAAGCTCTGTCTGGTGGGCAACTCCGGGTCCGGCAAGACCACGTTGCTCAACATTCTGGCGGGCGTACTCGTGCCCACGAGCGGTCGCGTACTGCTGGGCGACCGAGACCTCTTTGAGCTGAAGGAGGCAGAGCGGGATCGTTTTCGCGCCAGGCACATCGGCTGTGTGTTTCAGACGCTGAACCTGCTGCAGGGGCTCAGCGTGCTCGAGAATCTCACGCTGGCGCAGCGCTTCGCCGGGATTGGTGGCGCGGCCGCTCGGCGCACGGGGCTCGAGCTATTGGAGAGACTTGGACTGGGCGAGCGGGCGGGGGCGCGCCCGGCGGAGCTGTCGCTCGGGGAGCAGCAGCGAGTGGCGATTCTGCGAGCCGTGTGCAAGGCGCCGGCGCTCGTCCTGGCGGACGAACCTACGGCCAGTCTCGACGACGACAACGCGCGAGCAGCCATCGATCTACTGCTCGAGACGTGCCAGAATAGCACGCTGCTGGTGGCGAGCCACGACGCCCGAGTGATGGCGCGCTTCGCGAGCGTGCAGCAGCTAGCGGAGCTTTCGCCGTGAGCGCCGGGGCACGACGGTTGCCGAGGCTCTCGCTCAGGCTCCCGAGCAGGAGGTGGCCCGCATGCGCGCGTATCAACTGATCCTGCGCAGCGCGTCGCAGCACCGGTTGAGCTCCGGCCTCACGTTGCTCAGCGTGGCGCTCGGGGCCCTGCTGGTCAGCGTCATCTTGCTCCTGCGCTCGGCGACGGAGGCTACGTTCCTCGGGCCCAGTCGCGGTTTTGCGCTGGTGGTCGGTGCGCCGGGGTCGCGCCTCGAGCTCGTGCTGAACACCGTGTTTCAGATCGGCCAGAGCCCAGGGCTACTGCCCTACGAAGTGTTTGAAGAGCTGGAGCACAACCCGTCGACCCAGCTGGCCGTGCCGTACGCGGTAGGCGACGCCTTCCGCGGCTTCCGCGTCATCGGCACCTCCGACGCCTTCTTCGAGCCGCGCTTTCCGTATCCGGCGTCCACCAGCGTGGCCGGCAAGTTCGCCGCGGGCAGGCCCTTTCATTTCGATCGTGCGGCGCTTCTGACGCGGCTCCGCGAGATCGCTGGGCGCACGGCTGCGGAGCCAGCCGCGCCGGTCGAGGCGCCCTCCGGTGGGTCAGCGCCGGTGAGCGCGGGCGTGGCGGAGGCCGTGCTGGGGGCCCGCGTGGCCCGCCAGCTCGACATTCGGCTCCAGGATCGCATCGAGCCGACGCACGGGGTGGACGGCGGGGGTACCGCGCACGAGCATCAGCAATTGTGGACCGTGGTCGGGCTCCTGGAAGCGACCGGCACCCCGATCGACGATCTGGTCCTGATCAACCTGGATTCCTTCTTCCTCGTCGACGATCATCGCGGTGGCGTGGTCCCTGAGACGGGCAAACCTGCCATTTCGGCCGTGGTGCTGTTTCCCAAACCGGGGGTTCACAAGGCGCTGCTTCTGGGGCAGTTGAACAAGCGTACCCAACTTCAGGTGGCCGACGTCGACGCCGAGGTTCGGAGCCTCCTACGTATCGTGGGCAACGTGGACCGGGTGTTTTTCATCATCGCCATCCTGGTGGTCTGGGTCGGCGTCGTGTCGGTCGCCGTCGGCATCTACAACACGCTGGCCGCTCGCCAGCGCGAGCTGGCGATTCTGCGGATTCTGGGCGCACGCCGCGTGACGATCTTCGGCATGCTGGTCGGAGAAGCGAGCTTGCTCAGCGCCCTCGGCGGCGCGCTGGGTCTCGGCCTGGGGCACCTCGTCGTATTCGCCCTCTCGGCGCTGGTGGAAAAGAGCTCGGGGGTGCGGCCGCGAGCCCTCGTGTTCTTGCCGGAGGAAGGGCTGGCGTTCTTGTTGCTCGTGGCTGCCGGTGCGCTCGCGGGGCTCTTGCCTGCGGCCAAGGCCTATCGCAGCGACGCTGCGTCCAACCTCGTCCCGCTCGTGTGATGCTGTCATGAACGAGAAGCGTGGCAAGGCTCGCTGGAGCACCTGGCTCGAGGTCATCCTGCTCGGGCTCGGCTGCGGTGGCCTGGCCTATTTCTCGTGCCGGGACGAATCCTCCCGGCCGAGCCGAGAGAGCCAGGTGTTTTCTGCTCCCCGGAGCGAGAGCGAGGCCGCCGCCAGCGGCAGCGCGGAGGGCACCCGGCGTGCGCTCGAAATGCTGCTCGGCAACGTGCTCACCGGGGTCGCCACGGGTGAAGTGAGCGAAGAACGGCGTGTCGACCTGCAGCGCGACCTGATGCGCCTGCTCGAACAGGGGGCCACGGGCCGCCCGGAGACGCGCGCCAACGCGGCAGGCATGATCGTCCAGCAGATCTTCGATCGTGCCAAGTTGCAGACGGCGAGCCCGGAGCTGAGCCTGCGGCAGCGTCAGGCCATCCTGGCGATGGGGAGGGAGCTGACGCGGCAGTTGCTGCTCCTGGCGGTGGGTGCGTCCCCGGGCGCGGACGCGATCGGGACGGCGCTGCCGGAGGGCCATGCGCGGATCGACTGGAAACGCATCGGTGGCTTCCCCTATGCCGAGGGCGCGGAGCTACCCGCGGAGGTGCGCGCCCTCGATGGGCAGGCCGTGGGGGTGCCCGGCTTCATTCTGACGATGGGCGACACCGAGGGCCTGCGCGAGTTCATCTTGCTGGAGTCGCTCTGGGGCTGCTGCTTCGGCAGCGTGCCGGATCTGAACCAGACCATCCTGGTTCGCCTGGGCCCGGGGCGCGCCATGGACTACACGGCCGCGCCGGTACTGGTGACGGGCAAGATGGAGGTCGGGGAGGAGAGGCAAGCGGGCTTCGTCGCGAGCCTGTATCGCATCGTGGATGCGACCGTGACGCCGCTGGACGCGGCGAGCGGGAAGTGAGCGTCAGTCCTCCGAGGGATGGAGACCCGCCCAGCCGTGCACGTGCGCTGCCGGTTCAAGGCGCCGCAGACCGGACGCCGAGAGGCTGTCGGCAAGCCAGCCACGGACGCCCGTGCGCCAGATTCTCCGGGCGACGACCAGGGCCAGGCAGGCGAGCAGGAGCCAGTGCACGGGCCCGGGCTCGACCCTGCCACGCTCGAGCGCGACCAGAGACAACCCCGGCGTACGGTTCAGCAGCCAGCCGAGCGCGACGCTGCCGGTGCTGACCAGCGCGAGCACGACGGCGCCGCGGGCGGGGGAGGGGGCGGAGAGCCGAAGCCGCAGCTGCTGGGCGGCGGGGCCCAGCACGAGGCCGACCAGCGCCGTGCCGGCACCCAGGCCCTGGGCGACCGCCACCGCCGCGAGCGGGACGGCCGCCACGGGGGACGCGTAGGCCAGCGCCGCGAGCACGCCGGCCCACCCCACTTGCTCGGCCAGCGACAGCCCGCCCGCCGGCAACGCAGGCATGAAGGCGAGTGCGTAGGCGGCGGCCAGCAGCCCCAGCGACATCCAACCCCCGAGCTCGGCGGCGCTCCGCTCGAGCTCCTGCCAGAAGCGCCGCCCAGCACCGGGGCTGGGCGGGAGCGTGTCCAGCGCGGAGCCAGGCGGCTCTGTCGACCGGGCTAGCGGCGCCGCCTCTCCTAGCCTCAAGGCCAGCCCCGCGCCGCACTGCAAGAGCGCGAAGGGCCAACCCAGGAGCGCGGCGGACAGGGCGAGCACGGGGGCATCCAGTGCCAGGTTCCGCGCCCGTTCGAGCAGGGCGCCGCGGGGTGAGCGCCCGAGGCTGCGCACGAGGGCGAGGGCGAGCAGCCCCAGACACCACATCGGAGCAACGCGCAGGCCCAACTGGAGCAGCTGCTCGAGCAGACCGGGGGCCTCTGCATCGTGCTCGAGTCCCGAGATCGCGACCAGGACCAAGGCCAAGAGCGCCGCGGTCACGTCGATGGTGCGCCGCGCGATGGACGCGCGGGCAGGCGGTGTCGCCCCGAGGCCGCCGCCCGGCACGCCGAGCCGTTCGTCGAGGGCTTCATGGGCGACGATATGAATCAGCACGCCGGCGGCGATCGCGTCCGCCCAACCGTGCAGCTCATGCCAGGTCGGGGCAGGCGTCGCGCGCACGAGCCAATAGCCGAGGGAGCTGCTGAGCCCGAGCAGGGTTGCCCGGCTCAGAGCGGAGGCCAACCCGCGCCGAGCGAAGGCCATCGTGACCAGCGCGACGATCGGGACCTCGTGCGCCCCGAGCGCCCAGAGGACCCCGTAGCCGTGACCATCCACCGACATCGCGATGCCGTCGCCGAAGCGATGCAGGAGCAAACCCGAATAGCCGAGCTCGAGCCGCACCGCGCGGGGATCCCCCTGCCGGAACAGCCACAGGCCGAGCTGTTGGAGCGCGGGAATGGCCGCGTAGCCCAGGCCCGCACCGATCAGACCGGCGATGCCTTCGCAGGCCAGCGCGTGCGGCAGGAGCGAGAGACCCACCACGAGCACGGCCGCGACCACGGCAAAGGTGCGGATCGGCTCCGTCGCTCGCGGGGCGAACCGTTGCCAGAGCCCGAGCGCAGCGCCGAGCGCGACCGAGATCCAGATGGCGGCGAGGGCCGGTTGCACGGCGCCATACGAATGCAACAGTGATGCATTTGCAAGCGAGATGTGTTGCAGCCAGGTGGCTCGGCCGGCAGCCTGCGTACCCGGCGTTTTTGCCCAATGGTTTCCGCCTTCCCCACCTCCGCGAGCGCCAACGCGCGCTAGCTCGGGGGCAGCTAGCGCCCGGTCAGGTGCTGCAACTCGGGCAGCGACCCACGAACTGAACCTCCGCGCCGCGCAGTGACTTGCTCCAGCGCGTGTTGTTCTTGGTCACCACTTCCGCTTCGGGCAAACACGAGACGATCCCGCAATCGTCGCAGACGAAATGAGGATGGGTGCAGTCCTTGGGGTCCTTGACGATCTCGTAGCGGCAAATGCCGCCCGCATGGCTCGAGATCCGAACCAGGCCCACGCCCACCAGCGCGACCAGGTTGCGGTACACGGTGGCGCGATCCCAGAGCGCCACATCCTCCACCGCGTCTCCGCCCAGCCGGGACACGACTTCCGCGTGCGACAGTGGCCGCTCTGCCGCGTCCAGCACGCGCAATACCCCCACGCGAGGTGCGGTGACCCGCAGCCCGAGATCGCGAAGGCGGCGCTTCGTCTCTGCCAAGCCAGCAGCCATCGTCACGCCGGGAAGATAGCGCAATTCCTCTGCCGTAGGGGTACCGACGAACCGTGCCGGGGACGGCCGCCCCGTGACCCAAAAAAACACGGCCCCTGAATGAAAATGTTCTTGATACTCAATATCAAGTCTGTCAGGTTGAGTTCAGGTGAGCGCAGAGGAAGGGGGCGGGAGACGGCAACCCTCCCGCCCCCGACCCTCGTGCCCCCGAACCGCATGCAGCCGCCCCGGCCGCGTTCAGAAACGCTCTTGGCCGGCGACGCGCACGGGATCGGGGAAGTCCCGGTACAGCGCGAAGGTCACGTCTTTCACGAGTGAATTGACCGCGTGGTGCAGTTGTTCGACGGGATCCGTGCGCGTGGCTGCCAGGCTGAAAGCGGCATCGAGCTGAGCCAGGTTCTCGAACTCGATCATCAGGTGGAAATCGGCGAGTCCCGGGGGGCGTAACCCCAGTTTGGCTCGGGTGATGCGGTAGCCGGCAAGCGCGCCCTGGTCGCGCAACCGCTCCAGGTAGGTGCGCGTGTGCTGCACGAATTGCAGGTCAGCGACGCCGGGCTTTAGATTGCACCAGATGTGATAGATATCCATCGCGGTCCGGTGGGACGAGCGCCCTCGGGTCCTTGTCTCTGTGTAGCGGCCCCTCGTGTAGCGCCTGCGCCCCTCCGGCGCCCTCCGCCAGTACCCGCACTCGGTGTTCCGATGCCGGACCTGTTTCGGAACACGCCCTCCGCAGTGCCTCGCCTCAGGGAATGTCCGGTTGCACCGAATCTTCGCTGACGGCTTCGATCACCGCATCCACCAGCGAAGCGTGGTTTTCGAGGCGTGAAGCCAAGTCTTCTGCGTGCACGCGCACCGCTTTGTTGTCGCCACGTTCCGCTGCGTTACGCAGGTATTTGACGTCGCGCCGCAATCGCGTTTGCTCGCCTTCGAGCTTCTCTATGACCTGCTTCGATACGAACATGGTTACCGTTGTTGGTTCTCGGGTGCCGTGCCTCGCGGCTCGGCTTGGCCCGCACCTGGCGCTCCACGAAGGGCGGCAGGGTGAGGGATGGCGGGGGGCTCGTTCGGAGCTCCCGCTTGATCTGGATCGGGCTCGCTGACGCCGGACGCTGCGTCGTCCACGTCGTCCATCGGCTCGCCGTCGCCGATCAGCGTGTCGCCGATGAGTGGATCTTGGAGCAGGCGGTCTTCGCTCAGACCGTCGTTTGAAAGACCCCCGGCAGCCAGCAGCTTCGACTCGTGGCTCTTCAGGTCATCGCCCTGCAGTGCGATCCGCGTGACGCCAGAGGGTGCAACCTCGGCGGAGTGCGCCGCCACGCCTCGGACGACGTCGGGCGCTGCTTCAGGAGACTTCTCTGGAGACCCGCCGGTGGGGCCCCCCGGGAGCGGAGCGGCGATCACTTCCGCCCCGGCCGCGATGCCGTCGGGGGAGAGCTGGGCAGCCGCGGGGGTTTGGAGCGACGCAGTTTCGCTGGCCGGCGCTGGCGCGTTCTGACAGCCCCACGTCGCCCCCGACGCGGCGAGTGCCGAAATCAACGCCAGCCCCACGAAGCGCATTGGACAGTGCTCTCCTCGAATCGTTCGCCACTCGTTCGCGATAGAACTCGCGACAAAGGTCGTGACCGTTTGCGATCGTTGGCCTCGGGGCTGCAAGCGGGCGTCGCCCCTCATCCTGCAAGCCCAAGCGATGCCATTCGATCGCTCCCTCGTGCCCTCAAAGCACGTGGTGTGCCACTCGGGTGTCGCGCGGCGCGGGCATCACTCGCTGCAGATTTGACGGGCCTCGATTCACATCTCGGCCGCCCGACCCCCAGCCCTGTGGATAGTCTGTGCAGAGTTTGCGCTCAAAGCGATGCAACTTTTGCACGCGATCCGGCTTTCCATGCATGGAAATGCCGCGCAATCTGTCGGCCTTGCAGGCTGGCGCCGGTGGCACGCGCCTGACGTTTGCATTCGAGGCCGCACGGTCAGCGCCTCAGGTGGTGGACGCTGAGGGTGCTCGGCCTGCGACCGTCGTTGGCGATCGTGCCCGAAGCCCAGAGCACCGCAAGCCCAAAAAACGATGCCGCCTCGCAAAAAGTTGCCCGGACCAGTGACCCGGGCAAGCGCGCGCGCACGAGCGTCGCGCGGGGTGCCGACGCCTCGCCTCCGCGGCGCTCCGGTGGGACCGGTCCCGCTGCACGGGGGGCGCAGTGCAGGCGGTCAGGTCGTGGTGTCGGAGCGCACGCTGAGCGACTCCGCACGCGTCCCCTTGTCTTCGGTCCAGGTCAGCTTGATTTGCAGTTTGGCCTGGTTGCCTCGGCGCTTGGCCTTCAGCTCCAAATTGAGCAATCCGGTGGGGTGCAGTTCCAGCTGACCGTTTTCGTCGCTGAGGTCGACCCGACCGGCTTCCAGCCCCTCGGTAATGGCGACGAGGTACTGCCGGATCGACTTCAGATCCTGCAAGGATTCGTGTTTGAATTCATTGGTGGCCATGCGTGTCTTCCAGCGCCGAGGGGCAGGCGTTGCTGTTGGACTCGTCGAAGACGAGGCTTAGGGGTCAGGTCAGCGAGAGCAGCGCCTCGGCGAGGCGCTGCGGGTGAATCTGGGGGTGGCTGCTCTCCGTGACGAGGTCGAGCGAGACGACCTGCGCGCCCATGCGCTCCAGGCGTTCGACATCCACGTCCATCGCGTAGTTGCGAGTATCCCGGTCGAGTAGCACCAGGTTGACGATGCGGCCGAGCGGGACGTCAGCGCCCGCGTCCCGGCGCACGTAGCGCACCAGCTGCGCCAGGCTGTCCGCGAGCGACATGCCATACTGCTCTGGATCCCGCCCGGTATTGGGGACGTACACGCGCGGAGCACTGGCTGCGGCGATGGCGCGCCCCACTCCCTCGGGGAGCAGGTTGGCGAGCACGCTCGAATAGAAGCTACCCATGGGGAAGCAGATCAGGTCGGCGGCCTCGATGCTGGCGCGGACCTTGTCCCCGATCATCGTGCTGGCGCGTTGCGCTGCGTCCAGCCCCTGCACCAGGTAGAGCTCCGAGACGCGCGACGCGAGCGGTGCGACCTCTTTGCCGGTGAGGCGGTGCTGCCCGAGCACCTGCGTGCCATCCTCGAGGTCCGCGCAGAGGTGCAGATCGGTATCCACGATGGGCCGTACGACGCCCCGCACCTCGAGTAGCTTGGAGAACAGGAACAACACCGACTCGAGATCGCGACCATGGCTGAGATAGCCGCCGGCCAGCAGCAGATTGCCGAGGTTGGCACCCCGCAGATCGAAGTCGGGGGGCATGCGCTCGGCAAAGAAGCCGAGGTGGGTCCGCACGATGCGGCGCATCGGCTCCGGAATGGCCTCGATCAGGTCATGGTTTTTCGAGACGAGGGCGGACAGCTCGACTTCGAGCTCACCCTGTGCGGCCGTGCTGGACAGGCGATGCGCGAACAGCCGATAGATCTGCGGATTACCGCGCACGCTCTCGTCCGCCAGGGCCACGATGCGGTTTCGCAGATCACCGATCGCCGGCATACCGAAGGCCCGGCGCAGCTGGGCCGAGCTGCCTCCCGAATCGAAGGCCGTGATCAGGTGCACGGAGTTGTGCGTATATTGTTTGAGCATCCGGCACAGCGGGCGCAGGGCGCTCCCGCCGCTGAAGAACGAGATGCGAGGTCCGAGCTCCGGAGCCCGCAGACTGCGAGAGACGCGCAATTCGTCGGGAAAGCGCGGGGCTCGGGCGATCTGCGGGGGGGCTGCCATGGCTAAGCCTCGAGCGCGCGGCGGCAGAAGCTGACCGCGAATTCAAAGTTGGGGGCGCCTTTGGCCTCCCACACTCTGAGCCCCTGTGCCACGTGCAAATAGCCTGCCGGATCCGGGCGCGCCGTCTCGGATGCGTTGTGCCCCTGCGCATCCCGATGGAAGACGCCCGGAGACTTCATGACCAGGTCGAGCAGATCGGAGCGCTGCTCGAGCCGCACTTCCTGAAGCTGGGTCGGCAACGCACCATCTTTCCAGCTCCAGTTGAGGATCAACAGACCCGTGAGCGCGGTCCGGTAGACCGTGCGATCGGCCCCGTACACCGCGCCGACCATCACGTCGTACTTCTCCTCCAGATCCCAGAGCTCCTCCCGCGACTGGGCAGCTAACGCCTGCTGCCGCTCGGGCGGGAGGATGCCCGCGAGATCCGGATTGTTCAACAAGGTGCCCGGGTTGACCCGTGGCATCTTGGGGATGCCGGCCATTTCCGCGCCGCGTTCCGTTCGCTGGATGAGCAGGCGGTCGTTGCTGACGAAGGAGAGGCCGCTGCTGAGCAGGTGCAAGGCCAGCGTCGATTTGCCCGCGCCCGCCCGGGCAGCGATGCCGATGCCTCGCCCCGCGTGCGCCACGCCGGCAGCATGGCAGAGCGACCAACCCTCGTGGAGCCGCTGGGAGATGTACTGCGAGTTGATGAAATTGATGATCTGATTGGCGTTGTCCAGGCAGGGGCCCACCGCCACCAGATCCCTCCGTCCGAGCAGAAACTGCATCTGGGTGCGGACCTTGAACACGACGCGCCCGTCCGGCACATCGAAGAACTGTTCTTTTTGGCCCGCCTTGCCTGCATCGCGTGGCCAATCGCGCAAGGCGCGGCCAAAATCCGGAGGCGGCGCCTCGAAGGCGCGGATCGAGAGCCCGGTATGCGGCGCCCTGGTTTCTCGAACCAGGCCGCCGAAGTACTCGCGCAGGAGAGCGACGAGCGGCGCACTGTTGGAGCCGAGGACGATGCCGACCTCGCCGAGTTCGAGATACAGCTCGTGCCGGGGTGGATACTGCCGCTCGAGCACGGCTGCGAGTGCTGCGATGCCGGGTGGTGTCGGCTCGGTGCTGAGGGAGCTTTGCGTCATGACGCCACCCGCTCCACGGCGTAGCGCGCGTAGCGTGCCGCCAGATCGATGCCGAGCGCCTCCTGGCTTCCGCTGAACCCGCCAAACGCAGACACCTCGAAGACCACCGGCCCCTGCTCGGTTTCGACCACGTCGACACTGGTCAGATCGAGATGAAACAACCGCTGCGCTCGCCAGGCGAGCGCGACGATGTCCGAGGAGGCAACGTGAGGCTCGTAGTGGCCACCATCGCGCGTCGTGGTGTTCCAGGATGCTGAATCCTTCACGCGCGCGTAGGTGCCCACGTGCTCGCCGCCGAGAAAGATCACTCCGAGATCGCGATCCGGAATGGAGAGCTTCTTTTGGATGTAAAGCATCGGGTTGCCCGCGTCCCGGAACGCCGTCAGGCGCTGGCGCAAATCGGGCTCGCTGGCGGCATCCACGAGTTGCATGCCCTTGGCCTTGGTGGAGTACAGGGGTTTGAGCACGGCCTGCCCGTATGCAATCACCGCCGCCAGTGCGTGATCAATGTTTTCGGTGACGGTGGTCGGAGGCACAGGGATGCCGCCGCGCGCGAGCGTGAGCGTGCAGGCCAGGCGATCCATCAAGCGCAGGATACTGGTCGGATCGGAAAAGATCGGCACCCCGCCGGCTTTGACGAAGCGCAAGATCTCCAGCCGGTCGAGCATGTCCTGGCTGTAGCTCGTGCCGACCTTCTTGATCAGAATGCCATCCAGCTCACACAGGTCGATGTCGCCGCACATGACGCGCCCCGACGCGAGATCCAACACGCAGCGTTGCATGTCGATCAAGAGGCGAAACCCCGTCAGCTTTTCGACAGCATCGGCGAGCGCCTCCGACGACCAACCTCCAACGACCCCGACCACTCCGATGCGTGGCGCATGCTTGCTCACAACTGCTCCTTTTGCGCGCTAGTCAACGAGAACTTCTCGCGTTAATTGAAAATCTGGAGCGCGACCCCGCTCGTGGAGTTCGTTGATGCGCTCGAGAATGTAACGGCTGCGCAAGAACATGCTGCGCGCCAGGTGAGGGTCGAGCACGAAACGTGTCGACGTCGCGAAGGAACGCGCCACGCCGAGCGCGAGCCGCTGCTCGAACGTCGTGTCATGGACGCGCTCGGCATGAGCCCGCGCAAAATCAAAGAAACGCAGGATCGTTGCGTTGATGCGGTGACGCACGGGCGTCTCCAGAAACTGCAGGCGAAAGTGGGACACCAAGAACACGGAGATGTCCTGGGCGTAGTCCATCATCCGAGAGCGGTGCAGGTCGATGAATCGCACCGAGTCGGCAGCGCTGTCGTAAATCACGTTGTCGACGTTGAAGTCCCCGTGAATGAAGACGGAAAAAGGCGCGCTCAGGGTCTGGTCATAGGCCAGCAAGCGATCGACCAGGCGCAGGTAGGAGGTGACCTCTTTGCTGCCGATGTGTGCATCCCCTTGCCCGAACTCGGGGTGCACCGCCAACACGTCGTCGAAGCGGGTGGACAGCTGCTGCAAGAAGCGAGGTGCCACGGGCTCCGTCGAGCGCGTGCGGGTCCAGACATCGATCAGGGTGCGCTGGATGCCGTCGAGGGCGCGGGTCACCGCATGCCACGGCTGGTTCAGGAGCACCGACTCGAACGTTCCGCCGGGCAGGTACTCGAACAGGATCGCCCCGTCCTCGCCGCCGTCGTGGAAGGAATAGATGCGCGGGGCGATGCCGGGCATGAGCACTTCCCAGCGAGCGATGCTGTCCCGCTCCTCGAGCAGCTTCTTTGTCTTGCCTTCCTTGAAGATCACGGAGCGGTCTACTGCATCATCCCGGCCCGCTTCGCGGCTGGACAGCGAGTTGACCCGTGCACCACTCTTGGTCTCCCCCATGGCGCGCATGGACAGGTGGCCGAGGTGTGAGCTCAACTGGGTGAGCTCGAGCGAGTCCTCGAGCGCACGCAGCCTGCCAATCTTGATCCGCTCCCCCAGGTGCGCCGATAGGATCGCCTCGCCGATGTTGAGCAGGGCATCTCCCATGCGTTCCAGGTAGTGGGCGATGAACAGCACCGTCACCAGGCTCTGGGTGCTGTCGCCGCCCTCGGTCCGAAGCTCCCCGAGGACGCGTTTGAAGGTCTTGGCGTACATGTTGTCGAGCGTGTGCTCGACGCGACAGATCCCGAGCGCAACCTGCACGTCGCGCTTGAATACGGCCGATTCGATCAGCCCGACGCCCGCCACGACCTCGACCAGGAACGCGCTGAAGTCATACCGGGCAAAGACGTTGGGGCGGTCGATGTAGCCGAGCTGGACGATGACCTTTTCGCAAAAGTCCGCCACGCGCTCCAGATTGATCGCGATGACTTCGAAGGTGCGCAAGAGCGCGATCGACTCATGCCCGGTGCTGGCGGCGTCCGCGGCAGCGCCGAACGATTTATTCTGGATGATGGCCTTGAGGTTGTCGATGTAGTCGTCCCCGTCGACGATCTTCGCCAGCCCTGCCTTGTTCGGTTTGGCGAGGTAAGCGCCGGTCCGCTGCAGCTGCTTCTCTACCTCGATGATCAAAAAGCGGAGGTTCTCCTCGATGCCTTCATGAGCTCGCATCGGTTTGATTCGCTTGGCGGTCGCGCCCGCGGCCTCGGCGGGGTGCGCGCCCAGCGCAGTCAGCGGGCCAGGATTGTCCGGGGACGATTCTTGCAAGGAGTTCATCGCGAGCTAGCCGCCCACTTCAAACGACTCGCGCGTAGCGCGCTTCCACTCGAGCTCGAAGGAGACGCGCTCCTTGTCGCCCTTGCGTGTGGCCTTGACCTCGATCGTCACTCGCTCGCTCGGCTCGAGGGCGACGCTCTCTTCGCCATGGCGGAATTGCAGGCGTCCGTGCCGCAGCCCATCCACCAGCGCGGAGAAATACGCGACGGCCTCGCCGCGCTGCATCGTGGAGCTGAACTTGATCTTGGCCTTGCCTTTGGCCTTGTCCTTGGCTTTGCCGCCGGCATCGTCTGCGTCGTCGTCATCGTCGTCCAGGCCATTGACGTCCGTGGGCGCGAGCGCCTCCTCTGGTGTTGCTGACATGGGTCGTGGATCCTCTCTGCTCATGAGGCTCGTGAATTGAAACACTCGCGCGGGATCGAAATCTTTGATGAATGGGTAGTCGGTGCTGATGGCTCGGACGCGTCCGCTGGGTAAAAACGCGACGACAGCGCCGCCGGGGCCGGCCAGCCCCTCCAGCGTTCGAGTGTTGCGATCGACGGAGGCATCGCATTCGAAGTTGAGTACGCCGGCCCGCAAGGTCAGGCGCTGCCCGTGCAGGATGTTCCGATGACCATGCACGATGGCGTAGATGCCGGCGCCGTGCAGATCGCTCACGCCGCGCTCGGTCAGGGGATAGTCGATGTTGCGGTACTTGGTGCGGAACGCGTTGCCCACCGGTCCGTGGTAGAGCTCGAACAGATCCTCGTCGAAGAGCCGATGGTACCAAGCGTTCAGCGCGTCGACGCCCTGGCGGCTGAGCAGGCTGGCCAGCGTGTCGTCCACTCCGGCGTGCACGAAGAGAAAGGAGCCCTCGCGACGCGCCAGCGTCATGCGCTCGAAGTACCAGGCGAAGTCCCCGTCCGGATCCAGGAACAAACGCCGCGCCCGCTCCACGGAAGCGTACAGCTCTCCGAGGCTGAAGCCGAGGCCGCGGCAAGTGCCCTCGAGTTCCTGGGACTTCTCCCGGATCCGGCGCACTTCCTTTTCGAGCTTGATGGGCGGGATGAGCCGACCGGCGGACACCTCGAACTCGCGATACCAGTCGTCGTCCGGAAACAGGCGCCGGCGCACTTCCTCGTCCGGCAATAGTTCAGCGTCGCTTTCGCCGGCGCGACGAGCGGCGTCGCGGATCTCGCGAAACAGAGGCATCGCCTTCTTGCCCATGCGCACGAACAGGTGCTGCAGGCGCGTCTCGCGCCGGCCGGCATAGGCGATGCCGAGGTAGGTGCGCAGATCGTGATTGCCGGCGAGCAGGGTGACGTCGGCTCCCAGCTGGAGCAGGTACCGCAAGCAATGCAGCAGCCGCAGGTTTTCCGGCCCCTTGTCGAAGCAATCTCCGCCGATGATGAAGCAGGCGTGCCGACCGCGTTCGGTCAGGCGGTAGTCGCGATCTCCCGGGCCCGTGCGCTCGACCCCGCCGGAAGCGACCAGGGACAGCAAGAAGGCGTCGGTGTCCGCGTGCAGGTCGCAGAAGAACAGGATCAGCCGCGACGGCCAGACCCAGGCTTTGTCGCCGGCGTAGCGCTTGACCTGCTCGAGGGAGACCTCCTCGGGATCGAGGCCTCGCCCCATACGCAGGACGGGCGAGGGCAGCGGCCACGGCTGGAAGGTCGTGGGCAGAGCGACGGAGGGGGGAGGCTGATTCACTGCTCAATCCGGCTGTGATGAGGCGCGTTGGCGCCATTGACCCGCGACGTGGACGAAGCGCTCGGGCCGGCCAGAGGCGCCCTGGCCATCGAGGTAGATGGGCACGCAGTAGTCCATGGAAAGCTCGGACACCTGAGCTGGGGAGAGCACGCCGAGCTCTGCGGCGGCATGGCGAAAGGCGCCGCCGTGACCGACCAGCAGCTTCAGGCGGGTCGGGCTCTCGAGCACCTGCGCGCAGGCCCGCAGGTGCCGTGCGACGCGCGCCCCGGCTTCAGTCAAGGACTCGCAGCCGAGCAGCGGCAGGCGGTAGTCCGAATTGCGCTTCCAGTTGGGCGGCGGAGGCGCGAACCGCGGGTCGCTGCTCACGATGGCCTCGATGGCGTCGACGCTCAAGTTGGCCAGCGCGCCCAGGCTGCGCTCGGCGAGCTCAGGCAACTCTCGACAAGTGAAGGCACGCCCCGTGCTGGCTTCGAGCCCGAGCCCGAGCAAGTGCGCCGTCTCCCAGGCTCGACGCAGCGGAGAGCAGTCGATCGCGCTCTCGAGCACGAGGCCCCGTGTCTGCGCGAAATCGGCGATGGCGGTGGCCGCCGCCGTGGCCTGCAGGCGTCCCTGGGCGGTCAGAGCGTACGGCAGGTGCGCACTGGGGACGCCGGGCGGCTGCGCATACTCGCCGTGTCGAAGGAGCGCCAGCACGTGTATCGGTTCCCGTTCCTATGGGCACAGCTCGTCGCGCCGAGCGGCGCTGCCTGCAGCCTACACACACACCTACCGAGTTCATTTTTCCCTTTCGTGACATTCGAGTGACAAGTCGCTGCGGCGCCGATTTTCGAGGCGAGGCGCGCACTTGCTGGCGCGCGACACGGCAATGTCGAGCTCGTGCGCAGAAGTCACGAGAGCGCCCAGTGGTCGCCCCGTGTCCGCCACGCGTGCTCGGCAGGCTACGGCCGTCGTGTGTCCTTCTGGAGGAGGGACGCCGTGCCGGAGGCTACATCACCCAGCGTTCGATTCCCGAACTCTCAGACTTGGACCGGCTTGCCGGGACCCTGGTGGGTCGGGCGTCTCTAGAAACTTTGTGCAGCGTGCAATGGCAGGACGGCACGCTACCGGTGCGCGTGCTCACCCTGGGGGCCGTGGCGGCGGATGCGCCGCTCGTATTGTGCGTGGGGGGTGTGCACGGCATCGAGCGGATCGGCGCTCAGATCGTGATTGGGTTCATCGAAAC
>Ga0315912_10000865_pt1 | contig 43969 bp, 31 predicted proteins | sample VfabasoilMG_FD_204469 | JGI IMG/M metagenome (GOLD analysis project Ga0315912, IMG submission 204469) | Garden soil microbial communities collected in Santa Monica, California, United States - V. faba soil | ecosystem: Environmental > Terrestrial > Soil > Garden | place: USA: California... | reverse complement strand
AAACCGGAACTCCGCTCGAGCTCGCCACGGTCTCGGGGTCCCCCTCGGTGAGCAGGACGTACTCGGGCCGCGCAAACCAGGCTTCCGCCTCCACTCCGAGGTCGAACGACCACGCGGACGCTAGGGGAATGCCCAAGCGAGCCCCCAAGATCACCGCGGCTTGATCGAAACGCCCGTTGCTCGCCCCGAGCACCCCGGTCCCCGTCGCTTCGACGGACACGAAGCCCACCCCAGCGCAGGCCGAGACGACCCACGGCGCCCGGTACAGATAGCAGGCCAGTCCAGCCAAGCGGTAGGCACCGAGCTCCAGGCTCCCGCCACCGTCGATCGGAAGCCCGTCGTCGAGGTGCCAGGTCGCGCGCGCGAAGAATGCGAGCGGAATGGAAAGCTCGACGCCACCCTCCAGGCGAAGGCCGGCCGAGGGCATGGGGAGCACGCCGAAGGAAACCTCGGGGCCGAGGCGAAATCGCCCCATGACGCGCGGCTTTTTTTCGGGCTTGGGCGGCGGCGCCGCAGGCTCCTCGACCTCGGCCTCGACTGGAGCCTCGAGCGCCTCGACTGGCTCCTCCGTTGGCGGCTCGAAGCCGTGCCCTTCGAGCAGCATCGCCAGGACCAGCTCCACGGCTTCCTCGAGCGGCGCGCACTCCCGGTCCTCGAACTCGAGGCGACGCACGCCCACCAGCTCCTGTGCCTCGTAGACTCGAAAATGAACGACGCGGCCGGCCTCCGTGTCCGTGAAGGAGCCCTCGACCCGTCGATCCGGGTTGAGACGCTCGGCACGCACCAGACGCGCCACCCGCGCTTCCAGCTCCGCCTCGTCGATGCAGCTCGGTAGGTCCCCGAGCACGATGGACGCCCCGACCACGGGCAGCTCGGCCGGGGCAGCTGGGGACGGAGCGACCTCGGGCTCGCTGGCGCGCGCAGGCATTGCGGTGACGGCAAGCATTGCGGTGACGGCAAGCATTGCGGTGACGGCAAGCATTGCGGTGACGGCAAGCAACCTGGAGGCGGCGAGCAGCGCGCAAGAAGCAGCAAGGATTCGCGGCAACCTTCTCATCAGTCCGCCAGGTAGCAATGTCCCGCCAAGGCACCGGCCGAACGAGCACAGGAAAGGCCCGAGCAGCAGTCCGAGGCCGCGGTGCACGCTTCTCCCTGCTCGGCGCACGAGGGGCCACGGCAGCGCAGCGTACCGGACGCATCGGGCGTGCAAGGCGTGCCCTCGCAGCAGTCCGCGCTCGAGGCGCAGAGGGCCCCAGCCTCCCCGCAAGGCGCGCTCTCGAGCCCGCAACGGGGGATACCCGCCCCATCGAGCAAACAAGCGCCCGCCGTCGCACCGTCGCAGCACTTGTTCGAGGCCGCGCTCACGGTGCACGCGTAGTCCTGGAGGTGGCAAACGTTGCCCTGCGGGCTACAGCCCATGGCGTTACGGCAAATGCCGACCTCGGCGCCCACCTCCTTGTCGCAGGACACATTGCCCGCACCCGGGAGCCCACTTTCCGCGTTCCCGCCGCAGCAGTCCGCATCGTTCTCGCAAAGCTCGCCCGTGACGCGGCAGCCGGACGGCGGCTGACAGATGGTGACGCCGCTGTCGCCGTAGGGTGCGCACAGCCTGCTGCAGCACTCGTTGCAGTCGTCGCAGAGCAAACCGGAAACACCAGCCGCACAGTTGCTTGCCCCGGCCGGCGTGTCGCCGCATGTGCCCAGTCTGGCTCCGGTCGGAAGCTCGCAGACGCCAGTGCAGCAGTCGGCCGCGCCGCGACAGACGTCCGCAGGTTGCACGCAGTAGGACGACCCGAGCGAGCAGCGCCCCGCGGCATCGCATAGGCCAGAACAGCACTCCACGGACGACGCGCACGCATTGCCGGCGGTCAGGCAGCGGTCCGAGAGCGCTGCGCAGAGGCCTGCATTGCAGCGCCCGGAGCAGCACTCGGCGTCGATCGCGCAGGCACTGGCGTCCGAGACACAAGCGGCGAGGCACGCCCCTTCCACGCAGGCCAGGCTGCAGCAATCGAGCGGAGTGACGCAGGCTGCGCTCTCGCTCCGGCACTCGGTCACGGTCTCGGCACAGCGTCCGCTCGCGGAGTCGCAGATGCGTGAGCAGCAGTCCGACCCCAACTGGCAGAGCTCACCCGCACCTGCGCACTCCGGGCCCGCGCCTGCCCCTCCCTGGGCGGTCAGGTCCCCGATCACGATCTGCTCGATGGGCGCACACGACGCTCCTGGCGCCAGGACCGTGAGAGACGAGAGCCCGAGGGACGCCCAGAGCAACCTGCAAGAAGAAGCACCGCGACGGACGGGGTCGCCAGGGTTCATGAGCCAGCGTGCAAGCTCGCATGCGAGGCCCTTCGGCGCGAGGGCCTGCCCAATCCGGCCGCCGGGCTGAGGCTGGAGCGTGCGGACCCGGGGAGGCGGGCTGTAGCGCCAGGTGGGAGCGCAGCGCAGCAGGCCCCCACAAACGGGCGTGTCTGGACCAAATGCCGATGGACGCGGTCAGAATGTACCGGTGCAATTCCCACTGACCCGGAGCCACCTGTCCACCGAGGACGGGTCGGACACACCGCGCCCGGACTCAGCTTGGAGAAGTAACCGCCCATGAAACGACGTATTTTCTTGCCTCTGACCCTTTCGCTGGCCCTGGCGATGAGCCTCGGCGCTGCCTGCAGCAACGGAAGTGAGGTGGACGGGACGGACACCGACGGCTCGAGCGGCTCTGGCACGGACGCCAGCGGCGGCACGGACGGCGGCGTGGGCGGAAATGGCAGCGGGGCGACCGGGTCGGGTGCCACGACGGGCGCGGGCGGGGCAGGCGCAGCGGCGGGCGCCACGGGAACCGGCGGCGTGCCGGATCAAGGCTGCGGCGACCTGTCGGAGATCGGCGATGCCTGCGAGACGACGGCGGACTGCTGCACGGGCCTCTGCGACGAGGATCTGGGCGTCTGTGCGTCCACCCTGGGCGGTGGTTCCACGACCTGCGGCGGTGATGGCGACGCCTGCAGCAACGGCACGCAGTGCTGCACCTTCAACTGCCAGGGCGGAACCTGCCAGGCGGATGCGTGCACGGGCGACGGCGTCGACTGCAGCACCGACGGTGAGTGCTGCAGCGGCGTCTGCACGAGCGAGGGCAGCTGCGCGGATCTGAACAATCTCGAAGGTGTGCCGATTCCGCCTGAGGCGAAGGGTGACACGACCGACGCCGCCTGTCTGACTTCGGGCAACGCCTGCACCGATAGCGGCGACTGCTGCTCGGGCCTCTGTGACGAGGATGGCATCTGCTCGCGGGGCTCCTCGTACTGCGTGCAGGGTGCCGACATCTGCACCGAGGACTCGGAATGCTGCCAGGGCATCTGCGTGAAGGCGGAGGGCTCGGTTGCCGGCGTCTGCCTCAATCGTGCTGGAACAGGCTCACGCTGCGACAACAAGCTGATCGCTGGCGAGGTTTGCGGTGGGGACTGCGAGCTCTGCTGCTCGCAGTCGTGCGGGCCATTCGGCGCGGCCGGGACCTACATCTGTCAACCCCCGAGCGGCTGCCGACCGGAGGGCGAGCTCTGCTCGTCGGACCTCGACTGCTGCGGCGGCGACCCGGATTTTACCCAGGCGGGCAACCAGGGGGGCTTCTGCGAGGTGCAAGCGGACGGCGTGGGGCGCTGCGACAAGACCGGCTGCACGCCGCACGGAGCCATCTGCGGCTACGACGAGTTCGAGATGTCCTCGTGCAACCAGAACATCTCGTCCCCGCAGGGTACGTCGTGCTGCCAGCCCAACGGCCCCGCCATGGACCTGTGCGGCCTCGACGACCTCCTGATTCCGCGCTGTAACGCGCTCAGCGAGTGCGTGCCGGCTGGTGAATCCTGCGGCACCTCGGCCGACTGCTGCGACAACCTGCCCTGCGTCCAGGACGAGGAAGGGCATTTCATCTGCTTCGACCCACCGGGCGACGAAAGCTGCGTCCCGGTTGCCGGGCCCTGCACGAACGATGGCGACTGCTGCGCAGGCATCAGCTGCGTGCTCGAACCCGGCAACCCGACGGGCGTCTGCGGCGCAGACGATCCGCCGGGCGGCTCCGGCGGCGGCTCGGGTACGGGCGGCGGCTCGGGCAGCGGTGGCGGAAGCTCCTGTGCCCTCTACGGACAGGATTGCACCGACTCGGGTGATTGCTGTAACAGCGTCCCTTGCGACGGAAACATCTGCCGCTTCACGGGAGGCTGATCAGGGATGAGAACGCATAGACGGGCAAGGGCGAATTGGCTCGGACTGGGCCTTTTGGTCACCTTCGCGGGTCTGGCCAGTACCACGGGCTGCGGTGACGGGGGCGGGACCGACACCGACGGGACCGATACCGACAGCGGCAGCGGCGCGAGCGGATCCGACATCGGTAACGATCTCGGCTCGTCCGGCGGCAGCGGCAACAGCACCGGGAGCGGTGGCAACGGTGGTGAAGGCGGCGGCGCTTGCGGCGGCGAGGAGGTCACCGCCGACCCGGTCGAAGCCAACGTGCTGTTCGTGATCGACAAGTCGGGCAGCATGGACGCGACTCCTGCAGGCTTCACCGACACCAAGTGGAACACCCTGGTGGACTCGCTCGGAACGGCGCTCACCGCCGTCCAGGACGACATCCGCATGGGCATGAAGCTCTACCCATCCGGGTCGGCCGACGAGTGCGCGGTCGAGGCAGGCGTCGATGTCGACGTGGCGGACGGAGCTACGGCACTGCCGGACATCGAAGCGACGCTCGACGACACGGTGCCGGACGGCCAAACGCCGACTGCTGCGGCGCTCGAGGTCGCGCTGGAGTACTTCACCGAGGGTGCAGGCGCCGACTTGGACGGTGAGCCCGTGGTGGTGCTCGCCACCGATGGCGGCCCCAACTGCGGCACCAGCGACAGCTGCGTGCCGGAGCAGGGCTGTCAACCGAACGACACCTGCGGCCTGACCGAGGCCGAGACGTGCACCATCAACATCGAAGGCTGCGGCGGCAGCGGGTGCCCGGAGGACGGTTCCTACTGCTTGGACGCCTCCGAGTGCCTCGACGACGCGGCAACGCTCGCGGCCGTCACGGCCCTCGCCGATGCTGGCATCCGCACCATCGTGGTCGGCATGCCGGGCTCCGAAGCCTACCAGACGGTGCTGGACGAGCTGGCCGTGGCTGGCGGCTTGCCCGCGCAGGGGACCTCGCCCAAGTACTACAAGGTCGACGACGCGGACGGGCTGTCGCAAACGCTCATCGACATCACGCAGGGCGTGATTCGTTCCTGCGACATTCTGGCTGCAGAACCCCCGCCCGACCCGAGCCTGGTCAACGTCTTCATCGACGGGGAGGTGATCCCCAAGAACATGGACGACGGCTGGCAGTTCGGTGACGACACGTACACCTTCATTCAGATTGTCGGCAGCTACTGCGACGACCTCGAGGCCACCGGCGCCGGGTCCATCTCGGTGGAGTACGGCTGTCCGACCGTCATCGTGAAGTGAAACCTACATCGGCACCGAGGCCCCCACTCGGCTTCGGTGCCACGGTGCATCTACCGATGCGAGGTCCGGCTTGATACCCTCTGGGATCATGCGCACAGCCACGTTCCTAGTCCTCGCGTTCGCCTTGGTCGGTTGCGGGAGCCCTCCCGTCGTGCCGCTGATCAGTGGCTCGGTCACTGGGTCCTACGAGGGCACGGAGTTTACCGCGGACAACGGCATGGCGGTCCAGGGCAGCGCCAACGCGCTCATCCTCCTCGGTGATGGCAACCTCTACTGCGGAGTAGAGACGTCCGACGCGCCGCCCACGGGCCGCACTGCCGCCATCTACTTCGAAGGCCAGCTCGCCGTTGGCGACTACAATAGCGTGCTCGTGAGGATCATGCAGAACGTGGGCAGCTATGAAGCGTTCGGCAGCAGCACCGGGTCCCTCACCCTCACGGAGGTCACCGATACGGTGGTAGCCGGAGAGTTCTCCTACTCCGACACCTATGAAGGCGAGGAGTACTCGGCGTCCGGCACCTTCGAAGTCGAGCGTTGCCCGGACGTAGACTGAGCCGGACGTAGACTGAGCCCGACGTGGACTGATCTAGGCCGAGAGCGACGCGCGGCGACGCCGGCGGACGAGGGCAAACGCGCCCGCTGCCAAGAACGCGGCCCACGCGCCGGAAGCGCCCGAACCGGGCGTCATGGCGCAGCTCGAACCGCTGCTGCCGGGTGGATCCCCCGTGCCGCCGGAGCCGGAAGGGGCCCCACCGGCTCCCGTCACTGCGCCGCCAGCGCCGCTGACCGTGCCGCCCGAAGAGGTCGTCACCGAGCCGCCACTGCCGCTCGTCGCCCCGCCTGCACCAGGCCCGCTCCCGCCCGTGCCGGGCGCACTGCCACCCGCGCCACTCGTCGTGCCGCCGGTTCCCGTGGTCGTGCCGCCAGTGCCGGTCGACCCACCGCCGCCCGCCGCGGTCTCGCCACCAGTGCCGCTAGCTCCACCGGTGCCGGCCGGCGGGGCGTCCATGTCGAGGCCGAAGAAGCGCACCACGTCGGGCCAGAGGCCGAGCCCGCTCAGATCGTGCCCCTGCGCGGCGATGATCGTTTCCAAGACCACGTGGCCCGGGGTGTCCTCGTAGGTGGTGCGGGTCCAGCCGCTCGACGGCGAGTTGTTCGCGACGGTGCCGGAGCCTTCGGTCAGACCGAAGACGTTCAGCCACTGCATCTCCGCCACGTCGTACTGCTCGGGATAGCGAATGGTGTCGTCGTTGGTGCCGTGGAAGAGCTGCACGCGCGGCCACTGCCCGGTGAAGCCGGGGAAGGCATTGCGCACCTCGTCGCCCCACGCCATGGCGCTCTGGTTCGGCGGATTGGCGCTACACGTGCCGTTGCACGAGTTGCCGCCGGTCCAAACGCCGGCAGCCACGCCGGCGAGCGACGAGGCGCCCGAAAACACATCGGGGTAGGCGGCGGCCAAGGCGATGCTCATGCACGCCCCGGACGACGCGCCGGCGGCGAAGACGCGCGCGGGATCGGCGCCGCGATCGCTCACCACGTAGTCGACCATCTGCACGATGGCGGCGCGCTCTCCGGTGCGCTCGGGTGCCGCGTTCCAGCACTCGGCAGCGCCCACGTCGGGGGCGATGACCAAGAAGCCGTGCTGGTTGGCGAGCGACTCGAACCAGCCGCGCGCGTTCATTGCGGTGCCGGTGCAGTAGTGGAGTGCAACGACGACACCCGGCGACGCGTCCGGGGTGTTCGGCGTGAACAGATCCATGGATGGACCGCCGCTGCCGCCGTAGTTGACGTTCGCTTCCCAGGCGCCGAGTGCCGGAGAGGTAGCGAAGAGCGCGCCGAGCAGCACGCTGAGGAGGGTGCGCTTGTTGCGCAGGAAACGAGCGGAGGTGGGGCGGAACGTGGGCGACATCTGCGTGCTCTCACGTATCAAGGAACCCGAGGGCACGCCTCGCTCATTTTTGGCGCGCGCGGCTCATTCCCAGCCAGATTGACCGTCGGTGTGCGAGAGCACGATGTGCACGGCGCTCACCTGGCCGCCCACCATCTTGAACATGTGCATGTCGGTATGACCGGTGTAGATGGTGAATCCGACCCCAACACCCATTTCCACATCAGCCAGGATGAGGCGGGGCGGCAGGTTCATGTCCGTAGGCCCTGGATCGCCCTGCATGCAGATGGCTCCGAAGCCGTCGCAGTCGTAGTTCCCGCCACCATTTTCGAGCCGAATGCAGTCCCCGGTGACACTACACACTCCCTGGGGGAAGAAGCGGAAGTACTTGTCCATCCAGGCGATGATGTCCTCGCGCGCGTCCTGCTGACCCGCGGGCACCGGCACGTCCCAGCCGATGCCGGCGGCAGCGGCGATGATGGCGGCGGGATTGTTGTCTTCTGCTGCGTAGTCTCCAATGCGAGCGACGATGGTCTCGATCTCGGTGATCTCGCCAGAAACGAGCTTGATGCGAACCGCAATCGGAATGTCCGTGGCGCCGTCCGGGATCACGGCTTGCGCGGCAACGGTGCAAAGGTCCACGTCGGCGGCGCTCTGGAAATGCTCGAGCGCTCCTGCCGTGGTCCAGAGCCCAGCGCTGCCGATCTCCATCTCCTCGGCGTTCTCCGTGAACTTCACACTGGCCGAGAGCGGGAGCCCCGTCGGATCGTGAGCTTCGAGCGCGTCGAAGTAAGCGGCGAGCGTGCCGTCGAGCAGCTCGCGGGTGCACTCGTCGCCACCGCCACCGCCGCTGCCGCCCACCGCACCCCCGCCCGAGCCACTGCCATCGCCGCCGCTAGCGGAGCCACCGCTGTCGCCCGAGAGGCCACCGCTGCTGGCACCACCGGCGCTGGCACCGCCCGAGCTAGCACCGCCTGAGCTAGCAAGGCCACCACTCCCTGGGCCACCGCCGACGGCAGTGCCACCGCTGGCGGTGCCTCCCCCGCTCGCCGCTGCTCCGCCACTTGCGATGGCATCGGTCGAGGTCGACTCCTGGCAGCCCGAGGCAGCGAGGAGCGAAGCGAGCACGAAGGCGCCCAATGGCACGCCGGGCCCGCGCGGAAGGCCGAGCGAGGTGGGCATGGGCCTTGGACTAGACCGGAAGATCCGAGCGCGCAAACACTCGCGCCGCGCGAGCAGCAGCGAAGCAGACGCCTGGCTGAACGATTCCATCAGGACTGCGGATGGACGCGCTTCCCCAACCTGCCTCCGAGCGCCAATGAGCCTGCCCTGGCGCTTTTCGGCAGGGAGCGCGCCCTGCTTGAGCCTGCGCGCCAGGCTGACACCCTGCGCGCCACTCATGGTTGCTTTCGAGTCGGCGACAGCGGGTTGGCTCCTGTCCGCCATGCTGCTCGCCGTCCCCGTCGCCTTGGCCTGGCCCGAGGGAACCTCGCCCGACGTTGGCCGTCGCTGGCGCCTCGCCATCATCGCGCTTTCGGCGCCTCTCTTCTGCCCTACCCGCGGCGTAGCCAGCACGATCGTCACCGGCCTTTCGGTGGTGGTGGCCACACGCTTGCCCGACGTCCCGACTCGACCGCAGGACGAATCGTGGCCCTCCCGCCTACTCTGGCTGCTCACGCCGATGGTGCGTCGTCTGCCGACCGATCCCGCGCGGCGGGCCGAGAACCGCAAAGGCGCAGCGCGCCTGCTCTTGCGCGGCGCGATCAAACGCCTGTGCTGGGAGCCCTTCGGCTTCTGGATGACAGAGCTGGATCCCGAGCAGGCACACTGGCTCCTGAAGACCGCGTTCCTCGTTCTCTACTTCGTGCTCAACCTGACTGCGCTCGCCGACCTGGCCCTCGCTTTGGCTCGCCTTCTGGGTGCGGACACCGACGAGCTCTTCGATGCGCCGCTCTTGGCGATCTCACCGCGCGAGTTCTGGAGCCGCCGCTGGAATCGCTACATCAGCCGCTTCGCGCTCCGCCACGTGGCCCGCCCTCTCGGCCCCCGCTGGCCGCGGCCAGTCGTCATGATGGCCGTGTTCGTGGCCAGCGCCGTGTTCCACGAATATTTCGCCTGGGGAGCGGCAGGCCCTGCCACCCGTCCGGGCACCATGACCGCCTTCTTCCTCGCGCAAGGCCTGGTGGTGACGCTCGGCGAGCGCTTCCCCGCACTGGCTGCCGTGCCGCGCGTCCTCCGCCACCTGGCAACCGTGGCCTGGATGCTGGTCACCGCTCCCTGGTTCTTTGCTTCCCTGGGGCCGCCCCTGATCGACTTCGGCTTCCCGGCGACGTGGCTCTATTCGCCCAGCTTTTGACCCCGCGCGCCGCATTGGCCGCGGCCGTCCCCGTTGCGGGCCACCGGACCTCCTGAGAAAGTGCCGCCCATGAGGCTCGGCCCCCGTTCCTGCGTCCGAACGGGAGCGTTCTGCCTCGGCCTGTGCTGGGCGGTCTTGCCGGCCGGACGCGTCCCCAGCGCTTGGGCCGGCAACCTGGATGCATTCTACCTGAGCAGCGACGCAGCGATGCAGGCTGGAGCCATCTCTGCCGACGTCCAGGGAGGTGGGGCCGCTTGGTACAACCCCGCCGCGCTCTCTTCCCTGACTGGCCTGCGCCTGGACGTTCACGTCAATGGCTATGCAATCCGCTTCGGTGGGACGGCGACCTTGGCTCCGCCCACGCCCGGCACCGAGGTCACGCGGTTCACCCGTCTCGACCTGAACGTCGTGCCGACGGGGCTCACGATCACCCGTCGAGTAGGACCGTTCGGTGCCGCCATCGGCGTCTTCGTCCCCACCCAGTCTGCGGCAGCCCTGCGCACGCACTTCAAGTCGCCGCCCAGCGAGGACGGGATGGAGATCGACTACGCCTACGACGCGTCCACTCGCTTTCAGAGCTATCGCGCCGGTTTCGCCATGGGCTTGGATGCCACCAAGCAGCTTTCGCTCGGGGGCTCGTTTTTCGTCAACTACCAGACGCTCGTCGACACGCTCACGACCAGTCTCATCACGACGAGGCCGAGCGGCAACTTGGTCGAGAGCTCGCACTACACCCTGGACAGCGTTCAGGTCGGCGCGGAGTTCGTCTGGGGCTTTCGCTACGCCTTCTTGCCCGGCTGGCGTATCGCTGGGGTCATGCGTTCGCCGAGCCTGCTCATGGGAGAGCGCACGCAAGTGGTGGACACGTTCCTGGTGGCTGGCGGAAGCGGGGCGACGGGAAGCAACGAGTTTTCCGAAGCGCTCGCCATCAACACCAGCATCATCTCGCCTTTTCGCTTCCACGGAGCTCTCTCGCACGACTTTTCACCCGTGTGGCGCGCGGCCGTGGAAGGGAGCTTGCTGCTCCCTTTCAAGAACGACCAGCTCGGGGTCGACCTGCGCGCCACCTGGAACGCGCGCGCGGGTGTGCGCCACCAGCTCGGCAAGCGCGTTGCCCTGGGCGGCGGTCTCTTCACCGATCGGAGCCCCAACGGCACTCCGGAAGCGTTCCAGGAAGCACAGCTCGACTTTTACGGCGGGACCATCGCGGTCGAGCTCGGCACCGTCTTCGGCATCTACGCCAAGAACGACAAGCCGTTTCCCAAGCCCAAGGGCCTCAAATTCGCCACGACCATCGCCTTTTCCTACGCCATTGGCGCCGGCAGCGTGATGCAAGCACAGGTGGCCGGAACCCCCGACGGTGGCGTCGTACGACAAGACGTGCTCGAGGACGTGATCGCCCACGAATTCACGCTTCACCTCGGGCAAACCGTGACGGAGTGACGATGGGAGTTTCCTACCAAGAGGTCGAAGCCGACTACTTCGAAAAACGGGGACTGCGCCGCTACGCTCGCGTGTGGTCGCTTTGGGCGCTCGGTGTGGGCGCCGTGATCTCAGGCGACTTCTTCGGCTGGAACTTCGGCCTGGCCGCCGGTGGCTTCGGCGGCCTTCTGATCGCGACCGTCATCATGACCGTCCTCTACATGGGGCTCTGCTTTTCGATCGCCGAGATGAGCCCTGCATTGCCCCACACGGGAGGCGCTTATTCGTTCGCGCGCAGCGCGCTCGGACCCTTCGGTGGCTACGTCACCGGCTTGGCCGAGAACATGGAGTACCTGCTGACTCCACCGGTGATCGTGGTCGGTGTCGGTGGCTACTTGGGAGCCATTTTCGGCACCCCGGAGGCAGTCGAGCCGCTCTGGTGGCTGGGCGTGTACGTGCTCTTCGTGGGCCTGAACGTGCTCGGCGTCGAGGCGAGCTTTCGCTTCACGGTGTTCATCACCGTGGTTGCCCTCGCCATCCTGGCTCTTTTCTACATCGGCTCCGTCGGCCGCCTCGACCTCGCCCGCTTCGCTTTCGATATCGCTCCCGATCCCGGCGCCTCCACCTTTCTGCCCCACGGCACGCGAGGCATCCTGGCAGCGCTGCCGTTCGCGATGTGGTTCTACCTGGCCATCGAACAGCTCCCGCTGGCGGCCGAAGAAGCCCACAATCCGGTCCGCGACCTGCCTCGGGGGCTGCTCTGGGGCCTTGGCACGCTGGTCGTCTGCGCCTTCTCCACACTGGTGCTCTCCGCCGGCACGGCGCCCGGTGCCGCGCGCCTGGGTGTCACGGACGAGCCGCTTTTCTGGGGATTCCGAGCGCTGCTGGGCGAAGGCGCGGGCGCCGTCGTACTGCCGCTCTTGGCCACGAGCGGCCTCTTGGCGAGCTTCCACGGCATCGTGTTCGCGTACGGTCGGCAGGTCTACTCACTCTCGCGTGCCGGCTACTTTCCGCGCGTGCTCTCGCTCACGCATGCCAAGCGGAAGACGCCTCACGTTGCGCTCGTCTCGGGCGCAGTGCTGGGCTACGCGGTCGCACTCTGCATCCACTTCGCTGGCAGCGACCACCCGGTGGGCGCAACGCTGCTCAACATGGCCGTGTTCGGCGCAGTGATCAGCTACGTGCTGCAAATGGCGAGCTTCATCGCGCTCCGACTGCGCCGACCGGATTTGCCGCGCCCGTATCGCAGCCCGCTCGGCATCCCGGGGGCTGCGCTTTCGCTCTGCATCGCGCTGGTCACCTTGGTCAGCTTGTTCGTGGCCGACCCGATCTACAGCCGCGTCGTGTGGGCAGCAGCAGCCTGGTTCGCGGCCGGCCTGCTCTACTTCTGGCTCTTCGCGCGGCATCGCCTGGTCCTGGCACCGGAGGAAGTCGTGGCTCGAGGCGGGACGAGCAGCCACGACTGAGCTGGCTGGCGTCATTCCGGCGCCGGGGCGGGCGCCTCGACTGGCGGCGCCTCTTCCGCTGGCGCGGCCGGGGGCGCTTGCTCGGCCGTGTCTGCCTCGGTGGCCGAGCGCGGAGTGTTGCCCCCGAGCTTCTGCCAAGCGCGACGATCGCCCGGTGCGATGCGGGTCACCTTCTCGTAGTGCGTGCGCGCCGTCTTGCGGTCCCCCTTGGCTAGCGCCAGATCGCCCTGCGCCAAGAGGCACGACGGCTCGTCGGCACCGAGCTCCATGCAGCGAGCGGTCCAGCGTGCCGCGAGCTCCCCCTGCTGTGCGGCGAGCAGCACGGCTGCCATGGTGCCGGCGGCGCGGGAGCTCGTCATGTCGAGCCCGGCAGCGCGGCGGACGAGCTGCTCGGCGCGCGGGAGGTCGCCGCTGCGCAGGGCCTTGTCGGCCTCGTCCGTGAGGTTCCTCGACAGAAGCTGGACGGCTTTTTCGCTGCCCTCCGGCATGCCGAGCCCCTTGAGCCACGCCTTCCTCGCGTCTGCTTCGCGACCGAGCATGACGAGCACGTCGCCATAGAGCTCGAGGGTTTTCGCGCGCTCGGGCCTGACTCCGAGCGCCTGCTCCACCCAGCGCAGCGACTCGCTCGGGGTGCGCAAGGTGAGGTAGAGAGCCGCAAGCCCTTCCAGTGCGAGGCTTTGCGGGTGATTCAGCACGGCCGTGCACATCTGCCGTTGTGCCCCGACGAAATCACCCAGAACCAGAAGCCCGCGCGCCTTTTCCCAGGCGCGGGATCCAGCCGTCAGACTGAGTGCGGTGACCTCGGCAGGCGGCTCAACCACCTTCTCGCAGGGGAGCGCGTCACCGGGACCCGTCGTCCACAAGCTCCCTGCCGACGCTGGGCCAGAAGGCGCCGCGGAAGACGCCGCACCTCGTTCGGCCGGCTGCGCCCGGTCTTTTGCAGGCGTCTCTTCCGCGGCAGTGCTCGCTTGCTGATCTTGTCGCGAGGCAGCGCCGAGAACCTGGTCGAGCCGCCCGCTCTGCTGGAGCCAAACACCCGCCCCACCCAGGCCCAAGGCAGCCACTGCCGCCAAAAATAGGCCGCTGCGCCCGCGCGCAGGCTCGCGCGATGAGGGCCCAAGACCGCTGGCGCTGCCAGGCCAGCCGCCGATCGGCCCGCCGGGGCGAGAGGAGCTCGGGGGCGGGCGCGTGCTCGAAGGTAAACCGCGAAACACCGGCGGCTCGAGAGCAGGCGCGGCGGGCGGGGACACTGCGGCGGGCGGGGACACTGCAGCGGGGGGAGATACTGGCGCAGGTGGGGACACTCCGGCAGGAGCGGCCGCGGGCACACCGGCGTCCGCCGGCGGCGTGGCCGGAGCCGGTGCGCCGGGCAGCGGGCTGGGTGGCGGCACGATCGGCTTCCACGAGGCCGGTGCCGGGGGAGAGGTGATGGGCCGCGGCGGATGAGAGCTCTGGGTCGGCAGTGGGATCGTCGCTCCCGGCGCGGGTCCGCTGCCGAGGAAGCTCTTCGATTCGGCGATGATCGAGTCGTTGAGCTGCACGCTCGGAGGGCCGTACGAGGGCACTCGCGCGGGAGCACGCGGCGCCTCCGCGGTAGGTGCACGCGCCATGGTCGGCCGGTCGTCGAAATCGTCGTCGAACTCGGTAGCGCCACGGATCGCATGCGGACCGCTCTCGTCGTTGCCGCCCACCAGCGTCGGTCTCTCCTCGTCGTCGATGATTGTGGGCATCTCGTTGCGCCAGGCAGCGAGGCCATCGATGTGCTTCTCCAGGCTCTTGAGCGACACGGTGAGCGTCGCCTCGTCGAACAGCGAACGCAGGCTCACCCTGATCACGCGGGCGGTCGTGAGCACCCGATCTGCCGAAAACAACTCGAGCCAAACCTTGCCATGGTCGGTCGTGCCGACTTCGTCGACGATCAGGACCTCCGGATTGTGCGCCTGGAGCTGCGCCCAGCGCGTGCGCGCCGGATCGAGCGGTACCACTTGCACCTCGAGGCCACGCGCAATCAGCGCTTGGGCGATGGCGGCACCCCGCGTCACGTCGTCGTCGGCCAGAACCACGCGATGGGCGCGGCCGCTCCGCCGCCATTTGGATGCGTCCGCGCGCTGAGGCAGGGAGAGATCCGGCAGAGGGACCGCCTTCAGCTTGTCCGAGGACAAAGTGCCCCGCCTGGGCCGAACCGGCGCATTGAGGGACAGCAAGCCCTTCGGGCGCTCGGGAGCTGGGCGCTCGGCACCGCTGCCAGGCGCCTTCAGCAGGCTGGGCAGGGGGCGCAGGCTGGACGCCACGGTCGTCGTCACCACCGCTGGCGGTCGGTCCGAAGCGCGCTCCGCCTCGGCACGTTCGGCCAGACGCCGAGCCACCGTGGCGAGCCGCGTGGCCAGCGCCGCCGCAGGAACGTCGCTCGACAGGATGGTGACGAGCAACTCGCGGTCGAGCTGACGGAGGGCGCTCTGCGAATCGCGATCCGCCACCACCGCCAGCCGCGCGCGCGTTGCCTTGTCGGTGGCGCGCAGCACTTCGAGGATGGGCAGCGCATGCGCCGCGCCCAAGGCCAACACCAGGTCGGGTGAAGCCAGGGGCAGCACCTCGGCAAACGCGGCGGGCACCGCGCGCTCGACGAAAACACCCTGCTCCTCGAGGGCGGCCAAGAGGTCGGACGGCGCCTCTTCGCTCGAGACTACGAGCATCGTCGGTTCGACTGTCATGGATCGCGCAGCATCCAGTGTACCAACCTCCCGCCACCCGTCACCGCTCCTCTGCCGCCCCTCCGAAACAGGGCTTCGGAGCGCACGTCTCGAGCGCCGGGCCGCGTGGCTCCGGAGACACGCCTCCTCAGATGCGCTTCGGGCGGCCAAGGAGCGGGTGTGGGTGCGAGGGGACGGCCCCGCTCTCGCCGGGCAAAAGGCGCGCGCCGGGCGGACGTAGGCCCGCGGGTTGCAAAGGCCCGTGAAAAAATGAGAACCAGTACCCGCCGCGACGCGAAGCGCGGGGAGCGCACCAGGGGTACGGTCGCGGCAGAAGGACCTTAAAGAACATGTCCAGCAGAAGCACCATCCAATCACGAATGTTTGCAGTCACGCTCGGCGCCGCCTTGGCGCTCGGAGCGGCCGGCTGTGTGAAGAAGTCCAGCGGCGAAGGCTCCGGCAGCGGCGCCAAGGCCGGCGGCGAGTTCGGCGGCAAGCAGCCGTTCTCCGACACCGCCCCGATCACCGATCCCCCCGTCCCCACGACGGCTCCCGGCAACCCGCTGGTCGGCGCCAAGCTGTTCGTCGACCCGCAGTCGCTCGCCATGCTGCGCTACAACGTGCTCAAGACGCAGGATCCAGCCAAGGCTGCGATCGTTCAGAAGATCGCCTTCGTCCCCCAGGCCATCTGGATGGGCGAGTGGAACAGCAACATCTTTCGCGCCGTGGCCCACCTGATCGAGCGCGCCAAGGCCGAGGGCTCCGTCGCCAGCTTCATCGCCTACAACGTGCCCTACCGCGACTGTGGCCAGTATTCGAAGGGCGGCATGTCGGGCAAGGAGGCCTACCAGCGCTGGATCCGCAACGTGCAGGCGGCCATCGGTGCCGATCCGGCCGTCGTCGTGCTCGAGCCGGACGCGCTCGGCCACTTCCAGGAGTGCCTGAGCGAAGCGCAGAAGACGGAGCGCATGGAGCTCTTGAACGATGCCGTGCGCGTGCTGCGCCAGGGGCCCAAGACGGCCGTCTACCTGGACGCCGGGCATGCGCGCTGGGTGCCCGCCGAAGAGATGGCCACGCGCTTGAAGATGGCCGGCGTCGAGTATGCCAACGGCTTTTCGCTCAACACGTCGAACTACGTGAAGACCGAAGAGAACATGGAATACGGCAAGAAGATTTCCGCGCTCATCGGCGGCAAGCACTTCATCATCGACACCAGCCGCAACGGCGCAGGCCCGGTGGAACCGCCCTCCACGAACCCCGAAGAGGGCTGGTGCAACCCGCCCGGTCGCAAGATCGGCGTCTTGCCCACCACCGAGACCGGCGAGCCGCTCTGTGATGGTTTCCTCTGGCTCAAGCGCCCCGGCGAATCGGACGGCGAGTGCAAGAACTCCGGCCCCGCTCACCAAGGCCCCAAGGCGGGTGTGTGGTGGGAGGAACGCGCGCTCGAGCTGGCGCAGTAAGCGCCTTCTGCGCGGCTGCCCCAGGAGCAGCCCTCGAGGCCTCGCCGACGCAATCGGCGGGGCCTTTTCCTTTCCATGGCGCCAGGCGGGGTCCGACCGGCCCTGGGGCCCGCCGATTGAGGTCGACGGCAGGGCAGACGGCAGACGGCAGGCGGCAGACGGCAGACGGCAGGCGGCAGGCGGCAGACGGTGAAAAATGCGAAGGCAAAAGCGCATCCATGCGAAGTGCGAGTGATGCCGACGCCCAAATAGTAGTTAAATGAGAGATAATGGTTCATAGCGTGCGAAGCGCGCAGCGTGAATGGTGGCGTAGACCTGTGAGTGAGCTGAGCAAGGTGGAGTCAGCAAGCAGGAGGAAGAAATGTCTACGACACACAGAAAAATGAAACTCGGGCTCGGAGCCCTCGCCGCTTTGGCGTTCGGCGCTTCGGCATGCACACAAAAGTCGGAAGGAGTCGGCACCAAGACGGGCGCAGAATTCGGCGGCAAGGACCGCTTCCCGGACACGGCGGCGATCACCGATCCGCCAGCGCCTGCGGCCAGTCCGGAGAATCCTCTGGAGAACGCCAAGCTGTTCGTCGATCCGGAGTCCTTGGCCATGCTGCGCTACAATGCCGTCGCCAAGCAGGATGCGGCCAAGGCTGCCATCATTCACAAGATCGCGTTCGTCCCGCAGGCGATGTGGATGGGTGAATGGAACAAGGACATCTTCCGCGCCGTGGCGCACCTGGTGGAACGCGCCAAGGCGGACGGCTCGGTCGCCTCGTTCATCGCTTACAACGTCCCCTATCGCGACTGCGGGCAGTACTCGGGAGGCGGCATGTCGAGCAAGGAGTCCTATGAGCGCTGGATCCGCAACGTGCAGGCCGGCATCGGCGACGACCCAGCGGTGGTGATCCTGGAGCCCGATGCGCTCGGCCACTTCCAGGAGTGCCTGAGCGAGCAGCAGAAGCAGGAGCGCATGGACCTTTTGAACGACGCAGTGCGCGTGCTCAGGCAGGGCTCCCAGACGGCTGTCTACCTGGACGCAGGGCACGCGCGCTGGGCACCGGCCGAAGAGATGGCGGAGCGCCTGAAGGCGGCCGGGATCGAGCACGCTCACGGCTTCTCGCTCAACACCTCGAACTACGTGGGAACGGGCGAGAACATGGAGTACGGAAAGAAGATCTCGTCACTAGTGGGCGACAAGCACTTCGTCATCGACACCAGTCGCAATGGCGCCGGGCCGCTAGAGAACCCGGGCAACATGGAGGAGTCGTGGTGCAATCCGCCCGGTCGCAAGATCGGCGTCCTGCCCACGACCGATACGGGCGAGCCCCTCTGCGACGGATTCCTCTGGCTCAAGCGTCCGGGTGAGTCGGATGGCGAATGCAAGAACTCGTCGCCAGCGCATCAAGGTCCCAAGGCTGGGGTCTGGTGGGAAGAACGCGCGCTCGAGATGGCGCAATAGCCAGAAGAGGGCCCTCTCGCTGCGCACACCTGACTCGACTGTCCGCCTGTGCCAAGGATGTGCCGGGTGGGCGACGCAGAGTGGCCTCATTGGTAGGTGCTTGCGACTCCTCGCCTGGCACACGCCTTGCTGACAGCGGGGCCATGCGCCCCCAAGCCTTGGTCACCGCTGCCCTCGCCCTGTCCTCCCCCTGGCTCGGGCTCTACGCCTGCGGACACGCAGGAGACCCCGAAGACCTGGGCACGGCTGGAATGGGCGGGGCCAGCACCGGCGGGGCGAGCGGCAGCGGCGGCCTGGGCGGCGGGGCGTGCGACGGCAAGACCGAAGGAGCGCAGCCCAGGCTCCACACCGAGGGGCGCTTCTTCAAGGACCCCGACGGGAACACCGTCATCCTCCGCGGCGTCGCGCTAGCCGACGTGAAGCAGGTGGATCTCGAGAGGCCCGGCATGAACGCGAGCCAAGTGATGGACCTGGTGAGCGACGCAGACGACGACTTCTACGCGCGCGTCGTTCGCCTGACCGTGTATCCGGAAACCTGGCTCGCGGATCCGGAAGGCTATCTTGCCGATCACCTGAGGCCCGCCGTAGCGCACGCCAAGGAGCGCGGGCTCTACGCCATCGTCGATTGGCACGAGATCTCCGACGTGGCGGCCGTGGCGGAGCGCACCGCCGAATTCTGGGAGCAAGTCGCCCCCGAGTTCGCCGACGAGTCGCACGTGCTCTACGAGCTCTTCATCGAGCCCATGAACGCGGGCATTGAAGGCTGGGCCAGCTGGAAGGCGACTGCGCAGCCTTGGGTCGACGCCATTCGAGACGTCGCCCCGGAAACGATCGTTCTCATTGGCGGGCCCTTCTGGTCACAGGATATCGGTGGTGCAGCGACGGATCCGTTCGAGGGCGAGAACCTGGCCTACGTCGGTCACATCTATCCCGTCATCGACCAGAACGTTTGGAGCGAGTCCGGCCCGTTCGCCCAGGTTGCGGCCGTCCACCCGCTGATGATCACCGAGTGGGGCTTCCGCGATGACAACGGGGAGGTCTGGGGCGGCACTGCCGACTCGTTCGGCTTCCCGGTCAAGAGCTTCATCGAGTCCCACCAGCTCAGCTGGACTGCCTGGTGCGCCGACAACCTCTGGGCGCCGATCATGTTCGACGACGACTGGGCGCTCCTGACGGGCCCCGGCGAAATGGGGGGCTTTGCGAAGGACTGGCTGGCCGAGCGCCGGCACGACGACCAACCCGGTGGGCCACGCGACTGCGGGAGCTCCCCCGGAAGCGGCGGTGCGCCCTCGAGCGGCGGCGCGCCGAGCAGCGGAGGCGAAGGTGGCGGGGGCACGATCCCCCAGGAGTGCGCCTACCAGGATGCGTTCGCGGACGGCTCCGAATGCGCTGCCATCATCGGATACGCAGGATACCCCGGTGGATGTGTGGGCATCCAATGCGGCTGCGTGGGTACGGATTGCGACCAGCTCTACGCCACGCAGGAAGAATGCCAGGCGGCCTACGAAGGCTGCTCCCTGCCCAATAAATGAGGTTCGGCAGGAGCGAGACGGGAGGTGGGGACGAGGAGGGGCGTTCCGCCGGAGCACGAACTACTTTCGCCCAGTCAGATATTCGCGCGGGGTGGTGCCGAGGAGCTCGCGGAAGACGCGATGGAACTGGGCGTAACTGCCGAAGCCAGCGTCGAGTGCGGCCTGAAGCAAGTTGCCGCCGCCAGGAGCAACCAGCGTAAAAAAACGCTCGACGCGCAGCCGATTCTTGTAGCTCACCAAGGAGACGCCCATCTCGTCCTTGAACGTGCGCGTCAATCGTGACGCCGACAAACCGAAGCGCTTGGCCAACTGCTGCGCGCTGAGCGTCGGATCCTTGTGCATCGCGTGTACCACGGAGATCACCAGAGAATCCCGATCGTCCTCGCCCACCCGCGGTAGGCGGGAGAGCAGCGAGCGCCACGGCAACTCGTCGGTACCGCGCCGGATGTCGTCGACGACGCTGCCGAGCAAGCGACAAAAGATCGCCGCTTGTACCTGCTTGCTCTCGTCGACTGGGCTACCGCTCCGCGCGGCGTCGTTGGCCAAGAGACCGATCACTCCGCTCCGTCCCAAGATCGGCGTGATGGCGTTCCAACCGTGACCCACGATGCGGGTCTCGCCGCCGACCTGAACGATCAGTGGCACGTCAGCGAAGATGATGAAGCGCCCGACACCGCTCAGCACCTGCGCTTTGGCTTCCCGGTGGTGGAAGCCCTCGTGGAAGTAGATGTGATGCTCGTCGGTCGTTTCGCCGGCAAGACCAGTCCCCCACGTGCCGCACAGGTGTTCCCCACCCTGGTCGTAAACGAAGATGGCTGCCCGCTCGAGACCGATGCGGTCGCGCGCGAGCTCGACCGCGCGGCGAAAGACCAGATCCAGGTCCTGATAGCTGGCAAGCTCATCCGCCGCCGCCAGCACCGAGACGCCGCCGGAGCCCGCGGGCAGCGTGCGGGGCGCGCTGAGATCGTGACCGAGCACCTTCGGCCAGTCGACCTCTTTCGGCGACAGATCCGATTTCATCGCGCCCCTCGGGTTACTTCTTCATCGTCACTTGCTGCGATAGCACGACGACGTTACCCGGTGCGGTCGGCTGGGCATCCTTCTCAGGGCAGACGAAGAGCTCGAAGGACTTGTACGGCGTGGTCGTGGTCAAGCTGCCGGTTCGCTCCTTCTCGTTGTACTCGAGGTTGCCGAGCTGTACGGGGGCGCGGTCCTGGTGGCGCACCCAGACCGCGTAGTGCTTGGCACCGGGGCGCGCCCGATCGGGAGGCATCAGGTACTGGACGGTCAACTCGATCGACTGGTTCCCCGCTCCGGCAGGAGTCACCGAGAGGACGGCGTCGGTGCCCAGCGCAACGGCCGTCCCCTTGATCTCGTAAGTCTGCGTCTTGGAACAGCCAGCCAGAGCCAAGGCGATCCAAACCAAAGCATGTGCGCGCTTCATCGTACCCTCATCCTTTCGGCGTGCGCTCCCGCGCCACGCTGCGGGCGGAGGGTAGCAGGGAGCCCCCAGGGCGGAGAAATGCTCTCAGTGCGAGCAGCCGGATGGGTCGAGAGGCCGGCCGAAGCCGGCACGCCCTCGGCACCAGCTGTGGGGGCCTTGGCTGGCGGAGGGGGGTCCCGATTGCAGTGTGCATGCAATCGCCGATCCGCGGCCGTGATGGCACTAGTCAGACGGAAAAGCCGTGTCTACATCTGCGCCTTCTGCGAGACTGTGACCCACAGCTCGCACCTCTGGCTCCATCGCAGGAAAACCTCGTGGACTCGCTACCTCCCCCCTCTGGCGAATCAGCACGGCTCCGGGCGCGTGTCGGAACGCTCATTGCTGGCAAATGGCAGGTCGAGTCGGTGCTGGGCGTCGGCGGCATGGCGACGGTCTACGGGGCAGTCCATGCGCACAACCAGCGCAAGGTGGCGATCAAGATCCTGCATCCCGAGTACCAGCACATCGAAGACATCCGGGGCCGCTTCGCGCAGGAGGCTCGCGCAGCCAACCGAGTCAGCCATCGTGGTGCCGTGCCGGTCCTCGACGACGGCGAGCTCGAGGACGGCGCGCCCTACCTGGTGATGGACCGCCTCGAAGGACACACCCTGCAGCGGCGGCTGGAGACATCGGACGGAAGACTCTCGGCGCTGGAGGTGTTCTCCATCGCCGAGAGGCTGCTGGAAATCCTGGAAGCCGCGCACGCGGCCTCGGTGCTCCACCGCGACATCAAGCCGGACAACGTGTTCTTGACCACCGAAGGTGAGGTCAAGCTGCTCGATTTCGGTATCTCCAAGGTTCTGGGCGCTGACCAGACGCACAAGACACAGGTCGGCGCCATGATGGGCACGCCCTCGTTCATGTCGCCCGAGCAGGCGCGGGGGCGTTGGGACGAGCTGGATGCACGAGCCGACCTGTTCGCCGTCGGCGCAACCATGTTCATGGTGCTCTCCGGGCGCACGATCCACCAGGCCGACACCATCAACGAGCTCTTGCTCAAGGTGATGACCGAGCGCGCGCCGGATTTGACGCGGCTCGTGCCGGACCTTCCCGTCGTGGCTGGGCAGCTGATCAATCGCGCACTGGCCTTCGATCCGCGTCAGCGCTTCTCGAGCGCGAGCGAGATGCGGGCTCGGGTCCGTGAGGTCAAAGAGCTCCTGCTGCAGGGCCGGCCGCCCCTCGAGAGCGACGAAAGCGTGCGCTCCGTGCGTTCGAGCTCCCCCACCATCAGCGGCGAACGCACCACGCATCGCCCGGTGACGATCTCGGAGTGGCCGCCCCCCTCGTCGCCCAACCTGGCGCAAGGAGGGCGGCGGGGCCTGCTTCTCGGTGCCGCAGGAGTCCTGGCGCTCGCCCTAGCCCTGCTTGCCTACTTGTCCCTGCGCTCGCCGGAAACGACGACCGCATCGCCCGCGGTTCTGGAGCCCAGCCGCGAGCGCAGCGCCGCATCGCTCGCGGCGAGCGTGGAGAAGCCCACCCCGATCGACCTGCGCGACCTGCCGGAGGAGAAGCCGAAGCGGTCCGCCCCAGCGCAGGGCACCATTCCCCTTTCGCCCCCGGCCGTGCGACCGCCAGTGGCGGGAGACGCGCCCGCTCCGAGCTCGGACGAGGCGGAGCCCGCCGATCCACTGGCGAGGAGGCGCTAGTGCGCGCCTGGCTCTCGGCCGCGATGCTGTGCCTCTGCATGTTGTGTCCGCGCGGGGCCCTGGCCGACGGGACGGACGCGGCTGCCGCCGAGGTCCTGTTCCAGAAGGGGCGCGATGCCATGGTGGTGGAGGACTACGACGCCGCCTGCCAGCTGTTCCTCGAGAGCTTGTCACTCGAGCAGGCAGTCGGCACCGTGATGAATCTCGCCGTTTGCGAGGAGAAGCGTGGGCATCTGACCGCCGCCTGGGAGCGTTGGCACCAGGCCTTGCGGCTGCTCGATCCCAGCGACGACCGCGTCCTTTTTGCCGAGGATCAACTGACGATCATCTCGGAGCGCCTCGCACACCTGACGATTCGAGTGACGGGAGCATCCCCCAAAGAGCTCACCATTCGACGCGACGGAGTCGTGCTCGGTGCGGCCACCTTGGGGCAGGACTTGCCCGTCGATCCAGGTGCGCACGAAGTCACCGTCGAGAGCGAGCACTTCGAGCCCAGTCGCTACTCGGTCACGCTCGAATCCGGCGAAAGTGCCGAGCTCGTGGTCAGCCCGGGCCGCCGCAAGGCCGAAGCCGACGTCGACGGACCTCGGCAGCCGGCCAAGACCCGCCGCATCTTGGCCTTCACGGCGCTAGGGCTCGGCGCCGCCGGCGTGACCACGGCCGTGATCACGGGCCTTCTGCTGCCTGGGCAGGATCAGCTCGTAGAGGCGAACTGCCCCATGCGCGTGTGTAACGACGTGGGCGCCCAAGCGGTTTCCGACGCGCGCCTGCTGCTCGGGCTCAACACGGCAGGCTGGATTGCTGCGGGCGTCGGCGTCGCGGCCGGTACGGTGCTGCTCGTCACCTTACCCAAGTCGAAGAAGAAGCCTGCCGCCGAGGGCAAGCGCCAGGCCTCCGACGCCAACGCGGACCTGCGTCAGGAGCAAGCGCTCCCCGCGCTCGCGCTGACCCCCACTGGCGTCTGGCTCAGCGGGAGCTTCTGAGTCGGGAGGCCCGATGTCGAAGTCCCCTCTGCCCCGCTCACTGGCCCTGGCGTGCCAACTCGCTCTGCTTCTTTTCCTGGGCGCCGTCGGCTGCGCGCTGGATCCGAAGTACGACTACAGCGGCTACCAACTGGGTCCAGTCATCCTGGGCTCCGGCGGCTCGGGCGGCAGCGGGGGTGGCAACGCCACCGGCGCTCAGCCGGGCAGCGGAGGGGCCATCGGTTGCGTGCCGCTGACTTGTGAGGCCCTGCAAGCCAACTGCGGGACCACGCTCGACGGTTGCGGGCACGTGCTCGACTGCGGTCTGTGCGTGGCGCCGCAGTTCTGCGGCGGCGGCGGCACGAATCGATGTGGCGACGTCCCCTGCACGCCGCTCAGCTGCGAGACCTTGGGAGCGCAGTGCGGCTTCGTCTCCGACAACTGCGGGGCAACCCTGGACTGCGGCACCTGCCTTTCGGGCACGTGTGGCGGGATCGGGCTGCCGAACGTGTGCGGCTGCACGCCCCAGCAGTGTAGTGACGTCGGCCGCGAGTGTGGCGCCTTCCTGAACAACTGCGGGCAGACGGTCGACTGCGGGCCGTGCCCCGTCAACTTCGCCTGCGAAGGTGGGACATGCACGTGCACACCCAAGACCTGTGAAGAGCTCGGCGCCGAGTGCGGCACCGTACCTGACGGCTGCGGCGGCACCGTCCAGTGCGAAGTCTGCCCCCCAAGCGCACCATTTTGCGGCGGTGGCGGGCCCAACCTGTGCGGCGAAGTTTCCTGTGACCCGGAGACCTGCGAGAGCCTGGGCGCGAAATGCGGGCTGACCGGGGACGGCTGCGGGAACGTCCTCGAGTGCCCCCCATGCGGCTGGCCGACCATCTGCGGCGGCACCGGGATCGCCAACCAGTGTGGCTGCCGCAACCAGACCTGCGAAGAGCTCGGCAAGAACTGCGGCAGCTTCACCGAGCCGTGCGGTGCCGTGCTGGATTGCGGCGGCTGTCAGAGCCCGGCCACCTGCGGGGGCGGTGGTGTCGACAACGTCTGTGGCTGCACGCCCAAGACCTGCAATCAACTCGGAGCGGAGTGTGGAACGGTCGCCACCGGCTGCGGCGGCCAGACCGACTGCGGCGACTGCTTCGACGAGGAGACCTGCGGCGGAGGCGGACAGCCCAATCGATGCGGCTGCACGCCGAGCACCTGTGCAGAGCTCGGGGCGGAGTGCGGGACGCTCCCCGACGACGGTTGCGGCGACGAGCTCGAGTGCGACGACTGCGAGTTCCCGGAGACGTGCGGCGGGGGCGGCGAGCCCAACCAGTGCGGCTGCACACCCAGCACCTGCGCAGAGCTCGGGGCGGAATGCGGCATCGTCCTGGACGATGGCTGCGGCGACGAGCTCGATTGCGAAGACTGCACGCCTCCGGCCGTCTGTGGCCTCACCAGTCCGAACCTGTGCGGGACGCCCGAAGAGCCAGAACCGCCCGGCTGAGGGCTCGCCTCAGAAGAACGGAAACTTCTTCTTCGGCTCGGACTCGCCGCTGCTGCCGCTGGACTCGTCGGGCGGGGGCGAACCGCCAGCGCCCTTCCAGCGCCAACGGCGGAGCAAAGGAAAGCGGGGTGCCTTGCGCATCGAGGCCTGGTTGATGGCTTCGTCGAGGTTCTTGCCGGCTTCCTTGGCACACTCGGGAACTTTTCTCATGTCGCGCAAGCGCGACAGGCAACGCTCGTCTCCACGCGTGATGATCTGCGGCAAGAGCTCGATCTGATCGTCGCAGTCGTCGGAACGGATGGCGAACGCCAGGCGCAACGCCTCGCTGTAGTTGCTCTTGACCGAGCTCGAGTCGAGGAGGCGCTTGGCCTCTTCGGTGGCGACGGTCTTGGCACTGGTCTTGGACCAGACATCGAACAAGAAATCGGCTGAAATGGAGGGCAGACGCTCGACGACGAAGCGCAAGATCGCCTTGGCGAAGCGCTCGTCGTCGACCAGATACCGCAGCGCCCCAACCAGGGCCTTGTCCTCCCGGTGCTGGGGGTTCTCGTCGAGAGCTCGGCCGTAGGCGCGCAATGCGGGATCCACGTCCTTCCGCATCAGGTACGCTTGTGCCAGGGCGATCCATTCCCGATCCGAGCGCGACCCGTCGTCGCGGTTCCTGAGCGCATAGAAGGCTGGATCGGAGCCGACCTCGGCGGCTTCGATGACATGCATCAGCTCCGCATCGACCGCCTTGCTCGGCGCGGTCTTGGGACTCTCCTCCTCGTCATCGACGGACGGAAGAGCTCTCGCCGCCGGGCTCGCCTTCACCTCGGCAGGATCTTCTGAAGTGAGATACACCACGAGGAGCGCTCCCAGCGCCGTGGCGACGACGATGCCCACGGGCAGCCAAAGCGGGATGTAGTGCCCCCGCACTTTCACCTCCCGCGTCAGGGAGCGCACCATCGGACGCGAGGCCTGCACGGTCCTGGTCTTGAGGCGATCGAGCTGACCCTTCACCTCCGGCATCGAGGGTAGGCGGCCCAGGTCGAGCCCCGGTGTGGCCTTCGTCGGAGCACCTGCGGGCGGCGCGGCTTCCGCCAGCGCGACCAAGACTTCATCGGCGGACTGGAAGCGCAGCTCGGGTTTCTTCTCGAGCAAGCGACTCACGATGCGCCGGATGGGTCGCGGGACGCTGTCTGGCAGCGGCGGCGGGTCCTCGGTCATGTGCTTGATCAGGAGCGGCATCATTTGCTCGGCCTGAAACGGTGGCTGACCGGAGAGCATCTCGAACAGCATCACGCCTACGGCGTACAGGTCCGCGCGATGGTCGACTTCCGCGCCAGCAGCTTGCTCGGGGGACATGTACTGGGGCGTGCCGTAGATGGCGCCGGCCATCGTGAGCTGAGTATCGGCAGGGTCCGTGCGCTGCAGCTTGGCCAGCCCGAAGTCGAGCACCTTGACCATGTCCTCGGGCGCACTGGCTGTGCCCGCCGCGGCACTCTGCGGGGGCGCGAGCTCGCTGGACAGGAGCATCACGTTGTCCGGCTTCAAGTCGCGATGCACGATGTCTGCCCGGTGTGCAGCCGAGAGGGCAGCCAAGATCTGAGTGATGATGCCAAGCGCACGCGGCAGGGGCAGGGCGCCCAGCTCGTCCAGGAGGGCGCCGAGGCTCTTGCCCTGGACGTACTCCAGCACCAGGTAAAACGACCCATCGGCGAGGCGGCCGAAGTCCGTCGCGCCGGCCACGTTGGGGTGATTGATGCGCCCCGCGGCCACCGCCTCTCGCTCGAACCGCGTTACGATCTCGGCGTTTTCGCTGGTGTCACGGTGGAGCACCTTGAGCGCCACCTGCTTCTGCATGTGCACGTGGCGCGCGCGGTAGACGCGCCCCATCGCGCCGGCGCCGAGTAGCTGGTCGACCTGATACCGATCGGCGACGACGTTGCCGACGAGCGAATGGGGATCTTGGTCGGCGAAAGCCTCGGCCACCACCGACCCCGTATCACGGATGGTCGGAGGTTTCGAGTGGACCCGCTTCCCAGGGCATGCGGAGCAATGTCAACCGCCGGACGATGTCAGCCGCCGACCGCAATCTTCTTCATCTCGGTCATGTAGCCGCGCAGCGTGCGTCCAACCAGCTCGACCGGATGAGCCTCGATGGCCTCGTTCACCGCCTTGAGCGCCAAGTTGTCGACGCCGTTGTCCCCCGACGCGCTGAACTTCTTGCCGATCACGTTGGTATCGACCTTGCTCATGAAATCCTTGAGCAGCGGCACGCAGGCGTGACTGAACAGGTAGCAGCCGTACTCGGCCGTGTCGGAGATGACCTTGTTCATCTCGTACAGCTTCTTGCGGCTGATCAGGTTCGCGATCAGTGGCACTTCGTGCAGGGACTCGTAGTACGCGCTTTCGGGCTTCATGCCGACCGCCGTCATGCACTCGAAGGCCAGCTCCACGCCTGCCTTGACCATGGCCACCATGAGCACACCGTGGTCGAAGTACTCTTGCTCGCCGATCTTCTGGCTGCCGGCAGCCGTGCGCTCGAAGGGCGTGTCGGCCGTGGCGGCCCGCCAACCCAAGAGATTCTTGTCGGCATTGTCCCAGTCTTCCATCATCGTGCGCGAGAAGTACCCGCTGATGATGTCGTCCTGGTGCTTCTCGTAGAGACTCCGCATCAGGACCTTGAGCTGCTCCGCCAGACGATAGGCCTCGAGCTTCGACGGGTTGTCCAGACGGTCCATCATGCCGGTGATGCCGCCGTGCTTCAGCGCCTCGGTGACCGTCTCCCAGCCGAACTGCACCAGCTTGGCGGCGTAGCCCGCATCGACGCCCTTTTCGACCATCTTGTCGAAGCAGAGCAAGGAACCGGTCTGCAGCATGCCGCACAGGATGGTCTGCTCGCCCATCAGGTCGCTCTTCACCTCCGCGACGAACGAGCTCTCGAGCACGCCGGCGCGATGGCCACCGGTGGCTGCACAATACGCCTTGGCAATGGTCAAACCTTCGCCGCGCGGGTCGTTCTCCGGGTGCACCGCGATCAGCGTCGGCACGCCGAAGCCACGCTTGTACTCCTCGCGCACCTCCGTTCCGGGACACTTGGGCGCCACCATGATCACGGTGATGTCCTTGCGGATCTGCATGCCTTCTTCGACGATGTTGAAGCCATGCGAATAGGCCAAGGTCGAGCCCTGCTTCATCAGAGGCATCACCTGCGCCACCACCGATGAGTGCTGCTTGTCGGGAGTGAGGTTCAGAACGAGGTCGGCTCCGGGCACCAGCTCTTCGTAGGTCGCCACGCGGAAACCATTGCTGGTAGCGCTCTGGTAGGAGGCGCGCTTTTCGTCGATGGCGCTCTGACGGAGCGCGTAGCTCACGTCCAGGCCCGAATCGCGCATGTTGAGGCCTTGGTTCAGGCCCTGCGCACCGCAGCCGATGATGACCACCTTCTTTCCGAGCAGCGGAGTGACACCGTCCTTGAACTCTTCCCGGGCCATGAAGCGGCAGCGGCCGAGTTGGTCGAGCTTGCCGGCGAAGGTCAGGGTGTTGAAATAGTTCTGTCGTGCCATGGCGGTTCCTTTGCTGCGGCCCTGGCTGCCAGCGGGCAGCCTCGAGCGCAGAGCCCAAGCTAGCGCCGCAGCACCGTTGCGTAAATTGATGATTTCTGATTCAATTGTTGCAGATTTTGCAATACAAGGCGCACCGCCTTTCGCTTCAACCATCTGAATTAATTGGCATTTCATGGATGACCGCGACTACGCCACCTTCGTCCACCTGGCCGGGAGCCTGCACTTTGGCCGCAGCGCGCGCGCCCTGCACATGAGCGCTTCGGCGCTGACGCGCCGCCTGCAGGCGCTCGAGGAGGAGCTGGGCGCGCAGCTGCTCCAGCGCTCGCGTCAGCAGGCGACGCTCACTCCCGCTGGCGAGCTCTTCCTGCGCTTCGCGCGCGACCGTCAGAACGATCTGGACGAGCTCAGACATCGCCTATCCGAGGAAGCCGCCTCGCCCAGTGGCGAGCTCGTGATCGCCTGCACCGTCACCGCCTGCCACACCATCCTGCCGAGCCTCCTAGCGCGCTTTCGGCGGACGTTCCCTCGCGTCACTTTGCGCCTCTTCACTCAAGACGCCACCCGCTCAATTGCACAGCTCGAGGACGGCGAGGTCGACCTCGCGGTGATCCCCGCCGAACCCGACGGTCCAGCCGGGCTCGACAGCAAGCCCATCGGCAAGACCGAGTTTGCGTTCATCGCACCGCGCGACGCCCCGGAGCTCGAGGCCAAGTTGGCGGCCAGCCCCCTCGTGCTGGGCGATTTGCCCTGGGTTTTGCCGCTCGGGGGGCTCGAGCTCAGTCGCCTCTCGTCGTGGCTCGAGGCGCGCGGCGAGACTCCGCGCGTAGTCGCCGAGGTGCGCGGCAACGAGGGCATCATCGCCATGGTCACGCTCGGCAGCGGCGTGGCACTGGTGCCCGAGCTCGTCCTGCGTTCGAGTCCGCTCAAGAGCCGCGTGCGCGTCATCGAGGGCGTCGAGCTGCCCCGGGGCTACGACGTCGCCTTGTGCAGGCGACCGGAGGGTCGCAAAGCCCACCTAGTGCGCGCCTTCTGGGAGCTGTCGGGCGATCCGAACGAGCCTCTCCGAACGAGCGCAGCCGAACCAGGCCTGTCCGAGCAAGCTCAGCCGAGTCCGGCCTCGGCCAAGATCGGACGCAGGTTGAGGACTGCGCGTAGCTGGCGCAAGAGCAGGTAGGTACCAGTCAGCTTGCGCTGAAAGAACACGAACTCGGGCGCCGGCGGACGCAGCTCCTTGCGGTGCGGGATGAGCGCCATGCCCTTGTCCTTCATGCGCGGCGCCAGCGTCGACGCAGCGAAATCGTAGGGGCTATCATCGAAGATCTCCGCTACCTCGAAGCCCATCTCCACGAGCAGGCGCGCTGCGGCTCCGTCTTCACCCAAGATGGTGCCCATCGCTTGGTACACCGCGGCAAGGCCCGCACGATCGCGCGCCAAAAGCGCCGCGCAGGCGCTGCGGTAGAGCGCAGTCACGTCCGCTGGCACGGCTCGGGCTGCGCCGAAGTCGAGTAGGACGATCTGGCCGCTGGCGGCGTCCATCAGGTAGTTGGCGGGGTTCGGGTCGGTCTGACAGAAAGAAAGCTCGAAGAGCTCGCGTACGACGAGCCGAGTCAGGATCTCTGCCACCCGGTTGCGCTCCGCCTGACTCGCGCCCTCGGCCCAGGCCAAGAGCTGGATCCCTGGAGCCCGATCCATGCAGAGGACACGCGACGTACTGTGCTCAGGCAGGCCGCGAGGCACCCAGACCCCACCGACATCCGACACCCCCTCTCGGTAGCGCATCAAGCTCGTGAGCTCGCTTTCGTAGTCCACCTCTCGCCGCAGCTCCTTCTTCACTTCGTCGGCGAAGGCCTCGAGGTCCAGGTCGGACGGAAGCAGGCGAGAGAGCGAAAGGAGCGAGCGCAGGTTGTCGACGTCGCTGTCGATGCTGCTGGCGACGCCTGGGTACTGGATCTTCAGAACGACGTCGCGCCCGTCCTTGGTACGAGCGGCATGGACCTGCCCAATCGAGGCGGAAGCGAGCGGAGAAAAGTCGAAGCTCTCGAAACGTCCTCGCCAATCCTTGCCCAGCTCCGAGACCAAGACGCCGGTGAGCTGGTGCTGCGGCATCCGGTGCGCCGAAGAACGCAGGACGTCGAGCGCCTGAGCAAACTCCTTGGGCAGCACGCTGTCCCCCTCGAGCGAGAGCATCTGCCCCACCTTCATGGCTGCCCCCCGCAGGCGGGAGAGCCGGGTGGCCAGCACGCGTGCGTTGTCGGCGGTGAGCAGCACGCTGGGCAGACCTTCCTCGGCGCGCTGCGCCAGTCGGCGCACTTTTTCGGCTGCCCCGCCCAGCGCCATCTGCGATGCCGCAGCGCCGAGCTCCAGGAATCGGCTGAGCCGCCCGCTAGGCACCGCCGAAGAGCGCGGGTCTTTCAATCGGTCTTGGCCTTCGCCTCGGCCTTGGTCTTGGACTCGAGCGCGAGCTTCTTCTCCAGGTCGGGCACGACCCGGGCCACCCGACGCTCGACCAGCTCACGCACCAAGGACCAAAGCGACGCCTCGTCCGTGCACTCGGCCAGCAAGCCCAGCGGCACCTGGAACCCGCCCATGTCGGCCCGGCCGCCACCGTATGGCCGGCCGAAGGCATCCATGCCGAAGGCATTCTGCATGAACAGGGCTGGGTCCACGCTCGCGCGACTGGTGCGCAGGGAGCCATCGATGCGATCGTCGACCACCCCGTAGACCAGCACCGTGTCGATGTCCTCGCGCCGCAGGATGAAGTCCGCCGCGGTGGGGATGGCGTCCCGGTTGAGAGCCGACACCCGGCCGACGCCAGCAATGGCGAAGTCGCGGATCACCTGCAGGTCGCGCAGGGCGAGGCCGACCGCCTCCATCGCCTCGGCGCTGATGGCCCGCCGGCCGATGCGACCAATCGTCTCGGAGTCGCAGTGAGGCTTCAAATAGGCAGCAGCACGGAAATCCGAGGGCGTCGCATACGCAAAGTCGTCCGTGTCGGTCTGGATGCCGAAGAACATCGCCGTGGCCGTCGGGCCGTCGTCCGCCCCCTCGCCTCGGAGCGGGGCCAGCCCCTGCTCCAGGTACTCTGCGTAAATCGTGCAGGTGGCGCCCACGTCGTGACGCAGGTCGACGAACGGCGCCTTGGGCACTGACTTCGGACGGTGGTGATCGACCACGGTGAGCAGCTCGAGGTCGCTCGGGATGGTGATCGTCGACTCCGGCGCCACCGTGTCGACCAGGGCCAGGTAGCCGAACTCCTCCAGGTCCTCGGCCTTGTCGATGCGGAGCATCGGGACGTTCAGCAGCTTGACCAGCGCTCGGTTCTCGCTGCGGCTGAGCGGCAGGACGTGAGCGATGGTCGCCGAGATCCCGAGCCGATCGCAGATCCGGCGGTGCGCCAGGGCGCTGCCAATGGCGTCCGGATCGGGATGGCCGCCAAGCAGGATCACGTGCGGCCTGTCGGTCGCCTGCGAGAGGACCTGCTCGAGCTTCTGAGCGCGTGCGAGAGCGCTTTGCTTCCCGTTGGTCACTGCCTGCGTGTCGGTCATGCTGTGAATCGCACTTCGCGCCCCGGCGGCTCCATCCACTCGGCGACTGCTCGTTTACCACCCCGCGGCCTGGCAGGGAAATCGACCCCCCGGCTCGAGGCGCCCCGGCGAGAATTTCGGCTCCGCGGTGGATTTCCTTTGACCAGGCGAGGCGTCCGAGGCATTTTTCCCGCGTGCCAGTCACCCGTGTCCCGAACGCTTCCGCCGCCGTCGAATCGACGCCCGGCCGTATCGCGCTCGTAGGCTCTGCTGGCCTCGTAGTAGCTGCGGTGATCCTCCTCCCTGATGGGGGGGCGGCGGTCAGCTGAGTTCGACTCGAATCCAGACTCGTTAGCCCCGCGCCCCCAGTCGGTCGCGGGGTTTTCTTTTTCCAGCACTTCCTTTTTCTGCACAGTCACCTTCCAAGACCTTGTTTTTAGTCGCACGCGACTACTCTTGACCCCCCACCCCACCCCCACTCCCCCATGAAACCAGCAAAGAACGCGCCCGCCGCCACCCCGAGCCCTACGCCCAGCGTCGTCACCGGCTCGGACATCCTCTGGGACACGCTGGTGCAGCTCGGGGTCAAGACGGTCTTCGGGTACCCCGGCGGCGCCATCATGCCCGCCTACGACGCGATGATTAAGTACCCGATCCACCACGTGCTGGTGCGCCACGAGCAGGGTGCAGCGCACATGGCCGATGGCTACGCCCGCGTCTCCGGCAAGGTCGGCGTCTGCGTGGCGACCTCCGGACCCGGCGCCACGAACCTCGTCACGGGTATCGCCAACGCCATGATGGACAGCATTCCGATGGTGGCCATCACGGGCCAAGTGCCGACGGGCCTCATCGGCAGCGACGCGTTTCAGGAGACGGACATCACCGGCGTGACGCTTCCGATCACGAAGCACAACATCCTGGTCACCCGGCCCGAGGATGTCTCCCCTGCTCTGAAGGAGGCGTTCTACATCGCCAAGTCCGGCCGCCCTGGCCCGGTCGTCGTCGACATCACCAAGGACGCCCAACAAAAGTCCTGCCATTACGCCTACGACCCGTCTCCCGTCGTCCTGCCGGGGTATCGCCCCGAGCGCCAGGTAGCCCGGAGCGAGATCGAGCGAGCAATCTCGATGATCGCCGAGGCCGAGCGCCCCATCCTGTTCTGCGGCCACGGAGTGATCTGGTCGGGTGCCAATCGGCTCCTCTTGGACCTGGTCGAAAAAACGGACATTCCCGTGGCTTGCACGCTCCTGGGCTTGGGCGGGTTTCCAGCCAGCCATCCGCGCGCCCTCGGCATGATGGGCATGCACGGAGAGGCTTGGGTCAATCGGGCGGTCCAGGAATCGGACCTGGTGATCGCGATTGGCATGCGCTTCGACGACCGGGTCACGGGCAACCTGAAGACCTACACGCCGCACGCCAAGAAGATTCACATCGAGCTCGATCCGGCCGAGATCAACAAGAACGTCAAGGTGGACCTGCCCCTGGTCGGCGACGCCTGTGAGATCCTGGGGCAGCTCGTGCCGAACGTGCGCCGCGGCAAGATCGATCCGTGGCTGGATCACATCGCCGCGTTGCGGGGCGATACGGCGGTCATCGACATCAAAGACCTGCCAGACAACGGGAAGCTCTACGCCGCGCACGTCATCATGGACCTTTGGAAGATGACGGACGGCAAGGCCATCATCGTCACCGACGTCGGTCAGCATCAGATGTGGGAAACCCAGTACTACAAGCACGACTACAATCGGCGCTTGGTGACCTCGGGCGGCCTGGGGACGATGGGGTTTGCCCTGCCGGCGGCGATCGGCGCCAAGTTCGCAGACCCGAGCGCCGAGGTGTGGGTGATCGCAGGCGACGGCGGCTTCCAGATGACCGCCGCCGAGCTGTCGACGATTGCGCAGGAAGGCCTGAACATCAACGTGGCCATCATCAACAACGGCTTCCTCGGCATGGTGCGCCAGTGGCAGCAGTTCTTTTACGGCGGGCGCTACGTCGCGACCCCCATGCGCAGCCCCGACTTCGTCAAGCTCGCCGAGGCGCACGGTCTGCTCGGCCTACGCGCGACCAACCGCAAAGAGGTGGCCGAGGCGGTCTCGCGAGCGCGCGCACACGACGGCACTGCAGTCATCGACTTCCGCGTCGTGCAGGAAGACTCGGTTTATCCCATGGTCCCGAGCGGGGCCGATCTGCACGACATGATCCGGCGGCCGAACGAAGAATCAGGCCCCGCCGCCGAAACCAGCCACAACCCCATCTTCGAAACGGGAGAGGACGAATGACGTTCGCCCCACCTAGCCCCCCGGTCTTGCGTACTTTCGTTGCCTACGTCGAGGACAAACCCGGCGTTCTCAACCGCATTGCCTCGCTGTTCCGGCGCCGCAACTACAACATCATCTCCCTCAACGTGGGTCGCACGCACGAGCCGGGTGTCAGTCGCATGACCTTCCAAGTGGAGGCAGACCGAGACATGGCCCTGCGCATCGAGGCCAATCTCTACAAGATGGTCAACGTGCTTTCGATCGAGGACCTGACCGAAGTGCAGCGCGTCGTGCGCGACCTGGCCCTGATCAAGGTCCTGGTGGCGCCCGAACGGCGACGCGAGGTGCTCGACCTCGTGCAGATCTTCCGCGCCCGCGCGGTCGACGTCAGCCCCGAGACCATGACCGTCGAGGTCACTGGAGATCAGGGGAAAATCGAGGGATTGGTTGCCTCCCTGCGTCCGTTCGGCATCGTGGAAATGGTGCAGTCGGGCACGGTGGCCATGAGTCGCGGCTCTCAGGGGGAAGCCGCCCGAGCAGCCCACGGCGCGCGCGGTCCTGTGGCCAGTGTGGCATGAGCGAGCGGATAGAGGCACCATGATCACCCCTTCTAGCGACTACGTACGGATCTTCGACACGACCTTGCGCGACGGCGAGCAATCCCCGGGCGCCACCATGACATCCGAGGAGAAGCTCGAAGTCGCGCGTGCCTTGGCGCGGCTCGGAGTGGACGTCATCGAAGCCGGGTTCCCTGCTGCTTCGCCGGACGACTTGGCAGCCGTCAGGCGCGTGGCGGAGCTGGTCGGGAACGAGCTCATCGAAGGACGCCCCAAGCGCCCGCTCGCCGACGGCAGCAGTCTCGACGCGCCACCCATCATCGCGGGCCTGGCGCGAGCAACGGAAAAAGACATCCAGAAGGCCTGGGAAGCCGTGCGGGGTGCGCGCCATCCTCGCATCCACACCTTCCTGGCCACCTCGCCCATCCACCGCGAGCACAAGCTCCGGATGAGCAAGGCCGAGGTGGTGGCTCGCGCCACGGCCATGGTCGCCTACGCCCGCGGTTTTTGCGACGACATCGAGTTCAGCCCCGAAGACGCCGGCCGCACAGAACCGGAGTTCTTGCACGAAGTGCTGGCCGCCGTGATCGACGCTGGCGCCACGACGCTCAACATTCCCGACACCGTCGGCTACACCCTGCCTCACGAGTTCGGCGAGCTGATCGCCGGCATCAAGCAGAGCGTGCGCGGCATCGAGCATGCCGTGATCTCCGTCCACTGCCACAACGACCTCGGCCTGGCGACGGCAAATGCGTTGGCTGGGATCCGATCTGGCGCCAGGCAGGCAGAGGTGACCATCAACGGCATCGGAGAGCGCGCAGGGAACACGGCACTCGAAGAGGTCGTGATGACGCTCCAGACGAGGCGACCCGTGTTCGGCCTGCGCACGGGCATCGACACCACGCAGCTGACGCGCGCGTCCTGGTTGGTATCGAATCGCACGGGCATGGTGGTCCAGCCAAACAAGGCGGTCGTAGGCGCCAACGCCTTCGCCCACGAGTCGGGGATTCATCAGGACGGCATGCTGAAGCACTCCGAAACCTACGAGATCATGCAGCCGGAAGCGGTAGGGGCGCAGAAGACGCTGCTGGTCCTGGGCAAGCACTCGGGTCGGCACGGCTTCACGGCACGGCTGCGCGAGCTCGGCTTCAAGCTGGAGGGCGCCACGCTGGACGCTGCTTTCGAGCGCTTCAAGATCCTGGCTGACAAGAAGAAGCGCATCACGGATGCGGACCTCTTGGCGCTCGCCTCGAGCGAGCTGGCGGACGTACCCGAGACCTACCGGCTGGAGGCAGTGCACGTGAGCGCGGGCTCCGGCATGCCAACGGCGTCCGTGCGCTTGCGGGGCCCGGGTGGTGAGGAGCTGGTGACCGCGGCCATCGGCACTGGGCCGGTCCATGCGGTGTTCAACGCAGTGGACCAACTGGTGCAAGCGCCCGCGGAGCTCCTGGAGTATTCGATCAATGCCGTTACCGAAGGCATCGATGCGCTGGGCGAGGCCAGCGTGCGCATTCGCATGAAGCACGACGGCCTGCGCGAGAACGCTCAGGTCGGCGGCCGGGCAGCAGTGTTCCACGGGCACGCCGCAGATACAGACGTGCTGGTGGCCAGCACCAAGGCGTACCTTTCCGCCCTGAATCGCCTGCTCGCCGTGATGGACGCAAAAAGGGGCGCGCAGGATAGCGACATCCCGCGTTCGGCCGACGCCGGGGTGTAGGCGGAGGGCGCACGCGTGAACAAGGTCGACATCTACGACACCACCCTGCGCGACGGCAGCCAGGGCGAGGGAGTCAACTTCACGGCCCAGGACAAGCTGCGCATCGCGCAGCGTCTGGACCAATTCGGCGTCGCATTCGTCGAAGGCGGGTGGCCGGGGTCCAACCCCAAGGACGCAGAGTTCTTCGAGCGCGCGCGTGACCTGCCCTGGCAGACGACCGCAATCGCGGCCTTCGGCTCCACACGGCGCTCGAACGTGGCGCCCGACGAAGACCCAAACCTGCGAGCCCTCGTGGACTCGGGAGCTCCCGTTTGCACGATCTTCGGCAAGACCTGGGCCCTGCACGTGACGGAGGTCCTGCGCACGACGCTCGACAAGAACCTAGCCATGATCGAGGAGAGCATTGCTTACCTAGTCGGTCACGGGCGCCGCGTGATGTACGACGCGGAGCACTTCTTCGACGGCTATCGGCAGGATGCGGAATACGCCATCGCCACCTTGCTTGCGGCCAAGCGCGGCGGCGCCGAAACGCTGGTCTTGTGCGATACGAACGGCGGTGGCTTGCCCTGGCAGGTGGAAGCGGCCGTGGCCGAAGTCGGCCGGCGCGTGGATCACTCACTCGGCATCCACGTCCACGACGATACGGGGTGCGCCGTGGCCAACACGTTGGCAGCGGTCCGAGCGGGAGCCCGTCAGGTGCAGGGCACGATCAACGGCGTGGGCGAGCGCTGCGGCAACGCCAACCTTTCCGTCATCCTGCCGAACCTGGAGCTCAAGCTGGGCATGTCGGCCCTGCCGGTCGGACGCTTGAAGGATTTGACGGACGTCTCGCGCTTCGTGGCCGAGGTGGCCAACCTCTCCACACCGAGCGGCATGGCGTACGTGGGGCGCTCTGCTTTTGCCCACAAAGGTGGCGTCCACGTGGCCGCCATGCGCCGTCACGTGGACTCGTACCAGCATGCCGATCCAGCGCTGGTCGGCAACGAATCTCGCGTCGTCGTGAGTGACCTGTCCGGCCGCGGAAATGTGCTGGCCAAGGCCGAGGAGCTCGGCGTGACCGTTGCCGACGGAGACGAAATTCAGGCCCTGGCCGACATCAAGAACGCCGAAGCACGCGGGCTTTCCTACGAAGGAGCCGAGGCGTCGGTCTCGCTCCTTTTGCTCAGGCGCCAGCCCGGATACACGGCGCCGTTTTCGGTCGAGGACTATCAGGTGATGGTCGGGAAGCGCCAAGGCGCGGAGTTCGTGGAGGCCACCGTGCGGCTGAAAGTCGCGGGAGAGGTCGTACACACCGCTGGCGACGGCAACGGTCCAGTGAGCGCTTTGGACTCCGCCCTGCGCAAGGCTCTGGCTCCGCATTTCCCGGCGCTCGGTCGCATCCACCTCGCGGACTACAAGGTGAGAATCCTCGACTCGAACTCGGGCACGGGTGCCGTCACCCGCGTGCTCATCGACAGCCGGGACGAGCACGACAGCTGGAGCACCGTAGGAGCGTCGCCGAACATCATCGACGCATCCATGGCGGCGCTCATGGACTCGCTGGAATACGGCCTCACCCGCCGCTAGTCCGACGTCGACTCCCGAAGGGCCGTGACTATCCAGCCCAGCTGAAGAGCCCACCGCCGAGCACACGGCCGAGTCCACCGACGAGCACGCGGAGGTCGGCGAACGGCACGCTGACGTCGGTGAGTGGCAGGCACTTTTCGTGCGCTTCCCGCCGAAACTAGCTATGAACGGGCCCGAACAACCTCGGAGACTCTCGACCATGCGCCGCATCTCGCTCACGAAACCCGCTCGAACACTGGGCCCCTCCTCTGTCCTGTGGACGACCTGGCTGACGTCTGCGCTGTGGACGATGCCGCTCTTTGCGCAGGCGCCACCTGCCGCTCCCGCGCCGCCTGCGCCGCAGCCTGCCGCGCCAGCAGCGCCTCCTGCGACTGCTCCCGCAGCTGCTCCCGCAGCGGGGCCTTCCGCACCGGCGGCGGCCGCGCCGACCCCAGCGGCTGCGCCAGCCGCACCCGCTGCGGCTAGCGGCGACACGGTCAGGCAGCACTTCGCGCCGCTGATCAACCAACCGGGCGGCTTGACCTCGAAGCAGGCAGCGGTCGCCGCCGCCAAGCAGAGCCCCAGCGCCAAGGCAGCACAGACCAAGGTCGACTCGGCGCAGGCCCAGATCGACGCCGTCACCTGGCGCTATTTGCCGACGCTGACGCTGAGCGCCTCGTACACGCATCTTTCCCCGCAGCCGAGCACGGATCAGGCCCTGCCCTTCAACCTCGTGGTCTCGGATCAGCCCGGTCCCGTCACCGATCTGAACAGCCTGCAGGCGTTCGACAGTACCTTGGCCTTCGTCCAACAGCTCGATCAGTTCTCGCTCAACGCCGGGCTCAACGTGCCCATCAGCGACTATCTGCTCAACCTGAGCAAGGCCAGCCGTGGCGCCAAAACGGCAAGGCGCTCCGCCGAGCTCAACGAGAAGGCAGAGCGCGTGAACAGCGCCGCCAACGCCCGCCTGGCCTACTACGACTGGGCCAGCGCGAAGCTACAAGCAGCGGAAGCGGGGAAGTCCGTGGAGCGCGCGCAGAAGCAGAAGGAGACGCTGGAGGCGCAGCTGGCCACCGGGCGCGCTGCGCGCGCGGACGTGCTGCGCGCCGATGCATTCCTGGCCAACGCCGAGCTCGATCAGAAACGCGCCGAGTCGGCAGAGGTCATCGCCCGCGAGCGTCTGAACGTGCTGATGACGGGCGGCGAGAAGATCCAGCCGACGTGGAACATCGGCGAAGACCTGCTGCTGGAAGAAAGCGTCGATTCGGTCGGTACCCAGACGATCGAGGAGCTCCAGCGGGAAGCGCTCGGCACGCGACTAGAGCTCCAATCGATGCGCGCGACGGCTGCCGCCCTGATGGAGCGTGCGGGGGTCGAGCGCTCGAACGTCTATCCACGCCTCGACGCCTTCGCCAACGCCACCTACGCGAACCCCAATCAGCGCATCGTTCCGCAGATCGCCGAGTGGGCCGGCTCCTGGGACGTGGGGGCACGGCTGAGCTGGACCTTGAACAACATCGGCACTCAGGGCAACCAAGCCAAACAGTCCGAGGCCAGCGCGCGCGAGTTCCTGGCCCAGGCCGAAGGCATGGAGCAGGCGCTGCGCGGCGAGGTCCTCGGCGCCTATCACCTCTACCGGGAGGCGTCGCTGGCGACGACGACCGCCAGGCGCGGCGTGGTGGCGGCCGAGGTTGCCTACCGTGATCGTGTGATCCTGTTCGAGAACGGCCGCGCCACGTCTCTCGACTTGCTCGAAGCCGAGTCCGCGCTCGTCGAAGCGCGCGTCGCTCTCGTGCGCACCTACGTCCTGGTGCGTAGCTCCCGAGTGCGCCTCGAGCATGCGGTGGGACGCGACATCAAAGAGCTCTACCCGTCGGAAGCCAAAGCGCGCCGCAAGTGACGCGCGGCGTCGACGCCGAGGTGAAAGAGCTCAGGGGCCGCACATGCAGTTGACCACTCCGGTGGCCATGCTGAATGACAGGTCGTTGCCGCCCTCGACGCTGTTGTTGCCGCAAATATCGTCGACGGTCTTGCTGCAACCATCGGGCAAGCAGTCATTGTCGATGTAGCAGGCCATGAAGTTTCCGCAGCCAATTCGAATCCCGTCATCGTCGTCACCGCACTGACCGCGACAAGTGTGGGTTTCCCAGCCTTGTAGGCACACGGCTCCCTCGGGCACGTCGAGCTCGTCCAGACCACTGACGAGCTGACATGAAGTCAGGGCCAGGAGGCCCGTGAGCCGAACCGCGTGCAGCCAATGCCTGGGGAACATGAGGAGGCCCACGCGTCTAGCATTCTGGAAGCACGGGCACCACTTCCACGGCTTTCGCATGAGCCCGCTCGGGCGACGCCGGCCTGGCGCTCCGCGTAGACACTCGCACTCGATTGCCCCATAGTCGCCGGCACGTGAGCTCCGCCCTTCCTCGAACCGCCGGCATATCGGCCGCCTTGCGAAGTACACAGCGAAGTATGCAGCGAAGTATGCAGCGGAGTCTCGTCGGTATCCTCCTCTGCATCGGGCTCTGCCTCTTGCCGAGCGCTGCGCTGGGCGTCTCGCCCGAGGAAAAATCGGCGGCCCGCGACGCCGCGACCGCTGGGATTCGGGCCTTCCAGGACGGTGACTACGACACGGCGCTCGAGCTCTTGCGCAAGGCGGAGGAAGTGGTTCATGCGCCGCCGCATCTGATTTACATTGCGCGCGCTCACGCCGCGAAAAGCGAGTACGTGCTGGCAAGGGAGACTTTGATGGTGCTCATCAACGAAGTCTTGCCTGCCGACGCACCGAGCGCGTTCCACGACGCGCAGACGGCAGGTCAAGCGCTCAAGGCCGAGATCGAGCCCAAGATTGGGCGTCTGTCGATCCATGTCGAAGGGGCGAAGGCCAAAGTCGTGGTCACGGTCGACGGCAAGGTCGTGCCCGAAGGAATCGTCGACCTACCCTACCCAGTCGATCCCGGACTTCGTACCGTCGTGGCCAAGACGGAAACGGGCCAGGAGGACGAGGTTTTCGTGACCGTGCTGGAGGGCCAAAGTCAGGACGTGACCTTGCAGCTGAGCCCGCCGAGCCTAGAGCCAGAAAAGGCCGAACCCGAGCCAGCCGCTCCCCCGCCACCCCCACCGCCCAAGGCGGAGCCGAAAGCAGCCCGGCGCGGCCTCCGCCCCTTGGTGGTCGTCGGCTTCGGTACCGCCGTGGCGGGCGTCATCGTCGGATCGATCACCGGCGCCATCTCGATCGCCAAGACCAACGACGCCAAGGCGCAGCATTGCGTGGACACCGCCTGCGACTCCGCGGCGGGACCGATGCTGGCCGAGGCCAACACCTTGGCCAACGTGTCCAACGTGGCGTTCGCCGTTGCCGGCGTCGGGGTCGGCGTCGGTGTGCTGGGCTTGCTTTCCGGACCCAAGGCTTCCAACTCGTCGCGAGCAGCGTCGCCCCGCGGGCGACTCGCGATTTCGCCGCAGGGCGTGCGCGCGGATCTCGCCTGGCAGTTTTGACCGGGTGGTTCCGATTCAGTATCCGAGCCCGACGTCCATGTCCTTCGCCGGGGGCGGGTCTTGCTTTCCACCCGCTGGCTCGGGCGGCGCAGCTGGGGTGCTCGCGCCGCTGCTTTTCGCCGCGGCGGGCGCAGGGGTGCCGGAGCCTCGAGGCGGCTGCGCCCGCGCTCCACTTCCGCCAGCCGGGGCGGACGCAGAGGCGCGCGACGGCTCCGCCACGAGCTCGGAAAGCGGAGTGCCCTCGATCTGCTCGAGGGGCTGACTCCCCTCCGGGTCGCGGGCGGATGCCGGCCCGGTGCCCTCCGCTTCTCGATCGAGCCCTGGGGCAGGAGCGTGGGCCGCCTCGGGCTCGGCTGGAGGCGAGCGTCCGGCAATCAGCCAAGCCAAGAGGAGTCCGAAAGCCAGGACCGCGGCAAAGGCCCACGGCGCGTACCGTCGCCAATCGAGCCGCCCTCTGATTTCTCCCGAAACGGTCCTCCTGGAGGCAACCGGAGGCACGCTCCTTGGATGAAACGACGCGGTGAGCACCTGGCCCGCGCGAGGGCCAGCCGTCAGATGCATCGGCGGACGGATGCTGCCCCGTTCGTCGTCCACGAATGACCCCAGCAGGGCGCGCGCGTTGGGGCCAATGGCGTCCGCCAACGCATCCGTCATCTCGCGGGCGCTCTGGAAGCGGACGTCCCGGTCGCGCTCGAGCGCGCGGGCCATCCACGCGTCCATGGCCAGCGGCAGATCAGGAGAGACGTGGGAAGGAACGGGGATCTCCCCGGTGCAGATCTTGATCAGGAGATCCCCCACCGCTTCGCTGTAGAAAGGAAGCTGCCCCGTCAGGCATTGGAACGTCACCACTCCGAGGGCCCAAAGGTCGGAGCGCAAGTCGAGCACTTCGACCCCGCGGGCCTGCTCGGGGCTCATGAAGAATGGCGTCCCGACGACCGAGCCGGTCTGGGTAGCGTGCGACACGTTCACGCGTTCGTCGGTGAACTTCGCGATGCCGAAGTCCACGACCTTGACCTGGTCTTGCTCGTCCTCCTCGTCCCACATGAGGAAGATGTTGTCGGGCTTCAAATCGCGGTGGACGATGCCGGCGGCGTGAGCCTTGTGCAGAGCGCGGCCAACTTGATTCACGATCCGCGCAGTGGTCGCCAATGGCAGGCGCCCCACCCGCTCCAAGCGGTCGGCTAGGGACTCGCCGGCGAGAAACTCCATCACGATGTACGGCCGGCCGTCCGCCATCAGGCCGTAGTCGTAGACGTCGACCACGTGCTTGCTGCGCAGAGACGCGGCCGCCCGCGCCTCGTTCTTGAACCGTGTCCGCGCCTCCGGGCTCTTCGAAGCAAAGTCGGCGTCGATGAACTTGCACGCGACGCGGGTGCCGAGGGTCACGTGGCGCCCCTCCCACACCGACCCCATGCCGCCGCGACCAACCAAGCGCACGAGCTCGTACTTGCCGGCAACCAGCTCGCTGTCAGGCGACGTTGCCGGCCTCTGATCCGTTCCCTCGTTCAAGCGGCGATGTCCCTCATTTCGCGCGCCGGGCGTTTGGCCACTGCTGAATTATTGCACGCCCGCCCGAGTCAGGACAGACGGCCTCCCCTTCACAATTTCACGGTATTTCAGGTGACCGCACTCCAGGCCGGCCGGATGGAATGTCAAGGCAACGCCGCTCACTCGCGCAAATTGCTCACTTCCATACACCGACATGAGTACCGATGACCCCACATTGTCCTCCGGTACAGTCCGCCCATGCTTCGCGCAAGAGAGACCCTGCGTCGCCTGGCCCAGACCGCGGCCGACGAACCCGAACCCCCCGAGTCGACCCGCCGGCCCCGCACCGGCCCCGCCGAGTCGGAGGTCCCGCCGGCCGGCCCGCTGCTCGAATTCGGGGAATGCGAGCCGGGGAGCCACGTCCAATTCACCCGCGAGCAGCGCCGCTCGCGGCGGAAGCGTTCCGTGCGTCCCCGCAGCATCAGCACCTTCCGACTCGCTCGGCGGGACCTCGAAGC